>Ga0049085_10000201_pt1 | contig 25638 bp, 21 predicted proteins | sample GreLakmeSU08MSRF_FD_66721 | JGI IMG/M metagenome (GOLD analysis project Ga0049085, IMG submission 66721) | Freshwater lentic microbial communities from great Laurentian Lakes, MI, USA - Great Lakes metaG SU08MSRF | ecosystem: Environmental > Aquatic > Freshwater > Lake | place: Great Lakes... | reverse complement strand
CCGTCGTGATCTCCGCCGGCGCCGACGGCGATATCGCGCTCCCGCAGCTCTCGAGCCAGACCCAGAGTCGGGTCTACGCCGAACTCCTGTTCGACAAACTCGCCGAGATCGGCCAGTCCCAGAACACGGTTGGCGATGCCGGCTACGTGCCGCACCTCGCCGCGCGATGGGACTGGGCGCGCGATTCAATGGCCATCACCTTTCATCTCGATCCACGGGCCAAGTGGCACGATGGACAGGCCCTCACCGCACGAGACGTTCGATTCGCGTTCACGGTCCTGACCGATCCGAAGACCGGTTCGAGCGCAGGGGTCGAGCTCGCGCGATCCGTGGACTCGGTATCCGTCGCCGACTCGCTCACGGCCACGGTCTGGTACAAGGCGCGCAGCTCGGAACAGTTCCATGCGGTGGCGTACAACCTGTTCCCGCTCCCCGAGCACCTGTTGGGCAACATCCCGCACGACTCGCTGAAAAGTTCCGCATTCGCGAAGGCTCCCGTTGGCAGCGGGCCGTTCACCTTTGTCGCGTGGGAGCAAAAACGCCGGTTCGAGATGGCGGCGTTCGACCACTACCTGCTCGGCCGTCCGAAGATCGACCGCCTCGTGTTCGCGATCGCGGGCTCGGCACCCACGGCGGTCCGAGCCGTGCTCGCCGGTGACGCCGACTTTATTGAGCGTATGCAGCTTGAGGACGTCGCCGAGGCGTCGCGACTGCCCGACATCACGCTGTTGCCGCTGCGCCGCTACGACTATGGCGTCGTCCAGTTCAACCTCTGGACGGCGGATGGCACCGCACCGCACCCCCTCTTCGGCAGCGCCAGCATGCGCCGCGCGCTGACGATGGCCGTCGATCGTGCCGCGCTGGTGCGCAATGTGCATGACACGCTTGGCAGGCCTGGGCTTGGCCCGTTCGCGAGGCTGCAGTGGTCGGCCGACACGACGCTCCGTCAGATCCCGTTCGACGTCGCCGAATCCGGTCGCCTGCTCGATGCACTTGGCTGGAAGCTCGGCCCGCGCGGTATGCGCTCGAAAGCTGGCCAACCGCTCGCGTTCACACTCAGCGTCTCGTCCTCGAGCCGATCGCGGGTGCGGTACGCCGAACTGCTACAGCAGTCGTTCGCGGCGGTCGGCGCGGCGGTGACGGTGAATGTCACCGACATGGCCGGGTTCGTCGACCAACTGATGACCCACCGCTTCGACGCGATGGTGTTCGGATGGACCGCCACGCCGAGCCCGAGCGGCGCGCGGCAAACCTGGGGTTCGCGCGCGTTCATCAAGGGGAGTCCGTTCAACGCCGGCGGATGGCAGAACGCGACGTTCGACGCCGCGGTAGCGAACGCGCTAACGGCCATGGACCTGAAGAACGCACGCGCACACTTTCGCGTCGCGTACCAAACAGCGATCGACGACGCGCCGGCGATCTGGCTCTACGAATCGCTCGACCCTGCCGCCGCGAGCCGCCGGCTCGTGACCGGCGAGTTTCGGCCAGACGCGTGGTGGGCCACCGTGCGCAGTTGGGATGTCATGGGTCCGTCGCGCCGGCCGGGCGCCGGACGTACCGCAACACCCTGACATTGCTCCGCTTTGCGGCGGCGCGTGCGCGCCAGACGGCGATCGTGGCCTTCGTGGTCACGTCGCTCGCCTTCGTGCTGGTCCACGCGGCGCCGGGTGACCCGTTCGCCACCTCGCTCGACGAGAACTCGAACTTTGCGGCTGCCCGGGCCGAGATGCGGCTGCGCTACGCACTCGACCTTCCGCTCTGGCAGCAGTATCCCATGATGCTGGCGAACTTCGCGCGCGGTGAGTTCGGCACATCGTTCGGCGAAGCGAGACCGGTGTCGGCCGTGCTCACGGATGTGATTCCCGACACGCTGCTCTTGATGGTCCCTGCCCTGCTGATCGGCGTGCTGGCTGGCGTGGCCGTGGGAACCTGGCAGGGCGCGCACGCGGGAACGTGGCGAGACCGGGCGACCGGCGCGTTCGCGCTCAGTGTGCTTTCGATCCCGGAGTTCCTGCTCGCGTTGATCGCATCGCTGGTCTTCGCCGTGCGGCTCCGATGGTTTCCCGCCACCGGCATCTTCAGCGCCGGTGCGGTGCATGCATCATGGCTCGATACCGTCGGCGACTACCTGCATCACGCCGCACTGCCAGTGTCGGTGCTCGCTCTCGTGATCAGCTGCGTCGTCGCGCGATTTCAGCGCGCCGCCGTGGTGGACACACTCAACGAGGAGTTCGTACGCACCGCTCGCGCGAAGGGTGCTGCCACGCGGCGGGTGTTGGTACACCACGTACTGCGACGCACCGGTGGATCACTTTTCGCGGTACTCGGCCTGCTCGTCCCGACGCTCGTGGGTGGCGCGGCGATGGTCGAGATGGTGTTTGGCTGGCCGGGCGCCGGCGCCACGCTCGTCAGCGCAGTCGGCAGCCGCGACTATCCATTGGTGATTGCGCTCGTACTCGTCGGCTCGATTGCCGTGTGCGTCGGCAGCGCGATTGCCGACGCGGCTGCGGTCCTGGCGAATCCCGCGATCCGGAAGGAAGCATGAGCGCCTCGCGGCGCACCGGCAACGTGCCGGCATTCGTGCCGCTATGCGTGCCGGCATGCGTGCTGGCGCTCTTTGTGCTCACTGCGCTCACGGCCCAGTGGATCGCCCCGTTTGACCCCGCCATGTCGGGTGATCTCGTGGCCGACCGGCTGCTCACCCCGTCCACCACGCACTGGTTTGGCACCGACGCGAGCGCGCGTGACGTTTTCTCTCGTATGCTCTTTGGCACGCAGGTTTCGCTTGGCATCGCCGCGCTGTCGGTCGCCGTCGTGCTTCTGGTCGGTGTGACGTGGGGCGTGATCGCAGGGCTCGCACCGGCGTGGCTCGACGGATGGATGATGCGCTTCGTGGATGCGCTCATGGCCACGCCACGACTCCTCGTAGTACTCGCCTGCGTCGCGTTCACGGGCCGGCTCAGCGCGACCTCGTTAGCGCTACTGCTCGGCCTGACCGCCTGGCCCGCCATGAGCCGAATCGTCCGGGCCCGGGTCCGTGAGCTCGACGCCACCGACTATGTCGCCGCCGCGCGCGCGCTCGGCGCGCCGCGTATGCGCATCGCGGTTCGCCACATCCTGCCCGGCGTACTGCCCGCCGCCATGGTCACCGCCATCCTCACCGTCGCATCGGTGATCCCCCTCGAGGCCGGACTCAGTTATTTCGGGGCTGGGATCGCGCCGCCAACGGCCAGTTGGGGCGTCCTGCTGCAGGACGCGAGTGCCCGTCCACTCGATGCGTGGTGGCTCCTCCTCTTCCCTTCTGCCGCGATCGCCGCCACCGTCATGAGCGTGAATCTCCTTGGCGAACGACTCCGTGGACGCGACCGCAGCTTACTCGCACCATGAAGAGCCAGCTCCTGACGCGGATCTGCCCATGACAGCGCTTCTCTCTGTCGACAACCTGCGGGTAGCGTACGCCGACCGCTCGGGCGAACGCCAGGCCGTCGTCGACCTGTCGTTCTCAGTCGAGCCCGGCGAGATCGTCGCGCTCGTGGGCGAGTCCGGCAGCGGCAAGACGGCAACAGCGCTCGCCATCATGGGGATTCTGTCGAGCAACGCGCGCGTTGGGCCCGGCAGCGCCGTGCGCTTTGAGGGACGTGATCTCCTGACGCTTCCGGAGCGCGAGCTTCGTGACCTCCGCGGACGACGGATTTCGATGGTGTTTCAGGAGCCAGCGGCGGCGCTTAATCCGGTGATGCGCGTTGGCGACCAGGTGGCCGAGGTCGCACTCGTGCACGGAGAGCGCAGCACGACGCGCGCCCGCGACCAAGCCATCGCGATGCTCGACCGAGTCGGCTTGCCCGACGCGGCAACACGCTACCGGGCCTACCCACACGAACTTTCGGGTGGCATGCGCCAACGCGTGATGCTCGCGATCGCGCTGCTCCTCAAGCCGGCGCTAGTCATCGCCGACGAACCGACGTCGGCACTCGACGTCACGGTGCAGGCGCAGGTGCTCCAGTTGCTGCTCGAACTGCAGAAGGAGTCACAGACCGCCGTCCTGCTCATCACGCACGACCTCGGCGTAGTCGCCGAAACCTGCTCGCGGGCACTCGTGATGAAGGACGGCAGACTCGTCGAAGAGGCGTCGGTGGATGCGCTATTCCATGCGCCCTGCCACGACTACACGCGCGAACTGTTGGCGGCGATGCCACGCCTGGTTCGTCCGCGAGTTGTCGCATGAACAGCGCCGTACTGCTCTCCGTGCGCGGCCTGCGCGTCGTCCATCGGAGTACCGGTCTATTGGCGCGAACCGAACAGACGGCCGTTGACGGCGTGGGCTTCGACATTGCCCGTGGTGAGACGCTTGCGCTGGTGGGCGAGTCCGGATGCGGCAAGACGACCACGGCGCGGGCGATTCTGCGACTGATCGACGCGGACGCCGGCACCGTGCGGTACGACGGCAAGGATCTGCTCGCCCTGCGCGGCGAAGCGCTGCGCCGCCACCGCCGCCAAATGCAGATCGTCTTTCAGGATCCGTTTACCTCACTCAATCCTCGGCACTCGGTCGGCGCGATCGTGGCGGAAGGACTGATCGTGCACGACATCGCACGCGGCGCCGAGGCGGAGGCCCGTGTGGCTCGCCTGCTCGAGGAAGTCGGCCTCTCGGTGGCGGACGCGTCGCGCTACCCGCATGAGCTGTCCGGCGGCCAGCGCCAGCGTGTCGCGATCGCTCGCGCGTTGGCTGTGGATCCCGAGTTTCTCGTACTCGACGAAGCGGTGTCGGCACTCGACGTCACCACACAGGCCCAGGTGCTGGCCCTGCTCGCCCGCATCCGCGCGGCGCGGTCGCTCACCTGCCTGTTCATCGCGCACAATCTCGCCGTCGTCCAGCAGATCGCGACGTCGGTCGCTGTGATGTATGAAGGACGCATCATCGAACAGGCGCCGGCCGCAGCGCTCTTTGCCGCGCCGCAGCATCCATACACCCGCGCGCTGTTAGACGCCGTGCCCGTCTCGGATCCGCGCGACCGGCATGTGCGCATACCGCTGGCAGGCGACCCCGTGACTGGTCGCGCGCGCGCGCGCGGCTGCGCATTCTTTCCCCGCTGTCCGCATCCTCTAAAGAACGCGGACTGCACGACCGCCGTACCACCGCTCCGCGAGGTCGCTGCACACGCCTTCGCGGCGTGCATCAAGGTCCACACCAACTTGGAGACGACGTGACCCTCCCCCGCCAGACCGGATTCTTCGGGCACCCGGCAGGCCTGCGAACACTGTTCTTCGCCGAACTGTGGGAGCGCTTCTCCTACTACGGCATGCGTGCACTGCTCGTCCTGTTCATGACGGCACCCATCGCAGCGGGTGGACTCGGCTGGGATGTCGCCAAGGCGGGGCCGATCTATGGCCTGTACACCGCGATGGTATACCTCTTTTCGCTGCCCGGCGGCTGGATTGCCGATCGGCTCATCGGACAGCGCAGCGCCGTGTTCTGGGGCGGCGTGCTGATCATGTGCGGCCACATCGTGCTGGCAATTCCGTTCGAGGCAAGCTTCTTGCCAGGACTCGGATTCGTCGTACTCGGCACGGGACTGCTCAAGCCGAACATCTCGACCATGGTCGGCCACCTGTATGCGCCAGACGATGAACGGCGCGACGCGGGCTTCTCGATCTTCTACATCGCGATCAACATCGGCGCGCTGCTCGCTCCCCTCGTTACGGCATCGCTTGCACAAGAGCAGTGGTTCAAGGACGTCCTCACCGGCTGGGGCATGTCGCCAGCGTCATCGTGGCATTGGGGTTTCGGAGCCACGGCGGCCGGCATGGCACTCGGTCTGATCTGGTACGTCGTGGACGGCAAGACGCTCGGCGACGCGGGGATGAAGCCGGCCGTGACCGACGCCGCCGACGCAGCGAAGGCGAAACGTCAGTTCTGGACCGCCGCCGCGGTGATTCTCGGCTTTGTCGCGCTCGTCGCGGCGCTGCAGGTCTCCGGAACGATCGCCCTCACCACGCAGAGTGTCAGCAACGCGTTCGGCGTGTTCCTCCTACTCGCCGTGCTCGCGTTCTTTTCCTGGCTGCTGCTCGATCGCAGCTGGACGGCCGAAGAGCGCAAACGCCTCGTTGTGACCGCCGTACTCTTTCTCGGCGCCGCCGTGTTCTGGTCGGTGTTCGAGCAGGCCGGATCGACGCTCACGCTGTTCGCCGAACGAAGCACACAAAACGAACTGTTCGGCATGTCGTTCGGGTCGGGCAAGTGGCAATCCGTCAACTCGCTCTGGGTGGTCATCCTCGCGCCGATTTTTGCCTGGCTCTGGGTCAGGCTCGCCAGCCGAAACCCGTCAAGCACCGCGAAGTTTTCTCTCGGACTCGTCTTCGTGTCGGCGAGTTTCATCTTGATGGTGCCGGCGGCACAACTCGCGGCCAGCGGCGACCGTGTGGGCTGGTGGTGGCTGCTCGGCTGTTACTTCCTGCAGACCATCGGCGAGATGTGCATCAGCCCGGTCGGCCTCTCCGCCATGACCAAGCTCGCGCCGGCGCGCATTGGCTCCATGATGATGGGCGTCTGGTTCATGGCGACATCGGTCGGAAACTTCATCGGCGGACAGGTGGCCAGTGTGTACGAGAAGTTCTCGCTGCCACAGTTGTTCGGCGTCGTTGGCCTGTACGCGCTGGTATTCGCCGGGGTGATGGCCCTCCTCGTGAAACCGATCAAGCGGATGCTGGCGCGAACGTAGGCCTCATCGACGGGCAGCAGATAGAACGACGAAGGCCCTCCGATGCGGAGGGCCTTCGTCGTTACTGCCCCATCTTCTTCTTGAGCTCGGCGAGTTGCGCCTCGCGCCGCGGGAGTAGCTGGTTCGACCGTCGCGGAGGTTAGGTTTCAGGTAACCCGAGCTGGTGCGCACCTGCTTTATATCTGCCTTCCTTCACATAACGAAGCCTCCACCGTCGGCGTGCTGCTGTGGCGCATCCGAAAGGTGTTTCAGGACTACTCCCGCGAGTATGAAGTGCTCGTCTATGACGACGCGAGCACCGACTCCACGCGGGAGACCCTCGAGCCGTACGCGAAGGTGATGCCGCTGACCGTCCTCGGCAGCGGCACGAGGGTCGGCTACGCAGGCGCGGTTGATGCCTTGTTGCGCGCGGCCAATCAACGGACGCAGTATCCGCGACGCGATGCCATTGTGCTGATGCAGGCCGACTTCACCGACCAGCCGGAGCATCTCCCGGAACTGGTGAAGCGATTTGAAGGAGGCGCCGACCTGATCGTCGGCGAGCGCACCGTCGACGGCCCGGCACCCGAGCCGGTGCAGGCGCTGCTCAAGCGGCTTCGCTGGCTCAGTTCCGCCTGGCCATTCCGAAAGTTCGTCGGCGTGCCCGGTGTCGCCGATCCGTTCGGCGCATACAAGCTCATTCGCGTGAGTGTCGCACGCGACGTGCTGAAGGCGCGCGAGGGCCGGCCGATCGAGGACATTCCGGTCGCCGCCGCCAACGCGGAGCTCGCCCGCGACACCGCGCGAATCGCGCGGCGCGTCGAGACCATTCAGCTCAGCACACGCTGGGACCTTCGCCCGCGTTCGACACGCATTGACGCGTGGCGTGAGGCCGTGGACGTGACCAAACGCGCATGGGCGACCCGCGGCAGCCACCGACCGGCTCCCGCGCGGGGCACGTGACCCACGGCTGGCGGCGAGTGGCCGCTGGCATCCTCGCGTCCGTCATGGCCGCGGGGCAGAATCCGATTTCTGCCCAGGAACGCCCACGCACCGGTGCCGTCCCGTGGGCGGCCGGTGAATATCTCGAGTACTCGCTCAAGGTCGGTCCGATTCCCGCGGGATCAGGCCGGATGCAGGTCGTGGGCCGCGACACGCTGCGCGGCAGGCCCGTCTGGCGCTTTCGCTTCGACTTCTCGGGCGGAATGGGGTTCCTTCGCGTCGACGACGCCTACGACAGCTGGCTCGACGCCGAAACCCTTCGCTCGCTGAAGTTCGAGCAGCGTCTCTCGGAGCTCGGCAAGTACCGCCATCGCGTGTACCAGATCTTTCCGGACCGCGCGAAATACCAGCTCAACAACGAAGCCGAGCGTGAGTCGGTCGCCGATCCGCTCGACGATGCCAGCTTCTTCTTCTTCCTTCGCACGATTCCGCTCGAAGTCGGCAAGTCATACGACTTTAACCGCTACTTCGACAACCGTGCGAACCCGGTGACCATCCGCGTACTGCGACGCGACACCGTCGAGGTGCCGGCCGGCCGGTTTCCGGCCATCGTGCTCCAGCCGATGATCAAGACCAACGGGATTTTCGCCGAGGGCGGCCACGCCGAGCTCTGGCTCTCCGACGACGAACGCCGCATTCTCATCCAGATGAAGTCCAAGCTCCCGTTCGGGTCGCTCAATCTCTACCTCAGGAAGCTGACGCTCCCTCCACTCGTGCCGGCAGATCCCGCTCACCCAACCCGCAAATGACCCCCGATCGCAAGGACCGCCCACCGGAAGCTGATCTGTCGGCGGTACGCACCGTTCCGATTGGTGGCCGCGCGAGCAAGGTCCGCGCCGAAGCGTTTGCCGCACCCCCCGCCCACGATCATTCGTTCGGCACGTTCATCGGGTCGCTGCCCGACATCCTCGTCGCCCGCGACTTCCGCAGCGTCGTGGATGCCGTCGTCGCTGCACACCGGGCGAAGAAGGGTGTCATCGTGATGCTTGGCGGTCACGTCGTGAAGACCGGTCTCTCGCGACTGCTCATCGACCTCATGGAACGGGGCGTCATCACGCACCTCGCGATGAACGGTTCCGGCGCCATCCACGATTATGAAGTCGCGCGGTTTGGCTCCACGTCGGAGGACGTCGCCGCCGGACTGCGCGACGGCACCTTTGGGATGGCCGAAGAAACTGGTCGAGGGATGAACGAAGCGTTCACACGTGGGCATGCCGAGGCCTTGGGAATGGGCGAATCGCTCGCCCTGGCACTCGGAGGTGAGCCGCATCTGGCGCATCCCGAGCTTTCTGTGGTGATGGCGGCCCAGCGGCTCAGCGTGCCCGTAACCGTGCACGCCGCACTCGGCGCGGAGATCATCCACCAGCATCCCGCAGCCGACGGAGCCGCGATCGGCGATACGAGTCACCGCGACTTCCGGCGACTCGCGGCGAGTATCGCGCAGATCGACGACGGTGGCGTGGCGCTCAACATTGGCAGCGCCGTCATCATGCCCGAGGTGTTTCTCAAGGCACTGACCGTGGCGCGCAATCTTGGTGCCGGAAAACCGCAAAACTTTGTCACCTGCGACATGGACATGCAGCGGCACTACCGGCCGCACGTGAACGTGGTGCAACGGCCCACGCAGGACAGCGGCAAGGGCTACGAGATCACCGGCCACCACGAACTGATGGTTCCCCTGTTGGCGTGGGCGATCGTCGAGCAGCTCACCGCGAAGTAACCAGCCAGAACGACTGCGGGGCCGTGCGTGCGCCTCGGTAGCTCCGACCAAGGATTCCATAATGCTTCGCACTCTCTTTTTAGTCGGCCTGATGGCGATGAGCGGCGTCTTCCTGTTGCAAGTCGCCTTTGGGCTCTTTGGCTGGTTCGTCGCCTTGATGCTCTGGCTGCTCGGGCTCGCGCTAGAGATCCTGATCGTGGGCGCATGCGTGTACTTCGTGATCCAGATTGTGAGTCCGTCCACGGCGAAGCGCATCACCGACTCGTTCTCGGGTTCGTCTGGCTCATAGCCGACCGCCGCGACAGAACGACTGCGGGGTCGCTCCACTGGCGCGGCCGCGACACCCGGTGCGACCTCGCGGGTGTGCCCGCTAGATTTCATCGTGATTAGTGCGTCAAAATTGAGTAACCGTCTATGTCAAATATACAGGTTACTCCATATGGCGGACCATCTTGGGCGCTCCTAGATTCGACCGCTCAGGCCTCGCTGGTAGAACTTGCCCACCGGAGTCAGGACACGGCATGTCGAACGCGATCGAACCGCTGTACCAGATCATGGGACGCCATCGCGCACCCGAGCTTCCGCAGCGGAAGCCCGAGTGGTTGAAGGTTCGTGCCCCGGGCGGCGCCAACTACCTGCACCTCAAGGCCATGATGCGGGACCTCGGGCTGCACACGGTCTGCGAGGAAGCCCACTGCCCGAACGTCGGGGAGTGCTGGGAGCACGGCGCGGCAACCTTTATGATCCTCGGCAACGTCTGCACGAGGAACTGCGCGTACTGCGCCGTGGCCCATGGCCGGCCGCCGGTGTTTGATCCGTCCGAACCGACCAAGGTCGCTGAGGCAGCGGCCAAGATGGCGCTCCGTCATGCCGTCATCACCTCGGTCGACCGCGACGACCTACCGGACTTTGGCGCCGAGATCTTCGCCGAGACGATCCGGCAGATCCATGCCCAGGTTCCCGGTTGCTCGGTCGAAGTGCTCGTCCCCGATTTTCAGGGGAACGAAGACTCGATCCGGACGGTGCTCGACGCCCGCCCCGAGATCTACAATCACAACACCGAGACGGTGCCGCGCCTGTACAAGAAGGCGCGCCCTGGCGGCCGCTACCACCGCGTCAAGCAGATTTTCCGGTTCGCCAAGGACTATGCCCCGCAGATCCCGACCAAGACCGGGATGATCCTTGGCCTCGGCGAGACAAACGAGGAAGTACTCGCAACCATGCAGGATCTCCGAACGGTGGACGTGGACATCCTCACTCTTGGCCAGTACCTCCGCCCGTCCAACGATCACATCGCGCTCGACCGCTACGTGACCCCCGAGGACTTCCGGATGTTTCGCGAGGAAGGCATGGCGATGGGCTTCCGGCACGTCGAGAGCGGGCCGCTGGTGCGGTCGAGCTATCACGCATGGGAGCAGGTGCAGGCAGCAGGCGTTTAAGACCCTCTTCGACCAGAACCCCACATGGCCGCAAAGAAGAAAGCTGATACCGACTCGGCGCTGAACGCGTCGCTCCTCCACTCGATGATCCTGCAACGGCGATTCGAGGAAAAAGTCGCTGAGGCCTACGCCCTGGGAAAAATCGGCGGCTTCTGTCACCTGTACATCGGGCAGGAAGCGGTGAGTACCGGCACCCTGTCGCTGCTCCGCGACGACGACTACGTGCTCACGACGTATCGCGACCACGGCCAGGCCATCGTGCGCGGCATGAGCCCACGCAGCGTCATGGCCGAGTTGTTCGGCCGCATTGACGGGTGCTCGCGCGGAAAGGGCGGGTCGATGCACATGTTCGACCGTCACGTCAACTTCCTCGGCGGTCACGGCATTGTTGGTGGCCATATACCGATGGCGACGGGCGTCGGCTTCGCCATCAAGTATCGCGGCGGAGACCAGTGCGTGATCTGCTATATGGGCGAGGCCGCGGTCAACAACGGCGCCTTCCACGAGTCGCTCAACATGGCTGGTCTCTGGCGCCTGCCCGTCATCTATGTGATCGAGAACAACCGATACGGGATGGGCACGGCGATGGAGCGCGCCTCGAGCACCAAGGAGATGTACAAGCGCGGCGACACGTACTCGATGGCCAACGCAGAAGTCGACGGGCAGGACGTCTTCGCGGTACGCGAGGCCATGCAGGAGGCGATCGACCGTGCACGCAAGGACTACTCGCCGACGCTACTCGAGATTCGCACCTATCGGTTCATGGGTCACTCGATGTCGGATGCGGCGAGCGGCACGTACCGCACGAAGGAAGAACTCGACACCTACCGGAAGCGCGACCCGATCAACCTCCTCAAGGCGAAGATGCAGACCGACAAGTCGCTCTCCGACGCCGACCTCGCGGCCATGGAAGCCGAGATCGCTGCGGTGGTGCAGGACTCCTGGGATTTCGCGGACGCGAGCCCCGAGCCGCCACTCGAAGCGCTATACGAGGACGTGTACGTGGAGACGACGACCTAATGCCGCTCATCACCTACCGCGACGCGCTCAACCAGGCGCTTCGCGAAGAAATGCATCGCGACGACCGCGTCTTCCTCATGGGTGAGGAAGTCGGTGTGTACAACGGCGCATACAAGGTGTCGAAGGGCCTTCTGGAAGAGTTCGGCGAGATGCGCGTCGTCGACACGCCCATCACCGAGCTTGGCTTTGCCGGTGTCGGCGTCGGCGCGGCGATGGTGGGGCTGCGCCCAGTGGTCGAGTTCATGACCTGGAACTTCGCGCTCCTCGCGCTCGACCAGATCGTGAACGCCGCCGCGAAGATGCTGTACATGTCCGGCGGCCAGTTCCCGATGCCGCTCGTGTTCCGCGGCCCAAACGGGGCAGCGCTCCAGCTCTCCGCGCAGCACTCGCAGGCGTGGGAATCGTGGCTCGCGCACATCCCCGGGCTGAAAGTCGTAGCGCCCGGCACACCATATGACGCGAAGGGCCTCCTCAAGAGCGCCATCCGCGACGACAACCCGGTGATCGTGCTCGAGGGCGAGATGCTCTACAACACGAAGGGCGAAGTGCCTGACGAGGATTACGTGATCCCGATCGGCAAGGCCGACCTCAAGCGCGAGGGCGACCACTGCTCAATCATCACGAGCGGCAAGATGGTACTCGTCGCGATGCAAGTGCACGACCAGCTCGCCAAGGAAGGCATTCGCGTAGACGTCGTGGACCTGCGCACGATCCGGCCGATGGACGTGGACGCAATCACGGCCAGCGTGCGAAAGACCAACCGTGCCGTCGTGCTCGAGGAAGGCTGGGAAGTGTGCGGAATCGGCGCGCAGGTCGTGGACTACATCCAGCGCGACTGTTTCGACCACCTCGACGCCCCGGTGCTGCGCGTGCACCAGGCCGACGTACCGATGCCGTACGCGAAAGCAATCGAGAAGGCCGCGAAGCCCGACGTCGCCAAGACGATCGCCGCGGTCAAGAAAGTCATGTACATCGAGGCCTAACGATGGCGACCAAAGTGTTCATGGAGGCCCTGAGCCCGACGATGGAAGAAGGACGTCTGGCGAAGTGGCTCAAGAATGAAGGCGACGCCGTGAAGTCGGGCGACGTGCTGGCCGAAGTCGAAACGGACAAGGCCATCATGGAACTCGTCGCGCGCGGCGACGGCATCCTGCGCAAGCGACTCGTAGCAGAAGGCGGCACCGTTCCCGTCGGCTCGCTCGTCGGCGTGATCGCCGCAAAGGACGAGGATATCGCAACACTGGTAGCGTCAGCCGGCGCGGCGGCAGCTCCAGCTGCAGCAGTTGCAGCGACCCCTGCGCTGGCCCCGGCTCCCGCACCCCGCACCGCTCCCGTACCGGCTCCCGTACCGGCACCCGTACCGGCACCCGTTCCGGCCGGAGCATCGGTGGCCACCAACGGTGGCCGCACGTTGTCATCGCCGCTCGCGCGCCGAATCGCCGGCGAACGCGGGCTCGCCCTCGCAGGCCTCGCCGGCAGCGGCCCAGGGGGACGCATCATCAAGCGCGACATCGAAGCGGCGGCAGCGGCCGGTCCAGCCGCCAGCCATCAGCAGTCGGCTGGCAGCCGTCGGCATGTTGAGGCAGGTACCGAGTACACCGATGTCGCCCTCACGCAGATTCGAAAGACCATTGCCCGCAGGCTCGGTGAGTCGATCGGTCCGATCCCGACCTTTTATCTCACCGCCGAGTTCGATCTGGAGCGCGCGGCCGAACTGCGCGCGGCGATGGGCGACGCCTTCAAAGTCTCGTTCAACGACATCATCCTCAAAGCCACGGCCACCGCGCTCGCGCTGCATCCGGAAGTCAACGCCCACTGGCTGGGCGACCACATTCGCTACTGGGGCCGCGTCCACCTCGGCATGGCCGTCGCCACCGACGACGGACTCATCGTACCGGTGATCTTCGACGCCGACAAGAAACGCCTCTCGGAAATCAGCGCCGAATCCAAGGCGCTCGCCCAGCGCGCGCGCGATCGAAAGCTCAAGTCGGAGGAGTTCACCGGCTCGACCTTCTCAGTCTCAAACCTCGGCATGATGCAGATCGAACAGTTCACGGCGATCATCAATCCGCCCGAAGTTGGCATCTTGGCCATCGGTGCGATTGAGGACAAGCCGGTCAAGGGCGCCGACGGCACCATACAGTTCCGCAAGAAGTTGCGGGTGACGATGAGTTGCGATCATCGCGCCGTGGATGGCGCCGTGGGCGCGCGGTTCCTGCAAACCCTGCGCCGTATGATCGAGAACCCCCTCATGCTCGTCTACTGAGTTATCTGATCCGTCCGGCAGTTGTTCGACCCCCGATTCGGCCGCGACCTTTCTCAAGAGAACACCACCATGGCGACATTTGATGCGATCTTCCTCGGCGGCGGGCCCGCTGGATACGTCGGGGCGATTCGTGCCGCGCAGCTTGGGCTGAACGTTGGCGTGATTGAGCGCGAGGGACTCGGCGGAACCTGCGTGCTCTGGGGCTGCATTCCCGCGAAAGCGCTCCTCGAAGCATCGAGCATCGCGAACCGCGTGAAACACGCTGCCGAATTCGGCGTGATGGTTGGCGAAGTGAAGACCGACTACGGCGTCGCGATGAAGCGCTCGCGAGACGTGAGCAGCAAGAACTCGAAGGGCGTCGAGTTCCTTTTTAAGAAAAACAAAATCACCTGGATCAAGGGCACCGGCACGCTAGGCAGTGGCAAGACCGTGAAAGTCACAGGCGCTGACGGCAAGACCGAGACGCACACGGCCACGAAAGCCGTCGTGATTTCGACCGGTTCGCGCGTGAAGGGCCTTCCGCAGGCCGGCCTCGAACTCAACAAGACGACCGTCATCTCATCGGATGAAGCGCTGATCCTCGAGCGGGCACCGCAGGCGATCGCGATCGTCGGCGCCGGCGCGGTGGGCTGCGAGTTCGCCGATGTGTTCAACGCGTTCGGCAGCAAGGTGACGCTCATCGAAGCCATGCCGCAGATCCTGCCGCTCGAGGATGCCGATTCGGGCGTCGAAGTGGCGCGCAGTTTCAAGAAACGCGGCATCGAGGTGATGGCTGGCGCGAAGCTCACGTCGGCGAAGGTCGGCAAGTCGTCTGTGAAGCTGACGGTCGAGGCGGGCGGCTCGAAGCACGAGCTGGACGTCGACATCGTCCTCGTCGCAGCGGGTCGCGCGGCGAACACCGAGCAGATCGGCCTCAAGGAAGCCGGTGTGGCGCTCACCGACCGTGGCTTCATCAAGATCAACGAACGGATGGAGACTAGCGCCAAGGGTATCTATGCGATCGGCGATGTCGCCGGACCGCCGATGCTGGCGCACAAGGGCGAGCGCGAGGGGATGATCGTCGCCCAGGTGATCGCCGGCGTGCATTTCCATCCAATGAACTACGGCAACATTCCGAACGCGACATACTGCCACCCGGAAGTCGCGTCGATCGGCATGACGGAAGCGCAGGTCAAGGAAAAGAAGCTCGACTATAAGGTCGGCAAGTTTCCATTCAGCGCGAATGGCCGCGCCCGCACATCCGGGGAAACCGAGGGCTTCGTGAAAATCATCCGCGACGCCAAGTACGGTGAGATCCTCGGGGCGCATATCGTCGGCGCCCACGCCACCGAGCTGATCCACGAACTCGCCGTCGCCCGCGAAAACGAGTTCACGGTCGAGGAGATCGAGTTAGCCATCCACGCGCACCCAACGCTGTCCGAGGCGATTGCCGAGGCGACGCTCGACTCGATGGGGCGGATGATTCACGCGTAGGGGCTTGGGCGACACGCGCAGCGCAGCCGTACCGAATACAGAGCGGTCCGCCCCCGTATGCATGGGGACGGACCGCTGCTGCGTTCTGCGTGCCTTCAGGGCGTCAGTGGCCTTCCCGATAGCCGACGTCCAGTCAGCACTGCGTCGAACGCTGCCTGATCACGACGCTGCATGATGAGGAAGTCCCACCCGTCCTTCATCAGCTTCTCGACTTCGGCCGGATTGTTGGCTGGATAGCCGCAGGACTTCTTGTATTCCTTGCAGGCCGCCAGCACCGACGCGACCGCCGCGTCGAATCCCGCCTGATCACGCACCCGCTGGCCTTCGGCATTGGTACTTGTGAACACCCCACCGAGCGTTCCCGCGCCTAACGTGACGACCGCCACCCCGCGATGTGCGGAGAGTGCACGGGCATTGGCGACGCCTTCCTTGCTCTCGATGATAATGGACACGAGCAGCTCGCCGTTCGGATTGAGCGGCCAGACATCGGCTTTCTGCAGATACTGCGCGGGAGTCATGCCCCAATACGCCGCCGCGGCCTCGAACCCGCTCTCAGGCCGTGTTCCGCCCTTCGACGTGAAGCGCATGCCCGCGATCGCCTGATCGACCTCCTGGACCGTCTCGACTTGCTGCATCTCGATGGCGACCTGCCCGTCGTTCAGCTGTTCGATCAAGCGTTGGGTGGTCGAGAGGACGTTGTCGTGCATGATCGGGATCTTGGCGACGAACGGGTGGGTCCGCGCCGATCCGCCCGCTGCCACGATGGCCTTCATAAACGCGCGATACTGCTCCACCGAGCCCGGTGAATACGTATTGAGCACGTAGTCGCCCAGCGTATAGCCCGCCGTCTCGCGGGCGGCCGCGTTGATGTCTGGCGGTGGCGGTGGCTCGGTCGCGACCGGAGGAACTGCTCCATTCGCGGCACCACGGCCTCGCCCACCACCTCCGCCGCCACGGCCGGCTGCGTACGCGGGATTGTTGAGTCCGAGAATCGGTAGCCCCTTCTCGATGAGCGGGATCATTCGATTCATTCGGTCCGTGCTCGCGCGGCTCGCCGCACCCTGCGCTTGTCCGGACCCGGCGATCGCGATTACGGCGAGCCCGACGGTCCCAAGCACCATGCTCCAACGCATACGACCTCCGCTTCTGGACAGAACCCGGCGGCCCTAGGCGGAGGCCGAATCCGGCTTCAAGGATGCAGCCTCGCATCAAGATGACGCCACGCGGACGCGCGGGCAATCGACGGGATGTACGGGTCATCAAGCCAAGCTGCTCGTCCTCGGCAACCAACGCGACAAACCCGCACGATTGCCTTGCAATTCGGACCACGTATCGGCTCATTCCACGTTGTGCCCACGGACCGCCGCCTTCTCGTTGCCAATCTCGGGCGTGTCGGGTACGCCGATGCCCTTGAGCTGCAACGCGCGTCGGCACGCGCTAGGATTGATGGCCGCCTCGACCAAGACCTCCTGATCCTCGTCGAGCATCCACCAGTCATCACCACCGGACGCAGCACCAAGGACGGTCATCTGCTCGTGGACCGTGACGCACTCGCCCTCCGTGGCATCGAGTTGTTCGATGTCGAGCGCGGCGGCGACGTCACCTATCACGGCCCGGGACAGCTCGTCGGTTATCCGATCTTCGACCTCAAGCGTCACAAGGAAGACCTGCACTGGTACCTCCGACAGGTTGAGCAGGTGATGATCAATGCGCTCGGCGGATTCGGCATTGTTGCCGACCGCAACCCCGGTAAAACCGGTGTGTGGACGAGTGGACGGAAGATCGCCTCCATCGGTGTGCACGCGCGGCAGTGGGTGACCTGGCACGGGTTTGCGTTGAACGTGACAACGGACCTCTCGTACTTCGACCTCATGGTCCCGTGCGGTATCGCCTCGGTCGTGATGACGAGCGTCGAACACGAACGCCTGGCGAACGGGGACGCCGCCGCGCCCGCTCCGACGCTATTCGAGGACGTGAGCGCGGCTGTAGTGCGCACGACGGGCGCTCTGTTCGACCTCGAGCCAACCCTGATCGACCGGGCGCACCTCGACCATGTCATCGGCACCGCGTAGGACCATGCGACGTCACTGCGCCCGCGCGGCCCGCGCGGCATTGATGACCGCGACGCTCTTCGCCTGTGGCGGTCGTGCGCCGGTCGCCCTGCCCGCACTCATAGTGCCGCCTCAACCAGCGCCGCTCCCGCGCACGGATCTGCCACGTTCGTTCGCCGTGCTCGACTCCGGCGCGCTCCGAATAACGGTGCTCGTGGCCACGACGCGTCGCGCCATCTCGAGCGAACGCCCCGGCGAGCGATTTACAGGCGACGACACCGACTCGCTGCAGTTTGCCACGGTCACCGTCAACGTCCCACCGTACCGTGCCCGCGGCGTCGGTGAACTACCGCGCCCGTCGTCATTCGCGGCCGCGTTCGGCTCCGCGCCCGACCCGAAACGTGACTTTTTTGTCACGAGCGTGACCCCCACCGACTCGGTGCGTTTCGTGCAACGCATCGCGGCCGATCTCGCCACCACGCGTTCGCGTGACATGCTCGTATTCGTCCACGGCTTCAATGTTTCGTTCGATGACGCCGCCGTCCGGGCCGCCCAGGTCGCCGCCGACATGAGCTTCGACGGGACACTCGTGCTCTTCAGCTGGCCGTCCGCCGGTTCCGTAACGAGTTATGTCCGCGATCTGCAGGCCGCGCGCAACGCCGGGTTCCATCTGTTGCGGCTCGTGCGCGGCATTGTGCCCGCCGCGCAACCCGACCGCGTCCACCTGCTCGGCCACTCGATGGGTGCCGAAGTCATCGGGAAGGCTGCAGCGCTGGTCACGCCCGCCGACTCGAACGCGCGATTCGCCCAGGTCGTTCTCGCCGCACCAGACATCGACGCCCGGGTCTTCCGCCGCGAATTGCTTCCGGTGCTCATGGCGCACGCGCAACGGATCACGCTGTACGCTTCGAACGACGACGAAGCGCTCCGTGCCTCACGCGCGGTCAACGGCGTCTGGCGGCTCGGACTCGGCGGCGACTCGTTGACGGTCATCGAGGGCCTCGACACCATCGACGCCACGCGTGTGCGCGCGGACGCGCTCGGTCACACGTTGTTCGGGAACGCCGGATTCCTCTCCGACCTCGCCGCACTTATCGGTGAAGGGAAACCGCCGAGCGATCGTCGCCTGCTCGCGGTGCAGCGCGGCGGACTCACCTACTGGCGGTTTCGCGGGGACGCGCGGTAGCGCACGCGCGTCGACGAATCAGCGCGGCTGGTCCGTCGGATAAAGCGTGCGGTAGTTCTTCGCCCGGTAGAGCTCGACCTCCATCACCAGCTGCATCCCGCGATAGATGCCGACCTTCGTGATCGGGTCGATGCGCTCGAAGTACGGCGAGAACCGCTCGATCAGATCATCGCCCGCTTTCAGTTTCTTGACGAGGATGGCGTCCTTGCCGAGGAATGCGCTGTCGTTCTGCGCGTAATAGAAGTGATGCGGATCGGCACAGAGGCAGAGCACGGGCGTCCCTGGCCCCATCGCAATCGCTGCCTTGCCCGCCTGAATCCAACTCGTTGCAGCCACGAATCCAGTCACCGGATAATCACCAAACGCGGCGAGCGTCGGCTTGAGCAGTTGCCAGTTCACCAGATCGCCGGTCGGATCGCCCTTGGCGAACACCGTCGGCGCCAGGCGGGCGATCCACCCCGTCGATGCGTGGGTCGTCAGCACCAAAATCAACCCGACGTAGCCGCCGACGCTCCAGCTGAGCCAGCGCCGCGTGCTCCGGCGCAGGTCGTCACGTACGCCGTCCAGTCGCTCGGCTACACTGGCACCAAGCAACGGAAAAACAAACAACCACCCCGGTGCCTGCCAGTGCGGAAGCCCGACATCGCCCTTGAGCGACACGAGCGTAAACCCCACGATCGGCCCGGCCGCGAGCGCAAGCAGGAACCACCGCTTCTCGTCGCGCGGTCCGCCGCGCAGCGCGCGCCAAGCCGAGGCGGCGAGCGGGACGAAGATCCACGGAAGCACCCACGCCATCTGGCCAGCGATATTTGCCGCGAAGGTATCCAGATGAATCCCGGGGGCCGGCACAGCGCGCGCTCCCTGGTAGGCGAACGACACCCAGTGATGCCTCGAGTTCCAAAGCAGCACCGGTGCAAGACAGGCCAACGCGACGAGCACACCCACATAGGGACCCGGCGTCGCGAGCCATTTCCGAAAACGCGGAGTTGTGGCGACAAAACCAGCCGTGCCCGCGAGCACGAAGACGCCGTGGTACTTGGCGAGCATCGCCAGCCCGGTGAGCAAGCCGATCCAGAGCCAGGTCGCAAACTCCGACTTGGCCGGAGAGGCCGACGTTGCATCGGCCAACGTCGCGGTGTCATCGCCGAACAACAGGGCCGCGATGCGATCGACCGCCGCTGATGTCAGCAGCATCAGCGGGCCGTCCGGCAGCACCCACCCGCCCGTGCTCACACTGAACACCGCCGAGATGTTGAGCAGCAGCGCGGCGAACAGTCCGGCGCGCTCACCAAAAAGCCGGCGGCCCAGCGTGAAGATGAACCAGGTCGTGCCGGCGAAGCAAAGGACGAACGGCAGCCGCACGACCTCAGCCACCTCGCTCTGCGCGAGCCGCGCCATCGTGCCCGCAATCCAGAAATGGAGCGGCGGATGATCGAAATACGAGAGCGAGATATCACGCGCCACGGCGACGGCGTATGACTCGTCGACGCCAAGCCCGACGGTGGCCGCGAGCAGGAACCGGACGAGGGCCCCGATCGCAATGATCGCGAGCACTGACCCGGTCGCATCGGGTCGCCGGAATGAGAATGAGCTGACGCCAGTCACGACCATTCGCTACCCGAACGCCGGTGGTCGCTTCGACTGCTTCTGTGGCGGCTCACGTGTCCAGATGACGATCACGCCGCAGGCGGTGTCGCGCTGGCGCAGCCTGGCCGGAGTTTCGGCTGGCCCACGATAGATCTCAATCGCCTCGAGCAGCAGCGCGGACATGTCGTCCATATGAAACGTTCCCGGCGGCACGTACGACCCATCGACGTAGTACGACACCTTGCAGTCGTTGGCCAACGACGTCCCAGTCTGGCGCCCACTTCGGCTCAGTAGCGTGTTGCGACCCATCGAAATAGTGGGTTTGTCCAAGCCCGCGTCGCCCATCGTCACCTTGACGCCGACCACCGTGCGCAGCAGATCGCTCGGGTGCTGCGGGCGACGCCGTTCGATCTCGGCACGCGTGATGAAGGCGCCGACACCGAGCATCCGGCGCGACCAGAAGTCCGCCATGCGACCGTTGCCGCCCGCCTCGCGCACCATGACCGAATCGAGCAGCTCGGGCACGCCCGTGAGCTCAAAATCCACCTGCTTGTGCATACCCTCGTTGAGCGTCACGCGCGCCTCTTCGGGCTCAAAGCCGATCCGGCGCGCGATCAACCGAATGCGACCGACCGGCACCGCAAAGAACTCGTATACGCCCGAGTCGTTGGACATCACCTTGAGCTCACTGTTCACGATCAACAGTTCGGCGCCGGCGATGGCGACGCCGTTGGGATTCGTGACGACACCCGAGAGCGTCGTGACCTTCACTGGCTGCGCCTGCGCCACCTGCGCCTGCGCCACCTGCGCCTGCGCCACACCGGCCGCAGCGAGCCAGCATGCCGCACCCCGCTTGACGGTCCTGCCGATCCCCGTACCCATGCTCACTCCCGACCTGTGAAAAAAGCGGTTACCTCTGGCCAGGCCCCGACACTGAACAGGCGCTCAGCAACCGTTCGGAAATAAACGCTTAGCCGCTGCCGGCGCTATGCTCGGCCAGCCCGCTTCAGCGGCTGACGGGGCCCGGCACCACCGAGTACGGATCGCCAGACGCCGCCGCAGCGGCCACCGCGATGCGGTCGAGCGTACGCCGTACGTTCCGGCCGTCGCGCTCCCACGACGCCTCGAACTCGGCAAGCCCAGTCGCGTAGATCCGCCGAGCGAGCAGCGCCGCATTGTCGAGACGCACACGCACCCCATACTGACGATTGATCGTCACCAGTTGCGGCGACACGGTGTCCACGAGAAACCGGCGAAGGCGAGCGTACGCGGAGTCGCGCTGCGTGAGCCGCACCGCGCGAATTGTCGAATCGGCGCCCGACGCCGGATACGGATGCGCCGTGAATACTGAATCGATCTCCCGATACCCGCGCTCCCACACACCGCTGAGCAGCCGCTCGTCCGCCCACCGCGCTTCGGCGACGCGCACACCGGCGGTGTCACCGCGCGAACGGAAGAACTCCACCGCCCCGCGATTCCCGATGAACTCGGCGAAGCTCTCGTTAAACACTGCCTGCCCCTTCACGTAGAGCCGGTTGTGCGTGAGTTCGTGGATCACCGTCTGCACGATGAACAACGAATCCGCAGCAAGCGTCGTGGAGAGCAGCGGATCATTGAACCAGCCGAGCGTGCTGAACGCGGGCGATGGCCGGAGATACGTGTCGTAGCCATCGTCGGCGAGCCGACGCTCGGCGCGCATCGCGGCCTCGAAATCGAAGAACCCCTTGTACGGCACGCGTCCGACGATGGGAAACCACCAGCTCGCCGGAACGAGCGCATCGCGGCGCGTACCCGACAGCACCAACACGAGCGTGTCGTGATCGAGTTTTGTGAACTGCGTGAACAGGTCCTTGGCGGGCAGGCCGAGCGAGTCGGCCGCGAACCGGCGCGCTGCGAGGACGAGTTGCAGTTTCGCCCGCGTGCCTGGGGAGGTTGCAGCGTCGGCGACGAGTACGTCGATCGAACGGCGGCGCGAAAGAATCTTGCCCTCTTCCCACGCGCCCCGCGAGAGGTAACGGCCCATCGGCGTCGCAACGGTCAGGATCGCCGTACCGCCGAGGATCCCCATGACCACCCAACCGATCCACCCCAACCGCGGCCGCACCAATGGACGGCGCCTCACTTCGCGGGAGAAGCGGAACCGGCGGATGCGCGCACAAATCGCAGCCCTACGCGATGCGTGACCTGATCGATCCGCGAAAACCGTTCGACCGCATAGTCCAGCGTGAACCGCCCAAGACCGACGCCCGCTCCAATCGACAATGGTGCGCGGTCGTCGCTCCGGTCGCGGTAGCTGTATGCACTTCGCAGCGTCAGATCGGTGCCTCGAATACCCACCCAGATCAGCTCGCCACCCAGCGTCCCGGAGGTCACGCCGCCTCGCACGCGCTTCAGCTCGGCCATCGCGTTGAGGCGCGCACTCCGCACCAGCACCGTCGGCGCGGAAATTGCCGCCCGCCAAGTCTGCGGCAGTTCGCCGACCGTCGCCCCAACCCTGATGCCCGATCCGACGTGCTGCACGCTCGCGGCGAGGTCCCAACCCGACGGCGACGTCCAAGCGAGACCTCCCGACGCAGTCGTACCCTGCCCCGACAGGTCCGCGACCCGCGTACGAAAGAACTCGACCGTCGCACCAGCGCGAATTCCCCTGAGTCTCGGCAGGGCCCGTGCGTAGCCGACCACGAAGGAATGGTCCTCTGCCGACACGGTTCGGCCAGTCTCGACGCCATCGAGACCGGGAAGCTGCGAAGCGATCTCGCGCACCGTGCCGTAGTCGAGCAGCCGAGCGCCAATGCCGATCGTGCCGCGCCAGGCCGGAACGGCGAAGGCAAGGGCGCTGAGCTGTGTCGACGCGAGGTACGACTCCGATGCCACACCGGCTGCCAATGTGCCAACGCGCGCGAGTTGCGCGGGCGCGAGGAACACCGCCCACTCGTCAGCCAGAGCTGCGCCGGACGCGTCCCCAAGCCCCAAGGCCCGGGTCGATGTCGGCAGTGTGAGCAGCACGGCCGCGCGCGTGCCCTGCGCCGCGAGCGGTGCGATTGCCGTTGCGGCCAGCGATGCCACCATCGCACCAATGCGAATCCCAAACGCTAGGGACTGCATCATGGCGGGAGCCTCATGATGCCAACCTGCGCGCCAGTCCACGGGGCGAGTGGCGCGAGTCCCTGCGACGTGAACGAAAGGCGCAGCGATCCGCCGCGGCCCGAGTCGCTAACGATGGCATGCATCATGGTGCCTGCAGGCATCGTCGAACGCAACGACCCACCGGCGCCGAGTTGATAGGTCCGGAGCGGAAAGGGCTGCGTAAAGCCGGAGATCACCGCTTCACGCGCCATCAGTTGGCGCACGTTGCGTGTCATGAATCGCTGACGCTTCGGCGCCGCCGTCCGCGACAGACCTGGAAGGGAGTCGGCGAAGAGGGCTACGCTGAAATCGCCGAACAATGCGCCGAACGTCTCGCCGCTCGCCCGCTCGACGTTGTCGATGCCGGTGAATGGCGACTCCACGAGCCGCCGAAAAATCGCATCGCCCTTCTGGTCACCGAGCCAGCGCAGGAACAACCAGCTCGCACCACGCTCCTCGAGCGACCCGGTACCCACGTACGTCGTGACCGAGTGCTCCAGCGTGGAGTAGAGATAGGCGTACGCGTTGAGCATCTGCGGTGCGATGAACGGGGCGGCAGAATCCGGGAAGAGCTGCTCGGTGGTACCGCGCCCGAATGGTGCGGGATACCGTGTTTCGAACAGCTTCGACCCAACCTCCTCGGCGATATGGCTCAGCCCTTCATTCAGCCAGGGCAGTTCGATCGCTCCGCCGCGCGTGAGGACATGCTGGTTGAATGAGATCAGGTGCTGCAGTTCGTGCATGAACGTGGGCTGCAGCGTACGAATCACTTCGGCTTCGGTGTGTGGGCAGCTCCAGCGCCCGGCCGAGTCTGGCACGAAGGCGTAAAAAATCTCGGCGCGATTGCTGTTCGGCTCGCGTTCAAGCAAGTCGATGCCGTAGAAGAATCCCGTGACGAATCCGCGCTGCACGCATTCGGACGCCTTCGACATGGCGTTGACCACCGGCGAGAGCAATACGGTCAGGCGGCCGTCGCCGTCGATGTCCGGCTCCGAACCAAAGGCATTCACTGTGGCGGCATAGAGATCGCGATCCATCAGACGGGCGAGGTCCCTCAGCCGCGTGTCGGTAAAGATCGTCGTGGACGTGTCCGTATAGACGAGAATATGATCGCCGACGTAGCGGAGCCGCGCGGTGACCGGCTTGAAGTTCGAGCCGTCGGTCGACGCCACAACCGAAAACCCGCGCAGCGATCCCACCGATGGCGGTTCCCGCAGGGCGGCCGAAGGCCGTCCGCCGCGATGCTCGGCGATCACCTGCGAGGAAATGGTTCGCTCCAGGGCGCGGAGTTTCGCCTCCCACGCACGCTGTACAGCTGTCCGGTCGCGCACGCGCGCGCGATCGGAGGGCGGCGCGTCGATCGACGCCAACATGCCTCCACTCCGCTCGGCCGCGAGGCGCCAATCCACCGGTACGGGAGCCTCCGTGCCGGCGGCGAACTGCGCAGTCAGCAGGTAGGATGCGCCAGGTGACCCAGCGAGCGAGAGACAATCGCTGAGCTGCGCGGCCGGGATCGTCACGGTTTCGAATGGCGCCAGCGTGACAGCCGCCCGGGTCGCACGGTACGTCGCCGCGGCATCACTGCTGCTTGCGCCACCGGTCTGCACACGCACGGTGGTTGCCCCAGGAACGAGACAAGGCGGCGCGATCGCGCGCACGCGGGACGCGGAAGCATCCGGAAGCACGACCGCCGCCTGTCCACCGACGCGCACCGTCGGCAGCGACGAGCCAAATCCACTCCCCGCAATCGTGATCGTGTCGCCAGCCTTGAAGTCGGCCGGCGACAGAGAGGCAATCACCACCGCCGCCGCCGTGCCCACCGCGCTGAACTCGGCCTCGACGCCGTCGAACGCGGCGAGCGTCGCCCGCACGCGCGTGGTATCGGCGTCCCCACCAAGCACGAGTCGCGTGATCGCCGTTCCATCTGGCCGCGTGACGCTGACCGCATCTTCGAGGTATGAACCGCGTCCCGCTCCGCGCGTCACCGTGAATCGGACCCGCACGCCCTTCGCAGGCGCGCCAGCGCCATTTTCGATGACCACGACGAGCGGCAGGGCGAGCGTAGAGCCG
>Ga0049085_10000198_pt1 | contig 25864 bp, 25 predicted proteins | sample GreLakmeSU08MSRF_FD_66721 | JGI IMG/M metagenome (GOLD analysis project Ga0049085, IMG submission 66721) | Freshwater lentic microbial communities from great Laurentian Lakes, MI, USA - Great Lakes metaG SU08MSRF | ecosystem: Environmental > Aquatic > Freshwater > Lake | place: Great Lakes... | reverse complement strand
AAGACCTCAGCATTTAATAGTCCCCTAGTTTCAGCGCTTAAAGGGCAAGCCAAAATAAGCCAATTTGCGTGCGGCAATACCTTTTTTAGACTAGAAATATGGTGAGTCCGAGCAGTCCCAGTATCTACCATAGGCAGATTAAAACGAATCGCCTCACAATGCACACCCAATGCTTGTAGTAAGCTGGCAAGTCGCTGGGCAATTGAACCCCAGCCAACAATTAAAGCAGTCTGCCCCTCAATGTCTGCGGGTAACTCATCAGCAATTAATGAACGCCAACGACGTTGAGTCTGATTTTTTGCCATTTTAGGAAAATGACGAGCTAGAGCTAGAATGCCAGCTAAGGCAGATTGAGCGACAATCGCCGCATTAGCGCCAGCCGATGTGCTTACTAAAATATTTTTTTTAAGGAGTGCTGCAAAAACGGGGCGATCGCTTCCTGCTGAATGGGTATGCACCCAAGAAAGTGATGGTGCATTAAGCAATAAATCATAGAAATGCTGAGTTGCAGGCTCAAGTTCAAATTTAGTCGATAAGCCCGTAACATCACGAGAAACAAAAGCATAATCAAAATCTACACCCAAGCGACAGTCATCAGCCATCACAATTTCATAGGGATAAGCAGCTAAAACTGAAGCAAACCGAGGCTTAAGTCGAGCAACGGCCTGAGTAGAAAGTAAAATTTTCACTCTTACTCAGCAACAGCGCCTGAATCTCGCACAATCACTTTCCATTTTTCGTATTCTTTTTGAATAAATTGACTAAATTTTATCGAGCTGCCACCAACCGGGTCGGCGCCTTCGCGAATAAACTGGGCCTCAAGACTAGGTAAAATTTCGTTCACATTCTTATTAATAAATGTAATCACTTCTGCAGGCGTATCTTTGGGAGCAAAAAGACCAAACCAAGACCCCGCCTCAAAACCTGGAAAACCGCTTTCAGCAACGGTAGGAATATTGGGCAGCGACCGCGATCGCTTCAGGCTAGTTACAGCTATGGCGCGTAACTTACCAGAATTGATATGTTGAATCACTGAAGGAATCGTTGCAAACATAAACTGCACTCGCCCTGCCATTAAATCATTAAGGGCGTCAGCTCCCTTATAAGGTATATGAGTGGCCTCTATTCCTAAACGCTTACTCAACATATATCCTGACAGATGCGAGGAAGTGCCAATGCCCGTAGAGCAGTAATTTAATTTACCAGGATTAAGCTTGGCATAACTAATAAATTCTTCAAAGTTTTTTATTGGCAAAGATTCATTAATTACCAAAACATTTGGTACGTCAGCAATTTGCACAATCGGTATTAAATCTGTCAAGGGGTTAATGTTTAATTTTTTATATAAAGTTTGATTTATCGCGATTGGTCCTACAGAATCCATAATCAAGGTATACCCATCGGGAGCAGACTTGGCGACAAATTCGGTGCCAATATTACCGCCGCCGCCAGGCTTATTTTCAACCACAAAAGACTGCTTAATGCGATCAGATAATTTTTGACTTACCATCCGAGTCAAAATATCGGTGGTGCCCCCAGCAGTAAATGCCACAATCACCTTCACAGGTCTATTGGGATAAGGTTGGGCCTGAGCGTATGCTATCGATGGCAAGTACAAAGTACAAAGTATCAATATAAAGCTAATGAATTGCTTGCCCACCGGTCAAATCCTTTGTTTAAATTCTATAAATATTAGCGAGAATTAATCAATTGAAATTTTTGCTTTTTCAACTACATTAGCCCAGCGCTTTTGCTCAGCACGAATAAAAACATCAAATTGTTCTGGTGTGTCGCCAACCAAAATAGCACCGTCATCAAGCATTTTTTTTGAGTCGTCTTTTGATTTTAAAGCCTTGGCTATTTCCATTTGGAGCTTGTTGACTATCGGCTTGGGCGTACCAGCTGGTGCCATAATGCCGTACCATTGTGAAGTCTCAACTCCCTTATAGCCAAGCTCAATTAGCGTGGGCACCTGTGGCAAGACGCTAGAACGCGCTACCGAACCCACCGCTAAGGGTATCAGAGTGCCCCCTTTTAACTGTCCGATTAAGGAAGGCAGACCATTAAAAGTCACTTGTATCTGCCCACCAATCAAATCAGTCAACATGGCCCCAGAACCCTTATAAGGCACGTGTACTAAATCAATTGCCGCTGCAGACGAAAAGTATTCCATCGCCAAGTGGCCAGCACTGCCATTGCCAGCCGAACCATAATTAATTTTGCCAGGATTTTTTTTCGCATCAGCAACCAAGTCGCCCAATTTTTTATAAGGGCTATCCTTACTAACAGCAATCACATTGGGCACTTTTGCAATCAAAGTTACTGGAACAAAATCTTTATTAGGATCATAAGGTAATTTTTTGCCAAACAGGGCTGGATTTACTGCCAAAGTACCAACATGTCCCAAAATAAGGGTATATCCATCAGGTGCCGCGCGCTTCACCTCTTCCATGGCAATATTGCCTGCGCCCCCTGGTTTATTCTCGACAAAAACAGATTGGCCCAATTGATTAGTTAATGCACTTGCAACTGACCGGGCAATAATCTCTGAAGTGCCCCCAGTTGCAAATGGCACCACCAAACGAATTGATTTTTCGGGGTAAGCAGCTTGAACAATAAAACTATAAAAGGTGCCACAAATTACCAACAGCCATTGATGATGAATTTTTATCATTATTTATTTCTTAAATTAAGTTAACTAGGTTAAGTAGGTAATGCTGGTTTTAAGCCAAACTAAAGATATTTATCGTGTTGCTGTGAATTCTTCGCACCACGTTGAGTAAGTATTTAACCAATCTTTAAATTGGCCCTTACCGCCACGCCCAGAACCACAGCCTGACAGTTTATCGCCCTCCAGAGTATAGCTGCCAGATCCCTGCTGGTAAGCAATTTGAATTTGCTTGCCATCAGCTGACAAGGTGCCTATATAACGCGACTCATAATTGGTAGATCGATATAAAAATTCAAGATGCCGACCATCTTGCTTCAAAATTGTAATTGTTGCTGGTATATCAAACGAATTAAAAGGTCTTACGCTATCTTTAGAGGTCTGCTTCATTTTTGCTTGATAAGTATTGCCCATCGAGGTGACAGAAACAATTCCACTCCAATTTTTAGGCAATATAGGAATAACTGCATTTTGCGCCAAAATTCCGGACGAAACTCCTAGAGTTATAAATATAATAATCAATTTATTCATAAGCGTTCCAACTTATTACGCAATAATTCAGTGGCATTAACAAATAAATAATAGTCTGCTTCTTCACCAATTGGAACGCCGCGACGAATGACGGCCATATTAATTTCATCTAAGCGCTTTAAAAATAATACTTTTTGCTCAGCATTAATGGTTTTACAACTAACCTGCCGATCCATCACCAAAATTTCCTCATAATGGTCGCGCTCTTTAACAGCATAAAGAAATTTTCTGAGGTGAAAATTTAATTTTGATAAGGGATAAATAACTGCAAAGAGGGTTAAGAGTACCAACCAAAATCGGTCGATAAATACGGCAAGCCAATAAGGAAAATAGTTGAGCGCATGGGGAGGCCCCGCATTATAAAATTTCCGTGCCACTGGGCTAATCGGTATAGAAGGATCGACATAAGCAGGAAATTGATTCCTTTTAGCAAAAAATAATAATTGCGAATCTTGAAGCGTATTTTTCATCGCTAATAATAATGCAAGCTGTAGGTCTGGATGCATATCTCGGCGTACGGCTAAAGTGGAAGTCGTAGCAATTAAAGAAATTTTTTCTGGTGGAAAATTTTCTAAAATATTAATTGATCCTGCTGGTATATCAACCTCATCAAAAAAATAAAACTTTTTCTCATAAGCTGCTGAGTTCTTAAAATTAAAGAGCTTAATGCCAGGGGTACGTATTAATTTTTGGACAGGCAAATCAACAATGCTAGAGACAAAAATAAACACGTCTAATTTTTCATCTAAAAAAAGCTGTAAATTACTCTTAATAGAAGCCGCTTGAAAATGTTCATTTTCTTTAATTGGAATGCCATTAATTGCAAACAATTTTTCAGCTAATGCGTAAGACCCGCTTTTAGGGGGCCCCAGCCCAACTTTAAAGCGTGCTAAGTCTTTAATGTCGGTAATTTTGCCAGTACGTTTTTCGTGGTAGAAAATCCAAATAGGTTCATAGGTAACGCTACCTAACGAGTAAATTCCAGATATTTGTGCGGCTGATAAGGTCGAGCCATAAGTTAAGCCGGCAGTGACCATGCTATTTGAGTCATCTAATTTTTCAACATTATCAATTGATCCGTCACTAGCAAGCACGGTGAGACTAATGCCATATCCCTCTAGGGTTGGGGCAACGCTTTCGGCAAATTGATACCAATCCCCCCCTTTAAATGCTGTTGATATGGTGATACTTTTTTCAGGAAAGGGTTTGAGGTAATAAATCAGCCCAGCGAAAATAAGTAAAAAAAGAAGCACTATAAGTTTTAACTCAATAAGTGCCTCCTTAATTGCAATCAGCTCATGCTTGACTACAATCTTTAGGTATTCAAGAGTTTTCATGCATACCCAAGGTATAAATTACAAAAGAACTTAACTACTTTGGGTAATCTTGCGGCCATTCAGCGGCTGTAAGGGTCGGGCATTCATCTTAAAAACCTTTTGAAAGGCATTTAATTGATTTTTCGATAGCTCAACTGGCGCCTTAAGAATATAAAAGCTAACTCCCTCGCTACAGGGGGACGTTGTTAAAGATCCAGCATAACTGTAATAAGCTAATGAACTTGGCAACATGCTGCTAGTATCAAAATTACTTTTTAGCGCTACTTTGCCTTCTTCTGCTGGGGTATGAAAATGAAACTGCAAAAGTTTGTAGTCCGTGCCTGATAAAATTGCAGAACCTCCATCTGGCAAGGTAACTTGTATAGTGTGGCCATTATTAATAATCTCGCCAGCCGATGCTTTATATTTGGCTGCAATTGGAGCGCTAGCTGGTGCAGCCGCTTTTGTTAGTATGTCAATAGGCGCCTGCATTTGCCCTACTTTGCAAGTTGCAAACTCTTTCTCAAGAGACCCCCAATTACTTGGCCCTACCTTACCTTCATAACCCCAGTGGGCAGCGCCGTCCGCAAAACAGGTGCTCGAGAGCATAGCCAAGGCTAAACCAGCAAAAAAAGTAGATTTGGTATTCACCAGCTTAGTTGAACTTAGAATCATTGTTGCCTTCATTGTTATGCTCCTTAAGAACATTAACATAATTTATAACCAAATGTTTACCCGCTACCTTTTTAAGTGGCTAAGCAAGCCTTAAATGAAAGCCTTAATCTACCTGAATATTGGCTTTTTTCGCAATTGCTAAATATTTCTTAGCTTCCTTTTCTATAAATTGACTAAATTCTTGAGGATTTTTTGAGGCTGGCTCATCTCCTACTGAAGCTAATTTTTTAATTAAAACAGGATCAGTTAATGCCTCATTCACGGCTTGATAGATCGTATTGGTTAAATTAGCAGGTAAATTTTTAGGACCAAATAAACCTACCCAAACGGTCACTTCAAAATTCGGAAAACCGCTTTCTTGCATGGTTGGAATATCAGCTAATTCTGAGGGTCTTTTGCTGCCCGTAGTTGCAATTGCCTTAAGCTTACCCGCCTTAATTAAAGGCAAAGGATTTGAAATATTAGTAGAGGTATAAAGTACATCATTGCCTACAATAGCAGCTACCGATGGTGGGCCTCCTTGAAATGGTACATGGGTTGCGCCACTATTGCCCTCAATGCTGATCATTTCGCCCGATAAGTGCACTAGGGTTCCAATTCCAGTTGAAGAGTAATTAGCCTTTCCCGGATTGTTCTTAATATAGGCAACTAAATCACGGGCATTTTTCCCAGGAAAATCGGCATTTACTGCCACTAAAAATGGGGCTGAGGTTAATTGAATGATAGGTGTTAAATCCGTTAGGGGGTTGTACTGCAAATTTTTAAAAACTGCAGGATGAATTGCTAATTGACCAGTTGATGCCACTAGCAAGGTATAGCCATCGGGCTTAGCCTTAGCAACGTTACGTGAACCAATTAAACCACCCGCGCCTGGCTGGTTCTCAACTACAAAAGGTTGTTTATATTTATTGGTTAAGCGTAGAGCAATTTCGCGAGCAGTAATGTCAAGCGCACCCCCCGGCGGAAACGGCACCACAATTGAAACTTGTTTATTTGGCCAGTCGCTTGCTTGCGCATAAGCAAATTGCGCAAGCAATAACAACAAAAGAGTAGCGCAAAAATGGCGCATGCAATAAGTAACTTGTTTGTATTTCATTTTCTTCCTTAGATGAGTTCTGCTTTTACTATTAATCCCTAGTTCCTAACACTCAATGAATATCAGCCGATTCTTTAATCGCATCGCGTAAAATTTCCCAAGAAAAATTGCTGGCTTTTGCAGCACCAATAATCACAGCCTCTTTTTTCGCAATAAGTTCTACTGCATCATTAATTTTTTCGGCCGCATCAAAAGGAATCACTACTGCACCATGTTGATCAGCATGAATTAAATCATTAGGCTGCACCGCCATTCCCGCCACAGTAACAGGCACACCAATACCAACTATATGCACATGGGCGTGGCTAGGCATCACGCTACCAGCTAATAATTGGAAATTACTCGCATTCATGGGAATATCCCGAATGGAACCATTAGTAATTACCCCTTTAGCACCGAGCCCTCGATGCACATGAGTATTTACTTCGCCCCAAAAAGCCCCAATTCCTGCGCGCAAACCATCTAGATCCTGCAAGACAATAATGCTAGGCTTTGGCCCCTCATCAACATACCTATACCAATGAATACGAATCTCTTTTTGCTCTTCTGGGCTCACACGCGGCCCTTGAACTGCGCGCATCGTACCAGTACGTGCATAACCAACCATCGGCGCTAAATTAGGATAAATACACTGGAGCGGCTCAGCCGTAAAACCCTGATTACGATAAGTCGGTTCAATTAACTCAAGCGCATTGCAAATGGTGGGGGTATCAAGCTGCGCCAATGAATCTAATAAAGCCTGAGAATGAAGGGGATGAGACATAACACTCCTTTTTCTTAACGCCCCACCATAAAGCAAAAATAGACTCTTAATCAATCCTCGTTTTCCCTTAAATAATTTAAAAAATGCTTAAAGAAAAAATAAGAAAATTAGGCAGTCTATAGCCTTAAAATGCTGCTTTAAGGCCTAGCATAGAACGCGCATTGCTCGCAGAGGCAAGTTCACCACCCAAATCCTCAATAATACGTTTAGCCTTTGTGACCAATTCAGCATTGCTTTGGCAAAGCACGCCTTTTTTAAGAAAAATATTATCTTCGAGTCCAACTCGGGTATGACCGCCAAATAACCAAGCTTGCGCCACAATGGGAAATTCAAAGCGACTAATGCCGAAAGCAGACCACCTAGCGCCAACCGGCAATTGATCCCGAAGATATAGAAGTGTGGCAGGGTCAGCATTTAAGCCGTACTTCACACCCAGCACAAAGCTAAATAATCCTGGCCCATCAAGCGTACCATCAGCAATTAAATCTAAAGCTAAATTTAAGTCGCCAGTATCAAAAATTTCTAACTCAGGAAGAACCCCAGCATCACGAATTACTTTAGCCATTTTGCGCACATTAAGAGGCGTATTAATTACAATGTCAGAGGCGCCATTCATCGTATTAAAATCTAAAGAACAAATATCGGGCTTCAGTTTAGCGATATGCTCAACCCGCTTCAGTGGATGGCATAGAGTCGTGCCTGGAGCAAATACCTTTGGATCATCTTCACTAGGAATAAAACGGCCACCGGGCCCAGTGGTTAGGTTAATAATGAGCTCTTTATTCTGAGTGCGTATTAATTCAACTACTTTTGCATATAAATCAAAATTCATCGACTGACTGCCTGTGATTGGATCGCGCACATGAATATGAACTGCTGCTGCACCAGCATCAGCAGCCCCTAAACAAGAATCAGCAATTTGTTTAGGGGTAATGGGTAAATAAGGGGTCATCTCTGGCTTAGTTAAGCCACCAGTTACTGCACAAGTTAGGATGGTTTTTGCCATTAAGATAAACCCCTTAATTTTAAATAAATAATAAATACTTCATAGTCATGTCCTTAACTAGGCTAGCCCTTCAGCGATTTTTCAGCTTTGTCTAAAAAGGAATAATCTAAATACTTACCAACCCAAGCATCCGTATTAACTACTAATGCGGGATCGATTTTTCCTTGCTCAGAAATCGTTTTCAGAATTAATCTTGTTGAAGGCATGTCTAGGCGCGGATCAGTGAGTAAAACTGAATTAAGTGCCATTAAGGCAACAGGTTTAGCCGTTGGATCATTCATTTTTTTTGCAACAATTTCAGCAACGTCATCCTTTGGTCTAGTTTTAATAAAATTCATCCCCCTTAAAGTAGCCTTTAAAAACCGCACTACTGCATCAGGATTATCTTTAATAAAGGTTGGATGGAATACCAAATCTAAGCTTTCAGCATTTGGTATTGGCGGCAACTGAACGATGTAATGAGTATCTTTTGCCTTGGAAACTGCTAAGGCTGAAGCTGGCTCCCAAGCGATAAATGCATCAACTTCACCACGATCAAGCATGGCAGCAATATCACCAACGCGACCCGGTACCTTTTGAAATTTAAGATTTTGGGTTTTCTCTACGTAAAATAAAATCGCATCATGAATGGTGCCAAGCCCAGGGGTACCAACTTTTTTTCCATTTAAATCAGCATATGATTTAAATTGCTTACGTCCTACTAAAGGGGCATTGTATTTAGTAACGGAACATAACATTGAAAATTGACCGCCGCCAGCGGCATATTGCATGATAGGCGCCAAACCACACATCACAGCATCTAAGTTTTTATTTAAATCGAGCAGTGATGCAGGACCATTGGGATAGGTGCGCCGATCGATCTGAATACCCTCTTGCTCGTAATACCCTTGATTTTCAGCCACCCAAATAGCCGCATAATCGACCTCAGCGCCAGCCTGATCGGCTAGCCTAATGACTGTTTTTTTACTTTGCGCAAACAATGGCGTACCCATCGGCAGCATTGAGCCTAGCGATGCTGCCGCACCCATACCTAAAATTTTTCTGCGATTTTTATTGGTATTATTCATTACTAATCTCCTGTTTAAAAAGTGATTTTTAACTACCTAAACTGCGTTTATCTACTTCTACTTTTGATGCAAAAAAGAGAAACACCTAGCTCTTAATTCTGTAAATTCAATGCTCAATGGGTCTCGGGGTCGAGGTAAGTCTATTGGTAAATCAGCCTTAATTGAAGTAGGCTTTTCTGAAAGAATAATCACGCGATCGCCTAAGAAAACCGCCTCCTCTAAATTGTGTGTGACAAAAACAATTGTCCGTTTCAGATTTTTCCAGATATCCAATACTTCTTGCTGCATTCTTTCTCGTGTCGGCTGGTCAAGGCTTACAAATGGCTCATCCATGAGGATTAAATCAGCATTCGTTGCAAAGGCTCTGGCAATAGAAACTCGCTGCTTCATACCACCAGAAATTTGATGCGGATAAAAATCCTCGAATCCACCAAGTCCAACAATGCGAATCACTTCTTCTACTTTTTGTTTTATTTCGGCTTTCTTTAATTTTTTAATTTTTAAGCCTGTAGCAATATTTTCCCAGACGGTTAGCCATGGCAAGGTGGATGGTTCTTGAAAAACAAAAGAAATACTATGTTTTTTTGGATTGACCATCTCTCCATCAAGCAATACATCACCTTTTGATGGCTTTAATAAACCACTAAGAATATCGAGTAAGGTTGTCTTGCCGCAGCCACTGGGTCCGCAAATACACAAAAATTCATTTTCCTTAACGGCAAATTGAATATCACCATGCACGACCAAATTGCCATATTGGTGAGAGATGCCGACTTGAAGTTTGGGATTTAAATTTGTCATAGTTAGCGTGATAAGCCCTTAAAGGGTAACCTGCCATCTCCACTTAAATAAATAACGCTCAGCCATTAACAGTAATTCATTTAAAACAAAGCCAATTGCACCAATCACAATCATGCCAACAATAATTTCCGGTATCTTCAGCAATTCGGCGTAGTTCAACATCATGCGTCCCAAGCCTTCATTAATTCCGCCAGCTAATTCAGCTGCTACGATGGTCAGCCAAGCGGCGCCCATTGCAACTCGCATGCCACCCAGAATATCTGGCAATACGGTTGGCACTACAACATGCATTAAGGTATAAAACTTAGATGCGCCATATACGGCTACTACCTTCTTATGCAAAGGTTCCACTCGCTGCACACCAACTAATGTTGATGTATAAACTGGGAAAAATGCTCCTAGAAAAATTAAAAATGCAAAGCGTGTATCGCCAGCAAACAAAATAATTGCTAATGGTATCCATGCAATAGGTGGAATAAATCGGAAAGGCTCCATGACCGAGCGCGTTGAGTTATATAGACTTTTATTTAGACCCATCAACAATCCAAGTGGTACCCCCAAAAAAACACCCAAATTAAAACCCAATAAAACACGATATAAACTCGCCCATGCATGGGTTCCGAGTGAGATGCCTTGGGTATCACCTTTTACAAGAAGATTTTTAAATGCTTTAAATACTCCGTCTACTGGCGGAAAAAAGGGTGAGGCCACCCACATTGCGAGCATTTGCCATAAAAGCAAAAATACTGCCAAAGCAAGCACATTAAGCAACGCAGCTTTAATGCCTGGGCTAAATTTTTGACTGCTGGAATTAAATAAGGAGCTTAGCAATTCATTCCATCCGATTTAAAAAACTAGTTTCAACAAAACGAGTGTGCACATCACCTGCCATAAATTCGGGAGAACTAATAAGCTGTCTTTGAAATTCACGTGTAGTCTCTATACCTTCAACTTGCATTTCTAATAAAGCTCGTTGCATCCGTGCAATTGCCTCTGCCCGATCACGACCCCAGCAAATCACTTTGCCTAAGAGGGAATCATAAAAGGGAGGAATCACATATCCTGAAAATAAATGACTATCCATTCTGATACCAAAACCCCCAGGTGCAAAATACTCGTTTACCCTGCCAGGATTAGGTCGAAAGTCATTGGCCGCGCTTTCGGCATTAATACGACATTCAATTGCATGCCCAGTTAAGCGTATATCTTTTTGCTGCAAACTGAGGCCTTCGCCGGCAGCTATCAGTATTTGGGCTTTGACTAAATCAATCCCCGTTACCATTTCAGTGACTGGGTGCTCAACTTGAATACGGGTATTCATCTCCATAAAATAAAATTGCTGAGAAACGGGGTCCAGCATGCACTCAATTGTGCCCGCACTTCGGTAATTAACATGCTTACACAGCTGAATTGCTGCATTGCCAATATCAGCGCGCAATTTCTCACTTAACACCGGCGATGGACTTTCTTCTACCAATTTTTGATTGCGACGTTGCAAGGAACAATCTCGCTCACCAAGATGCAAAACATTTTCACCGTCTCCCAATACCTGAACCTCTATGTGCCTAATGCCGGTAAGAAATTTTTCCAAGTACAGAGACCCGTCACCAAAAGCTGACTTTGCCTCCTGTGACGCTTCAATAAAGGCCGATTCAACTTGATCGGCATTATTTACAATACGCATGCCCCTCCCCCCACCACCTGCACTTGCCTTTAATAGTACTGGATAGCCAATTTTTTCGGCAACAATTGCCGCCTCCTTAGCATCTTGCAAAATACCATTTGAACCTGGGGTAGTCGGAATACCAGCCTCTTTTGCTAGTCGAATAGCAGTCGCCTTATCCCCCATCATTCGAATCGAGGTTGGGCTAGGGCCAATAAAAATATAACCTTCGCTCTCACATCGCTCAGCAAAATCTGCATTTTCAGATAAAAACCCATAACCAGGATGAATTGCATCAACTCGGAAGAGATAGGCAGCAGTTAGAATTTTTTGGACATCTAAGTAACTTTCACTAGCACGCGCAGGGCCAATACACATCGTTTTGTCTGCCATAAAAACTGGCAGAGATTGGCTATCGGCTTCAGAGTACACCTGCACAGTTTCAATACCAAGCTCTTGGCATGCCCGAATAATACGTACGGCAATTTCACCTCGATTAGCGATTAACAGTTTTTTAATTGGCTTTACTTTACGCATTGGGCTTAATTAATATTAGTATTTGCCCATATTCGACTGGCTCACCATCAGCAACTAAGATTTCGCTTACTACCCCATCAACACCTGCGGATAATGAATTCATCAACTTCATCACCTCAATAATGCATACAACCGAATCTATTCCAACTGCGGCACCAATCTCAATAAACGGCGGGGCTCCTGGTTCTGGAGAACGGTAAAAACTACCAACCATCGGTGCCTTAATACCCACCAAACCGGCAGGAGCTACCATCATTTTTTTACTAACGGGCTTTTGTGGCGTACTTACTTGATCACTAACTTCAGCACTTTGTACTGATACAGGAGCCTGCTCTACGTTGCCAGAACGCTGAAAAGAACGAGGCTGTGAGGTAGCCGAATTTTTCCGTAAATCGATTTTAATGTCACCGTACTGAAGACTAAACTCAGAAAATTGCGGTGAATCTTCAACTAAGCGAATGATCTCCATCAAATCCTGATAATTTAAATTACGCTCAGGCACCACTATCTCCTTTGATTAAATTTAGCACCATTATGACCCTGCAATTTCAATGTTCAAGCCAGGTTTAGATACGTGAATCCGACTTGTCTTGGGTCGCTGACTTAATTCTTTAACTAAGGAAACAACTGAGTGCTCAAAAACATATTCAGTTTTCATTGCGCCCGCTGCTAACATATCATCAACTTGAGATCCGGCAAACATATAGCGCAATAAACGCTCATCATCACTAGCATGCGGATATTTCTTTCTTAATGCCTTTACACCGGGTTCGCGTTGCGTGGGATTTAGGCCGATTTGTTTAGAGCCATTCTCTATAATCCGGTCCAAAACGCTTGGCTCGACTGGCGCCAACAATTTACCATAATACCCTAAAGCATATTTTTTTATTTCGTTAGGAACGACGCGATACCGCTCGCCATGCAAGACATTTAATACTGCCTGGGTACCCACAAATTGGGCAAAAGGCGTAATCATAATTGGGTACCCCAGCTCTTGTCTTACCCTTGCACACTCATCTAGCAGCTCATCAAATTTATCTGCAATACCAGCCTGGTCCAATTGCGAACGAAAATTACTCAGCATCCCGCCAGGAATTTGATGCTGATAGTGAAAGGCGTTATATTCCAAAATCTGACCCACAGGCTTATCTTCAAGCTCGGCTATGCGCTGAAAATGTGCGCCGATCTCATCAATTAACTCATCATTAATTGATAGGCGATAGCCGTCTAACCTTAAATTTTTAGCAACGCTTTGAGTTGCAGGCTGTGCGGCGCCATTTGCAAGTGGCGCTATCGAAGTATGTAACTGATCTGCGCCAAGCTTGACTGCCTCTAAATACATTAATGGGGCGATGCCCGTTAAGCAATGTCCATGAATTTCAAGGGGCACTTTACCCATTACTTTTTTCAGGGCAGGAACTAAGGTACGAATACGATCAACAGTTAACAGGCCACCAGCATCTTTGAGCATAATGGCATCGACCGTACCACTGGCAATTAATTGCTTGGTAGTTTCAACGTATAACTCATCGGTATGAACTGGGCTTAAGCTGTACGAAAGTGCGCCAAATGTATACACCCCCAACGCTTTCGATATCCGCGTGGTGGCTAACATGTTAGAAACGTCATTGAGTCCATCAAAAGCGCCGATAACCCTAAATCCATTGGCAACTAAGCGCTCTACCCAGAGCTCAATAATATCGTCTGGTACAAAGTCAAATGAGGCAATATTTTTACTGCGCACTAAAGACCTCAAGGGCGTTTTTTTAATGAGCTTGCGCATGAGTCGAACGCGTTCCCACGGATCTTCTTTTAAGTAGCGTACACAAACATCAAACTGAATGGTACCGGCCAAATCAATCTGATCAAAGCCAGCTCGATCCATTTGCTCTGCTATCGGCAGCATATGGGCGGTCGTCATCCGCGTTGCCCATAAGCATTGATGAGCATCGCGTAAAGTTGTATCAATAATACCTACCGATTTATCCAAAATCATTCCTTTTATTTGAGATTAGTTAGCTCAAACCCACGCAACGCCCTTTTCAAAACGATCATCAGTGGCAACCTGCAAATCGCCATTTGGTGCCCTCAACAAAGCCGAAGTCGGCCCAAAATATTCTGCAGCATTAATCTGCAGCGCCTGATAACGCTTTGCTAGCGCTTCATCCTCTAGCTCTAATTCGCCATTCGGCGTAACCGAGACACGCAGGCGGTTAATTGCTTTTTCTAGGCTACTATTTTGCGAACTCATTTCTAAAATAATTTGTAAGATAATTGCCGGTATGCGGGGTCCGCCTGGACATCCAGAGGCAATTTGATCGCCATTTTTCTTTAGCATCACATTGGGTGAGAGATTCGTCACGCAAAGCCATTCCCCGGAAGCGACCGACTGGCGGAATAAATTACCTGCGCAATTTAAAATAACCCCCGATCCTGGAGTTATTAGGCCAGATCCAAACCATAATGGCCCTTGTGTAAAGGTACAAGAAACTGTCATACCATTGGTATCGCTGATGCAAAAATGAGTTGTATGCTGCTCTGCTGCCTTCGCTACAACAAAAGCCTGTCTTTTATTGTTCCACCCTACCCGCAAGGCTTCTGCAATCAACTCAATATAATTTTTTTCTTCTTGTAGCTCTTCTAGCTGAATATGAGACAACTGGTGCAGTGCATCTTTCACGATACCAAACCCCGATGTTAAGGGATTTGGGCCATAAATATCAGACCCGTGAAATGCCACTAGACTGCCTGCATCAAGCTTAGCCTGCTGCTGTAAAAAATTTTCCTGATTTAACCAGCCACCCTGCTCTAATAAAAATTGACTGGTAGCAGCAGCAAACTCGCCTTGGTAAAAAAACCCAACTGGATCTGCTTGTATATAAGTCAGCGTTTTTGCTAGATCTGTTTGAATGAGGCGATCGCCTGCCTTGAGCCATTTCCCATCAGGGGCAAAAATGGCCTTAAAGTCGTCGGGAAACTGATCTGCCCGCACTGCAGCCCAACTTAAAGCCATTTGTAAATTCTGACCGACAATAAAGCCGTCCTGCGCTGCAGCAATACCCGCATTTAATAATGGCGCAAAGTCTTGTGACCCAAATTCTTGGTGAGCCTTAAGCAGGCCACGTAATACTAGGGGGGTAGAAACCGAAGCAGCGCTGCCGAAGTAATTGACGCCAATTTTATTAGACCTCAGTAATGCCGGATTGAATTCTTTTGCTACCGTGGCATTGAAATCAATTGTTACGGGAATATCTTGGGGCGTTTTTTGAATCACCATAAAGCCGCCATAACCGCCTACCCCACAATTTGCAGGATCAAGCACAGCTAAAGCCATAGCAACTGCAACAGTTGCATCGATAGCATTGCCGCCATGCTCCATCGCTTTAGCGCCAGCATCCGCAGCAATTTGATGAGAGCAAACTACTGCCCCACGCATTTTGATCTCCTAAGTACGATTAAATCGACTATTTTTTTATTTTTATCGATAAAGCTGAATTAGATTATTACTAGTTGTGAATTTTGTCAAGACTTACTATATATTAACTTGTGGACGCAAAAATCCGATTCACGGCGTAAGATAACAATCAATACTGGTATATAACCTAAATAAACAGATCCATGAGCGAAGCCCTTTTTTATAAAAAATATAAGCCACAACATAGGGTTAACGTGAGGAAATATGAAGTTTTACGTGAATCCATCTTGGCGGCCATTCAAGATGGATATTGGCAATGCGGGGTCAAGCTACCCACCGAGTTAGAGCTATCAAAAACTACTCCCTTTAGCCTTGGAACTATTCAAAAAGCCATAGGTAGTCTTACTCGCGAGGGATTTTTGCAGCGCAAGCGCGGCCTGGGCACATTTGTTATACCTGTTGAAAAACGTATCGGCGGTCCATGGATCTTTCGTTGTCTTGAAAAAGATAGCGCCGAATTTGTGCCGATGTCAACCCGAGTAGTCAACAGAAAAATTGTAAGCTCTACTGAGCCTTGGGCTGAGTGGTTAACTGAAGGAAATTCAGAAAAGAAATTGCTCCAAATCAATCGCGTTATTCAAGCTGGGGAATATACTTTTTATAGCAAATACTTTCTTGATCCAGAACAGTTTCCAATTATTGCCAATACCCCACTAAAAGAATTAAATAGTGCTAATTTTGCTGGATTAATTCAGGATTATTACCAAATACACCTAGAAAGAATTGATCGGACGATTCAATGCATTACCTTGCCAAGCACGCTCAATCAACTCTTAGACCAACCAAAAAATACCAAAGGTGTGTTAGTTGAGATTATGGCAAGTGGACAACGTTCGAAACCGATTTTTTATCAACAGCTCTTTTTGCCTCCCAATGGACCAAGACTCTTTTTTGGTAAAAGCGGAACCTAAGTTTCGTAAATTAAATTGCTGCAACTAGCTTGCTCGCTTTAAGTGCCCACTGTATTTTCTAGCTTACCAAGCCCTTCAATTTCGATAGAAATAACATCTCCAGTCTTCAAAGGACGTGGTGGCTTCATCGCATAACCCACGCCAGAAGGCGTACCAGTGGCAATAATGTCTCCGGGCTCAAGAGTGAGGCCAGCCGATAACTCAGCAATAATTCGCGGAATAGAAAAAATCATTGTTGAAGTATTGCCATTTTGCCTTTGCTCGCCATTTACTTTTAAGGAAATTGCCAATTGATGCGGGTCGGCAATGGCAGACTTATGAGCAACCCAGGGGCCAATGGGGCAACTGCCATCTAGACTCTTACCCTTAAACCATTGACCATGCCGCCGTTGAATTTCTCGACCAGTGACATCATTCAAAATAGTAAATCCAAAGATAGCGTCATTGGCGTTGTCTTCAGTAATATTTACTCCGCCCTTTCCAATCACAATAGCTAACTCAGCCTCATAATCAAGCATTGCAGTTAAGCCAGCATGTAGCGGTATGGTTGCCCCATGCCCAATTACTGCGGTTGGCGCCTTAGTAAATAATTCAATGAATTCAGGGAATAAATTCGGCTCGCGTCCCTGCGCGATATTGCCTTCAATAATATGCTCGCGATAGTTGCGGCCCACGCAAAAAATATTTTTATGGGGCTTGGGAATCGGAGCTAACCATTGCAAACCTCGAACATCAATCCATTTACTCGCAGACTGATGTAATTTCGCCGCTATTGCAAGACCTGCATCACCGCTAGCTATTAATTCACCCACATTGGTAGGCGCTAAAGTATCAGGCCAAATTTCGGTTAAATTGACTAAAGCCTGTAACTGGGAATTTTGAGCCATTCCTAGCTGTGGACGGCCATTTAAATTAAAGGTACAAAAATACATAAAAGCCTTTCAAATAATTCTTTATTGAATCACTGCAATTGCATTCATTTCAATTAAGTAATCCAGTGAAACAAAGCGCGATATTTCAACCATCGTAGATGCAGGTAAAGGCGCTTTAAAATATTCGCGCCGCACCTTGTGAATGACATCAAAATGCTCCATGCCGATCACGTAGACATCGACCCGGCAAATATCAGCCATCGTGCCGCCTGCTGCCTCAACCGCATTCTTTACATTCTCACAAACCTGCCGTGTTTGTGCCTCCATATCGCCAATTCCCGCAATAGTGCCATCAGGTTTATGAGCTGTCATACCAGAGATAAAGACTAACTTACCTTTAGCCTCTACTACTGTTGCCTGAGAAAAGTGACCGCCAGGTTTTTTAATGTTAGTTGTTGAAATTTCTTGCTTTGCCATCGATTTTCCTAAAAAAGTAAAGTGTTATTAATCGGGTTGAATATTAAGTCGATCAATAATTGTTGCCCATCGTGGAATCTCTTTATTCATTTGATTGGCCAAATCTTGAGGTGTGCCACCCACCAATTCACCGCCTCCAGCATTTACTTTTTGAATAAACTCAGGATTTTTCATCGCCTCATTAAGTGCCTGATTCAATTTAGTAATAATTTCAAGAGAGGTTCCTTTAGGTGCTAATAAGGCCATCCATGAGCCCATATCTAGTCCGCTATAGCCTAGTTCTGCCAATGTTGGTACATCTGGCAATACATTTAAACGCTTGCTTGAGGTAATTGCTAAGGCGCGTAATTGTCCTGATTTAACAAATGGCGCTGCTGAAGGCACTAACTCAAGAGCCACATCAGTTCTGCCGGCTACCATGTCCGTTAACGCTGGGCCGCTACCCTTATAAGGCACATGTACCCATTTAATTCCCATGCGCTCTTGGAAGTATTCGCCCATTAAATGCAAAACGCTACCAGTACCGGCAGAAGCCATATTTAGCTCTTTGGTTTTTGATAACTTAACTAACTCAGCAATATTGTTGACTGGTAAATCTTTGCGAATTACAACAATACCGGGATTATTTACAAACCAAATAATGGGCGCTAAAGATTGGCGTGGATCAAAATTAGCCTTTTTAAAAATTGACGGGCTTACCGTTAATGGTCCAGCTGAACCTACCGCAAGGGTATAACCATCGGGAGCCGCCCTAGCAACTTCTTGCATTGCCAGCATACCGCCTACACCAGGCCGATTTTCAATGATAAAAGTTTGATTAAATGTTTTTTGCAAAATTTGCGCCATCATTCTGCCCGCTCCATCGACAGCACCACCTGCAGGAAATCCAACAATCATCTTAACGGGCCGATTAGGATAATCTGACTGGGCGTAAAGATTATTAGTAGCAAGCAAAATAATTGCCCAAAGTAACAAATAAGAGTACTTTTTTATTTTTATATTCATTGATTTCTCCTCATGATTAGTCTATAAAACCTAGCACTTAGCTAACATTAATGCTGCCCCTCTTTCAGCAATCATAATTGTGGCAGCATTCGTATTTGCGGAAATTACTGAAGGCATCGCAGATGCATCAATAACTCTTAATTTATTAATACCATTTACACGTAACTCAGGATCAAGAACTGCAAAAGAATCAGACCCCATTCGGCATGTACTAGTGGGATGAAAAACTGTTCCGCCATTATTTCGAGCAAAACTTTCTAACGGCAATTGTCCTGGTAACTTCTCTTCATCCCAGAGATTACAAAAACTTTTCTGCCGATAAATTTCACGACTCATTTCTAGGCCGGCAACTAAAGTTTTTATGTCTACTTCAGCAGTTAAGTAGTTTGAGGTAATTTTTGCTTGTTCAAAAGGATTGGTCGATTGAATCTGTAACTCCCCTCTCGATTGGGGTCTACATTGGCAGATCGAAACAGTAAAGCCAGCATATTGATGTAAAGGATCGCCAGGCTTATCTACTGATAATGGCATTACATTAAATTGAATATCAGCACGGCTATCTTTAGCATATTGAGTTTTTGCAAATCCCCCCACTTGCCCTGCGCCAACTGTTAAAGGACCCTGCTGCATCAATAACCAATCAATACCCATTTTGGCTAAACTCCAAGGATTGCGTACTTGATTGTTAAGGGAAACTTTATTTTTCAACTGAACAATTGTTCGCGCTTGGTAATGATCTTGTAAATTTTTACCCACTTCAGGGGAGTCATGAATAATAGGAACTTCATATTGACGTAGCAAATTTGCAGGGCCTATTCCAGAAAGCTGTAATATTTGCGGACTCTGCAATGCACCGCCACTCAAAATAACTTCAGCATGGCAATAATAGCGATTAGTTTGGCCATTATTAATGCATTCAATACCAATGGCCTGCTTGTTTTCAATAATTACCTTTGAAACCATAGTATTAATCAACACAGTTAACTTGCTAGCGGTTTCAACGGGGCGTAAAAAAGCCTCTGCAGCGCTAGAACGCCAGCGTCCTTTAATGCTGAGTTGATATTTACCTACCCCGTAATCAGTCTCGCCATTAAAGTCATGATTAAATGGTAAGCCAAACTCTTGAGCAGCTGTCAACCAGGCATCGCAGGAAGGGTCTTCATTTCTTAAATTGGATACTCCAAGCTCGCCAGTTTTGCCGTGAAAATAATTATCGGTGCCTGAATAGCATTCAGAGGCTTTAAAATATGGCAAGACATCCTCATAACCCCACCCAGTCGCTCCCGCCCTTACCCAGTCATCATAATCAGCATGTTGACCACGTATATAAATTAAGCCATTGATAGAGCTTGACCCACCTAATACCCTGCCACGCGGCCAAATTAATTGCCGGTTACCAGTTTCAGCTTGAGGCTCAACCATAAATAATCTAGAGTGCCGCGCATCAAAAATAGTTTTGAAATAGCCTACCGGTAAATGTAACCAAAAACCCTTATCTTTTTGACCAGCCTCGATTAAAAGCACTGAAAAACCAGCTCGTATTAAGCGATTTGCCAGCAAACACCCCGCAGACCCAGCCCCAACAATGATGTAGTCCCAAGTCTGGGTTAATTTATTAGCCTTTAACATTATCTATAAATAATTTCGAATCAAAATAGGTTTTAGCAGGAATTGGATTTTGAATACTGCCAGCACGGGCATAAAAATCAGTTACTTGCTGTAGCCAGCCTATTGCTGTGCCATTTTCAATTAATTTTTTCCATTCTGCAGCTGTATTGTATTTTGAGGCCTTAAATTGGGCTTGCAAATCAACTAGCGGCACTTGACTGTAATTTGCTTTTTGAATAATTGGCAAAATTTCTTCTGAATTCTTAATCAAATCATCGTTTGCTGCCGCCCAACCTTTAATAACACTAGCGCAAACAGCCCGATTCTTTTCAAGATAATCTGCGCGCACTGCCCACCCACCAAGAATCGCAGATTTTGGATAATAGGCTGAAGCATCAACTAACATTTTGGCGGAAGGTACTTTATCGCGGACCAAGACATTAAATGGCACCCATAAAGCAACAGCAGGTACTGCACCAGAAATAAATGAGGTAACAGCAACTGGCATACCCTGATTAATAATTTCTACATCCTTAGCGGGATCAAGGCCATTAGCGCGCAAAGCAGCATCTAAAAACACATGAGCCGTGGTACCAATCGTTGTAGCAATTTTTTTACCTTTTAGGTCGGACCAATCTTTAATCCCTTGATCTTGACGAACCCAAAGTTGGGCAGTAGCAAATTCAATATTATTAATAATAAATGCTTTACCTTGGCCTCGAGCTGGGAAATTAGAAATTACTGCTCCAGTACTTAACATATCAAGGCTGCCGCCAATCATGGCATTAAACAAATCTAGGCCGGTATTAAATTTATAGGGATCAAATTCAATTCCCTCCTTGGCCCACTGACCCCGATGCACCCCAGTCCATAGTTGACCTGTGACTGCAAGGGTATCAACATAGCCTACTTTTAACTTCACCTTAGCTTGCCCTATGGCTGGAAACCCAGTAATTGCTAATGCAGAGGCCGAAGCAGCACCTACTATAAATTGACGACGGTTAAATTCAGCTTTATTTTTTTTCATGTACATCTCCTATGTGTTGTGACTTCAAATTTATCAACTAGAAAGTTTTTGTTGCGCCTCGTATTCTTTCATTACCAAATCTCTTAGGCGCGATTTAAGAGAAATGAATTGAGGATCATCATGAATCGACTCATGACGTGGGTAAGGAAAAGGAATGTCAATTATCTCTTTGATTTTTGCAGGACGAGCTGTAACTACAATAATTTTTGAAGATAAATAAATTGCCTCATCCACTGAATGTGTAATTAATAAAACTGTTTTACGCTCGTGTTGCAAAACTTCAAGTAGTAAATCTTGCATCTTGGCTCGAGTTTGAGCATCTAATGCGCCAAAGGGTTCGTCCATTAATAAAAATTCGGGATTAGTTGCATAAGCTCGAGCTATAGCTAAACGCTGACGCATGCCGCCAGAAAGAGTCCTAGGATAGGCCTGAGCAAAGTCAGATAAGCCCATAAGCTGTAAATACCTCTGGCAAATTTCTTGATGGCGACTTTTAGGTATTTTACTATTTCGCAAAGTTAAACCAAAAAGAATATTTTTTTCGACATTTAGCCAAGGAAAAATACCGTACTCTTGAAAAATAACACCCCGATTCTGAGATGGTCCATTGATTTCAATGCCATCGAGCAGTACCTGTCCAGAAGTAGGTTTTACAAAACCCGCTATGATATTCATCATAGTAGTCTTGCCACAACCAGATGGACCTACTATCGAAATAAATTCTCCGTCAGCAATTGTAAAAGAGACATCATCAATCACTCTTAATAGACTTTTGTCAACCTTAAAGTCAACTGTAGCATTTTTAAAATGAATGCGCTCTTGGTTCATTGAGCTTCAACCCGATCTTGCCACTTAATTAAATGCTTAGTCATTGATCTCAAGATCAAATCCATAGTTAACGCTACACATCCAATCGCAATGATGCCCACATAAATAACGTCCAACTGGAAAAAAGATCCGGCGCTTTGAATAAGTGCGCCTAAACCTTTTTGGGCGGCCACTAGTTCCGAGGCAACTAAGGTGGCCCAAGCAACCCCTAATGCCACACGTAAAGCGGTTAAGATATGTGGCATAGTTAATGGCACAATTACCCGTGAAAATATCTCCCAATCTGATGCGCCTAAAGTATGCGCAACCTTAATATAAATTGGGCTAATTTGTGCAACCCCCTCATACATCACAATTACACCCGCAAAAAAGGATGCATAAAACAAAATAATAATTTTAGCAGGCTCATCAATACCAAAATACACTACCACTAAAGGAATCAGCGCAATAGGCGGTAATGCTCGAAAAAAATTAATCACTGGATCAAGAAAGGTGCGAACATCTTTATACCAGCCAATTAAAAAACCTACTGGCACCGCTAAAGCTATCCCCCCTACTACACCAAGAAAAACCCGTTGAGTCGACATCGCAATATCGCCGAGTAAACGCCCATTTATTAGTAAGTCGTAAAATTTAGTGGCCACTTCAAGCGGGCTAGGCATCAACGAACGATCAACTAAACTAGCTGAAATTATCAATTGCCATAGAGCTAATAAAATAAGCCATGGGCTTAGCAAAAGCGCAAATTGCTTAACTTTGCTATAAATTTTTATCTCCAATTTATATTTCTATAAATTAGAATAGCATAAAATTACAGCTAAAAAAGCTTCTAGATTTTTAGAAGAATGCCAATAGCCAGCCCCACATTAGAGTGGCTATTGGCTTTGTATAATTATTTTATCAACCCACAAGCTACACGCGGACCAGAATTGCCAGCTGGTTGCGATTTGTAATCATCGGGGTCACGGTGTACTACCACCGAGCGGCCCAAAATTCCTGTGGCGCTGTTATCAACTGAAAATCCTGATAACTTAGCTGAGTAAGTGGCGTTCCCATTCGCATCCGATTTAATATTAGGCATATCACCAGCATGGCTGTCTTTACTATTTGGCATTCCGTGAGCTTTGGTATCTGGGTTAAAGTGTCCACCAGCACTGGTAGCATCGGGAGCAGAGCAATCGCCCTTTTCATGCACATGGAAGCCTTGTTCAGCATTTGGCTTGAGACCAGCAAACTTGCCTGTAACCATAACATCATGTCCTTGCCATATGAAGACTACTTCGCCAGTAGTAGTCGACCCTGAACGTGGTTCTAGCTTGGCAGATGCTTGTTGTCCTGTGCCATGCTTCATTGATTGACAAGCCCCGAGCGAAATAACTCCAACCACTCCCATTGCAATGGCAAGTATTTTAAATGTGCGTTGAATTAGAAAAGTATTTTGCATTTTATGTCTCCTGAGAAGATTTACTTATTGGATTAAGGATTACTTCATCGCGACCAAAAGCTGCGCAGAAGTATTAACTAATTACCACTTTAATACGAAAATTAAATGTCTGCTTAGTAGGCTGCAACGCCACCATCGCTGCGCGGATCCCAGCCTCCCCGTAATACTCCCGAGGGGTCACGAATAATACAACCAGCATGTCCCACAGTTTCGTCAAAATCACTTAATATTTCAATCTCATGACCCATAGCAGAAAGATCAGCTATCACTAGTGGGTCAAAGCGCGCTTCCAACTTCAGACTATCGCTAGTTTGGCCCCAAGTTCTACCCAACAACCAACGCGGACGGCTGATAGCTTCTTGGGGATCTAGTCCATACACGGCTGTTCTGGTAAATATTGCGCATTGAGTTTGTGGTTGACCGTCACCACCCATGGTGCCGTAAACCATAGAGCGCCCATCATTAAAAAGTGCCATAGCCGGGTTTAAGGTATGAAACGGTTTGCGCAGGGGCTCTAAAGCATTTAATGCTGCAGGATTCAAGGAAAAACTACATCCACGATTTTGCCAATTAATACCCGAAGTAGGCAAAACAATACCGGCACCAAACTCATGGTAAATACTCTGAATAAAGGAAACGCAGCAGCCCTGTTGATCAACTACCCCCATCCAGACCGTATCAGCTGGGCCTTTGCCCTGCCCCCAAGGTAAAGCTTTACTAGGATTAATGGCATTTGCTAAAGTTTGTAAAAATTGGGGCTGTAAAAATGATTGCGGATTACGCTGCATATACGCAGGATCAGTAATATATTGATCGCGAATTTTGAAGGCTTGTTTTGTTGCCTCAACACAGTTATGCACATATTCAGCACTATCAAGTTTGAAGCGCTTTAAATCTAAGCGATCTAGAATTCCCAAGATCATTAAGGAGACAACGCCTTGGGTAGGCGGGGTCATGTTGTAGACACTTCCTAGGCGATGTTGAAGCTGTAAAGGATCAATCAGCTTTGCTTGGTGTCGCTGCAAGTCTGACAAACGTAGTGGGCTATCTAATTCCTGTAACTCTTGAGCAATATTTTTAGCAAGCACACCTCGGTAATAATCTTCAGTGCCAAATTGGGCAATGCGTCGTAAAGTTTTAGCTAAACGGGTTTGCTTAAAAATGCTGCCAGTCTTTGGCGCTTTACCTTGCACTAAAAATGTTCGAGCAAATCCTGGTTGTGGGCTTAACTCTTTAAGCTTCTTGGTAGTTAGGCTAGACTGACTATGGGTTACAGGAATGCCGTTCTCAGCATAATAAATACTATCAGCTAAAAGCCGAGTTAAGGGCAGTTTTCCAGCAAGGCAATTTTGCGATAAACGCTGGGCAGCTCCCCATCCTGAGATGGTACCTGCCACGGTATTAGCAGCTAAGGGTCCGCGAAAGGGAATTGCCTCTGTAACCCCGCGATCAAAATACCATTGACGAGTAGCTAAGCCGGCCGCTGCCCCACAAGCATCAATGCCACCTATGGCTTTACCAGGTGAATGAATTAACCAAAAAGAGTCTCCCCCAATCGAATTCATATGAGGATAAACCACGGCAATCGTTGCGGCTGCAGCAACCATTGCCTCAATCGCATTACCGCCCTCTTTTAGTATTGCTAAGGCTGACTCTGCTGCTAAGGAATGTGGTGCAACAGCCATTCCTTGCATGCCCCATTTAGCTTGCATAAGTTAACTCTTTATCTGTTTACTTCAAACCCCGTAGCTGTCGTTCAATATCTGCGCTCGAATCAACCACGGGTGCTGCTGGTGCCGCATTTGCAAACGGATCAATTAAGGCGTCACCGCTCTCAACTGCCACTATCGGTTTATCAACAAAATACGTAACCACCTCTGGAAAGAAAATCAGAATGGCAACTAAAATTAATTGCAGCCCAACCCACGGCAAAGCACCCCAGTAAATATCTGAACTTTTAACTTCTTTTGAGGCTACCCCTCGCAAATAAAATAAAGCAAAGCCAAAAGGTGGATGCATAAAAGAAGTTTGCATATTTGCCCCTAGCAAAACCCCAAACCAAATTAAATCAATGCCTAATTTTTCTGCTACCGG
>Ga0049085_10000194_pt1 | contig 26149 bp, 24 predicted proteins | sample GreLakmeSU08MSRF_FD_66721 | JGI IMG/M metagenome (GOLD analysis project Ga0049085, IMG submission 66721) | Freshwater lentic microbial communities from great Laurentian Lakes, MI, USA - Great Lakes metaG SU08MSRF | ecosystem: Environmental > Aquatic > Freshwater > Lake | place: Great Lakes... | reverse complement strand
CGCGCTTTTATTGTTGAGGTTCGTAAGCGCAATGAAGATATTCCGATTTTCTTGTACGGCGAAACCCGCACATCGCGGCATATGCCCAATGACATCTTGCGTGAATTACATGGCTTTATTCATATGAATGAAGATACACCTGAGTTTGTGGCACGCCATATTATTCGAGAGGCGAAGGTCTATTTAGATTCTCTGCCGCCGCCATTTTTTAAGGCACTCACCCATTACGCTTCAGAAGGTTCTTACTCTTGGCATTGCCCTGGACATTCTGGCGGAGTCGCTTTTCTAAAAAGTCCAGTTGGGCGCATGTTCCACCAATTTTTTGGTGAAAATATGTTGCGAGCTGACGTCTGTAATGCCGTCGAAGAGTTGGGTCAGTTGTTAGACCATACTGGTCCAGTATTAGCAAGCGAACGAAATGCAGCGCGTATTTTTGGTGCCGACCATTTATTTTTTGTTACCAATGGCACCTCAACTTCCAACAAAATTGTTTGGCACTCTACGGTTGCCCCAGGAGATGTAGTGCTGGTCGACCGTAACTGCCATAAATCAGTCATTCATGCAATTATGATGATGGGGGCCATACCCGTTTTCCTAATGCCAACCCGTAATCATTTAGGCATCATTGGCCCGATTCCCAAAGAAGAGTTTGAGTGGGCCAATATTCAAAAGAAAATTGATGCCAACCCTTTTATTAAAGATAAAAATGTCGTACCACGGGTGATGACCTTAACGCAAAGCACTTACGATGGCATTATTTATAACGTGGAAATGATCAAGGCCATGCTTGATGGCAAAGTTGATTCTTTGCATTTTGATGAAGCTTGGTTGCCGCACGCTGCCTTTCATCCGTTTTATAAAAATATGCATGCTTTGGGTGATGACCAGCCGCGACCGAAAAAGAGTTTATTGTTTTCAACCCAGTCGACCCATAAATTATTAGCTGGCTTATCACAGGCATCGCAAGTGTTGGTGCAAGATGCCGAGGAGCGCAAGTTAGATCGCGAATCTTTTAACGAGGCCTATTTAATGCATACCTCGACTAGCCCCCAATACGCGATTATTGCTTCTTGCGATGTTTCGGCAGCAATGATGGAAACGCCCGGTGGGACAACCTTAGTAGAAGAGTCGATTGCTGAGGCGATGGATTTTCGCCGTGCGATGCGGGAAGTCGATACGCAATTTGGTGCCGATTGGTGGTTTCAGGTGTGGGGCCCCGATGAGATTGCCGAAGACGGCATTGGTGAGCGATCAGACTGGGTCTTAAAGCCAAATGCACAATGGCACGACTTTGGTAATTTAGCGAGCGACTTTAATATGCTCGATCCGATTAAAGCCACGGTGGTAACACCTGGTTTAAATATCGAGGGCGTTTTTGGTGAAATGGGTATTCCAGCAGCAATTGTGACTAAGTATTTAGCTGAGCATGGGGTGATTGTTGAGAAGTGCGGTCTCTATTCTTTCTTTATTATGTTTACGATTGGTATTACGAAGGGTCGCTGGAACACCCTAGTTACCGAATTGCAACAATTTAAAGATCACTTTGAAAAAAATCAGCCTTTATGGAAGGTATTGCCCGAGTTTGTAGCTAAATATCCGCGTTACGAACGCATTGGCTTAAAAGAAATTTCTGCGCAAATTCATGATTTTTATAAAAGTCATGATGTGGCGCGTATGACTACCGAGATGTATACCTCTGATATGGTGCCCGCAATGGTCCCCGCTGAAGCTTGGGCGAAGATGGCGCATAAAGAAGTAGATCGAGTATCGATTGATGATTTAGAAGGGCGCGTGACTGCCATGTTGGTAACCCCGTATCCGCCAGGTATTCCGCTACTCATTCCAGGTGAGCGCTTTAATCGCCGCATTGTTGATTATCTCAAGTTTGCCCGTGATTTCAATGATCGCTTTCCGGGCTTTGAGACCGACGTGCATGGTTTAGTGAAACGTGAGGTCGATGGACGTAGTGAATACTTTGTTGATTGTGTAAAGTCGGCAGCAATAAAGAAACTAAGCTAAATAACTAGTACTTTAAATGTCGCCGATTTAATTATTTTCTGATTTAACTGTTATTTAAATCGCTGCGAGCTTGTTTGATTGCCGCCAAAACTTGTTTGGGTGCAGTGCCACCAAGATGTGCGCGAGCCTCAACTGATCCCTGTACTTGCAATAAAGTAAAGACATCCTCACTTAAAAGCGGTGTTTGACTTGGTAAACCACAAGCGCTTTGTAACTCGCTAAGGGTAAGATCACTCAACCCACATGATTTGCTGGCGCAAGTTTTTACTGCTTGCGCTACTGCTTCATGAGCATCGCGAAATGGCAAACCTTTTTTTACTAAATAATCAGCTAAGTCAGTAGCTGTAGAAAAACCTTGTTTGGCTGCAGCCAACATCGCAGCTGAATTCAACGCAATATGGGGCACTAGATTGGCAAAAATGCGCAGAGTATCTAAGAGTGTATCTGCTGCATCAAAGAGTGGTTCTTTATCTTCTTGATTATCTTTGTTGTAGGCCAAAGGCTGGCCTTTCATGAGGGTAAGCAAGGTTATGAGATCACCATAGACCCGACCTGTTTTGCCACGCGCTAATTCAGGTACATCTGGATTTTTCTTTTGCGGCATGATCGAGCTACCAGTGCAAAAACGATCGGGCAAATCAATAAAACCAAAGCGCGGGCTCAACCAGAGAATCAGTTCTTCGGCTAAGCGTGAAATGTGCATCATGCAAGTGGCAGCCACTGCACAAAATTCAATTGCAAAGTCTCGATCGGATACTGCATCTAAAGAATTGCGACAAAGCCCATCAAACCCAAGTGCTTTTGCAACCTGCATACGATCGATCGGGTAGCTAGTCCCTGCTAACGCGGCTGCTCCAAGTGGTAATTGATTAAGGCGTTTACGGCAATCGGCCAGCCGACTCGCATCGCGACTAAACATTTCATAGTAAGCCATCATGTGATGGCCAAAGGTAATTGGTTGAGCCACTTGTAAGTGGGTATGACCAGGCATGATGACTGCAGCGTGCTGCTCAGCTAAATCGAGAAAAGCAGTACGCAGTTGAGTCAGTGCTTTGGCCGTGTCATCGATACTGGCGCGCAAAAAGAGACGCAAATCGGTGGCCACTTGATCGTTGCGTGAACGCCCGGTATGAAGTCGCTTGCCAGCATCGCCAGCTAGCTCGATAAGGCGCGCTTCAATATTCAAATGCACATCTTCTAAGGCAAGTTGCCAGTTAAATTGACCTGCGGCAATTTCGCTACTAATCTGTGACATGCCAGCTTCAATGGCCGCTAGGTCTGCGGCGCTAATAATCTTTTGTTGCGCCAACATAGCGGCATGCGCTAAGGATGCCTTGATATCGACTTGTGCAAGACGGTGGTCAAAGCCAATCGAGGCGGTATAGCGTTGCACTACCGCATCAACGGGTTCTGTAAACCGTCCTGACCAGGCTTGGGCTTTATTGGCAAGAGAATTTTTAGATGAGCTCATAAACACAGTATATTGTGGCAAGTTATGTTGATATTTTAATTCTGATGCAGACCAAGCCTAACCCCCTCAGTTTAACCATTGCTTCACGCGAAAGCCGCCTAGCGATGTGGCAGGCCGAATTTGTCCGTGATTGCTTGCAAAAACTCTATCCTGAGTGTGCCATCTCCATTTTAGGAATGACCACCCGTGGCGACCAGATTTTGGATCAATCACTCTCGAAAGTGGGGGGTAAAGGCCTATTTGTTAAGGAATTAGAGACCGCCATAGAAGATGGTAGGGCTGATTTGGCAGTTCATTCTCTCAAAGACGTGCCCATGAATATGCCTGAGGGGTTTGTGCTGGCTTGCGTTATGGAGCGTGAAGAGGCTAGAGATGCCTTTGTCTCGAATGACTTTGCGTCCCTTGACGAATTACCCAAGGGCGCCATAGTAGGTACCTCTAGCTTGCGTCGCGAAGCGGTGTTGAGGGCTTCATACCCGCATTTACAGATTCAGTCTTTACGGGGCAATTTAGACACCCGTTTAGGTAAATTAGATCAAGGTCAATATCACGCCATTATTTTGGCCGCTGCAGGCCTTAAGCGTTTAGGCTTAGCTTCGCGGATTAAAGCGCTTTTGCCGCTTGATCCATTTACACCCGCGGCAGGTCAGGGGGCACTGGGAATCGAAATTCATTCTCGCAATACCGCGATGCAGGCGATCTTAGCGCCTTTAAACGATCCTGCTACTTGGTTGGCGGTGAGTGCAGAGCGGATGGTGTCGCGCCAATTGGGTGGCTCGTGTCAGGTACCCTTAGCAGCGCATGCGGTATGGAATGGCGCCCAATTAGAGCTACGCTCATTTGTGGCTAGCCCCGATGGATTGCAAATCTGTGAAGCTGCTGCCAGCAGTCCAGTAGTTGATTTGGCGATGGCCGAGATACTGGGTCTGAAGGTGGCTGATGATTTAATTTTGCAAGGCGCAGCCGAGTTGATTCCTGCACCGCTTCCTTAAATTAATGAGGTGGATTGGCAAATGAGTTTAATAAGCAATGCGCCAACGATTATTGTGACGCGCCCAATTGCTCAGGCGCAACATTTAATTGAACAATTACAGGTAGCGTTAACAGCATCGGCCAGCGAATTAGCGCAACAGACTAAGGTACTCGCCTTACCTCTGTTAAAAATTGTACCTAAAACCGATTATCAATTGCAAGTTGAAATACCTGCAGCAATTAGTCAAGCCGATCTAGTCATTTTTGTGAGTCCGAATGCGATTGAATACGGTATGCGTTTACTCAGCGCTCCTTGGCATGAGCTCACTCCAATGCAAATTCGGGTTGGTGTAATGGGTGAAAGTAGTAAAAGAGCACTCTTACATCATGGGGTTGAAGCCCATATTATTATCTTGCCACGCGATGCTCAGCAATGGGATTCAGAAGGACTCTGGCAGGCTTTACAAGAAGAGCAGCAAAAACACAATTGGGATTGGGCTGAGCGCCGCGTGATTATTTTTAAAGGGGATGGTGGACGCGAATGGCTAGCTGATACTCTAATAGCGGCCGGCGCGCAGTTAGAAACTTTTTCGGTTTACAGTCGTATGCCTCTAGAAAGATCTAACCCATTATGGCAAGCAATTCAGGCAAATTCGAGCGATAAAAAACTATGGCTCCTCACTTCTTCTGAGGCCGTTCGTTATTTGGGTCAGTCTGATAAGGATCAAACGGCACTTAATTTACAGCAGGCTAGCGCTTTATGTCCACATGAAAATATTGCGACCATAGCCGGCGAAATTGGTTTTGGTGAAGTACGACTCTGTGGGTCCGGCGATGCTGCTTTACTTAAAGCAAGTTTGCAGTGGGTGGAGGAATTAGCAGCAGACCCGGCAAAAATAACTCGCTAACTAAAAGCGGATGACCGTTGAGGAAATAAATGGTGCGCCGCGCCCATAATTGTGGAGGAAGATCAGGATATTTTTTCTGACAAGCCCGCCATATCGCTTGTCTTCGGTTGAGTCGAGCGATATCACGCACAGTTTTGCTTTTTAGTCCGTAGGTATTAGCAAATAAAACTGCGCCTAATGGTTTATTGCCCAATTTTAAAATGAGTCTGTTATGCCCTGATGAGCTGGTGGTTGGAATGACGCTGCGCGCCACAACTACCGGTACCCCCTGAATACAAAGTAGTACCTCACGAACGCGACAACGCTGCAATGATTTATTAAATAAGTAGGATTCTTCGGGCAAGACATTTTGCAACTCATCGGCAAGGACGATAACTTCAAGCCGCTGGTTAAAAGCCAGCTCAATTTTTTTGGTTAGCGAACCAGTATCACTGAGCCACTCTTGCCAAGCCGGTGGCGCACGATGAAGACCACCTTTAGCGCGTAAAGCACCACCAGAATCGACTCGATTCCATACAGAACGGAGACGATTGTGGTGAGCCAAAATTAACTACTACTATACGATTTGCGAGGCGCGCCCGATTTGGGTTTAGCAAATTTAGGGCCAGTACGGTTATCGCTTGGTCGAGCAGTACGCGAGTCTGGACGTGAATCTAAGCGTGATTCTGACCGCGCAGCATAGCCACCACTAGTTTTACCAGCATAGCCACCACCACCAGCTTTACCAGCATAGCCACCACTGCTAGTTTTGCCAGCGTAGCCACCGCCACCACCAGTTTTACCGGCATAAGCACCACCACCAGAGCGTCCGCCACCTGCACCAGGGCGACCGCTTGGTCTGCCACCACCACCTCCGCCACCTGAACGACCACGACTACCACCAGGCCGACCAGAGCCAGCATTGGGGTTAGCAGTGGGCTCAAGGCCAGCAATGACCGATGAGGGAATATCTTGTTGGGTAAAGCGTTCAATTGCCCGAATTTTGACACGATCACGATGCTCAACTAAGGTAATGGCAGTGCCATTGCGACCAGCGCGACCTGTTCTTCCAATACGATGGGTATAGTCTTCGGGCTTCATTGGCAATCCAAAATTAATGACGTGACTAATGCGGGGTACATCAATGCCACGCGCAGCAACATCGGTGGCAACCAAAATTTTAGTATGGCCTTTACGTAATGAATCTAAGCGCCGCATACGCACAGCTTGCGGCATTGCTCCGTGTAAAGCGCTAGCTTCATAACCATTGGCACGCAAGGTATCAGCAATTTTTTCGCTTTCTACTTGGGTACTAGCAAAGACCACCGCTTGATCTAATTCAGGATCAGAGAGGAGGTGGGCGAGTAAGCGATGTTTGTGCGCCATGTTATCGGCCCAATGCAATTTTTGCGCAATGTTGGCATGCACATCGCCAGCATGAGCTAATTCAATGCGGCCAGCTTGTTTTGTTAAGCGGGTTGCTAAAGACATCACTTTAGAATCGAAGGTAGCCGAGAACATCAAGGTTTGACTACGACCACGGCATAGTTTGTCAATTGCTTCGAGATCTTCAGCAAAACCCATATCCAGCATGCGATCGGCCTCATCGATGACCAACTGTTTGACATCATCTAAACGAATCGCTCGCGTTTTATTCAAATCGAGTAAGCGCCCAGGGGTAGCAACAACTAAAAGCGCGCCTTTAAGCGCTTGAATTTGTTTGCCATAAGGCATGCCGCCCATGACGATGGCAATGCGAATACCTTTAATGCCGCGCGATAAATTAATTGCATCTGCTGCAACTTGTTGGGCTAATTCGCGGGTTGGGCAAAGCACTAATACCCTCGGTTGAGCTCGACCTGGTACAGGCGAACCATGAGGGTTACTAGCCACCAATTGATGCAATAGGGGCAATAAAAAGGCAGCTGTTTTACCGCTACCTGTTTGACTACTCACGAGCCAATCGCTACCACTCATTGCGGCAGGAATAACCTGTGCTTGCACGGGGGTAGGGGTAGTAAAGCCAAGCGCAGTAACGTTGTTAAGTAGGGGTTCTGCTAAGCCAAAAGAGGCAAATAAAGTTGGCTCTAATGGGGTTTTGCCTTTCACAGGCGTATGCGGTGTTTCATTTGTGTAAATCATGTTTGTTCATCCCTCAAAGGGATGTCTCCAGTTGTGCGCTTTAAATCATCTCAGGATGAGACGGACGAGCGCGATGGTCTATATAAGGCATCGACCATCAGACAAGCGGCAGCGGGCTATAAACACAATTTTTTAGCAACTTTGAACTACTGTGGTGCTGAAGATGTGAAGCAAAATCGCTGAAAAGTGTAAATTGCTGGGGGCGATGTTTCAAAAAGCCTCTTATTATGGCAGGTTCACTCAATTAAAGCAAGGGTTTATCACTAGAGATGAATTGGACTGAGCTCGGTTTAAGTGTTGGCATTGTCAACTTCCCCACTTATCTTTTGGGCACGATCATCATTGTGCTTTTGCCTGGGCCAAATTCACTTTATGTGCTAACGATTTCTGCACAACGTGGTTGGCGAGCTGGAGCATGGGGCACCTGCGGTATATTTTTAGGCGATTCAATCTTGATGTTGGCTATCGCATTCGGTTTTGCCGGTTTATTAAGCACCTCGCCAATGACCTTTGCAGTATTACGTTATGTGGGCGCAGCTTATTTGACTTGGCTCGGGTGGGGGCTCATTCGTGGTGGTATGCGACGCTGGCCAAAGGTACAAGCACTTTCACCCAAAGATGCCTTTGCTGCAATTCGCTTAGCTCAACTTCACCCTTTATGGGCAGCCCTAGCTCTATCGCTTACTAATCCTAAGGCGATATTTTTCTTTGTCTCATTTTTTGCTCAATTTGTTGACCCAACTTTCGCCCATCCAAGCTTGAGTTTTTTTTATTTGGCCCTAGTAACGCAAATCTTAAGTATGTCGTATTTAGCCGCGCTCATTGGTATGGGGCAATTTTTTCTGCACTTATTTCAAACCCATCTACGTTGGTCGGCAATTTTATGGATGGCAGTTGGGATACTCTTTATTATTTTTGGTATTCATTTACTGCTGGGCTAAGCTCGACTAAGATAAGTAAATATAAAAATAAGTAAATACCAAGCTAAGATTAATCAATATCAATTACAAAGGACAGGGTATGAATGCAGTGCATTTAGAAACAGCCACATTGGGTGGTGGATGTTTTTGGTGTCTTGAGGCGGTTTACCAGCAGGTGCGTGGAGTCACTGCTGTCGTTTCCGGTTATGCAGGCGGCACGGGTGCTAACCCGACTTATGAAGCAGTTTGCGCTGGTGTTACAGGGCATGCAGAAGTAGTGGCGATTGAATTTGATCCCCAAGTTGTTAGCTATCGTGATTTATTGGAAATCTTTTTTGTGATTCATGACCCTACTACATTAAATCAGCAGGGTAATGATATTGGCACTCAGTATCGATCGGTGATTTACACCAACAGCCCCGAGCAAGCACAAATTGCCCATGACGTAGTTGCTGAGTTAACGCGGGAGAATGCTTACGGATCAGCAATCGTCACTGAAATACAAGCTAGCCCAATTTTTTATGCGGCTGAGACTTATCATCAAAATTATTTTCAGAATCATCCAGCACAAGGCTATTGTGCGGCCGTTATTGCGCCTAAGCTGAGTAAATTTAGGGCTAAATTTAAAGCGCTTATGAATACCACTGCTTAATCTGTTATTTGATCCATTATTTGATCTGCTGTTTTATCTATGGCCTTAGCGCGCTGCTTATGCTGGCCAACTAAGCGCAGTGCAATTTTTTTAGAACTTAAGGTGCCAAGCGTGAAATGCACCACGTGCTGCTCTGGTTCGATTTGTTGACGTCTAACAGTTGATAGCGTATACGATCGTGCAAGCGTGATGGGCGGCCTTGCCAAAACTCAATTTCTTCAGCCTGTAAGCAATAACCACCCCAATGTTCTGGGCGTGGAGGATTGTCACCAAATTGCTTTTCAAAGCGTTGTTCTGCTGCCTCTAAAAAATCGCGGTCGGGAATTTCAGTACTTTGCGGTGAAGCCCATGCACCAATGCGCGAAGCCAATGGGCGCGAATGAAAGTAGGCATCGCTTTCGGCAGCTGTAATGCGGCTGACTAATCCAGAAATGCGTACTTGGCGTTCTAGCTCATGCCAGTAAAATAAAAGTGCAGCTTGGGGTCGCTCGGCAAGCTCTTGGCCTTTTTGGCTTTGGTAATTGGTAAAAAAGGTAAAGCCCATGGCATCAGCGCCCTTTAAGAGAACGGTGCGCAAGGAAGGCTTGCCGATTGCATCGGCTGTCGCCAAGGTCATGGCGTTAGGTTCTGGGCACTGGGCGTTCATCGCTTGCTCAAACCATATGTGAAATAAAGCGAGTGGATCTGCAGGCACATCAGTTTCAGATAATTGCCCACGGGCATAGTTTTTACGAAGTTCTGCAAGCGTATTCATGAATTGAGTATAAAGAGAGCTTATGAGTAAGGGAACCAGCGTTAATTTTGCGGCTTACCAAGGGGTTGGTGGGGTGGCTATTGAAGGCACTGAGGCCGAGGTGAACCGCCGCTTTGGTGGGGTGGCTAAATTGTATGGCGGTACCTCCTACCAGAGGTTTCAGCAAGCTACTGTAGTGGTAGCGGGTCTCGGGGGTGTCGGTTCTTGGGCTGCAGAAGCTTTGGCACGCTCAGCCATTGGGCACATAGTTTTAATTGATTTTGATCACGTAAGTGAAAGCAATACCAATCGTCAATTGCCAGCCCTAGAGGGTGAGTTTGGGCGCGAAAAGGTGGTGGTGATGGCCGAGCGACTCATGCGTATTAATCCTGCCTTACGCTTAACTTGCCATGACGCCTTTTTAGAGCCAGGTAACTTGGATTTATTCATTCCCTCGAGAGCGATTGTTTTAGATGCTACCGATGCCTTTGATACGAAAATTGCCTTAGCTGTGTGGAGCGTCGCGAAGCAACAAGATTTAGTCATGTGCGGTGGCGTGGGAGGTAAAATAGACCCTAGTTGTTTACGCGCTGATGACTTAGGGCAGGCTATTCAAGACCCTTTGCTGGCAAAAATTCGGGCAGATTTGCGTAAAAACCACGGTTTTTCACGAGACTTAAAGAAAAAGATCGGAATTCGGGCCATCTACTCAAAAGAGCCTCGAATGGGCAAAGCCATTGGGGGGTTGGCCTGCGCTGGCTATGGTTCAGCGGTAACCGTGACTGCCGGATGCGGTTTTTTAGCCGCCGCTGAGGTTTTGGCCCTAATTAGCCATAGAAAAGCCGCATAAATTTGCTAAACTTCTGACTTACTTAGTAATCTAAGTAGCAAAACTGTCAACAATTCATTTTTTGAGGCGTTGAAAGGCTAGCTTCAAATAAAGGCCACTTTTTTACGGCCGTTGTCTTTGAATCAAGTGGTTTTTTTTGAACTTGCAGGAAACTGCTTTTTATTACCTATATAGGAGTTTTACATGAGCAAATTGATCATTGCTTTGGTTTCTGGTTTATTCGCAGTTAGCGTTTATGCCCAACCTGCTAAGCAAGCCCCAGCTGGCGATGCTGTACAGCCTAAACTTGAAAAAGACCAGCGCAAAACTGAAACTGGTAAAGGCTTACCTACTGCCAAAGATTCAACTCAGGTTAAGCAAAAACCAGCTGGCGATGCTGTACAGCCTAAACTTGTTCAAGACCAGCGCAAAGCTGAAACTGGTAAAGGCTTACCAACCGCCACTGATACTACGAACTTGAAGCAAAAACCAGCTGGCGATGCTGTACAGCCTAAGATTGAGCAGAAACAACGTAAAGATGAAAATAAGCCAATGCCTGCTGCTAAGTAATTTTTAGACGTATGACATATAAAGCCTCGGTTCGCCGGGGTTTTTTTTCGTCTTTCACCCCCTAAATAGGCGATAAATTTGCTAGAATTTCGCGTTATTTGGATTTCCAAGTAACAAAACTGTCAACGCTTTGCCCTTTTAGGCGTTGATTGTTGAGCTTCAAATGAAAACTGCTTACCTAAAGCGCTTCACTTTGGTGATAGTTTTTAGTGGAGTGGTTTTTATTTGAACCTGCAGGCAACTGCAAATTTCTTACCTATATAGGAGTTTTACATGAGCAAAATTATCGCCGCTTTGGTTTCTGGTTTATTTGCTGTTACCGTTTTTGCTGCTGAGCCAGCTAAAGATGCAAAAGCTGCACCTGCTGCTGCCGCTGCTAAGCCAGCTGCTGCTGCACCTGCTGCTAAAGATGCAAAAGCTGCTCCGGCTGCCGCTGCTGCTAAGCCAGCTGCTGATGCTAAGAAGTAATTTTTACTGCTTAAAAAAACCCCGGTTCGCCGGGGTTTTTTTTCGCCTCCGTTTTCATTTTTATCTCTGAATGTCGTTTTAAAAATGCCATCATCTTGCTAAAAGATCAAAATTGATGGAATTACATCAGGGATTTCCCTGTCAGAAATTTCGTATTTTTTTGTAGGAAGCTCAAGAAGGAATTCGATTTTCACTATTGCTTAGCTAGAAATGTGTGCAAAGGCCAAGTAGTTTTTTCATTTCTATAACTTTTGGTATTTTTAGGCTCTAGTGCTTTTCTCGTCGACTCCCTAGACTCTGCTTCGTTGCTTGCTTGGCAATGTCAGATCGAAAGGAGATCTTTTGCAAACAGAATCACACGGATTAAAACGCCACTTGAAGGTGCGGCATATTCGCCTCATGGCTTTAGGATCGACGATTGGAGTGGGACTCTTTTTGGGTTCAAGTACGGCAATCAAACTTGCTGGCCCCTCTATTTTGTTGAGTTACCTGATTGCCGGAATAGTGGCATTTATTGTTTTGCGTGCCTTGGGTGAAATGGCGGTTCATGAACCAGTTGCCGGTTCATTTGCTGCATACGCGAGCAGTTATGTCAGCCCCCTAGCTGGCTATATGGTGGGCTGGGGTTATTGGACCTATTGGATTTTGGTTGGTATCGCTGAAGTCACTGCAGTGGGAATTTATATGGGAATTTGGTTTCCAGATATTCCACAATGGACTTGGGCGCTAGCATCTATTGTGTCAATGGGTTTGATTAATTTAATTGCTGTCAAAGTATTTGGTGAGTTTGAGTTTTGGTTTGCCTTAATTAAAGTGGTCGCGATTATTGTCATGATTGCCGTTGGAGCAGCCGTTATTTTTTTAGGCTACACCAACGATTGGCAGCCACTAGGCTTAGCCAACTTATGGCAGCACGGCGGTTTTTTCCCAAATGGTATTGAGGGCCTATTACTTTCTCTCGAGATGGTTCTATTTGCTTATGTCGGTATTGAAATGATAGGTTTGTCGGCAGGTGAGGCAGAAAACCCCCGTAAAACAATTCCGATGGCGATTAATTCGCTAGCGTGGCGCATTTTAATTTTTTATCTTGGCGCGTTGTTAGTAATCTTAGCCATTTTTCCTTGGAATGAAGTTGGCCAGCAAGGCAGCCCCTTTGTGGTGATGTTTGAACGCATTGGCTTACGCGAAGCGGCTGGCATAATTAATTTTGTGGTTATCACTGCCGCATTATCGTCATGCAATGCTGGTATTTTTAGTGGCGGTCGTTTGCTCTACGCCTTATCGGTAAATGGCTATGCCCCAGAAAAATTGGCGGCTTTATCAGTCGGTGGCGTTCCCCATAAGGCCGTTATCCTGACAGTTTTGGTAGCGATGGTGGGAGTGGCATTAAATTACTTTGCACCTTCTGCTGCATTTCATTACGCGATGGCTGGAGTGACCTTTATTGGCCTAATGGTTTGGGTAGCAATTTTATATACCCAATTGCAATTTCGTCGATCCTTAACTGCGCAACAAAAGAGCGAGTTAGCCTTTAAAACACCATGGTGGCCATTTTCATCTTGGTTTGCTTTGGCGTTTATTGGTTTAGTGATCGCAATGATGGGCATGAGCGACTATGCCAGAGCAGCATTAATCGTTGGGCCGGGTTTATTGGCACTGTATTTTGTACTGTATTTCGTATTTGGTTTACATCGAAAAAAACATCTTAACAAGGAGAAAATATGATTATTGCTTTACCACAAGAAGTCAAAAATAATGAGTTTCGGGTTGGCCTTACGCCAAGCAATGTAAGTTCCTTAGTGGTACAAGGACATACAGTGTTAGTGCAGCGCGAGGCCGGTAAGCGCATTGGCTTTACTGATGAAATGTATCGCATTGCAGGCGCTAAGCTAATAGACACTGCTGCTGAAATTTTTTCTCGCGCTGAAATGATTGTGAAAGTAAAAGAGCCGCAAGCAGAAGAATGTTTGATGTTACATGAGGGGCAAATTTTATTTACGTATTTGCATTTAGCACCTGATCCCTTACAAACCCAAGCTTTATTGGCCTCAGGTGCAATTTGTCTTGCTTACGAAACCGTCACCTCAGCTCATGGAGCTTTGCCCTTGTTGGCACCAATGAGTGAGGTTGCAGGCCGTATGTCAATTCAAGCAGCAGCGCATCATTTAGAAAAAACCCATGGCGGACCCGGTATTTTGATGGCAGGGGTGCCAGGAGTAGCGCCAGCTAAAGTGGTCATTTTGGGTGCGGGGGTGGTCGGGCGCAATGCCTTGCAAATGGCGGTAGGTCTTGGGGCTGATGTCACTATTTTTGATTGCGATATTGAGCGTTTGCGTTCGATCGATATCATATATGGCAATCGCGTTAAATCGCTCTACTCCGATCCAAGCGCATTAGAAGATGCGGTATTTCAAGCGGATGTAATTATTGGTGGCGTACTTTTGCCTGGCGCTGCAGCACCTAAATTAGTGACGCGCAAAATGGTCAGTAAAATGAAGGCGGGTGCGGTGGTGGTTGATGTAGCGATTGATCAAGGCGGATGTTTTGAAACCTCCTTGCCAACTACCCATGCCAATCCCACTTTTGAAGTTGATGGCGTGATTCATTACTGTGTGGCAAATATGCCTGGTGCCGTAGCAAGAACCTCAACCCTAGCCTTAACTAATGCTACCTATCCCTTTATTGAGGCTTTAGCTAACCGCGGATTAGTCGATGCGCTAGAGTTAGATCGGCACTTGCGTAATGGCTTAAGTGTTCATCGTGGGAAGCTGACATCTGCACCGGTGGCACAGGCGCAACAACTCAATTACATTTCAGTAGATGAGTTGCTTGAGGTTTAAGACTTCAGGCGAATGAAGGCGGCGAATGAAGATTACTAACTAAGGTAGCTAAATAAGATGGCCAAATAAGATAGCTAAATGAGACGACTAACTAAGATCAGCAACTAAGGAGGCCAAGGTTTCGTGAGCAAGGGTTTCGACATGAATTGGGTAGCCCTTGTGATCGCAGCCCACCATCATTTGCGCGCCAGCCTTTAAAACCTTCTTCATATCCTCAGTGAGTTCAAAGCGCATAAAATGAACTGCTGAGGTTTTTTCTTCAGAACTACGATCTAAATCTTCATCGGCAATTGCATATACACGAGCTTGCCCCTCAACTTCAATAAACACATGTTTTTCAACGCCCACCAATTTACTTAAGGCTATTTTGCGATCAGCTTCATTGGGATACTCAAGCATCATCGTAGCCTTGAAATTTGAGCCATCTGGCACTAAGGGGTTGTAAGCGTCGAGCTCATCTTGAATGCCAGCATCATCGAAAGTTTTTTCAACCCGTAGCATTTCTTGAATTTGATAGCGCATGAGAAATTCATTTTCGAAAATCATGGTGAGGTGTTCACCTAAATGCACTGTACGAATGCGGCGCTCATCGATGGCTTTATGGCGCATTTCAGGGCGCTCTTTATGATAAGCCTCGAGACTTAAAAGGCTGCTGCGTGTAATCATTCCCATCGTAATTTATCCTGTATTTGTTCTAGTTTACAGTCCATAACCCTTGGCCATGAGAGTTAATGGGTGTGCCATCGGAACATGGGTTAAACCTAACTCAGCCATCCCTTGTTCTATATGGTGACCAGCCAGTTGACAATCGGAACTAATAAAATTCGGCTCTTCTTCTGCCATCCGCTTAAAAACCGGTTTACCGATTTTTTTGGCCATTTCATGAAATTCTTTTTTTACGCCCCAAGTACCCGAATGCCCAGAGCAGCGCTCAACTACGTTAACCTCGGTGCCTGGAATTAAACGTAAGGCCTCAGCAGTTTTTTGACCGACGTTTTGTACTCGTGAATGACACGCTAGGTGATAACTTACATGGCCTAATTCTGTAGTGAAGTTAGTTTTTAGTAAGCCATCTTTATGGCGTGCAACGAAGTACTCAAAGGGATCCCACATCGCCTCTTTAACGGCCTGTACCGCAGTCTCACTAGGAAACATCAAGGGCAGCTCTTGCTTGAACATGAGGGTGCAAGAGGGAATAGGTGTGAGAATGGCATAGCCAGCACGCGCAAACTCAGCTAACTTTGGTATATTTTTTTCTTTATTGGCAGCCACCGACTCTAAATCGCCAAGCTCAAGTTTAGGCATACCACAGCAGGCTTCCTTCTCTACCAATTCATAAGGAATTTCATTGTGTTGCAAAATTTTGATTAGATCTTGTCCAATGCCTGGCTCGTTGTAATTGATATAACAAGTCGCAAAGATGGCCACTTTGCCGGGGGTTTTCTTGCCGTCAATGACTGGAAAGACCGTTGATTTTTCTGCCAATTGGGGAAATGTTTTTGTCGCGTAGTCTGGTATCCAGGCGTCTTTATGAACCCCCATGGCACCTTCTAACATCAGGCGCGCCAGCCCAGTTTTATTTACTGCGTTGACCGCTTGGGTGACGATTGGTATACCAGCAAAAAATCCCATTTTATCGGTGGCTGAAAGTACTTTGTCACGCATAGTCGCTTTATCGTCTTGAAAGTTTTTAGCTTTCTGGCGCAACATGAGGTGGGGAAAATCCACATTCCAAGGATGAGGCGGTACGTAGGGGCACTTGGTCATGTAGCACACATCACAGAGATAACACTGGTCGACCACCGTCTGGTAGTCAGACTTATTGACCTGTTCTAGCTCGCCATCTGGGGTGCCGTCAATTAAGTCAAATAGGGTGGGGAAGGAGCCACAAAGATTGACGCAACGGCGGCAGCCATGGCATATATCAAAGACGCGTTCTAATTCAGCGTCAATTTTTGTCTGATCATAAAACTCAGGATTTCTCCAATCGAGGGGGTGGCGGGTAGGTGCCTCTAAATTACCTTCACTAATTGCCATTACTATCCTTAAATATGTATTTGATTGCTATGGAGTTTATGATTCTTCAGTCTAATAGCCAAATTGTATTAATTAAACATATCAATAGTAATTAACTAAGCACCTCAATATGATGGACTTTGCAGCCTTATTTATTTCAACTTCGGTAGTTGCTTTGGCTGAAATTGGCGATAAAACCCAATTACTGTCTTTAATGTTGGCGGCGCGCTATCCCAAGCAAGCTTGGCCCATTATTTCGGGCATTTTTATTGCAACTCTATTTAACCATGCAGGTGCGGCACTAGTAGGGCACTGGGCAGCTGATTTTTTGAGCCCTGAGCTGATGCGCTGGATTTTAGGTGTTGGCTTTTTGTTAATTGGTTTTTGGTTACTAATTCCAGATCGGTTTGATGAAAGTAAGGAACAACGCGGAGCAAATCGGGCTTGGCAAGTTTTTGTGTTTACTGCAACCATATTCTTTTTGGCCGAGATGGGCGATAAAACCCAAATTGCAACAATTGCGCTTGGCGCCCGCTACGACAGCGTGACTTCAGTTATCTTAGGCACCACGGTGGGGATGATGATCGCTAATATTCCAGCGGTTTGGTTGGGGCGAAAGTTTACCGAGCGATTGCCAATTAAGTTGGTACATGCCATAGCGGCAGTAGTGTTTATTGGCCTCGGGATCGCCACTATCATTTTTGCCTAAGCCTACAATAAGGAAATGAAAACCGATTTACCGTTAAGCTTTCGTAGGCTTGAATACACTCCCCCACCTTTTTTATTTACTCAAGTTGACTTAGATTTCGCGCTTAATCCTGAGCGCACGATTGTTAAGAGTCGAATTACGGTTGCGCCTGCAGCAGGTGGACAGCCATCTATAGTGCTTCAGGGCCAAGACTTAGAGTTCATTAGTCTGCGTATTAATGGTTCTGCCCACCGTCAGTTTGAAATTACCCCCGAAGAGTTAACGATTCATGATTTACCTAATGGTGGAAAAGCCGACTTTATTTTAGAAATTATTACCGCTTGCGTGCCAGCAAAAAATACCTCGCTAATGGGTTTGTATGTTTCGAACGGTAATTTTTTTACGCAATGCGAAGCTGAGGGATTTCGCAAAATTACTTACTTTCTCGATCGGCCCGATGTTATGTCGCGCTATCGAGTCACATTACGTGCAGTCGAAGCCGAATTTCCAGTACTGCTTTCAAATGGCAATTTAATTAGCACTGAACACTTAGAGAATGGCTGGCATAGTGCGGTGTGGGAAGACCCTTTTCCCAAGCCTTGCTATTTATTTGCTTTAGTGGCGGGAAAGTTGGCCTGTGTGGAAAAAAAGCTAACTGCTGCAAGTGGCGCTAGTAAGTTATTGCAGGTCTGGGTTGAGCCTAATGATTTAGAAAAAACCCAACACGCATTAGATTCCTTAATCCATGCTATTCAATGGGATGAAAAACGTTTTGGCTTAGAACTCGACTTAGAACGCTTCATGATTGTGGCGGTAAGTGATTTTAATATGGGCGCAATGGAAAATAAGGGCTTAAATATTTTCAACACTAAATATGTACTTGCCCAGCCCGAGACCGCAACTGATGCTGATTTTGCGGGTATTGAGAGTGTTGTGGCGCACGAGTATTTTCATAACTGGACTGGCAATCGAGTGACTTGTCGCGATTGGTTTCAATTGTCATTGAAAGAAGGCTTAACCGTTTTTCGGGATCAAGAATTTTCAGCCGATCAAATCGGTAGCGAGTCAGGCAGGGCAGTTAGTCGCATTGCCGATGTACGCTTATTGAGGGCGGCTCAGTTTCCTGAAGATGCTGGCCCAATGGCGCACCCAGTTAGGCCTGATGCCTATCAAGAAATTAATAATTTTTATACCGTCACGATTTATGAAAAAGGCGCAGAAGTCGTCCGCATGTACCAAACTTTATTGGGGCGGCATGGCTTTCGTAAAGGGATGGATCTGTACTTTAAGCGTCATGATGGTCAGGCAGTAACCTGTGATGATTTTTTAGCAGCAATGGCAGATGCGAATGGCCGAGATTTAAGTCAATTTGAAGCTTGGTATAGCCAAGCAGGTACGCCACGCGTAAAGGTCATAGAAAACTACGACTCAACTACTCAGCAATATCAATTAACCTTAACGCAAACTTGCATCTCTAAGGCAAGCCAGGCAGAGCTTAAGCCATTTTTAATTCCACTATTAATGCGTTTGTTTGTGCCCGTACAAAACTTATCTGCTAACGCACTGGCAAATCCGCAGCTTAGTCAAATAGCACCATATAGCACAGAACAACTATTAGAATTAAGTGCAAGCACACAAACTTGGACTTTTGATCAGGTGCCTCAACGGCCAATACTGTCAATTAACCGTGGGTTTTCTGCGCCCATCATTGTAGATTTTGCGCAAAGTGAAAATGATTTGTTATTGCTGATGGCGGGTGACGATGATCCCTTTAATCGCTGGGAGGCCGCACAGAAATTGGCTTTGGAATTGATCTTAGCTGGACACTTGCCCGATGAACGTTTAATCGCTGCCTATCGTAGCATTTTGTTAGACCCTGCTTTAGATCCCGCCTTTAAAGAATTGATTTTTACTTTGCCGGCTGAAACTTATTTATATGAACAGTGCGCTGTAATTGAGCCCTTACAAATTTATGGGGCAAGACAGGCCTACCGACTAGCCTTAGCTAACAAGCTACAACCCGATTGGCTCAGCGCTTACAAGCAGATGCAAACACCAGGACCATACTCGCCCAACGCAGTGAGTGTGGGCAAGCGCGCTTTAAAAAATCTTGCCTTAAGCATGTTGTTACTTGCTGATTCGCAAGACTTAATTATCCAGCAGTTGGCTCTCGAGCAATATCAGCAAGCCAACAATATGACCGATCGTTTTGGTGCTCTCGCTGCATTAGTGTTACAGGGCGCGCCTAAAGCGGTAGACTGTTTAGCCGATTTTTATCAACGCTTTGCGGATAATCCGCTGGTGATAGATAAGTGGTTTGCTTTACAGGCCATGTGTTCACTAGATGAACCTTTGGCACGAGTGCGGGGCTTACGCAATCATCCTGCTTTTAAAATGACTAATCCAAATCGGGTACGCAGCCTGATTCATACCTTCTGCATGTCTAATCCTGCTGGATTTCATCAATGGAATGGTGGAGGTTATGCATTTTGGGCTGAAGCCGTGTTAGAGCTCGATTTAATTAATCCACAAGTGGCAGCTCGCCTAGCTCGTGCAGCAGATCGTTGGCATTCTTTTGCAAAACCCTATCAAAGTAAGATGCGGGCAGCCTTAGAGCAAGTGGCTGCGAACGCCAAACTTTCGGCTGATGTGCGAGAGGTTGTGAATAAGGCTCTAGAATAAGCAGATGGATCTTAAGCAATATTTAATTGAATTGAACCCGCTAGGTAAACCGCTGCCAGACGGCTTGCAAGATCTTCTATTAGCCCTTAGCCAAGCCTGCATGGGATTAAGTCAATCGGTCGCGCAAGGACCCCTTATTGGCTTATTAGGCTCTGCTGGCACTGGTAATGTGCAGGGCGAAGTGCAACAAAAGTTAGATGTGATTGCAAATGATGCCTTAATTGGTCGACTAAGCGCTTGTAGTGCATTAGCGGGCATCGCTTCCGAAGAAATGGAGTTGCCGATTACAGTGGGTTCAGGTAGGGGTGATTATTTAATCTTATTCGATCCGCTTGATGGCTCTTCTAATATCGATGTGAATGTGTCGATTGGCACGATTTTTTCTATTTTAAAAAAACCCAATCCAAGTAGACCCCTAGAGCCAAATGATTTTTTGCAGGCCGGCTCACAGCAAGTCGCTGCAGGATATGTAGTGTATGGCCCACAAACCACTTTAGTAATGAGCCTGGGTGTGGGAGTCGATCTGTTTACGCTTGATCCACTAAGAGGTGATTTCATTTTAATTAAACAGGGCATCAGCATTCCTCAAGCGACTAAAGAGTTTGCCATCAATATGTCGAATCTTCGGCACTGGGCTAAACCAGTGCAACGCTATATTGAAGAGTGCCTAGCAGGAACAACAGGTGTGCGTAAGAAAGATTTCAATATGCGTTGGATTGCCTCGATGGTGGCCGATGTGCATCGTGTTTTGATGCGCGGGGGTGTATTTATGTACCCCTGGGATCAGCGTGATCCCAAAAAGCCGGGCAAGTTGCGCTTAATGTATGAGGCAAATCCGATGAGTTTTTTGGTTGAGCAAGCCGGCGGGCAGGCGATTGACGGGACACAGCGTATTCTGGAAATTGAGCCGGCCGCACTTCATCAACGGGTTTCGGTCATGCTGGGCGCAGGCGAAGAAATCGAGCGCTTACGCGCTTATCATTTGGCTTAAGTAGTTGACCTCAGCCTTTGCTATTTGGCCTCAGCTAAAATTTCCTCTAACGCAACGCCGGAATAGCTCAGTTGGTAGAGCAGCGCATTCGTAATGCGAAGGTCGGAGGTTCGATTCCTCTTTCCGGCACCAGTTTTGACCACCATTTATTGCTAATTTCAATATACTATTGCCAACACGCTTGACCAACAAATTCATATGCCCATTCAGGAATTAGGCTAAAGTTTATATCTGTCACGAAAAGGAATTTACATGAAAGCAGTTGCACTGTGGTTCACCCCCTTATTTTTAGTAGCCTGTGCTGGGGCTAATGTAAAGCCGATTGTTGATATGCAAGGCGTCAATCAGGCTAAATACGATGCTGACTTACAGCAATGTCAGGCCTATGCAACTCAGCAAGATGGAGCAGCAAAATCTGGCCTTACTGATGCGGCCATGGGCGTAGCCGCTGGTGCTTTATTGGGGCTAGTTGCTGGCGGTACCGGCTCTAATATTGCTCAGTCTGCAGGTGTCGGTGCCATTGTTGGTGGCGGCTATGGGCTTTATCAGGGCAATAAGGCCCAAGAAAATATCGTGATGACCTGTCTGAGAGGCCGTGGTTACAAGGTTCTCAATTAAAAGTATAAGGCAATAAATAAGGGTTTTTACTAGTTATTGCCTTTAATTGGCAACAGAAACGATAATTATTGATGATGGTCAACACTTGCTTAATTCATTTCGATAAAAATTAATGCGTGCGTTTTTAAAAGCCAAGGTAATATTGGCAGAACTAGATTAATGGAGGAGACCCATGAAACAACAGAACAAGTTATTTTTAGCCCTTACTGTAGCAGTAGCTACTTTTAGCATTAACCCAGTTTGGGCAGCTTGGGAGCCGACCAAACCAGTTGAATTTATTATTCCTGCGGGCCCAGGCGGAGGCGCTGACCAAATGGCGCGCATGATTCAAGGCATTATTACGAAAAATAATTTGATGAAGCAGTCAGTTATTCCAGTAAACAAATCAGCTGGCGCGGGTGCGGAAGGATTTTTGGCCATGGTTGCAGCTAAAGGCGACCCGCATAAAATTGTGATTACCCTTTCCAATTTATTTACCACGCCCCTAGCTACTGGTGTGCCTTTTAATTGGCGCGATATGACGCCTGTAGCAATGATGGCACTTGATCAATTTGTCTTGTGGGATAACGTCGATAAACCGTATAAAACTGCGAAAGAATATATCGATGCGGCAAAGGCAGCTGGCCCAGGTAAATTTAAAATGGGCGGCACTGGCTCAAAACAGGAAGATCAAATTATTACGGTTGCTTTAGAAAAAGCTACTGGCGCTAAATTTACCTACATTCCTTTTAAGGGCGGCGGTGATGTGGCGGTGCAATTGGTTGGTAATCATATCGACTCTTCAGTAAATAACCCGATTGAGGCAGTTGCACAATGGCGGGCAGGTAAATTGCGGGCCTTATGCGTGTTTGATGAAAAGCGCATGCCATACAAGGAAAAAATTACCCCAACGCAGTCTTGGTACGACGTACCAACCTGTAAAGAAGTTGGTGTACCCACCGACTATGTAATGTTGCGCGGTATATTTATGTCGCCAGGTGTTTCGCAAGAGCAGGTCGATTACTTCATTGGCGTTCTCAAAAAGGTACGTGAGACGCCAGAGTGGAAGAAGTTTATGGCTGATGGCGCTTTTAACCAAACCTTTATGACTGGCCAGGAATATGTTAATTGGCTTGGTAAAAATGAAGCCTTACATGTGAAGTTAATGAAAGAAGCCGGCTTCATCGCGCAATAATTTTTCACAGTTGCTATTGTTGTTATCCAATAAGACTTCTGCTTAGTATTACAGAAGTCTTATTTTTATTTTAATTACTTTTTATATTTAACTAAGTTATGTCTGAACCCTCTAAGCAAGAAATGGTTGTTAGCGTTAGAACGATGGAAATTATTACCGCCTTACTATTTTTAGTATTTGGTTTTGTAGTGATGACTGGCAGCATTAAGTTAGGCGCTTCGTGGGGCAGTGACGGCCCACAATCGGGCTACTTTCCTTTTTATATTAGCTTGATTATTTTGCTTTCAAGTGCTGTTACCTTATATCAGGCGGTGTTTCAAAATAAGGAAAAAAAACAAGAGGCGTTTGTTGACAAAGAGCCATTTCGTCAAGTGATGGCAGTATTTATTCCTGCTCTAGTCTTTATTTTGGGTGTGCAACTGATTGGTATTTATGTTTCATCGGCAATTTATATTGCCGTCTTCATGGTTTGGTTAGGCAAGTACGCCTATTGGAAAGCCATTGCTGTTGGTCTAGGAGTGAGCATAGCGCTCTATGTTTTATTTGAGGTTTGGTTTCAGGTGCCGCTGCCACGTGGCACTTGGTTTAACCCCCTAGGTATTGTTGGCGTGCAATAAAGCAAAATTTACAGATAAAACATAGCACTGCATATTTAGGAGTTTACGTTGGAAGAAATTAATTTACTGTTTCAGGGCTTTGCAGTTGCAATGTCACCCTTTAATTTAATGCTGATGCTGGTTGGCGTAACTTTGGGCGTGATTATTGGCGTATTACCAGGCTTGGGTGGCGCAAATGGTATTGCAATTTTATTGCCACTAACATTCACGATGCCGCCTACCTCGGCCATCATCATGCTCTCTTGTATTTATTGGGGCGCTTTATTTGGCGGGGCGATTACTTCAATTTTGTTTAATATTCCTGGCGAACCTTGGTCAGTGGCAACTACCTTCGATGGCTACCCAATGGCGCGCAATGGTAAAGCAGGCGCCGCCTTAACTACCGCTTTTACTTCTTCTTTTGTGGGTGCTTTTTTTGCGATCGTGATGATCACTTTCTTGGCGCCCTTAGTCGCCAAGTTTGCCTTGCAATTTGGGCCACCTGAATTTTTTGCAGTTTATTTTTTAACCTTCTGTAGTTTTGTGGGAATGAATAAAGGCTCACCGTTCAAAGTGATTTCTGCAATGATGCTGGGGTTTGCTTTAGCTACAGTTGGTATGGATACGGTCACAGGACAATTGCGTTTAACGTTTGGTAATCACGAATTAATGCGTGGTTTTGACTTCTTAATTGCAGTGATTGGTTTATTTGGCATTGGCGAAATTCTCTTGTCGATGGAAGAGGGCTTGTCTTTCTCTGGCGCGACTGCCAAAATTCGCAGTCAAATTGTCTGGGAAACATGGAAACAATTGCCAAAATATTGGGCTACCTCATTACGCAGTTGTTTAATTGGCTGCTGGATGGGCATTACCCCTGGTGGAGCAACTCCCGCTTCTTTTATGTCTTATGGCGTGGCAAAACGGGTTTCTAAGCGTGGCGAAAACTTTGGCAAGGGTGAGATGGAAGGCATTATTGCTCCCGAAACTGCAGCGCATGCTGCCGGTACCGCTGCCTTGTTGCCGATGCTCTCCTTAGGTATTCCAGGCTCGCCTACGGCTGCTGTTTTATTAGGAGGCTTATTAATTTGGGGGCTGCAGCCAGGTCCACTCTTATTTGTTGAGAAACCAGATTTTGTTTGGGGCTTAATTGCTAGTATGTACTTAGGCAATTTAGCGGGTTTATTTGTGGTCTTAACCTGTGTGCCTTTATTTGCTTCCATTTTACGTATTCCCTTTTCAATTATTGCCCCCATCATTATTGTGATCTGCGCTGTTGGCGCATATACCGTGCATAACGCGACTTTTGATGTTTGGCTGATGATGGGCTTTGGGGTGTTGGGCTATATCTTCAAGAAACTCGATTACCCGATGGCGCCGATGGTATTGGCGTTAGTGTTAGGCGATCGAGCTGAAGACTCCTTCCGGCAGTCGATGCTGATGTCTCAAGGAAGCTTAGAGATCTTTTTCTCAAATTACCTAGTTGGCTCGATTACCGCCTTGGCTTTGGGTCTTTTGCTATGGCCTTTAGTTGGCAAATTGACCAAAAAAAAGGCTGTTCAAGCGGGCAATAGTTAGCTAAATACTCCTTTCTAGCCCATGGCGCCCCTACAAACGCCCACCTAAGCGCCCCATAGACAATAGCCCTTTTTGGGCTATTGGTCCTTTATCTATATAGGTATATCCCCTAGGTAGTTTATCGCCAAAATATGTAAAATTTAGTTGACAAGTCGATGTGTAATTTTTATATTACACATGTAGTCGAAGTGGTTTTACAGTTTTAGGTGTGTAGTTTTAATCATAAAACCCTCGTGCGGGTTTGGCACGAAAGTAGTTCGTTCGAAGGGAGACAAAAACAATGTCAAACGGAAATGTAAGCCTAACCGGCTTAAACGATGCTGAATCAGAAGAGTTGCACCGCAATCTGATTCAAGGGACCCAGTTTTTCGGCATGATTGCAGCTCTTGCCCATTTACTGGCTTATATCTACTCGCCTTGGCTTAAATAAAAAGAGGAGATCAATATGATTTACGGAAAAATGTGGACCGTTGTAAAACCCACTGTTGGCATTCCTATTTTTATTGCAGCTGTTGCGATTAGCTCTTTCTGCGTTCATTTAGCAATTGTTTCTAACACCACTTGGGTCAAAGCTTTTTTACAAGGCAATGCACCAATGCCGGCATCTATGGCGGCAGCACCCATGGCAGCACCCATGGCAGCACCTGCAGCGAAGAAGTAAAGTACTTTAGCTTTTCGTGCAAGGCTGGGATCGCACATCCCAGCCTTTTTCTTTGCAGCGCTAAGGTAAAATTTTTTCGATGAACCGAGTAAGCAAAAAGTTAATTCAGGGTTGGTCTGAGCTAGGCTCACGTTATTTGCCTTTTGCTGATGCTGCCTCAGCCGATTTACCCTTATCACGCCTCTTGCGACTATCCCTTTTTCAGGTTTCAGTTGGCATGGCTTTAGTGCTGTTAGTTGGCACACTAAACCGCGTAATGATTGTCGAGCTGCATGTTCCCGCATCGATTGTTTCGGTGATGATTTCATTACCAATTCTGTTTGCACCTTTTCGTGCCTTAATTGGCTTTCGTTCAGATAACCACAAGTCGGCATTAGGGTGGAGAAGGGTGCCTTATATTTGGATGGGCACCTTAGTGCAATTTGGCGGCTTGGCGATCATGCCATTTGCTTTGTTAGTTTTATCCGGCGGTGGTCAATCTAGTCAAGCGCCGGTCTGGATTGGTTGGGCGGCCTCGGGCTTAGCCTTTTTATTTGTTGGCGCAGGCGTACACATAACGCAAACGGTAGGGCTTGCTCTGGCTACCGATTTAGCGCCTGTTGAAGCGCAGCCGAAGGTTGTGGGTTTAATGTATGTCATGCAACT
>Ga0049085_10000192_pt1 | contig 26265 bp, 23 predicted proteins | sample GreLakmeSU08MSRF_FD_66721 | JGI IMG/M metagenome (GOLD analysis project Ga0049085, IMG submission 66721) | Freshwater lentic microbial communities from great Laurentian Lakes, MI, USA - Great Lakes metaG SU08MSRF | ecosystem: Environmental > Aquatic > Freshwater > Lake | place: Great Lakes... | reverse complement strand
CGCGATTGTGGCTCAAGCCATGGTGCTGCTGACGGTAATTTTTAATTTTCAAACCATCGGGCTCGGCGAAAATCTTTTTGGGGGCCTAATTAAGCTCAGCCCGTGGGGGCAGGTCGCGCGGGTTTTCTTTCTCGTCTCGTCCTTATTGGTCTCATTTTTGGGCACGATTTGCTTGCCGCGAACCAAACTGCCGCGGGTCGAATTTTACCACATAGTGATGGTGGTGACGGCGGCCATGATGCTGCTGGTTCACAGTAGTCATTTCGTGATGTTTTTCGTCGCGCTCGAAACCGTGACGATCGGTTTCTATATTCTGGTGAGTTATTTCCGCGATAACGCGCTGACGTTAGAGGCCGGTTTAAAATATCTGGTGCTCGGCGCTTTGAGTTCGGCGATCATGCTTTTCGGCATCGTGTTGCTTTATGGCGCGGTGGGCAAAGTTAGCGTCAACGGCGTCACGCACACGGGCTTTGAGTTTGAGACTCTTAATAATTTCCTGCGGCACCACCCCGATAATTTTCTGGCCATCGCCGGCGCGCTGCTGGTGGTCGGCGGCGTGGCGTTTAAGATCGGCGCTTTTCCCTTTCAGATTTGGATTCCTGATGTTTATCAAGGGGCGCCGACGCCGGTCACCGCCTTCTTGGCCGTTTCTTCCAAAGCGGCTGGCTTTGCGGTGCTCTTGACGCTCGTCAATCAGGTCTTCACCCCGCTCGCGGGTGTTTTGGTGCCGGTGCTTTCTCTGCTGGCTGCGGCCACAATTATGATGGGCAATCTGGCCGCGCTCACGCAGCGCAACACGAAACGACTCATGGGGCTCTCGGGGATATCGCACGCCGGTTATTTGCTCATTGGCGTGGTGGCTTCGTTTACGGTGCCTTGGGCCACGAGTGCCGTGTGGTTTTATCTGGGTACCTATCTGCTAGCCTCGATGGCTGTATTTGGCGTCATGGCTTACCTAACCGGCTCGGATGATACCAATCAGACTTTGGATCACTATGAGCACTTAGCGAAGCAGCACCCGTTCTTAGGTGGCGTCTTAGCGGTGGGGGTCGGTTCGCTCGCGGGCATTCCTCCCTTGGCGGGCTTTATGGGGAAATTGCTGCTGTTTATCGTCGCCTTCCAAGCTGAACTTTACGCCTTACTGGCGATTGCCATGGGGGGCGTGATACTCTCGATTTATTATTATTTTGGTTGGATTAAATCTGCCTATTTTGAAGCGTGGCGTCCGGCTGCAACCGTCACAACCGAGGCGCCGCAATCCGCCATCACGATCCCTTCGCTTAGCGGGAAATTAATTTTAGGCTTACTGGCACTGGCGACCTTGCTGCTGGGCTGCTACCCCGGCCCGCTGAGTCACTGGCTGCCCTTTTAAGTCCATCGGTCATCCGGCCGAATCTTGCGGGCGCGTGGTCTCATAATAGTTCGCAGATTTTCTTCGCCTCCTCGGGTGAATATGTTTCGTCTGAACCCGTATGAAAGTCACCGGACTCGCCATTGTGCCACCCCCTGCGGCGGCTGATCTTCCCCGCGTAACCCCCGAGTTGCTGGCTTCCGTGCTGGCTCGCTATTCGCGGAGCAATGAGGGCATCGGTAAGATCATGGAGAAGGTTGATCTCGCTAATCCGGATGCTTCGATTGATCGAATTTTAAAATTTGTTGATTATGGTCATGCTTCCATTGGCGGGCTCACGGGGGGGCTCGCCATAGCGATCGACGACGTCTCGATGTGGCTGGCTTATAAAATTTTTGAAATTGCCCAAATGGCGGACGGGCAAGAGTCGAGTACGCGTTACATTACGATGGAGGCCACGAATCTGCCGACCCCGGCGGAGCTGGCTATTCCCGCGGACCTGGCCCCGCGCTGGACCGCCTTGATGGCCCAATCTTTTGCGGCCTATCATGCCGAGTACGATCGGCTGGATCGGGCCGCGCTCGCTGACCCTGGTTTGGTGCGCTTGCCCCCCGCCGCAAAACCTGCGGTCATCACTCGACTGCGGAAGAATTACGCGCTCGACCGGGCGCGTTATTTCATCCCGCTCGCCACGCGCACCAATCTCGGACTGGTGCAAAGTTCGCGGATGTGGGCGGCGACGGTGAAGCAGCTCGACTCTCTGCCGATGCCGGAGGCGCAAGCGGCGGCCCAGTTGATACGAAATGAATTATTGAAATCATCGCCGCGCTTGATGCGTTACAGCGTCGCCGAGAAATCTTATCAAGCTCAAGCGGAACAGGAATTAGCGGCGAGTTTGCAGCTCGGGTTAGCGCGCCTCTCGATTCAGCCGCTTGCCGATCAGGTGTGGGTGAAGGTTGATAACGACTCACCCCCTTGGTTGCGCGAGGAGCAAACCATGGCGGAAGCCTTACAGCATCGGACTAATCGTTATGGGTACCAAGGCAAGGCGACGCGGCGGATGCGCGTCAGTTTTGCCTGGAATAATATGGCGATTGCGGAGCTCCGTGATTTGAACCGCCACCGGACTGGTCATCGCTACACGCCACTGATCCAAGCGGGTTTTTATTTGCCGCCGGAAATTAAACCCGCGGCGCATCAGTCGTTGCTGGAGGAACAAGCCGCCTTGACCCGCGAGCTGATGACGCGGGGTTCAGCGGCCTATGTTTATTCGTTATTGCTGGGGGCGCAGACGCCTTTTGAGCACACCACGCAGGCGGATAAATTTATCTATGAGGCTGAGTTGCGGACCGGCATGGGGGCGCATTTTCGCTATGCGGAACATTTGAGCGCCGCCTTGCGCGAATTCTTGCGCGCCGTCCCGACGGCGCGAGATTGGGTGGTCGAGGGTACCGCTGAACCAGAATAAGGTCAGGGGTGGGTCACCCGTTGGCGGAATTATTTGGCGTGCCGCACGCGTTCTTTTTCTTCCTCGCGCTCTTCTTCCAGCCGCGCTTTCTCCCCCGCCGCTTGTTTGCGGATTTTATCCACCTCATCAAATTTTTGCTCAGCTAAAGCGGTGTTGAGCTGTTGCTGCAGGAATATTTCGCGCTCCGCGAGCTTGCCTTGATAGACGCGTTGAATTTCCGCGAGGCGCGCTTTTTTTTCGGCGGTGAGCGGGGCGGTGGTTGGTTCAGATTTAGCCAATCGTTCCATCGCGAGTTCGTAAGCGCTTTTCATGCAGTCATCGTTACCATGAAAAATAAGAAATACACCGAAAATATAAAGTAACTCGGCCGACCAACCCTGAGACAAAAGCGCTCAACCAAAATTGACGCCGCACAACAGCAGCAAGGCAAGCAGGAGCACCGGCGGCCAGAAACCACCATACCGAGGACTCCATTTTCCTGCCAGTCCCGCCAGCATCACGGTGGTCATACCGACCAGCGAGGCGGGGGCCAGCCAGCTGACGACGAACTGGGCGTTATAATACATTCCCGGCCAGGCGATGCCTTGCTGTACCAGCCAGTCCATCACGATTAAAATAAGTGCCGCGGCGGAGTTGAAGAGCATGCTCCAGGTGTCGAGGCCGACCAGGCCGGTCAGCAGCGCCAAGAATCCGGCCACCAAGGCGAACGAGGAAATCGGCATAATGATGAGATTAGCCACGAGCGATCCCGGCGAAAGCGTTTGAAAATAACCGATCCCCGATGGGGTACTTGCGAGGAAGGCCACCCAACAGACGGCCCCGGCACTGAGTAACTCGCGCCCACCCCAATCGACGTGCGGTTGATACCCGCGCCAATGAGCTCGGGGGATTAAGGCGTAAGGCTGCCAGCCTTCAGTCCATTTCTTGCTTAGGGGAATACCCATGACGACCAACGCCACTACCACGGCGTAAGACATCTGAAATCCCGTGCTGAACAACTGGAGCGGTTCCAGTAGCACTGTCACGAGCGCCGCACCAGCCAGCGCCGCCAAAGGATTTTGCGGTAAGCGAAAAATTTGGGCAGCATATAAAAATGCGATCATCAAAAAGGAGCGCTCGGCCGGTGAGCTGGCCCCAGTAATTTGCACGTAAAGCCAAAGCAGTGGTAAACACAGGGCGGCCGCGAGCCGTTGGGGTAAGCGTAATAAGCGAAAGAGTGAGTGGAGCGAAAGGGCGATCACCCCGACATGCAGACCACTGACAGAAAAAATATGGAAAGTCCCGCTGCGCATAAAAGCATTCTGCTGCGCTTGAGAGAGAACGGCCTTCTCGCCGAGGAGCATGCCAAGGTAGAGCGAGCGCGTTTGCGGATGATGCTCGAGCCCACGTTGTAAAATAGTTTCGAGGTGGTTTTCTGCGCGGTTGCAGAAATCAATAAACCATCCCGGGGGGCGCACCTCGCGCAGGATACGTCCGCGGGTGAGTTTCTGGCGAATGCCAAGGCTGGCGAGGTAGTCGTTGAAACTGGCGGCCGCTGCCTCCGGCGCGAGTGGCTCGATCAGGCCTTGCATTAAGTAATGGCCGGCGCGGCGCGGGGGGAGGCTGATTTTCCTGATCGCGGAAAAATAAATTCTGCGGCCAATCAGTTCACGATCTTGCGCGCCCGCTGCGATAATTACCCCCAGTCCGGTCAAACTTCGAGCGGTGGGGGTCGGCGAAAATAACTGTAAGACCTCAAAGGTCACGGTGACTTCGCGCGCGGGTCGGTCGATCAACGCGTGCAGCTGCGGGTAGCGAGCCTGCAACAAGATAAATCCGGCGAGTCCCATGGTCAGACTGAGGCTCAGCTGCCAACCGAAGTGAGCGTAACGGGTTGGCCCGAAAGTGCAGCTGGCCGCCGCTAGACTTAAGGCACCAGCCAGCGCGGTTAACCAGCCTAAGCCAATGGAAGGCGGTGGCCAGAGTTTGGCGGCGGTCAGGCCAGCCAGCAGCGGCAGCAATAACCAGAGAAGCGGCGCACGAAGGTGCGTGGCGGGCGAGGGCATAAGCAGTATCTGCGCCTTGGCCCAAGCAAACAGTGGTAGGAGTGGACAGTATTTTGGGTTCCCTTCAAACTTGTTTCTCGGGCTGTCGGGCCACAACCTACGGCAGTCCATGGCGCGTTCGCACAATAATTCTGATTCCCTGTTTGAGGCTGAGCCGTCCACGGCGGTCACCCCACTGACGGCCAAGTCCGCGGCCCATCAACCATTAGCCGCGCGGATGCGCCCCCGGCGGTTGGCGGAAATCGTCGGGCAGGAGCATATTTTAAAAGCAGGCAATTTGCTACCCCGCCTGATCGCCAGTAATCGAATCGGCAGTCTGCTGTTTTATGGACCGCCGGGCTGCGGCAAAACCAGCCTCGCTGAGGTGATAGCGCGGGAGACGAAGAGCCGCTTTGTGCGGGTTAATGCGGTCATGTCCAATGTGGCCGAGTTGCGGGAGATTTTGGCGGCGGCGCGCCGGCAGCCTGAGGCGGGCACCTTGCTTTTTATCGATGAGCTGCATCGTTTTAATAAATCACAGCAGGATCTTTTGCTGCCGGATGTTGAAGAGGGTACCGTGCGACTCATCGGGGCGACGACGCACAATCCAGGGTTTTATGTGAATCCTCCTCTGCTCAGTCGCAGTCATCTCTTCCGGCTGGAGCCTCTGTCGGCCGAGGCCGTGGCAGGGGTTTTGCGGCAGGCTTTGGTCGATCGTGAGCGCGGGCTCGGCCAGCGCGGGCACACGGCGGAGGATAAGCTATTGGCTGATCTCGCGGTGCTCTGTGATGGCGATCTGCGCCGCGCGCTCAACGCGCTGGAAGTGGTCGCGCTGAGCCTGCCGGAACAGGCGGCCATTACGGCGCAGGAGTTGGAATTATTTGCCCGCGAGCGGCGCATTCGGTACGACGCGGATGAAGATGAGCATTATGATACGATTTCCGCATTCATCAAAAGTTGTCGGGGTAGCGATCCCGATGCGGCGATGTACTGGTTGGCTAAAATGCTCGCGGGCGGCGAAGACCCGCGTTTTATAGCACGGCGGTTGGTGATTTTGGCGAGTGAGGATGTCGGCTTAGCGGATCCGCAGGCCTTGCCGCTGACCGTCGCGGCGCATCATGCCTGTGACTTTATCGGCCTACCGGAGGCCGAGCTGACCTTGGCTCACGCCACGCTTTACATTGCGACGGCCCCTAAAAGTAATTCAGCCACGCTCGCACTCGCGGCGGCGCACCGCGAACTGAAGGAGCGACCGGTGCAGGCGATCCCGCTTTCCTTACGGGATAAAAGTGGGGCGGCGAGCAAGCAGGCGGGCCATGGGCAGGGTTATTTATATGCACACGATTTTCCGGAAAATATTTCGGGGGAAATTTACCTAGAAGAACCTCGGCCAATTTATACGCCAAAAATCGCCGGGTGGGAGGCGAAGATTGCCGAACGCCTGGCTCGGTGGAGCGAATTGCGCCGGCAGCGGCGGAGCTAGTTTGCGCGGAGGCTTGCGCGAAGCGCCCCTTGGGCTAGAGTGGCTAGATGAAAAATGCCTTCGCCATGATCTTTGCGGGATTTTTAACCTTCACCGGCCTGTGGGCGGCTCCGCACGCCGCAGTCTCTCAGGGGGAGAACCCCGAGGCGGAGCCCAAGATTTTGGGCGCGGTGATCACACGGGCTGATGGTACCTTCTTGGGGCTAGAGGTGGTGGCGGGTAATTTTAAACTTTCCTTTTACAACGCTAAGAAAAAGGCCATCACCCCAAATGTAAGTCAGGCGCGCGCCACGTGGCCCAATCCACGCGGGCTAGGGGACTTGCGTACGATGCTGAATCTGAGCGAAAATGCCTTAGTTGGCGCTAAGCCAGTTTTACCTCCTTACACCTATAATGTTCGGTTGGTGCTCTTGCAGGGCACTGGTGAACAACAGCAAGTCGTGGAATCTTTTGTGGTGCCATTTAGGGGCTGAGCGAGCGCAGATTTGACAGTCGCGCGCGCGCGGCAAAGGCTCTCCTTCCTTCACGCCATGGCTACTTCCCAAGCTTTTGATTCGATCGAGACCGCGATTCAGACCATCGCGGGTGGCGGGGTTATTATTGTGACGGATGATGAAGGGCGAGAAAATGAAGGGGATTTGGTGATGGCAGCTGAGAAGGCAACGCCTGAACTGGTTAATATGATGATACGCCACGCCCGTGGGCTCATCTGCGTTCCGATGACGGAATCCCAGCTTAAGCGACTCGGCATTAATCCCATGGTGCAGCAAAATCGCGAGGCGATGCGCACCGCTTTCACCGTTTCGGTGGACGCCGCCGAGGGGATCACAACGGGGATCAGTGCTTTTGATCGGGCTCGAACAATTTTACTGTTGGCTAACCCCGAGACCCGTCCTGATGGGCTCGTGCAGCCCGGGCATATTTTCCCGCTCTGCTCGCGCCCCGGTGGCGTGCTGGAGCGGGCGGGGCATACGGAAGCGGCCGTGGATCTAGCGGCGTTAGCAGGCCTGAAGCCGGCGGCCGTCATTTGCGAAGTTCTCAGCGAAGATGGGACGATGGCCCGACTCCCTGAGTTGGTAGCATTTAAGCGTCAGCATAAAATTCCGCTCATCTCAATCGCCGCGCTCATCGAATATCGGCATCAACGTGAGCAGCTCGTCGAAGCGGTGGCGCAGCGCCCTTTTGCCTCCGAATATGGTGAGTTTCAGCTGCATGTTTTTCGCAGCAAAGTCGATGGACGGCATCATTTAGCTTTTGCCAAAGGGCGGCTTGATGCCTCGCCGACACTGGTCCGGGTGCATACGGAAAATTTGCTGAGCGATGTTTTCCATGCTCAGGGCATGGATAGCCACCGCTCGTTAATGGCCTCCCTAGCTCACGTCGCTAAAGCTGGCCATGGCGTGATTGTTTACATGGAGCAATCCGGCCGAATGCAGGAGGCGCTTTTGGGTGAGGCCTCGTCGCCGCCAGGGCTAGGGCGGGGTAATCTTCGCGACTATGGGATTGGGGCGCAAATTTTGACGGCACTCGGCTTGCGTAAGATTCGGCTGATGGCGCATTCCCCGCGTCGCGTCGTCGGCTTAGATGGCTATGGACTCGAGATTGTGGAACAGATTCCAGTATGAAAATTTTAGCCTTAAATATCGGATTACTGATTGGCGCTTGCGCGTAGGCTTTAGCGCAATTGTCTCCTCCCAGCTATCCGCGGAAATTCTATGAGTCTTTTGGTTGCAAACCCTCTCTCGATTAACGGCGCCCCCTTTACCTTTGGGGTCGTGGCGGCGCGTTATAATAACGTACTGGTTGATGGGTTGCTCGCGGTGGTGCTGGCTAAATTGGGGGCGGCTGGGGTGAAAGCTAAGCGACTCACCGTGTTGCGGGTGCCGGGCTCCCATGAGGTGCCTTGGGCGGTGCAAGCGTTAGCGGCGCAGCGCGGTTGCGATTGTGTCATCGCTCTTGGGGTGTTGCTCGCGGGCGACACCCATCATCACGAGATGGTCGGGCAAAGCGTTTCGCAGGCATTGCAGCAGGTCGCGCTCACGACGGGCACGCCCATCATCAATGGGGTGATCGTGGCTAATAATCTTAAACAGGCTCGCGCGCGGTGTCTGGGCCCCATTAATCGCGGGGCTGAATTGGCGGCGGCTGGACTTGAAGTGGCGGCACTCAAGCGCTCGCTCGGAGAAAAATTATGAATAGTCAGTTTACCCAACGCCGCGAATGTCGCGCGGCTGCCTTTCAATATCTTTACGCTTGGAGTGTGAATCAACCGGCCGCGCTCGGTGACGATTTGCGGTTGTTTTTTGAACATCTCGAGCAACCGCGCGATTATTATGCTTTTGCGGAGGAGCTCATTCACGGAGCGATTGAGCATGTGGTGGAACTTGACGGCCACATCAAGGGGTTGGCGCACAATTGGGAATTCGAGCGCATCGCTAAAATTGATTTAGCAATTCTGCGGTTGGCGATGTTCGAGATGTTGCATCGGAAGGACATCCCGCCGGTGGTTTCGATCAACGAGGCCATTGACCTCAGTAAACTCTATTCAAGCGCCGATGCTAAACGGTTCATCAACGGAGTGCTCGATCGCATGAAGGATCAACTGGGTCGAGATTTGCGCAAGCCGTCGACGGAATGAGCCTCGGGCATGGCCCTCGGGGCTTGAGTTGATCTGCCACCAAGCAAGCTTGCGGGGCTTAACGGGCCGGAGATTTTTTGATGTTTTCACTTTTTAATAAATTTAAAGATGGGTTGCATAAGACCGTCGCGGCGCTGGCGGCGAAGACGCATGACCTCTTTGGTGGGCGAAAAATTGATCCCGCTTCGCTGGCTGAATTAGAGGAAGCGCTTTATACGGCTGATTTTGGGGTCGAGACGACGACGGAAATTTTGGCTGAAATTAAAGCGGCCTACCGCAAAGATCCTGAGCTCAAAGGGCAGCAAGCGGCGAATATTGGGGTCGCGGTGCTTCAACGGGTATTGGCGGGAGCTGAGGGCAAGTTGCTGCCGGCCGTGCAGAAACCTACCGTCATTTGTTTGATCGGCGTTAATGGCTCGGGCAAGACGACCACCACCGCCAAGCTAGCGCATAAGTTAAAAAATGACGGCCAGACCGTGATCGTTGCCGCCTGTGATACCTTTCGGGCGGCCGCAGTGGAGCAATTAAAAAGCTGGGCCGAGCGGCTGCAGATCGAAATTGTCGCTAGCCATACCGGTGCGGATTCCGCGGCTGTGGCCTATGATGCCTGGCAAGCCGCTAAGGCGCGCGGTCACGATTGGCTCATTGTCGACACCGCGGGTCGGTTGCATACGAAGGGGAATTTATTGGAGGAATTAGCCAAAATTCGGCGCGTGCTGCAGAAGCATGATGCAACCGCGCCTCAACATCGGTGGCTGGTGGTTGATGGCAGCTTAGGGGCTAATTCCATCGAGCAGGCGAAGGTGTTTCACCAGAGCTTTGGGCTCACTGGTTTGGTCGTGACAAAATTAGACGGCACCAGTCGCGGTGGCGCGCTGGCGGGAATTTATCGGCAATTAAAAATCCCCATTTATTTTATCGGGCTGGGTGAGCAGCCTGATGATCTGCAGCCCTTTTCCGTTGAGCATTACGCGCGGGCTGTCTTTGGGTTGGAGGCATGAACTTGCGCAGCGCACTAGGTTTCTGCCTGTTATTAAGTTTTGCGATCGGCCAACCCGTCGTGGCACCGGCGATGCGGCTAAGTTCAGGTGCCGTGCGCACGGATGTGAAAGCAGTGGTGGCGGCTCAATTAAAGGCCTTGCAGGCTCGTGATTTTGACGCGGCTTATACTTACGCGGCGCGAGGAATTAAGGCGCAATTCGATCGGCCGTTATTCGCTGCTCTGATGGAACGCGGCTATGCTCCGCTGTTGCAGCACCAATCGGTAGAAATTGGAGTGGTCCGTGATAACGGCGCAGGCTTAGCCCAAGTAACCGTTACGGTACTTGATCAACGGCAACGGCGGACCACTTATCGTTACGCACTCGTTCAGGAAGACGGCGATTGGCGGATTGCGGGCGTCGTGCTGGAGCAGTCGCCTTTGCTCGGTGATACTTAAACCGGCCTAGGGGTGGTTAGGGCGCTCGCGCTTAGAAAATCAAGCGGACACCCACTGCGATTCCTCGGCCTGGAAGCGGCGCGAGGTCTTTGAGGAAAGAGGTGCTAATGCGAGCGTCCTGATTTGTAAGATTAGATCCGCGGGCAAAAAACTCCCACTCGGTATGCGGCTGAGTAAAGCGGTAGCTGGCATCGACGCTGACCAAAGTATAGCCGTCGGTGGTGCTTTCATCCGGTGAGACCCGCTCTTGCTGGAACGAGTGGCGCAGGCTGGCCCCGAGGTTCCACGGCCCGCTGGTGTAGCGCAGCGTGGCCCTAAGGCGAAACGGGGGGATCCGCGGGAGCGGCTCGTCATCGGTGGTTTGCTGTGCGCGAACATAATCCGCACTGAGATCCAGATGCAGGTGCTGCTCCTGCGCATCATGAAGATGCAGCGAGACCTCGGCCTCACCGCCGTAGAAAAGCGCATCCCGAGCGATGAATTGATAGATCGGCAGAAATCCTTTGTTAGGTGGAACGGGATAGCGCAATAAGTTCCCGGTCGCTTCATCGAAGTAGCTGGTGGGGTCTTTTTGCTCGAAGATATAATTCTTGAATTGGTTAACAAAGGCGCCGATAGAGCCAGTGGCAAAGCCCGCGCGCTTACGCAGCGTGAGGTCGAGGCCGAGCGATTTTTCCTTACCGAGGCCAGTCGAACCGATTTCATAGGCTCCCGTGCCGCCATGCGGACCGTTCGAGGCTATCTCCTGAGCCATCGGCAGGCGTTCAGAGAAGGCGAGGGAGAAGCCCAAGGAATAATCTTTGGCCGGATAATAAACCGCGCCCGCCGACAGGCTCACGCCCTGCTCAGAGCGTTTTTCGCCGGTGGTAGCGGCATAGCCACGGTAAGCAGGTAAAAATTTATTAACGGTCCCCAGCGTGATGCTTTGCCTCTCATAGCGTCCGCCAAATTGCAGCGAGAGTTGCGGGTGGAGTTGGTAGGATTCTAGCAAGAAAAGCGCGTGATTATAGGATAAGGTTGGCGGGGTGACGACCTCCGCCCCCACGGCAGAGAAATCACCGCGGGAAGTTTGGAGCCCTACTGTGCCGGTGAGGTTGCCGCGATCTTGTTGCGCAAATTCAAGCCGGCCTTCGTAGGCTTTATTTTTGAAGGTAGTATTAGGCTCCCCCGTGGAAGCATCGATTTCGGCATGGGTATAATTGGCTAGACCAAAGCGAAATTTAGCGGACTTGAAGAGGCCCCCGAGCCGATGGTGTTCAGCCCGCAGATCGACCCGCTGCTGTTTCATATCGATTAGAATCGGCTCACCCACCGGCACCCCGTAGATGGTGGCGGATTCACTCACGGCCAGACCGAGACTGCTGTTAGCGCCAAAGCGGGTGCCTCCGACGGAGACGCTTTGGGCGGAGCGGGCGCTGTTGACCAAGATGCCTCGATCGGCGGGATGAGCCCGATCGGCATAGCCGGGGATGCTGACATCATCAGACTCAGAGCGCAGTCCATTGACTTGCAGCGAGTAGGTTTGGTTACCGGCCCCGAGCGCGATCACGCCGGTGCGTTCGTTGGCGGCCGAGTCGTAGCGAAATTCTGCGCGGCGGCGGCGGGACTCACTCGTCGCGGCGGTTGGGATGCGATTATCGATCACATTGACGACGCCACCCACGGCTGAGCTGCCGTAGAGAAGGGTAGCCGGACCGCGTAATACTTCGATGCGATCGACCAACAGTGGTTCGACGCTCACATTATGGTCAGGGCTAACGCTGGAGGCGTCGAGTGAGCCGACGCCGTTGTCGAGCATGCGCACGCGATCGCCGCCGAGCCCGCGGATAATCGGGCGGCTAGCGCCCGGACCATAATAGGTGGCATTCACGCCGGGCGTGTTGATGAGCGTGTCACCTAAAGTGGCCGCAATATTTCGGCGGAGTTGATCGCTCATGAGGACGGAAGTCCCTTGGGCGAGGTCGAAAGCAGATTTAGGATCGGGGCCGACGCTCACGACCATAACTTCAAGGTTGATGGGATGATCGGGTTTATCAGCGGATTGGCTGGGGGCGATTTGGGCGGAAGCCAAACCAGCTAGAATAGAAAATAAGGTGCAGAAATAGAAAGGTTTCATCGGCAAAGTCAGAATTCGTGAAGGCAAGACCGCCCGTCGGCCGAATGGCTGGACAGGCTTTAACGCGGCCGCAATGACAGCGCCGCAGGACGAACTTAACTTAGCAGAGAGGCGGACCGCAGGTCGGGGGCAAGCGATCAGCGGTCACCCTCAAGAGAGCCAGCGGGCTGCGCACTAAACCCTTGAAAATTAGCCGGGGCGTAAAAATTAAGTCGACCTGAACGGCGGTCGTTTCCGCGCCATGGCTAAAAAGGGTGATCGCGCACGTGTGATTGGCTTCATCGCCGTCGTGGTGAAGTGGCGCGTGGAGTTGCGGACTGACATTAAGCAGACCGAGCAGCCAAATCGCTAAAGCGCAGAACGCCGCGAGCCAGCGGGAGGCTGGCCTGGGGAGCGGGTGGGACTGAGCGGCGGAGGCGGACATGGCGGAAAAGGTCTTTTCGTATCTTACTCTACTCGTCAAGCGCGCGCACCAGGGCCCAGTCGCTTTGATAAAGAAGAGGCGGTGGTCTTGTTGAGCTCCAGCGGTGGCCGGGGCACGCACAAACTATGCAGGTTCTTGTTGCACCTAAAATAAGGCGATTTAGCGCGTCCGTTATAAACTCAAAATATGGTTTTATAGCAGTGCAGTGATCGACTTTGGCAACAAAGGAGAAAGCTGCTCAAAGGGGTTCGCGGGTACTTGACTGGCCCGTTGTGTGCACGCGAACCCCGATATTTTAGCAGGAGGCCGGCTACTAAATAAAAAAGGCGCAGTAAATTCTGCGCCTTTTTTATTGGATCGAGTTTCGTTCAGCGCACGCCGCCCATGAGCTTTTTAACCCAAGGGACTAAGGCGAAGAGAACCAAGGTGCAGGCGCCCACGGCGAGCGCTTGGTGCCAGAAAAAAGTCGCGAGCTGGTCGGCGTTGTCGCTTTTGAATTCCCCCGCCAGTACCCCGGCGAGTTTATTGCCCAACGCGGCGGCGAGAAACCAAATGCCCATCACCATGCCGAGCAGACGCTGCGGCGCGAGTTTGGTCATAGTGGATAGACCCACTGGGCTAAGCAGCATCTCGCCGACCGTTTGCAGGAAAAAAAGACCGACGAGCCAAAGCGGCCCAACTTTTCCTTCGGCGGTGAGTTTAGCCGCCGGCACCATCAGGACAAAGGAGAGGGCAACGAACAACAGGCCGAGGACGAATTTCATCGGGCTGGAAGGTTGTTTCGATCCGAGGGAGATCCAAAGAAAGGCAAAGACTGGTGCGAGTAAGATTACCCAAATGGAGTTAACTGATTGCCACCACGAGGAGGGGAACGATTGGCCGAGGATTTCGTTCCGCGTTAAATTATCGGCAAACAGAGAGATGGTCGAACCCGTCTGTTCGAAGATGGCCCAAAAAATTTCGGCGGCGAAAAAGAAAACCAGAATAGCGGCGATACGTTTGCTGTCGGCCGTTGGCTTGAAGGCAAAAAATAAAATTGCGGCGATTTGCAGGGCGAAGAGAACATAAACGAGCGCGGGATATTGATCACTCGCTTTCATGGCGGCGATGAGCGCCAGTGAACCAAGGGCGACGAGCGCCAGTTTGCCCCAGGGGCGGCCATGATTGTTTTCGGCCACCGGCGCGTGCCCGACCTGGGCGAGCCGCTCGCGCTGGAGCACATACACCACCAAGCCAAAGGTCATGCCGACGCCGGCGGCGGCGAAGCCCCAGTGCCAACTATGGACAGGATCAAGGCCCCAGCTACTCAGTTGCGCTTTCCAGCTGGCGCTCTGGGCGAGGTAACCCGTGACGAGTGGAGCGAGAAAGGCCCCAATATTGATACCCATATAGAAAATGGAGAAGCCGGCGTCGCGGCGCTCATCCGTCGGGCTATAAAGGCTGCCCACCATCGTCGAGATGTTGGGTTTCAGGAGACCGGTGCCGAGAGCAATGAGAACGAGGCCAGCGAAAAAAGTACTTTGCGCGCTGAAGGCCATGGCGAAATGACCGCAGGCAATAATGATACCGCCGATTAAGACTGAGCGCCGCGCACCGATAAAATTATCGGCGATAAAGCCGCCTAAGATTGAGAGCAGATAAACGCTCATCGTGTAGGTGCCATAAATTGCCGCCGCTTTTTTGGTATCGTAGCCGAGGCCGCCGTCGGCCGCCGTCTTCACCATAAAAAGAATGAGCAAGGCCCGCATGCCGTAGTAGGAAAATCGTTCCCACATTTCGGTGAAGAAGAGGGTGGTGAGGCCACGGGGGTGACCGCCGAGACCGCCGGTGTCCATGACGGAGGGAACCGATGGTTCAGCGTGAGGGGTAGGGAAAGAAGCCATGGTCGAATAGTTCGGCTAGGAATGGCCGAGAGCGCAAGCGCAGGAATCGTCCGAATTGCTTGGGGTCGGTCTGCCGCATTCACCGCCTCCATTCAAAATTCCCATTCCGCTCCAAGGTAAAAATTACGCCGCGGGGCGGGATCAATTCCATCGGGACGGATGCGACAGTAATAATCTTCATCCAGGAGATTGTTGATCCCAGCAATCAGGCGAAGCGGGGCGTAAGGAATGCGCCACTCAGCGGTGAAATCCCAGACGGCATAGGCGGGCACGTAACGCTGGGCGGTATTACTATCATCGGCATAGGCATCGGCTGCTAGGGTTCCGGTCAGCGCTAACTTGAGGGCATCGGTCTCCGCGTAGACTAAGCCAAGCCGCACCGTGTGGCTCGGCGCGTACTGCGGAGTCTTGCCGGCAGTCGGACCTTCCTTAAAATTAGCATCGAGCAATAGCGCGTTCGCATAAAGGCTGAGAGCGGTGGCTTGTTTCCCTTTGTCGCGTTGCGCGAATAAATCATAGCTGATAGCCAACTCCGTCCCTTGGTGCACCGCGCGACCCGCATTAATGACGGAGCTCAGTCCGCTGGGGAGGGTGGTCGTACCAATTTGGTTATAAAATTTAAGATAAAAAATACTGGCATCAAGCACGAGGCCCAGTCGGGGCTGGGCGCGGTAGCCTAATTCGTATTGCACGGCGCGGCCTGATTCTAGATCGGCATTAACTACGGTCGTGGCTCCATTGGGTACGGCTTCAGTAAAAATCATCGGGCGGTAGCTTTGGGATGCGTTGGCGTACCACTCGGCTTTAGCGGACGAATTGTAAGCGCCGCCGATGCCAAACAAGGGAATCGCGACGCGTTCAGCGCGTTGCTGAAGGGCCGTTGTCGCGCGGTTAACGTTAATGATTTCACGCACACTTTGGTCGACGAATTCAACCCGTGCACCTGGGGTGAGGCTGAACGCACCAAAGCGAAATAGGTTTTCGGCGAAAACCGGGGTGGATAATATTTTCCGCTCAGATTGTAGGCGCACCGATCCGCTGGTGGCATCGGCCGTGGCCCCCCGCGAGTCGGTGCGGGTCGATTGGCTAGAGTAAAGTTGGGCCCCGCCGGTCAGGACGTGCCCACGGCCACCGCCCCAATCAAGGCGTCCTCGGGCTTCAGCGCCGAGCTGGGTGAATGGTTGAGCCTCAATGGTGTTGGTGAGCGCGGCGGAGCCCGTGGGCATCATCCCGAAGCCACCACCACCTTGTCGGCGGCTGGTACGATTATAGTCAATTTGCCAAATTCGAGTAACCCAAGTACCGCGGGCGAAGTCGCGTTCCCACACAATCGAGTGAGCCCGGCGATGCAGGGCGAGGCGATCATGCAGTCGTGAGGGAGTTTTTCTGGCGCTAGAATAATTAACCGTACCGAGGCCAGTCGCAAAAGTAAGTCCTCCTGGTTCGCCGTGTTCTTCCGTATAAGATTCTGTGGCGAAAATGAGACGTGAGCGAGTGTCCGCCCCGATTACACCTTGAGCGCTGTAGGCGTCTAAGGTATAATCGCTGTTGGCTAAGCGAATCCCGGCAGACTCTCGATGGTTATAATAACCGTAATAACCTAGTTTTCCCGTTGTACCATCAAGGTAGTTAAAGGTGGAGTAGTAATCTTGGCTACCGAAGGTCTGTAGGGTGCTGGCTCCGAGCCGAGTGTCCCGCCGCGGGCGGTGGGTGACGTAGTTTAGCGCCCCACCCGGTTGTGGGCCGTACATCAGCGCGGCCCCACCGCGGGTGAATTCAATGCGATCGACCGTATCAAGCGGTGGGGTGTAGTAAGCTTCGGGATAGCCAAATTGATCGGCGTGGATGGGGATTCCGTCCTTCAGCACTTGGGTGAATTGAACTCGGTGCGGGGCGAGGCCACGGTAGCCGATGCTAATTAGAGGCGACGTCTCTTCGCTGAGAATTAACCCCGGGGCCTGGGCCAGGGCTTGACGATAATTATTGCCGGAGATTCGGGGCAAACCATCAAAGTCGATGACCGTGGTCTTTTTGCCCGCGTTGATTTTAACTCCCTGAGTGGCCGGTAAAAATGGGCCCTGAATAGTGTGATCTGTTTCTGCTTCTGCTTCCACGCGATAGGTAGGCAAAACGAGAACCTTATCCGGCGAATCGGTCGGGCTCACTTGGCCTTGCAGTATGGTCGGAAGCCATAGAGCAACAGCTACCATTTGTGATAATAGGGGGCTTAGTTTTATTAATTGCTGCGGGTCAGACGGTAACTGATCAATAGCGGGATTAGTAGAGTGATGCATTTAGCAAAATAGCGTGGAGGAACGATAAAATAGGGAATTAAGCCAGCGGCGTTTTATTTGAAGTTGAGACTCATAATCATGTCAATTAATATTATGAGAATCAGTCTCTTAAGGGTTAATATAACGGGCGTTGACCCATGCAAGTCACTGCCTTTAAACGAGCCTATGCTGCAGGCGCTCACAGTTGAAATCGGGGCAAAAAATTACCCGATTCATTTTCTGGCAACAGGTGCAACTGATATCTGCATAGCCATCCGGGGCTTCGCGGCAGCTGGCCGCCCCTCAGTTTTGCTCACCGATCGCGGCGTGGCGGCAGCGCAGCAGGAATTTCTGACCGCCGCCTTTGCGGATATCCCGCGACTCGTGGTGGGGATGGGCGAGGCTTCAAAATCGCTGGAGGTTTTTGGGCAGGTTTTGGAATTTTTAGCACAGCACCGCATTACGCGCCACGGTTTGCTCTGGATCGTGGGCGGCGGCGTGACGGGCGATTTGGGCGGATTTGCGGCCGCGAGTTATTTGCGAGGCATCGAGTATCTGCAGGTGCCGACCACCTTGCTCGCCATGGTGGACAGCGCAGTCGGCGGTAAGACGGGCTTAAATCTTGCCGCCGGAAAAAATCTGGTCGGCGCCTTTCATCATCCGCGGGCCGTTTATGTCGGGACCCATTTTCTGGCGACGCTGCCGCCGCGCGAATTCGCGGCTGGGGCCGCCGAAGTAATTAAATACGGATTACTGGGTGACGCGGCTCTATTTGCCCAATTAGAGGAAGCGCCCATGCAGATTGGTAGCCCAGCTTTGCCGGCCATTATCCGGCGGTGCTGTGAAATTAAGGCAGCCATCGTGCGTGCGGATGAGCGGGAGATGGCGGCGGAGGGTGGGCGCGCTTTGCTCAATCTTGGCCATACTTTTGGTCATGCGATTGAGCAGGTGACCGGTTATGGCACTTACTTACACGGGGAAGCGGTGGCGGTTGGTCTGGTGGGTGCAGTGCGGCTATCTCATCGCCTAGGACTGCGCCCATTAGCTGATATTGCGCGGGTCGAACGCGTACTTTTGGCGCATCAGCTGCCGATCAGATTGCGCGCCCCGTTGGCCATCACCGCGCTGCAAGATGCGATGTCGCGCGATAAGAAAAATCGGGCCGATGGTCTGCGCTTTATTGTTCTCCCGGCCATTGGGGCCGCGGCGACACGCTCAGGGATTGCGCCTGAACTCGTCGCCTCCATTTGGCATGAGTTGGGGGCAATTTAAAAATTGGTGTGCTATCCCCGCGCAACTGACTAAGTTGCTGATCTTATGTCAGCTATCGATGAAGGCATTGTCCGCGAATATTTCGAGCAAAGTGGATTTTTGGTCCGCCAAGTGCGCAAGTATCAGGTCCAGGCGCGGCGCAAAACGGGCGATGAGGAGGTTGATTTGGTGGTTTATAATCCGGCCTATTCCGCGCGCAATGCCCGGAAACCGGATTTCTTTCTTTTCGCCAATGAACTCGCCTTCGTGCATCGAGCCATCGTGGTGGTCAAGGGCTGGCACACGGGGAAATTCACGCCTAATATGTTGAAAAGTAGCCCAGAGATTTTCCGCTTTCTGGAGGAGAATGTACTCAAGGAGGTCACGCGATTTTTCCCCGTGGATGAAGAGGAACCCGGCAATGCGCCCGATGTGACAAAAATTCTCGTACTACCGAGTCTCCCGACGGCCGAACCCTTTCGCTCCCAGAGCGTGGCCATGCTGAAGGCCCACGGCATCGATGGCATCATTTCATTTCGCTCCATGTTGCTCGATATCATCGAGCGGGTGGAGATTAACAAAAGCTACGGAAAATCCGACACGCTGCAGGTTATCCGGATTTTAAAAAATTACGACCTGCTGAAAGATGCGCAGCTTGATCTGATCGCCGAGCGTCCCAGCGCGGCACGAGCTAACGCTACCCGCGCATGAGTATTCATCCCACAGCGATTATTGAAGCGGGCGCGCAGGTGGGCGCGGGCTGCGAGGTTCATGCCCATGCAATTATCAAAAAGCATACCGTCCTGGACGCGGGCGTGGTGGTGCATGCTTTCGCGGTTATCGGCGGTGATCCGCAGTTTCTTAAATTTGATCCTGCCACTATTTCCGGGGTGCAGATCGGAGCCGGCACGATTGTGCGCGAGCAGGTGACCATTAATCGCTCGATTCATGCAGGCCAGGCGACGCGGATTGGGGCGCGCTGTTTTTTGATGGCGAGTGCGCACGTCGGCCACGATTGCGTGTTGGCCGATGAGGTAGTGTTGGCCAATAATGTGATGCTCGCCGGACACGTCGAAATCGGCGGTTTCACTTTTGTCGGTGGCGGCGCGGGCATTCATCAATTCGTCCGCATCGGCGAAGGCGTCATGGTGAGTGGCCTGACCCGTCTGACCCGCGATGTGGCGCCTTTTTTGATGGTCGCGGAGCGGGATGAGGTCCCGGGCTTTAACGTCGTGGGCTTCAAGCGGCGGGGTTTCAGTCGCGAGGCGATCCATGAGCTTAAAGAATGTTACCGAGCAGTTTTTGCGGGGGGTGATCCGCGGCGCTTAGCCGCGGCGCTACTCGCGGCGGGAGTAGCGAGTGCCGAGGCGCGGTGTTTTCTCGATTTTTTTGCCGCGGGCAAGCGTGGCTTCGTGCGACCAACCGGAAGTCCTTTGAGTAAAGATGAGCACGCGGGGTAAACTTGCTTTTACTTGCGGCGATCCGGCGGGAGTGGGTCCGGAGATCATCGCGGCTTGGCTATCCAAGCAGGGGGCGGCCGCGAAAGACATCGCGGTGATCGGTCCGCTGGGCTGGTTGGCAACGCTGGATACTCCCGCTGAAAAAATTGCGGTCGGGCTTGAGGATTTTTCGGCGACGCCGGGACACCCGAGTGGCGCTGGGGCCTTGGTGGCGTGGGCGGCGATGGAACGAGCGGCGGCCGGTTGTCTCAGCGGAGAATTTTCTGGGGTCGTGACTGGGCCCGTCAGCAAGGCACGCTTGGCCGCCATCGGTTATGAATTTCCGGGCCAAACAGAATTTTTCGCCGCGCGGTGGGGGGGGGAGCCCGTGATGGCTTTTTGTGGTGGCCGGTTGCAGGTCGTCCTCGCGACTTGGCACGTGCCGCTCAGCGCGGTCGCGCCATTGCTTGAGCTGAAATTGTTACGGCGTACGGTGGCCGCGGCTGATCAGCTGGCGCGGGTTTTTTCTTTGGGGCAGGGCGCCTCGTCAGCCGGCAAATATCCGCGCATTGGAGTCTGCGGACTCAATCCCCACGCTGGCGAAGGGGGCTGGTTGGGGACGGAGGAGCGTGATTTTCTGAATCCTGCGCTGACCGCCTTGCGGCAGGAATTTCCCGGGCTCTCGCTTTGTCAACCTGGGGATACGCTGTTTGCCCGCGCCCTGCGGGGGGAATTTGATGTTATTATCGCACTTTATCACGATCAGGGCCTCGCGCCGCTCAAGGTGATTGATTTTGATGAAGCGGTGAATGTGACCTTGGGCCTACCCTTTATTCGTACGAGTCCCGATCACGGCACGGCTTTTAGCCTGGCTGGTCGGGGTCAAGCCAGCGACCGCAGTTTCACTAATGCGGTGAGCGTTGCGCAGTGCTTGATAAAATCGCGGACGGGGGCATAGGATTACGCTGTGTCCATTGCTCCACCTCTCATTTTACCGCCCGAGGGCGTGCGCGAAGGTAATGAAAACCTCGTGCGCCTCACGCCCGAGGCGGGCGTCAAGGTGGCGGCCCTCATTGCCCGCGAAGTGCAGGGGGATTATCTGCGCATCGCGATCACGGGTGGCGGCTGCAACGGTTTAAGCTATAAAATGCGCTTTGTCCCGGACGCGCGGAAGGGCGATATCCTTGTGCGCACAGCCGGGGTGCCGGTCGTGGTTGACCCTAAAACTGCGCTGTACCTCAAGGGCACGCAGCTCGATTATTCCGCTAAAATGGTCGCCGGAGGTTTTAAATTTTCCAATCCCAATGCCAAGGCCAGTTGTTCCTGCGGGGAAAGCTTTAGCGTCTGACGAGGGCGATTTCGCTCTAAATAGGTGTTGTCTTCACCGCGCTGAGAAGCGAAAACACCCCTCGACCTCTCTTCCTCGCAACCCCCTCATCCTGAATGGCACTTCCTTCCTCTCCGCCCGCTGGCCGCACCCCTTATAATCGCGATAATCGTCGCAACAACGATCCCTTCGCCGCCATTCGCCGCAATTTGCGGATTAAGTCGCCGCAAGTGCGGGTCATTAGCCCAGAAGGTCGCCAGCTCGGAATTTTGGACACCCCCAAGGCCATCGCTCTCGCGATGCAGTTTAATTTGGATTTAGTCGAAGTGGCGGCCGCCGCCACGCCGCCAGTTTGCCGGATCATGGATTTCGGTAAGTATGTTTACGAGGAGCAGAAGAAAACGTCGCACGTCAAATCGACCGCCAGCAAGATCAAGGAAATCGAGTTTACGCTGCGCATTGAAAAAGGGGATTTCTTGACGAAGGTTCGCCATGCCGAGGAATTTCTCGACCACGGCAATAAAGTGAAATTGCGACTGAAATTTCGCGGCCGCGAGATGGCCCACACCGAGATGGGCTTTGAGGTCATGAACCGCGCCCTCAAAGAGCTTGAGACGATGGGTCTACCGGATTCACCACCCAAGCTGAATGGTAAGCAAATTAACGTGATGCTTTCGGCCTTACCGCCGAATAAGCGTAAGCTTAAATTTCACGTTCGCGGGACGCCCTCGGCGCCGCCCCCGGCGGCGGCTCCGGCGGTTTGATTCACTTTGCGTTTATGGCGCGGCTCCCCGCTTTCGGGCTAGTGCCGTGGTTGATTGGCTTGAGCGTAGGGTGCGCCTCGGCGCAAGAATCCTTGGCCACCGTTAAACTGGCGCCCGCCTCGGTGGCGCTGGCGGCGCCAGCTGCTAGGACCGAGTCGGCTCCCGCGCGAGTTGCCCCCTCACGGCCGGCGCCAGCTCCCGTGCTGTGGGCCGTGACCTCATTACGCGGCACCGACTACGTTAGTCTACGGGAAGTGGCGCAACGGTTTTCCCTAAAAGCGGCGGGGGCCAAGCCGGAAGTGGCCATGACCCTCGGTGATGCGCGGGGAGTTCGCTTGGCCTTTGAGGGCAACCAGCACGATTTCTATTTTGATAATCTGCGCATCTTTTTAGGCGCGCCGGTATTGCATTATAAGGATGGCCTGTGGATCAGTTTACTCGATGCGATTAAAATAGTGGCGCCCCTTTTGCGGCCGGCCGCTCACTTCGCTTTTTTGCCCCAGACGGCGCCCAAGCTCATTGTCCTCGACCCCGGCCATGGCGGGATTGATCCCGGTGCGGAAAATAAGCGGCTGAGTTTGAATGAAAAAACTTTGACCCTTGAGGTCGCGTTGCGGTTGAAGCCGCTACTCGAGGCCCGCGGGTGGCGGGTTTTGCTAACTCGCACCGAAGATCGGGAGCTTTCGAAGGATAAAAAAACCGACCTGCTGATGCGCAACGAATACGCTAATCGGCAAAAGGCGGATGTTTTTCTGAGCATTCACTTTAATTCCGCCCCAGATAATATTACTGGCATTGAAACCTACGTCATGGCGCCGCAGTCGATGCGATCTACGGGCGACGAGCTCGGCGATGAAATGACTAAAGTGGCGTATCCCAGTAATCGATTTGATTACGCCAATTTGCTTTTTGGAGTGGAAATGCATCGGGCGCTGCGGGCGACGTTGAAAACCCCTGACCGTGGTTATAAACGGAGTCGGCTTGCCGTCTTGCGCATGCTCGATTGCCCCGGCGTGCTGGTGGAATGCGGTTATCTTTCCAATGAGACTGAGGCGCGGCGACTGGCGACGCCGGTTTTTCGGCAGCAAATCGCGGAAGCTTTGGCGGCGGGTTTAGATAATTACGCGAGTGCGCTCACCGCCTTGCGGACGCAGGCCAATTCCCCTACACCCTAATCTTTTCCTATGAAAATATTTGATCGCGACGCATGGCTCGCTCTATCCATTTCGCTGCTGATGACCGTGGTCGCGCGCGCCTGGGATTATGAGGGGCACCGCACCGTCAATCAGCTGGCCCTAGCGGCACTCCCGTCAGATTTTCCGCAGTTTGTCCGAGAGCCGGCCAATGCTGAGCGAGTGGCTTTTCTCTCGGGGGAACCTGATCGCTGGCGGAACACGGCCGATTTGCCGATTAAACATTTTAATGGGGTCGATCATTATTGCGATCTGGAGGAGTTGACGGAAGCGGGCCTGACCCCCGCGACGGTGTCGGCCCTGCGCTATGAATTTGCCCTGCAATTCGCCGCGGGCCGCGCGGCGCATCCGGTAAATTTTCCGGCACTTGATCCGACTAAAAATTCGGATCGAACCCGTGAATGGCCGGGTTTCGCGCCGTGGGCGATCGCCGAATATTACGGTAAATTAAAATCAGCCTTTTCTTATTGGAACGCGTTCCGCGAGGCCGGCACCGCGGAAGAAATTGCTAATGCCCAGGCCGACATTATTTATGTCATGGGGGTTATGGGGCATTTCGTCGGGGACTGTGCGCAGCCGCTGCATACCACCAAGCACCACAATGGCTGGGTGGGAAAAAATCCTCAGGGTTACACGAAGTGGTCGGGCTTACATAGCTGGATCGATAGCGGTTTTATTGGCCGAGCTGGCATTAAATTTGCCGATCTCGCGCCGCGCGTAGAGTCAGCCGCCCCGCTCGTTCTGGCGGCGAGCGTCGACGGGCGAGACCCTCTGTTTTCCGCGGTGATGACTTACGTGGTAACCCAACAAAAATTAGTGGAACCCCTCTATATTCTAGAGAAAAAAGGGGCGTTAAAAATTGATGCGGCGGGGGTGAATGCGGAGGCGAGGAAATTTATCGAGGCCCGTTTGCTGGTTGGCGGGGACATGCTCGCCCGTATTTGGCTAACCGCCTGGCAACAGGCTGGGCCGGACGTTTATTTGCGGGCCCAATTGTTGAAACGCTCCGTCGCTCGCCCTCAAGCTACGCCATGACTACGCTGGTTACGCTTTGTTGGGTGGCGCTGGGCGGCGCTTTAGGCTCAGTGGTGCGGGCCTTGGTGGGGATGGCTTGTACCACCCGTTTTCCTTGGGCGACCTTGGTGATTAATGTTAGTGGGTCGTTGTTGATCGGCTGGTTAATGGCCCGCGTGGGTCCAGGGGAAACCGCCACCTCGGCATCCCTGCGTAGCTTATTGATCGCGGGATTTTGTGGCGGCTACACGACTTTCTCTACCTTCAGCTGGCAAACTTTGGAGCAAATGCATAAAGGGCAGTGGGCTGGGGCGCTGCTGAACGTGCTGCTTTCCGTCGGGCTATCCTTGATCGCGGTCTGGGTAGGTTTTCGCTTGGGCCGCGCTTAAAATACCAGCCAAAAAAAACCCGCCGGAAGGCGGGTTGAGTGCGAGGAGATAAGCGGTGGGTCACACTTTATCTACGATCTTATCCGCTAGGCCATAGGCGATAGCCTCTTCGGCATTGAGGTAAAAATCGCGGTCCGAATCTTTGGCGACCTTGGCGAATGATTGGCCCGAAGCGGTGGCTAGAATTTGATTCAACTCGTTGCGCAGTTTTTCCATTTCCTGGGCTTGGATATTAATATCAGAGGCGGGGCCGACCATCCGGCCGGTGATCAGCGGTTGGTGGATCAGCACGCGCGCATGCGGATAAATCAGGCGGCGGCCCTTTTTGGCGGCGCTGAGGAGAATGGACCCCATGGAAGCAGCCATGCCCGTGACCACGATGGTAACGGGAGAGGTGATGAGCTTAATCGTGTCGTACACGGCCATCCCAGCGGTGATGGAGCCACCCGGGGTGTTCATATAAAAAGTAATATCCTTACCCGGTCCTGTGGTCTCGAGATAAAGCAGCTTTTCCGTGAGATCTTTCGCGGTCGCATCAGTGACGGCGCCCCACAGGAAAATTTTTCGCTGTTCCAGGAATTTTTTCTGGATCATGGCGCCCACGGGGGTGGGCGTCGTTTTAACCGCATCCTCGTCCTCATCATCGTCATCGCAGCGAGGCACAAGGGGGTTCTGGTAATCGCGGGTAGGCTTATAGGCAGACATGGACTCGAAACGTGCACCGCTGTGGCCGTTTTGCGAGTAGTTTTTGTGCACTAAGGTTGCCAACGGGGGAGTGGGTGGGACAGGCTGATTCCGGTGAAAAATCGCAGGCAACGCCTCTCGGGTAATATCGTCGATTTGCACGCGCGGCGCATTTATCCGGGCACCGTGGAGTGGGCTGACGGGCGCATTGTGCGGCTGCAGGCCGAGCCGGGGAAAAGCTACGCGCATTACCTCGCGCCCGGATTAGTTGATGCGCATATTCATATCGAGAGCTCGCTCTTGCCGCCGGCAGAATTTGCGCGCTGGGCCGTGTGCCATGGCACGGTGGCCACCGTTTCTGATCCCCATGAAATTGCTAATGTTTTAGGAGTGGCCGGCGTCAATTACATGATTCGCGATGGGGCGCGGACGCCGTTTAAATTTAATTTTGGCGCGCCCTCATGTGTGCCCGCGACAACTTTTGAGACCGCCGGAGCGCGGTTGGGCGTCACCGCAGTGACCCGATTACTAGCGCGGCGAGAAATTAAATTTCTCAGTGAGGTCATGAATTTCCCGGGGGTACTGGCGCGCGATCCTGCGCTGCTGGCGATGATCGCGGCCGCTCAACGCAGGGGTAAAAAAATCGATGGGCATGCGCCCGGCTTGTGCGGTAAAGTCGCGGCGCGCTATGCCGCCGCAGGGATTACGACGGATCACGAATGTTTCACGCTCCCGGAGGCGTTAGATAAATTAGCGGCGGGCATGAAGATTTTAATGCGGGAAGGTTCGGCGGCGCGCAATTTGTCGGCGCTCATCTCATTGCTGAAAACCCATCCAGAGCACGTGATGTTCTGTTGTGACGATCTGCATCCTGACTTGTTGATGCAGCGCCATCTGGATGAGCATGTGCGGCGGGCTTTGCAGTCCGGCGCGGATCGCTTTGATGTGCTCCGCGCGGCCTCGGTTAATCCGGTCGAACACTATGGGCTGGAGGTGGGGTTGCTGCGAGTGGGTGAGGCGGCTGACTTTATTGTTTTCACGGGCTGGAAGAACTTCCGGGTGCGGCGCACCTATTTGCGCGGCGAATTAGTGGCGAGCGAGGGGCG
>Ga0049085_10000191_pt1 | contig 26269 bp, 19 predicted proteins | sample GreLakmeSU08MSRF_FD_66721 | JGI IMG/M metagenome (GOLD analysis project Ga0049085, IMG submission 66721) | Freshwater lentic microbial communities from great Laurentian Lakes, MI, USA - Great Lakes metaG SU08MSRF | ecosystem: Environmental > Aquatic > Freshwater > Lake | place: Great Lakes... | reverse complement strand
GGAGCGAGGAGCGCCGTCGGCATGGCGTCACTGCCACAGAACATACCGGTGGAAGTGGAGGCAGTGTTCGAGGTCCGCGACTGAGGGCGGTGGTGTCGCTACAGGGTTCATCAGCGCAACGGAGGAGATAGGTGAAGGGCATTCAACGACAGGGGACCTTCGACCTGCCGTTAGGCAGGATCAAGGCGAATCGAATGGTACCGCTACGGGGATTCGAACCCCGGTGTCCAGACTGAGAATCTGGCGTCCTGACCCCTAGACGATAGCGGCACTAGGGACTACGAACCTCTAATACTAGTGACCGGGGGGCAGGGGGTCAAGGGGTGACACCAGTCTAGAAGTCCACCTGAAACGTGAACTGGATCGCGCGCGACTGCGACGCCGATGTGACGCGACCGAAATTGGCCGAGGTTATGCTCTCGGTCGGCAGGTTCCGCAGCGGGAAATTGAAGACGTTGAAGGCCTCGATCGACGTCTTGATGCGCCGGTTGCCGCCCAGGCTGGGCGCCCACTGCAGCGTGACATCGGCGTTGAAGTACTTCGGGTTGTTCTCAAACGCCGGCACTGCCGTCAGGCCAAACAGGGTCCTCAGGCGGTTGGCCTCCTCAGTCGAGACCTCGCGCACGCTGTTGCGGGAATACGTGTATCCGGCACATGCCACGTTGCGGCAGATGCCTTCGTTCACCCAGTCACCGGTCAGGCCATCGCCGTTCACGTCCCGGCCGACGGTGATATTGAGCGGCGCCTCTGAGCGGTACTCGATGATGGTGGCGAGCGTCAGGTTCATCGGCAACTGGTAGACGACGTTGCCCGTGACGACGTGCCGGCGATCGTCGCTGCCCGGACCCCATTGCAGATCGGGTCGCTCGGGCACGACCACCGAGCTGACGAAGTTGAAGGCGTTGTCGGTGGTCTTCGACAGGGTATAGGCCACTTCGCCGGACACTCGGTTGCTCATCCGCTTGCGCAAGTCAACGATCAGCCCCTTGTAGCGAATCTCGCCGAAGTTGGTGTAGAAGCTGACGTTGGTATAGCGCGGATCTGGCCTGATGGCGCCGGCGCCGTTGATGTTGGCGGTTCCCGGACGGCCGGCGTTGGTATTGAGAATGCCGATCTGGTCGTAGCCGCGGTTGTAGACGAAGCTGACATCGAGGCCGAGGTCGCTGGTCAGTTCGCGCCGGTACCCGAACTGCGTGTTCCAGTTCGACGGCGTGACCAGGTTCTCGTCGATCACCGACAGGCTGGGCGCCGGTATCGACTGCGCGCCGCCGAACGGATTGGGAAAGGTCGGGTTGTCGATCTGGATCCCGATGATCTTGGGAGGCGTGAAGCGGGCATTGCCGATCACGTTCAGGATGACCTGGTCGAAGTAGCGGCCAACGCCGCCGTAGATGGCCTGCGCGGTGCTGCCGCCAGGCGCCCACGAGAACCCGAACCGCGGCGCCAGATTATTTCGATCGTTGCTCACGCCTGGACCGGCCGTCCCGGTGACATCCTTCAGCGCCTCGGTCTTGGCGCCCTCGTAGTCGTAGCGCAAGCCGAGATTCAGCGTCAGGCTGTTCGATGGCCGCCAGTCGTCCTGCAGGTAGAAGCCATAGATCTGGTTGGGGCGCGCCAGCTCGGAGTTCCCCTGGTTCTGCGTGAAGCGGCTCGGCGTGCCGGCCACAAACGCGGCGAGTGACGGGAAGGTGTAGAGGCCCCGGAAGTTGGAATCGAAGAAACTGTCGGACTGGAAAATCTTCATCTGGCCGCCGGACTTCACCGTGTGCTCGCCGGTGCGTGTGCCCGACAGCGTCCACGTGTAGTTGTCGATGACCTGGTAGATCCAGTCGGTGCGCCCCTGCGGATAATTCGTTGGGCCACCCAAGTCGAAACCGCCGGTCACCGTCAGGTTAGTCAGCCCGGGGTAGGTCGTGTAGAAGTCCCCCAGGCTCTGCCCCACCTGGAGGTACAGCTCGTTGAGCTTATTCGAGCCCAGCACCCACTTGTGGTTCAGGTTGGCGTAGTTGGTCCGGAAATACGACGTGCTGCCGTTGTAGTCGAGCAGCGTTCCGCTCTCGCCAGACGGCTGGGTGTCGTCGGTCAGCTGATAGCGGGCGGTGAGCGACTGCGTGTTCGAGAGCTGGCTGTCCACCTTCGCGGTCAGGTTGTGGATGTCGACCGACTCCGGCCTGACTTGCCGAATCGAACCGCCGCTGCCGAACAGCGATAGCGGAATGCTGTTCTGGCTCAGGTACAGCAGGGTGGCGGGCGAAAAGGCCGCCGTCGAGGCGGGCAACGTCCGCGTGCTGGGCGAGTTGGTGTCGCGATCCTCGCGCTCGTAGTTGACGAAATAATGCAACTTGTTCTGTTGGATCGGCCCGCCGAGCCAGCCGCCGTAGTGAATGCGCTGGAACGGATCCGCCGGCAGGCTGCGATCGGCATACGGACTTCGAGCCATGAGTGACTGGTCGCGGAACAGCGTGAAGCCGCTCCCCCGCAGGCTGTTGGTCCCCGACCTCGTGACGACGTTCACCACGCCGCCCGACGCCTGGCCGTACTCGGCCTTGAACCCGGTGACGAGAATCTGCACTTCTTGAACGGAGTCCAGCGCGAGCGACTGGCGGGAGTATCCAGAAATGTCCTCGCTGTTGTCGACGCCGTCGATGTTCCACTGGTTCGACCGGCCGCGCGAGCCGACGAACGAGGTGCCGTTGGAGCTCTGCGCGCCGGGTGCCAGGCGCAGCAGCGACTCGTAGCTGCGGCCGATGATCGGCAGCACGTCGATGGTCGCTCGATCAAGCCTCGTCTCGACGGCCGCCGTGGTCGTCTGCACGATCGGGGTTTCGGCGGTCACCGTCACCGCCTCGCTCAATGACCCGACCTGGAGCGAGAAGTTGAGCACCGTTTCCGATCCGAGCGAGAAGGTCAGCCCGTCGTGCAGCACGCGCGAGAAGCCCTGAAGCTCGGCCGTGACCTCATAGCGGCCCGGGGTGAGCGCCGCCAGGCGATAGCGGCCGTCGGCATCGGTGGTCGTCGCACGCACGAAGCCGGAACTCCGGTTGGTGGCGGTGACGGTGGCACCGGGAATGACCGCCCCTTGGGCATCGGTCACAATGCCGATGACGGTGGCGGTGTCGAGCTGCGCCGCGGCCGGGGCGGCAAGGGCAAGCATCAAGGCGAGCGCGCAACCGAGCGAGCCGAGAGTAAGCCGCGTCATGGTGATTCCTCCAGGAAGCGAACAAATGGTCGAATCGCAACGACGACTCGCGGCCGTGACCACGACTGCATCTTACGTTGGCATCGCAAAGTTCGCAATTTGGTTCCGAGGGCCTCCGACCGAACGCGGCGCGGTCGCTCACAGGGTGAGATAATGTCCTGATGAGGCTTAGTCGACTCGTTGCCTGCCTGGCGTCGCTCGCCGGTGCGCTCGGCTGTGGCGGGTCCACCACGCCCGCCGCGCCACCCGCGGCAACCGCCCCAGCCGTCGATCCGGCCACCGCCGCGTCGGTCACGGTGACCGTTAACTTGGAGGGCGCCGCCCCGAAGCCGGTGATGATGCGGCTCGATGGCGACAAGCGGTGCGTGGCCGAGATCGGAGCGAGCGAGCGAGCCGACGAGAGCATCCTGCCCGGCACGGGACCGGCGCTGCAGAACGTCTTCGTCTACGTGAAGGACGGCCTGACCGGCCAGGTGTTTCCGATTCCAACCACACCAGTGGTCCTCGATCAGGACAAGTGCCGCTACGCGCCGCGCGTCGTGGGCGTGCGCGTCGGCCAGTCGCTGGACATCCGCAACAGCGACCCACTGCTCCACAACGTCCGCGCCGAGAGCACGATCAACCAGCCCTTCAACATGTCGACGCCGGTCGAGGGCATGAGCTTCACTCGCACCTTCGCCACGCGCGAGGTGATGGTCGACATCAGGTGCGACGTGCACGCCTGGATGCGCGCCTTCGTCGGCGTGCTCGAGCATCCCTACTTCGGTACCACCGGCCAGGACGGCCGCGTCGCCCTGCACAACCTGCCACCGGGCACCTACACAATCGAGGCCTGGCACGAAGTGCTCGGCGCGAAGACGCAACAGATCACGATCGGCGCGAAAGAATCACAGGAGGTGGCGTTTGCCTTCACCCGCCAGTGATTTCGTCGCGCTGACCAAGCCGCGCCTCAACTTCCTCGTCTTGCTGACGACGGCGGCGGCGTACTCGCTGGGGTCGGGTCCGGAATCAACGCTGTCGCAGTTCGTGCATACGCTGGTTGGCACCTTCCTGGTCGCGGGCGGCGCGTCGGCGCTGAACCAAGCCTGGGAGCGCGACACCGACCGGCTGATGCGTCGCACCCGCATGCGCCCGATCGCCGACCTGCGCATACCGCCATCGGCCGCCATCATCTTCGGCCTGTCGCTGACGGTGTTGGGCGCCACTGAGCTGGCGTACTTCCTGAACCCGCTCACCTCGAGCGTGGCGCTGTTCACCTCGGCCAGCTACCTGTTGCTCTACACGCCGCTCAAGACCCGTACCTCGCTCTCGACCATCGTCGGCGCGTTGCCGGGCGCCCTGCCGGCCGTGATTGGCTGGGCGGCCGCCACCAATACGCTCTCGATCGAAGCGTGGGTACTGTTCGGCATCGTGTTCATGTGGCAGATGCCGCACTTCCTGGCGATTGCGTGGATGTATCGCGACGAATACGCGCGCGCAGGCATGCCGCTGCTGCCCGTGATTCAGCCGGATGGCCGCTCCACCGGACGCCAGGCCGTGATCTACACGGCCGCGCTGATTCCGCTCAGCATGATGCCAACCGGCGTCGGTCTCGCCTCGCCGTGGTACCTGATCGGGGCCCTCACCCTGGGCGCGATCCTCATGGTGATGAGCCTGGAGTTTTCAACCAAGCGCACCATCGAGACGGCCCGGCGCTTGTTCTTCAGCTCGATTCTCTACCTGCCCATCCTGTGGGCGCTGCTCGTCTTCGACCACCGAGCCCACTTCTAAAAGAGATGAGGAGCTCTTCTTTGATGACACGCACTGCACTCGAAGTCGCCGACCTCAAGCATCGCTACGGTGAGCGCGAGTCGTTGCGTGGACTCAGCTTTTCGGTGGCGTCGGGCGATCTGTTTGCCATGCTGGGCCCAAACGGCGGCGGCAAGACCACGCTGTTCCGGATCATCAGCACGCTGATCGCGCCCACCTCTGGCACGGTGGAAGTGTTCGGCATCGACGTCGGAACGCACCCGGCCGAGGCCCGCAAGCAGCTCGGCGTAGTGTTCCAGTCGCCGGCCATCGATCCCTGGCTGACGGTGCTCGAGAACCTGCGCCATCACGGTTACCTCTATGGCCTGTCAGGCGCGCCGCTGGCGCGCGGCATCGAGCGCGCCCTTGAACGCTTCGGCCTCACGCCCCGCGCCGGCGATCGCGTCGGCACACTCAGCGGCGGCCTGCGCCGACGGGTGGAGCTGGCCAAGGCGCTACTTCCGGAACCGCCATTGCTGGTACTCGATGAACCGAGCAGCGGCCTCGACCCGGCCGCGCGCCGCGAGCTGCTGCATGAGCTGCGGCGCCTGCGTGACGACGAGGGCACCACCATCGTGCTGACGACGCACCTGATGGAAGAGGCGGCAGTGTCGGACCGCGTCGGCATTCTTCACGAGGGACGGCTGGTGGCGATCGGGGCGCCCGGCGACCTGGTCGCCAACCTCCCGGCGCATGCTCCCACGCTGGAGGATGTGTTTACGCATCACACCGGTACGGGGCTCTCCTCATGAGTGAATTCGATCCCGGAGCCCGACCAATGATGCTTGCGGTGTACTCACTATGGCGGCGCGATGTCGTGCGCTTCTTGCGACAGCCCAGCCGCGTGGTGGGTGCGTTGCTGACGCCGGTGATTTTCTGGTTCGTGATTGGTTCGGGTCTCGGCACGTCGTTTCAGTCAGCAACCGGCGACGGCGGCTTCCTGCCGTACTACTTCCCGGGCTCGCTGGCCTTGATCGTGCTCTTTACGGCCATCTTCTCTACCATCTCGATCATCGAGGACCGGCAAGAAGGCTTCCTGCAAGGCGTGCTGGCGTCACCGGCGCCGCGCGCGGCCATCGTCTTTGGCAAGGCGCTCGGCAGCACCACGCTGGCCGTGCTCAACGGCCTGGTGTTCCTGTTGCTGCTGCCGTTCTCGGGGCTGACGCCGGGACCCGGCGATATTGTCGCGGCCATCCTGTGCGTGACAATGCTGGGGCTGGCGCTGAGCGGTTTGGGCATCATGATCGCGTGGCCGCTGCGGTCGACGCAGGGCTTTCACGCCATCATGAATGTAGCGCTGGTGCCGATGTGGCTGCTGTCGGGCGCGCTGTTTCCCGCCACCGGCGCATCCGGCTGGGTGCAGGTGCTGATGCGGCTCAATCCGCTGACACCCGCGGTCGAGATTCTGCGCGCCTTCCTGACCGGTGTGCCGGCCGCCAACCTGCCGGCCGCCGCAGGCACCGTCGCCCTGTTTGCCCTGGTCACGCTGTCGATCAGCACGTTGCTGGTCAGTCGGCCCGTGCTAGACTAATTTTTAATCTTCGATCCTCAATCCTCGGTCCCTAATCCCTGAAAATGACCGTCACCGACCTCCCCGCACTGAACGCCGCCCTCAACGCCACCTCGTTCGTGCTGCTGACGGCCGGATGGTTCCTGATCAAGAGCGGCCGTCGCCAGGCGCACAAGTGGTGCATGATCGCCGCGCTGGTGGTGTCGGCGGTGTTCCTGACGTCGTACGTCATCTATCACCTGCAGGTCGGGTCGGTGCCGTTTCAGAAAACGGGTTGGATCCGGACGGTCTACTTCCTCGTCCTCATCCCGCACGTCATTCTCGCCGCCGCGATTGTCCCGATGGTTCTGATTACGGTGTCGCGCGCGCTGTCGAACCGGTTCGACCGGCACAAACAGATCGCGAGGATCACGCTGCCGCTGTGGCTCTACGTCTCGGTGACCGGCGTGATTGTCTACGGGATGCTGTATCAGATGTAGAGGGCGGCAGCCGCCGACCCCCTACCCGTTTCAGTAGCCCATCGCGTAGCCGGTCCGCCGCGGGTCCGCGCCCGCCGTCATGGTGCCGGTCTTTGCGTCGATGCGAATGACCTGCATGTGGCCCAGGCTGCCCCATCCGGGCAGCACCTCCACCGTGTGCCCCATGGCCTTTAGTGCTTCGATCGTCTTGGCCGAGACGCGGCCCTCGATTCTCACCGTGATTGCCGCACCTGCCTTGTAGAAGTTCGGCTCCGCTTCCAGCACCAGGCGCGGCGCCTCGATCGCCGCCTGCACCGGCATGCCGAAGTCGATCAGGTTGAGCAGCACCTGAAACTGCGTCTGGCCAATCGTCTCGCCACCCGGCGTGCCGAACACGAACGCCGGCGTGCCATCCTTCAAGACGATCACCGGTGAGTTGTTCAGCACGGGAATCTTGCCGGCGCCGACGTAGTTAAGGTCGGTGGGATACGGCGACGTCGAGCCGAGACGCATGCCGTTATTGAGCAGCAGGCCGGTGTTGCCGACCACGACGTTGCTGCCGAAGAGGCCGCCGAGCGTCGGCGTGCAGCCGACGACGTTGCCGAAGCGATCGACGATCGAGAACGAAGTGGTGTGCTGCTCGGGATCGTAGGCTTCGTCAAATGCGGGACCGTCGGCCCTCGGCATGGTGGCCGGCGCGCCCGAAGGCGTGCCAGGCGATGGATACGCCATCGCGCGTGCCGGGTTGAACAGGGCGCGGCGCGTGGTGGCGAACTCTCGCGACAGCAAGCCCATGGTGGGAACCGTCGCGAACGCCGGATCCGCGACATACCGATAGATGTCCGCCTTCGAGATCTTGATCGACTCGATCACCGCGTGAAGCGTCGCCGGCGTTCCCGGTCCCGCAGCCTTGAGCTCGACCGGCTCGATCAGGTTCGCGCCCATCAGCACTTCGAACCCCCCGCGCGAGGTGGCCGGGTTGCTGTAAACGTCGTGTCCGCGATACGTGGTGTGCAGCGGCTCGGTCCACTTCGGCGCATAGGCGGCGAGGTCCGCCGCCGTCAGCACGCCGCCGTTGGCCTTGAAGAAGCGCTCGAACTCCTGCGCGATGTCACCCTTGTAAAAGCGATCGAAGGCGGCCTGAATGGCCGCCGAACGGGTCGCGCCCCTGGTCTTGGCCTGCTGTTCGGCCTCGACCAGCTGGCGCAGCGTGGCCGCGTAGTCGGGATTGCGATAGAGCTCGCCGGCCTTGATCGGCTCGCCGTTCGGCAGAAAGATCTTCGCCGTCGTCGGATATTTCGCCAGGTTGTTGCGGCCGCGCGAGATCGACAGCGCGAGCATGGGGTCGATGGGATAGCCGCGCTCGGCGTAGTCGATCGCCGGCGCGAACACCTCGGCGATCGTCATGGTGCCGAAGCGCTCGAGCGCAGAGAGGTAGCCGCCCAGGTTGCCGGGCACGATACCGGCTTTCATGCCGACGTTCAGTGACTCGGCCGACATCTCGGCCGGGACGATGGCCTTCGGCGCCGCGCCCGCCATCGACAATGACCACACCTTGCCCGACGCCTTGTGGAACACCGTCATGAAACCGTTGCCGCCAATGCCGTTCATCTCCGGCTCGCCGAGGGCCGCCATGGCGCCGACCGCGGCCGCCGCGTCAAAGGCGTTGCCACCCTTCAGCAGGATCTGCAGGCCGGCGGACGAAGCAATGGGATGTCCGGTGGTGACGAGGCCGTGACGCCCCGCGACCGCGGGCCGGGTCAGCGCCGGCCGGCTCGAAGCAGGCGCCTCGGCCGCTTGTTGCTGACCCACTACCAGGGCGCTGCCGGTCGCCACGACCAGTGCCGACGCCAGAATCACGGTTCGCAGTTTCATGGGACGCTCCTCTAAATGGGCACAATAACAGTGTCGCTTCTATTATGCACATTAGCTTGACGGCGACGGACCGGCCAGACCTGGCTTGGGAACCAAGCCGGGTGACCCCGCGTCTGACCTCGCAGATGTTGAATCGGCTGGCACTGGCCCTGGCCATTGCGTTCCTGGCCGAGCCCGCCCTGGCACAGTCGCCGCCCAGAGCCGTTTCTGGCACCGTCGTTGATGCAGATTCGCGCGCTCCGATCCCGAACGCTCGGCTGTCCCTGAATCAAGCGCTCACCACCACTGACGTGGCCGGGCGCTTCACGCTGCCTGTGCCGGCCGGCCGGATCACCGTGCTCGTGGAGGCCGCCGGCTACTTTCCGCTGGTGGCAGACCTGGCTGTGCCTGAAGGCGGGCTGTCCGGTACGGAGTTGGCGATCGCGCGCGATACCGGCTTCGCCACGAGCGTGGCCGTCACCGCGCCGACACCTGCGGCCGCGCCGGCGACGGCCGTGGTCGCGCCGGTCGCGGTGTTGCGCACACCCGGCGCCCTCGACAACGTCTTTCGCACGTTGCAGACGCTGCCCGGCGTAGCCGCGACCGAGGAGTTCGGCAGCCGGCTGGCCGTCCGTGGCGGCTCGCCCGATCAGAACCTGACCGTGATGGACGGCGTCGAGATTCACGATCCCTATCGACTCTTCGGCCTCACCAGCGCCTTCAATCCCGAAACCATCGAGCGCTTCGAGCTGTCGACCGGCGGCTTCAGCGTGCTCTATGGCGATCGCCTGTCGTCACTGCTGGTGGTGGAGAACCGCGACGGCACGCGGTCGCAAGCGCTCGCCGGCTCGGCCTCACTCAGCATCACCGACACCAACCTCGTGCTCGAAGGCAAGTTGCCAGGCAAGGCCGTCGGCTCGTGGCTCGTCACCGGTCGCCGCACCTACTACGACCTGGTGGCGGCGCCGCTGACCGGCCAGCAGTTTCCCGGCTTCGCCGACCTGCAGGCCAAGGGCGTGTGGGAAGCCGCGCCCGGCCGCACCCTGACGGTGTTCGGCCTGCGCAGCCGGCAGGACGCCGCCATCACGATTGACGAAGACGATGCGCGGGGCGAGTTCCAGGACGATACCGAGAACGACCTGGCCTGGGCGCGCTTCGATGCGTCGGTCGGCGCGCGCGGACAATCGCACACCGTGATCGGCTACTCCGACACCCGCTCGACCTTTGGCGTCGATGCCAGTTTCGAGAACACCAGCCGCCGCTCGAACGCCCCGCGCGAAGAAAGCTACGGCACCGCGAACGTGGTGTTCAATCGCGCGCTCTCGGTCAAGGATCTGTCACTGCGGCAGGAGTTCGTGTTTGCCCTCGGCTCGCACGTGCTCGAGACCGGGGTCGAAGTGCATGACCTGTCGACCTCGCTGCGCTTCGAGATCGACGGCGATCGCAATCCCGGCGCGGCCAACGGATCGAGTCAGCAAGGTGGCGCCGGCTTGCCGGATCTACTCGACGCGTCGCAGCAGTCGACCCGTGCCGGCGCCTGGTTTCAGGACACGTTCCCGGTGGGGTCGCGCGGCTCGCTCCAAGCGGGGATGCGGCTGGACCGCCCTGGTAGCACCGGCGAGCTGCTGTTCTCGCCACGGCTCTCGGGATCGCTCAGCGTCAGCGCCGCCACCCGCATCAAGGCAGCCGTCGGGCTCTACACCCAAAGTCCTGGCTACGAGAAACTGGCACAGGGCGACTACGTGCTCGATTTCAGCAGCGAGACCGCGCTGCGTAGCGAGCGCGCCACGCAGGCATCGGCCGGCGTGGCGCGCGATCTGCCGGGTGGCGTCGCGATCAAGGTCGAGGGCTACTACAAGGACTTCACCGACCTGCTGATTGGGCAACTCGAAACGGAAACGGCACGCCGCGCGCGCGTGGCGCGCTATGACTTCCCCGGCAACTTGCAGTCCAGCATTCCGGTCGCGCCGTTGATCACGACGCTGCCAACCAATGACGGCCGGGGCCAGTCGTACGGCTTCGATGTGTTCCTCTCGCGCACCAGCCCGCCGGCGGGCGCCAAGCTTAGTGGCTGGACCAGCTACACCTGGGGCCGGACCACGCGCGATGCCTACGGCCGGCGCTACGACTTCGAATATGACCGCCGGCACGCGTTCACGATGGTGGCGGCCTACCGGTTCACGCCGCGCTGGGAACTGGCCGCCACGGTCAGGGCCGCGTCCGGATTTCCGCGCACGGCGCCGCTCGGCGTGCGGGTCGCCGCGATTGAAGACACGGCCGACCGGGATGGCGACGGCGTGACCGACGAGGTGTTGCCGGATCGCGATGCCATTGGCCGCCTGATCTACGAGGTGAATTTCGGCAGTGTCGCCAACCTGAACCAGGCCCGCCTGCCGGTGTTTGCGCGGGTTGACCTGCGGGCCACCTGGCGGCCACGCGGCGCCGCCGGCCGGTGGGAACTCTATGCGGAAATCATCAACCTGCTGAACCGCGAAAACGCCGGGGCACTCGACCCGCGACTGGAATACGATCCGACCGCTGACCAGCCGCGCATTGTCGAAGAGCGCGACCAGTCGATTCCGCGGCTGCCCACAGTGGGGGTCCGCTTCAGGTTCTAGGCCTTATCGATAGAGCAGATACTTCGCGCGCAGTTGCCGCCAACGCCCTTCATCGGCGCTCCAGCGCGCGGCCACGACCGCCGGGTCTTCTCCCCGCTTCACCCGCTCGAGACTGTCGCGCGAGCCGAGCAGCAGGTCGGTGTTCTCCAACTGATACTGCTCGCCGAACAGCGTGAACAACGCGCCGGCAATCTCCAACCCCACGCGTACCGGCGGCAGCGTCGCCCGGTTCGTGATCACCATGAACACGCCCTGGCACGCCTGCCGGGCGTACTTGCTGGTGGTGGGCGTGAAGGCGACCGGATAGAAGCGGATGCCCGGCAGCTGGCGCGCGTTCAGCGCCGCCGCCAGGCGCGGGCCATCGATCCACGGTGCGCCGAACTGCTCGAACGGTTGATCGGTGCCGCGACCCACCGACACGTTTGAGTACTCGATCGCGCCAATGCCTGGATAGAGCGCCGCCTGGTTGAGGTTGCGCATGTTCGGCGACGGATTGATCCACGCCAGGCCGGTCTCGTCGTACCAGTAATCGCGCCGCCAGTTCTCGACCGGGATCACGGTGAGGTCGGCGTTGAGCTTCTTCTCGGCGTTGAACACCCGGGCCAATTCGCCAAGGGTCAGGCCATGGCGCACCGGCATGGGGAAGTAGGCAATGAATTCGCGAATCGGCTCCGACTGGTTCGGCCCTTCGATTTGCCAGCCGTTCACCGGGTTCGGCCGGTCCAGCACCATGACCGCAATCTTGCGTTTCGCGGCTTCTTCCAGCACGTAGCCGGTGGTGGCCGGGTAGGTGTAGAAGCGCGCGCCGATGTCCTGCAGATCGATGACGAGCGTGTCGATGCCGGCCAGCATGGCAGCGGTCGGCCGGCGCGTCTCGCCGTAGAGCGAGTGGATGGTGAGTCCAGTCTTCTGGTCGCGCTCCGCCGGGACGTCGGCATCGAGCACACCGCGAATGCCGTGCTCGGGCGCGAACAACGCGACCAGTTGCACGCCTGGCGCGGTCTGCAGCAAATCGATCGTCGACTTGCCATCGCGCGCCACGCCGGTGTGGTTGGTGATCAACCCCACGCGCTTGCCCTTGAGTTTGGCGAAGCCGTCACGGGCGAGGACGTCGATGCCCGACAGAACAGAGGGGCTTGGGGCCTGGGGCTTGGGGCTTGACGGGGTGCCGGCCGGATTCACGCGAAGGTTCGTTGAAACTGGCACGCCGCCACCGATCACCGCAGCAGCCACTGTCGCAATCCGGCTGCGCAGCACGCCGACATCACCCACGCCATCAGGATGAAGACGACTCGACAGGAAGATCACATACGACTTCGATGCCGGATCGATCCAGAGGCTGGTGCCGGTAAACCCGGTGTGGCCGTAGGAGCCGATCGGAAACAGGTCGCCGCGGTTCGATGAGAACGAGGTGTCGATGTCCCAGCCCAGGCCGCGCGTACCGGCATTCGCCGGCAGTGTCACCGGCGTGATCATGCGCGCCACCGTGGCCGGCGACAGAATGCGCACGCCGTCGAGCTCGCCGCCGTTGATCAACATGCGCGCGAAGCGCTGCAAGTCTTGCGCGGTGCTGAACAGGCCGGCGTGTCCGGCCACGCCGCCCATGCGGCGCGCGGTCGGGTCGTGCACCACGCCGCGCAGCGGCGCCGCGTCAGGTCGCTTGCACGGCCACGCATCCTGTTCCGCGCAGCGCTCGGTCGGCGCAATCCTCGGCAGCAGGGTCTTGGCCGGCAGGAACCCGGTGTCGCGCAGGCCGAGCGGGCCGAACACCACGCGCGTCAGGTATTTATCCAGTGACTCGCCCGTGACGCGCGAGACGATATCGCCGAGCAGGAAGAAGTTGATGTCGCTGTAGACAAACTGCTCGCCCGGCGCGGCGGTCGGCACTTCATCAATCGCCAGAGCCATCGCCGCGTCGTATCCCGTCCACGGGTGCAGGTCCACGTCGGGTCTCAGCCCCGACACGTGCGTCAGCAGGTGCCGCACCGTGATGCCAGCTTTGCCGTAGCGGTCGAACCCGGGCACAAACGACGCCACCGGGTCGTTGAGCCGCACCCGGCCCTGCTCGACCAGGGTCATCACGGCCGTGGTCGTCGCCACGACCTTGGTCAACGAAGCGAGGTCGAACACCGTATCAAGGGTCATCGGCTCGGTTGAGGGCACCGTGGCGCGGGTGCCGTAGGCCTTTTCGTAGACCGTCTGGTCACCGCGCCCAATCAGGACAACGGCCCCGGGGGCGGCCTTGGCGGCGATGCCCGCTTGGACGATTTCGTCGACCCGTGCGAACGCCGGTGCAGCCTGGCGTCCGAAAACCGCCGGCTGGAAGGAAAGCATGAGCAGGGCCCCAGCCCCAAGTCCCAAGCCCCAAGCCCCTTTTGGCATTAAGCCCATGGCGCTAATATACTTACTCGGTTGTGGTTCTTTACCATGGAGATGCAAGCAATGCGTGACTTGAAGACATTCTTTTCGGCGGCGGCTGTCGTCGTGGCGCTCACGGTCTCGGCCCTGCCGGCCTCGGCGCAGACGGGCCGTGTCGGCGGCACCATCAAGGACCCGCAGGGCGTGCCCCTGAAGGGCGCCACCATTACCGCGGAAAACCCGTCGGCCTCGCCCTCGTCGTTCACGGCAACGACCGACGACAAGGGCCGCTACTCGATCATCGGCCTCAAGACCGGTCCCTGGAAGATCACGGCCGTGGCGCCGGGCTTCGCGCCCTCGTCCGGCACGGTGCCCGTCCGCTCGCTGGGCGCGCCCATGCCGCCGGTTGATTTCGTGCTGGCGCCCGGCGCCACCGGCCCGGCCGGCGCACTGGCCGGCGTCAACACCAAGGAACTGCAGATCGAACTGCAGAAGGCCATGGACATGGCCAGCAGCCAGCAGTATGACCCTGCCATCGCCGCCTACGAGGCCATTCTCGTCAAGACCCCGGCGCTGACGATGATCAACGGGCAGATCGCCCAGGTCAAGCGCATGAAGAAGGACTACGACGGCGCGATCGCGTCGTACCAGAAGGTGCTCGCCGCCGACCCGAACAACGACAAGTCGAAGATCGAAATCGGCATGACCTACCTGGAGAAGGGTGACTTCGCCAACGCCGAGAAGTCACTGCTCGAAGTCGCCACCTCGACCAGCGCGAACCGCGAGGTCTTCTACAATCTGGGCGAGGTCAAGTTCGCCAAGGCCGAAACCGACGAAGCGGTGAAGTACTACCAGCGCGCGGTCGACATGGACCCCACCTGGGGCAAGCCGCTCTTCAAGATCGGCCTGGCCAAGCTGCAGAAGGCCGACATGGCCGGCGCCCTCGAGATCATGGAAAAAGTGATCGCGGTGGATCCGAACTCATCGGAGGCGGCCCAGGCCAAGGGCCTGATTGCGCAGCTCAAAAAAGGCTAAGGCCCTTTACGCTTTTCGGCTTCGCCGATGAGCTGATCGATATTGGGGTAAGAAGGCTCGATGCTTCGGGCCTTCTTCCACATCTCCACCGCGTCGGCAAATCGTCCCTGCCTCGCCGACATCACGCCCTTCACCACCCACGGAAACGCGTAGTTCGGCTCGACCAGCGTCGCCCGGTCGAGCGCTGCCATCGCCTCGCGCGTATTGCCGCGCTCCGCTTCGAGCCAGCCTTTTGACGCGTGGTTCGAGGCGACGTCCGGGAACGTGTCGAGGCTGACAAGGTAATCGTCCTGCGCCTTGCGCAGTGCATCGCCGGCAGCGCCGGGCAACTGGACGACGCCAAAGGTGACCAGGACCTCAGCGGCACGCGCCCGCACGACACGTGAAGAGTCAACCAGCCGTGCCAGCACCGGCGCCAGCGTGCGCTCACGATCGCCGATCGTAGCAAGCGCCTTTAACGCGGCCGCACGCACGACGGGCTCCGGATCATCAGCGGCGCCAATCAGCGCGTTGACGATGGCCGGGGTCACCACCGCGGGCGCCGCATCCGCCTTCGCTCGCTGGGGATCTGGCGAGCTACGGCGAGACCCACCGGCAAATGACGTCTGCGTCTGCATCGACCCGCTGCGCGGTGCGCCCTCGGATCGCTTTTCTGAAATCAGCCGCGCGATGTAGTCAGCCGCGCTCGCGCGCACCAGCAGTCCCTGCGACCGATCCACCGCCAGGCGGGCGAGCGCCGGCAACGTCATGACCTCACCTGAACCGGCGCGATACATCGTGTCAGCCAGCGTCACCGACTGGCCGCGGCGGTCGCGGTCACCCCACCACTCGTCCATCTGCCGCGCCGCCCACTCGGGTGGGCGCTCGTCGTGGCAGGTGGTGCACGCGTTGGGGATGCCGAACCTCGCGGTGTTCTCTGGCACCGGCGCCTGGAAGGTGTGATCGCGCTTGCGAATCAGCAGACGCCAGTTCACGTCGCCCATGTGGCAGTTGATACAGCGGCTACCCTCCGACTGCGGCGCATGGAAGGTGTGGGCAGTGAGACCTGCTCCGGCAAACGATGGCGGCACTGCCGGGGTCTTCGGATCCCGGCTCCCGGACCCCGGATCCCGGCGTGGCACAGAGTGGCACTGCGTGCACAACTCATCGCCCTTGCGGCCATCGTTGATGTCTACCTTCAGCGAGGCCTCGAACTTCGAGCCATGCGACAGGTGACAACTGGCGCACGAGATCGCGCCTGCCTGGAAGCAACCGCTCATCGACAGCGCCTGCGGCCGGTTGAAGCGATTGGGCCGGCCGTCGGGCCAGAACTCTCCCTGGTGATCGTTGACCGGGATCGGCTCACTGATTAAGAACGGCATGGCGTAATCGGTGTAGCGGTCGCCGGCCTTGAAGCCCACGAACACGTTGTTCTTGTTGCCGTGACAATACGCGCAGGTATCGAACGTCCGCCTCGGATCCGAACTGCGCGTCGACAGGATCTTGAGCGTGTCGCTCAGGCCGCGGTTCTTGTCGCTGGTGTCGTAGGCCGGCTTCAGCGCCGGGGTCTTCTCCCACACCTCCATCAGCGTGTTGTGCTCGCGGCCGGGACCGTGGCACGCCTCGCAACCAATCCCCATCTCGGTCCACGACGAGTTGTAGCGCTTCGCGCCGACGTCGTATCCCTGCACGATGTTGGTGGCGTGGCAGTTGAAGCAGTTCACGTTCCAGATTTGCCGGATGTCGTGCGCGCCATCGGGGATGGGCGTGATCTCTTTCCAGTCCATCCACCGCTGGTGTTCAACGTGCCAGAAGATCGGCAGCACGAACAGGCGGCCTTCGGGCAGCATCGACAGATAGCCCTGGTAGCGCTTGGCGCCGAGCGTGTAGTCGACCGAAAAGGTCTCGGGTGCGGCCTGGCCGAACGTCACGGTGACGAACGGCTTGCCGTCCTTGCGGCCGAACGTGTACCCGCGACCATGATCCGCGAACGTGGTGCCCTCGCTGAAGTCACCGACGATGGTGGCCTCGGCGATCGGCTTGGTCATCTTGATGTGGAGCGAGTCCTTCCACGCGGCGTGCTCTTTCGCGTGGCACCGTTCACAGGAGGAGGAGCCGACGTACTGGGACTGAATCGCCTGTGCTGCCTGCCCACCATAGCCACGAGAAGCGTCGATCGTGGCGACGGTGGGTTCAGAAGCGCGCAGGGCAACCGTGAGCGCCAAGATTGCGAACGCGCCACACACGAGTCTGTTCCAGCGGGTCATCCAGAAAATAGTATCTAACAGGAGGTGAAGAGTTCAGAAGAATACGATTCCTCCAGGTCTCCTGTCTGTCTGGCCAAAAAAAAGGGGCCCTTCATCAAGGGCCCCTGTGAGTCAGTGGCCTAGTCAGCCTGACTCAAACGATCCGCCGTGGCCGCCTAATCTGGCGGCACAAAAAACCGGCGGGTAAAGCAGCTGACTCCTGTGGGGGACGTCAAACTTACACCTGCGAGGAAGCAAACGCCGTGCCGGGCCATGGAACGGGAGAACAGTGCAGAAATGGGCCGAACCCAGCTGACCGTCACGCGCTCGGGTGTGACGAATCCAAGGGATTGAAAGACGCGCCTTCGGGTGGATGGATCAGAGGGCCGAGCGGATGGCCATGCCCACAGCAAATCACCAATTCAGCAGAACACCGAGGCGCCAAATAAAAAGGCGGGAGAACGCCGGCGTAGCGCCCTCCCGCCAAGACGACTCCCCCACAGGAGTCGAGGTCGTCGAACTAGAAGAGGAAGCGGAAGCCGACGCGCGCCGTGCGGGGCGCGAGAATGGCAGCAGGCTTCTGGTAGCTCAAGCCGGTCGCGCGGTTGATCGTTTCCGACGCCGAGCTGTTGCCCAAGTTGAACGCGTCAAAGTAGAGACGCAGCCGCATGCGGCTGGTCATCGTGAAGTTCCTCTCCGCGCGGATGTCGAATACCCAGATGTTGTCTTCGCGGTTGGCGTTCATCGGCTCGGCGTAGGCCGTGCCGCCGTTGCCCGACGAGGTGACGGTCAGCCCGAGCGCCGCCGGAGCGGTGATCGAGAGGGTGCGGGCGTAGTTGGCACCCGACTGGTGACGCACTACCGGCGAGAGGCGGATGCCCCACGGCGCATCATACGAACCCGACGCCTTGAAGTTCCAGATCATCCGCTCTTCGACACCGGGATTGTTCGGGTTGCGCTTCGGGCCGTTCGGGAAATCCGAAGTCTGCGTCAAGCCGTATCCCATCGACGCCGACCACTTGCTGCCGTAGCGCTTGTTCATGGAGACCTCGTAGGTCTTGTAGCGCGCGTACTGGTCAACGTTCTGGACGACCTGGGTGTTCGGGAAGCTGGCGGCGTTGGCATTGGGCATGCCATAGAACGTCAGCGTGCGATCATCGCTCGTGCCGCTCCGGCCATCGACGCCGAGGTCGGTGTACGAGTACGGCACGGTGAACGCCGAGGGGCCACGCAGGGGCTGGTAGGTCGCGATCAGGTCGTCTTCGGTCTTGTAGACAAACCCGGCGCGGATGCCCATCGTGTCGCTCAACTGACGCTCGAGCCACGCGCTGGCTTCGTGCGTGTAGGGCGCCTTGATGTTGGGATCGACACCGATGCTGCCAACGAGCGAAGCCGACGTCTGCGCGCCCTCTTCACCGGCCTGCCAGCGGCGGTCGCCGTTGATGTCGTTCCACTGGTAGGTCGCCTGCTTGCCGGCAGTGTTGGGGTTGCCGCTGCCGCCGACGCCGGCGCCCGGGTTGTGCCAGAAGAGGCCGTAGTTGCCCTTCAGCACGGTCTTACCGTCGCCGCTCAGGTCGAACGTCACGCCGAGGCGCGGCGCCACCTGGTTCCAGGTGAAGAACGTCTGCTCGGCAAACGACCGCGCCACCACCTGGTTAGCGAGGGAGGGGAACTTGGTGGCCCACTGCGCCAGCGAACCCGGCAGCTGTTCCTGCTCGGGGATCCAGCCCTTGTAACGATCGTAGCGGATGCCGGCGTTGACGGTCGCGCGGCCGATCGCCCACGTATCGTTGAGGAACATGCCCATGTGATCCAGGTTGGCCTTGGCCGTCAGGGCCTCGTGGGCGCTCAGCTTGCCCGCGTCGGTGGCCGTGGGAAACGTGAAGCTGACCGTGTTCGACACGCCGTTGGTGTAGACGTGGTCGATGTTGCCGCCGTACTGCTGCAGGTAGCCTTCCCACGACCGCTCCTTCAGCAACTCGGCACCCGCCTTGAAGGTGTGGCTGCCCATGCTGGAGTCGAGGAAATACGTGCTGGCCAGGTTGTACTGCTTGCGATCGCGATCGATCTGCCAAATCTGGTTGGCGCCCTCAACCACCGAGCGGCCGCTGTCGCGCCACGAGAAGTTGGCGCTCGAGTTGGCGATCAGCGGGAAGTAGTAGCCGAAGTCGCCGTAACGCGCTTCGAGGTAGATCTTGTCGCTGAGCGTGCTGTTCCACTCCGTCTTGTAGACCCAGCTTCCCGAGTCCTGCAGGTTGGTCTGCTCCGGCGAGGTATAGGTGTAGGCACCGAACGGCAGGCGGTTGGGCTGTTCCTTCTGCCCCCACTGGTAGTAGCCGATCAGCTTGTTCTTCTGGTTGACCTGGTAGGTCAGCTTGGCCACCGGGTTCCACAGCTTCGTGTTGAAGGTACTGTCGAACGTGAACTGGGGCTGCGCCACCGCGTTGAACTGCTGGCGGTAGGTGCCGAAGAACCAGACCTTGTCCTTCAGAATCGGGCCGCCCAGGTTGATGTCCTGGTCGTAGTACTTCTGGATCTCATTGCTGCCACGGCGAATCGGGCTGTTGTTGAAGGCCGTCGGCACGAGATACTCCTCAGGGATGTTCGAGCCCTGCAGCGAGTTGTTGTACCAGTCAACGTGATACTCACCCTGGAAGTTGTTGCTGCCCGAGCGGGCAATGAACTGGCTCTGCACGCCGGGGTTCGGCATTTCCGCCGACTGGCCTGACGTGCCGATGAACGCCTCTTCGAGCGAGGCGTAGTCGAAGTAGAAGCCGGCGCCGCCGGTACCTTCGGTGGTGTTGATGCCTTCAATCAGCACGCGCACCTGGCCGCTCATGCCGTAGGCCGTGTAACCGGTCTGGGTGCCGGCGCGGTTGCCGCCGACGTCGATGCGGCCCATCTGCACCGACGGGGTGACCGCGAGCAACGCCCACATGTCGCGTCCGTTCGGAAGCGCCTGCAGCTGCTCCATCTTGAAGTTCTGCTGCACGCGCGTCGTGCTGGTGTCGATCACCGGCGAAGCGCCGCTCACGGTGACCGTCTCCTGCAGCGTGGCCAGAGCCAGTTCGACGTTCACCTGCGCGGTGAAGCCCAGACTAATCGCGATGCCGTCACGCTTGAGGGTGTTGAAGCCCGCCAGCTCGTAGCTCACCGCGTAGGTGCCGGGAGGCACCGCCGGGAAGCGATAGTTGCCCGTCTCCGACGTCACCGTCGTCTGGGGCGTGATCAGTGCAGGGCTGGTCGCGGTGACCATCACGCCGGGAAGCACAGCTCCCTGCGCGTCGCTGACGCGACCCTGAATCGTGCCGGTGCTGCTGGCACCGCCGCCCTGAGCAAATGCCGGTGCGCTAATCGCCAGCGTAACCAGCAGGGTCAACAGACCCGTCGTCCAACGCTTCATGCTCGTCCTCCTGAAATCGTGTGGGGGGCTGGGGCAAAGGCCAGGTCCCAACGGTTCTAATACATAACCAACAACCGGAAACACGCCTCGATGTCACGAACTGCATTCCGAGGGAATCCCCCCCTTACTGCAACCCTGATGTAACTCGAAAGCAACGAACATAATACAAGTGCGGCGGGATGAATTGCAACTGACGAGGTTTGAACGACCGCTCAAAGAGGACTTTCGGCAACCGGCCCGTAACGGGGTTTAGCTGCCGAATCGCGTAATCAGCAAGCCCGCGAACACCGCCCCGGCACCGGCGACCTGGTTCGCCGAGACCGGCTCCGACAGCCAGATCGCCGCGACCGCCATGGCGACCACGGGTGTCAGGTAGCTGTAGATAGAGGTGCGAGAGCCACCGAGCTTCTTGAGGCCCGTGTACCAGATGAAATACGACAGGTTCAGCGCCAGCAGCGCCGAGGCCAGCATCAAGCCCCAGCTTTGCGGCGAGATCGAACCCCAGTCCACCGTCACCAGGACGGGGATCATCGCGACCACGTACATGACCGCACCAAGAGTGAAGGTGAGCCCAATCACGGTCAGCGCCGAATGGCGTTTCAGGATCGGCTGCGAGGCCACGGAGTACACCGCCCAGCACAGCACGCCCGACATCATCAGCGCGTCGCCGTAGAGGGTCTGCGACGACAGCTCCGCGCCATGACCGACGATCAGGTACAGCCCGCCGAGCGCGAGGCACACGCCGACCCAGCGCACCGGCTTGATCCGCTCATGCCCGGCCCACGCCGACAGCAGTGCGATCATGATCGGCGAAATACCGACGATCAACGATCCGTTGGCCACGCTCGTCCGGCGCACGCCGCCAACGAAGCACAGTTGGTAGAGAAAGGTACCGACGAGGCCGAGGAACAGCAGTTGCCACCAGTCGGTTCGCGTCAGCGGCGCCTCCTGGCTCTTGGTATCGCGGTTCCACCAGAGCGCGCCCATGAACACGATGCTGCCGACGAGCAGCCGCATGGCGTTGAACGGGATCTCGGGGAAGTCGCGCAATGCCACTTTGACCACTGAGAAGTTGCTGCCCCAGATCAGGACCATCAGTAGCAGCGCGGCATCGAGCAGGGTCAAGGCCAAGCGGTGATTGTATCCGTACAGAGAAAACGGGAGCTGCGCCGCATGGCGCGCTCCCGTTGGCAAGAACCCTGAGCTCGAAACTCCGAAGCTGTTACGTTCCGTTAGCCACCGAAGGGCTTGAGGAAGAACAGGATCAGCGAGATGAGCAGGACGTAAATGACCAGCGACTCGATCAGTACGAGACCGAGAATCAGCGAACCGCGGATTTCGCCGGCGGCGCCGGGGTTGCGCGCAATCGCTTCAGCGGCCGAGGCGACGGCCTTGCCCTGACCGAGCGCAGCGCCGAAGGCGGCGATGGCCAGCGCGAAACCGGCGGTGATGATCGACCACTGGACCAACCCGGGATCGGCCGCGCCTGCGGCGGCTTCCTGGGCATAGACCGGCGAGGCCAGACCGAGGACCACGAACCCGAACATCAACGACAGCACAAACCGACTTGTTCTCACGGAAAACGCCTCCATCTCAGACTTCTCACCGCTTCTACGGCAACGGCGACGCCAAGCGACGTCAGACCTGCCAGCATGGCCACCGGGTCGAGCTGCAAACACACCATCATACCGTAGGCTGCGAGCGCCAGCATAGCATGCCTTGTGAAAAACTTCACTAAGTGGAAACGAGCCCGTTTTCCCGAAGTTTCGCCCCCGGATCGCAGGCCCATGAACGCCTCGACACTGCCCCAGATGGCCCAGAACGACAACCCGATCAGCAGTCCGCCACCGACCACACCAAGAGGCACGGCCAGGTTGCGAAACCACAGCGCGCCAGCCAGCGCCAGCAGCACGCACACCACCGCCGTGTCCCGTCCAATCCGCGCAATCACTTCTTGTTCGCGAGCTGCATCACGCGATAGACGTTGAGAATGCCGGCAGCAAGACCCAGAAAGAAACCAAGAAACGACAGCCACGGCTTCGTGCCGAGCAGGCCGTCAAGCCAGTAGCCGCCACCAAAGCCCAGCACCAACGCAAACACGAACGACATGCCGATCGTGCTCATCTGGCCGATGAGCTGCCACGTGGTCGGGGACGTCGGCGTCATGGGTCTAGTGTAAGCTGCCAGTAGCTGCCCGATGCGCCTCGGCCGCAGTTCGGTGAGGATCATGAGTCGACACCCACTCCTTCGTTTCGTTGCCGGGGCTGCTGCTGCCCTGTGTATTTCTGTGGTCCTGGTGGCGCAAACCGTGGCGCGTGTGCTCTACGTCAGTGTCTCGGACAAGCAGACACGGGCCCCCATTACCGGCCTCGGGCCCGATGCGTTCGACGTCCGCGAAGACGGCAACCGGCGCGAAGTGCTGCGCGTGACGCCGGCCACCTCGCCGATGTCGGTCGCCATCATCGTCGACAACTCGCAGGCCACCACGCCGACCATTGCCGACCTGCGCAAGGGACTCAGTGCCTTCGTCAAGTCGCTCGACGGCATCGGCCCGGTCGCGATCGTCACGATCGCCGACCGGCCGACGATCCTGCGGGACTACACCACCGACCACAAGCAACTCCAGGAGGCGGCCAACAGGATCTTCGCGCAGCCCGGCTCAGGCGCCACGCTGCTCGACGCCATCGTTGAGGTCAGCCAGGGCATCGCCAAGCGCGACACCGATCGCGCGGCGATCGTGATTGTGACCGGCGAGCATCGCGAGTTCAGTAACCGCCACTATCGCGACGTGCTCGAGGCGCTGGCCAAAGGCGGGGCGCAGATGCATGCGCTGGTTCTCACCGGCCCGGGCGCCGCGGCGCTTGACGACGAGGCCCGCAATCGTGCCTCGGTGCTCGACCTCGGCCCCAAGGCCAGCGGCGGCACCCGCGAGGACATCCTGACCAGCCAGGCGTTCGACGTGAAACTGCAGGAGATAGCCGCGATCCTCAAGAGCCAGCATCGGGTCGTCTACGGCCGGCCGACCACGCTGATCCCGCCAGAGAAAATCGAGGTGTCGGCGACCAAGCCCGGACAGGCCGCCAGCGGCGGACCGGCCCGGGGACAAGTCGTCAGGTAGCACCATGCGGACCCCGGCCCCAGTCGCGTTCGTGCTGGCGCTAGCCCTCCTGGGCGCGACGCCCGATCACGCCCGCCTCGCGGCCTCCGCCCGCGAAGTCGGGCAAGCGGCACCCGTTGCGCCTGCCTCACCAGCCCAACCAGCCCCACCTGCCCAAGAGAAGGTCTTTCGCGCCGGTGTCGAACTGGTGTCGCTCAACGTCACCGTCATCGACAGCCAGGGCCGCTACGTCACCGACCTCGCGCAAGAGGACTTCTCGGTATTCGAAGATGGCGCCAAGCAGGAGCTGTCGTACTTCAATCGCACCAACCTGCCGATTGCCTTGTCGCTGCTGATCGATTCGAGCGCCAGCATGGAGCAGCGGATGGAGAATACGCAGGAAGCCGCGATTGGCTTTGCCGGCAAGATTCGACCGCAGGACCTCGCCCAGATTGTCGACTTCGACAGCCGCGTCGAAATTCGCCAGACCTTTACCAACAAGCTCGCCGAGCTCGAGCGCGCCATTCGCAGTACCTCGCCCGGCGGCTCGACGGCGCTGCACAACGCCGTCTACATCTCGCTGAAGGAACTGGCCAAGGTCAAAGCGAAGAACCCGGAAGAAATTCGGCGTCAGGCCATCGTCGTGTTGTCAGACGGCGAAGACACCTCAAGCCTGGTCAGCTTCGAAGAAGTCCTTGAGCTGGCAAAGCGGTCCGAAACGGCGATTTACACCATCGGCCTGCAACCGCGTGAGACCACCGCGTTGCGCGGTTTCCGCGAGGCGGAGTTCACGCTGCGCCAGTTGGCGCAAGAGACCGGCGGCCGCGCGTTCTTCACCCAGAAGGTCGAAGAGCTCAAGGACGTCTACGGCCAGATCACCGAAGAGCTCTCCAGCCAGTACTCCATGGGCTATTCGCCGCGAAACCCCCGTCGCGACGGTGCGTTCCGGCGCCTGGTCGTGCAAGTGGCCCGGCCCAACACCACGACCCGCACCAAGCGCGGCTACTACGGCCCGACGTCTCACTAGCTCCCAAGCCTGCTAGTATCCCCTCGTGCGATCCATCGTCTATTTGATTGGCGCGGGACCGGGCGCACCTGATCTGATCACGCTGCGGGGCTACCATTGCCTGCAGCAGGCCGACGTCGTCATCTACGACCACCGCGTGCACGCCGAGGTGCTGCAATACGCCGCCACGCAGGCTGAGCGAATCGACGTCGGCGGTGGGACGGCTGATGCCAGCGCGCAAGACGCCATCTGCTTCCTGATTGCCGAGAAGGCGCGCGAGGGCAAGGTGGTGGCGCGGCTCAAGCGCGGCGACTCGTTCCTGTTCGATCACGGCGGCGAAGAAGCGCTGTTCCTGCACGAACAGGGCATTCGGTTCGAGGTCGTGCCCGGGGTGCCGACGGCGATTGGCGCCACCGCCTACGCGGGCATTCCCATCACCTATCCCGGTGGCGGTGACACCGTGACGTTCGTGCGCGGCTTCGGAGACGACGGCCGCGAGCGGACGCGCCTCAACTGGGACCACCTGGCCGGCCTCGGCGGCACCATTGCCTGCTTTGCCGGTCCCCAACAGTTGCCGAAGATGATCGAATCCCTGATTGCGCACGGCCGTCCCGCCGACGAATCCGCGGCTATCATCGTCAACGGCACGCTCTCGTCACAGCGGACGATCACCGGCACGCTGGCCGAGATCGCCGAGTCGGTGACAGAAGTGCCCGTGGGAGCCGCGCTGTTGATCGTGGGCCGGGTCGTGAACTTCCGCGAGCACTTGCGGTGGTTCGACGCGCGCCCGCTGTTCGGGCGCCGCGCGCTGGTCATGCACTCGAAGGAACAACCGGACGATGTCGCCGGGTGGCTGCAGCGGCACGGCGCCGAGGTGCTGATGGATACCGACGCCGGCCTCGATGTCTACCGCCAGCTCCTCGACCGCCAGGTCGACGTGGTGACGTTTACCAGCGCCTCCGCGGTGTTGGGATTCCTGGCCAGCGTCGGCTCGGACCAGGCCTCGGACCTGTTGGCCCACACGGTGGTGGCGACCCTCGGTCCCGCCGCCGCTGATGCCGTGGCGCGAGCGAACGTGACGCCCGCCGTTCAGCTATCGAGTGGTTCGCTGTCGGCGTTCGCCGATGCGATTGCCGGGCACTTCAGCGCCACGGCATGAGGTTTTCGATCCACTGAATGCGCGTGAGGTCGTTGTAGATCACCGTCACCATCAACGTCATCAGCAGGACGAAGCCGACAAACAGCATCTTCTCCTTCACCTGCAGGCTGAAGTCGCGGCGCGAGATCGTCTCGATGCCCATGATGAAGATGTGCCCGCCGTCGAGTATCGGGATCGGCAGCAGGTTGAGCAGGCCAAGGTTCAGACTGATGCCCGCCATCAGCATGAGCAGGGAAATCCAGCCCTGCTGCGCCGATTCACCTGACAACTGCGCGATCCCGACCGGCCCCATCAACTGCTTGGGTGACGCTTCGCCGGTGACCAGGTCGCGCAGCGTCGCCAGGATCTGTCCCGCCATGTCCCAGTTGCGCTGAAAGCTCATGCCGATCGCTTCAAGCGGCGTCGGCGTGAACGGCCGCGTGGCATTGCTCATGAACATGCCGATGCGGGGCGTGTCGCCCTCCATCCGCGGCGTCACCGTGATCGTCTGCTCGGCGTCGTCGCGCCGGATGCGGAATTCGACCGGTTCGCCCTTCTTGCTGACAATCCCCTCGCTGAC
>Ga0049085_10000190_pt1 | contig 26311 bp, 32 predicted proteins | sample GreLakmeSU08MSRF_FD_66721 | JGI IMG/M metagenome (GOLD analysis project Ga0049085, IMG submission 66721) | Freshwater lentic microbial communities from great Laurentian Lakes, MI, USA - Great Lakes metaG SU08MSRF | ecosystem: Environmental > Aquatic > Freshwater > Lake | place: Great Lakes... | reverse complement strand
TGCCGCAGTGATTCATAAACTTGCGCATAGGGTAATTCAGCTGCAATTGCAATTGATCGCACCACGCAATCGCCCGCATAGCCCTTGTATCCGGAAGCCACTCGGCCACCATCATTGTGCTGAAAACCGAGCTTAGATTTACTACCACGCAGAAAATGAAACAGGTTCTTAAGCAAATTTTATAATTTCTAAAAAATGTACAGATTTCTTTATTTATCTTTAAAGACAGGTGGTCGCTTCTCAGTAAATGCTGCCATACCCTCCTTTTGATCTTCGGTTGCAAAAGTAGAGTGAAATAAGCGCCGCTCAAAATGAATTCCTTCAGCCAAAGGCACTTCATAAGCCATATTTACCGCTTCTTTAGCCATCATCGTGATTGGTAAAGACAGGCTGGCAATTTTTGTGGCCGTAGCCAAGGCATCAGCAATTAATTTTTCGGCTGGCACGACTCTGCTAACTAAGCCACTACGCTCAGCCTCTGCTGCATCCATCATCCGGCCCGTTAAGACCATTTCCATGGCCTTTGATTTACCTACAAAGCGGGTTAAGCGCTGGGATCCCCCTGCCCCTGGAATGGTACCAAGCGTAATTTCGGGTTGACCAAATTTAGCGGTGTCAGCGGCAATAATAAAATCGCACATCATGGCCAGCTCGCAACCGCCACCGAGGGCATAGCCAGCTACTGCCGCAATGGTGGGCTTACGAAAACGCGCTAAGCGCTCCCAGGTAGCAGAAACAAAATTGGCCTTATATACATCCATATAAGACCAATCTTTCATCACTTTGATATCTGCACCAGCCGCAAAAGCTTTTTCACTACCTGTAATGACGACTGCAGCAATTGCATCATTGGCCTCAAAATCATCTAAAGCCAACCCTAACTCGTGGGTTAATTCTGGGCTTAAGGCATTGAGCGCCTTGGGTCGATTAAGGGTAATCAAACCTACCTTACCGTGGGTACTAACTAAAATTGTTTCGTACGTCGCTGACATCGCCATTCCTTTTAATTACTAGATTTAATCTAGATTACCATTACCCTTCTTGAGAGGTCGCAATAAACCCCGTAAATTATTATGATCAAGGGTATACATGAGCTCTAGTAACTGTCCTAACTCCCCCTTTGGAAAGCCTTGACGAGCAAACCAAGCTAAATAATTCCCAGGTAACTCAGCAATTACACGTCCTTGATGCTTACCATAAGGCATTCTAAACGTAAGTACCTTTTCTAAGCCCTCAGCATTCAATTAAATCTGACTCCAATCAATATATTCCCATTGTGTCCTAAACTAATGCGCAATATGTCAATACTGTACCGCCTTCTATTTATTGCCGTCATCGCGCTTCCCAGCAGTGCTTTTGCCCTGTTTGATGCTTGCCTTGACTCTTTTCCCAATCAACAATTACCATCAACCACGCAAATAGGTCGCGACCTTTGTTTTGAAGGGTTTGCTATTTTATATTCACCCGAACATAAAAAACCCATCTATGTAGCTCAGAAATTAAATCGTAACCGCTTAAATGGTGAGCGCCAAAAAAGAAGTAACCGATTTTATGAAGAAGCGCGTTTACCCCGCCAAGAGCGAGCTTTACTTACCGACTACCGCGATAGTGGTTACGATCGAGGCCACAATGCGCCTGCTGCCGATATGCATAATGAACAAGCCATGGCGCAATCATTCTCTCTTGCTAATATGATGCCCCAAGCTCGTGAAAATAATCGGGGAATATGGGCTAAAAAAGTTGAGCAAGCTACGCGGCACTATGCCTTAAGGGCAAGTGGGGATATTTATGTTTTTACTGGCTCAAGTGGAGACGCTGGACATATTGGTACCAGTCGAGTAACGGTTCCAACCCATTTATTTAAATTGGTCTATGACCCAAGTCGTAAAAAAGCTTGGGCTTACTGGATAGAAAATACGAATGCTGCTGAAATGTCGCCACCTATTTCTTATCAAGAATTGATGACGCGCACTGGCATTGATTTTCATTTGCCAGATATTACGCCTTAAGCAGAGGCTAAAAACCATGAACCAGCAGCGTCGCACTTATCTCTTGGGCTTAGGCCTTTCGCCTTTCATGACAAATGGTTTTGCGCAAAGCGATTTTTTTATACCAAAACAATGGCTTGAGCTATTTTTGTGGGGCGTATTCCCAATAAATAAAAATATCATCATTGCTGAAGCAACCATAAAGGATCCAGAAATTAGTTTACTAGCAAGTGAACAGCGCGTAGAGTTAAAGGCTCGCTATGCCGTTAACGGTTCTGCATTAGGACAAAAATCATATGAGGGAAGTATTGCCTTGAATTCTAGGTTGCAATACCAAGCCAACCATAGATTAGTGCGACTAGCAGAGCCTCGGCTCGAGCTATTTACAGTAGACAGTGATTACGATGCCTCCCAGCAAATTACCAGCATACTAAAAAGGCTCGTACCTACTTTATTGGAGCAACAAGTAATCTACCGCTTTGAAAATAATTCATCGCTGCTGGGCAAGACCCCCAAACTAATCGAAATTGAAACTGATGGCATTCGCCTACAATATTAAATATTAAAACGTAAGTACAGCGGTAAGCTAATTACTATCAATGCCCAGAGCTATATTTACAATTCGTTTTGCCATGTCTTGAAAGGCTTTTACTGAACTAGATTCCAAGCGAAATGATTCACCTTGAACAGTAACGACCCCGCCGCCAATAAATTCTTTTGATTGACTATTGGTAATTTTATTTTCAACCACTAATGCCGGTGTTTTTGAATTCATACCACCAGCATACGCAGCTGCATTTGTTGCCAAACCAATCGGCGTGAAATTCCACACTTTTAAATTGTCATTCGTTAGCTCTGCCCCAGTAATGCCAAGCGAAACACGGGCTACATTAGGTCCCGCTTGAGTGACTATTTTTAAGCCTTTATTGAGAATAGCAGTGCGAATTGTTTGATCCAAAATTACTTTAGTTTCTGCCACTACTTGGGGTGTAATGGCCCCTGAAAATTCAGTTTGATTGAGATAAATTGGGTCAACTATGATTTCTGGATATTGGCTTGCACTAATTCCAGCCTTACGATAGCGCCACATTTGTACGTCTTGGGGCATATCCTGCACTGGCTGTAACAGCTTGTAATTGGGTAAAAACCCAGATTCAGGCATTTTGTCGGTGCTACCAATGCGACTGCCGCCACAAGCTATCAAAACAGCTGCGCAGAGGATGCCAAGGCAAGTATAAAGAAATTGTTTCATTTTTATGACAATCGTAAAAGAATAAAGGCCAAGCCCATCATACCAATATTTTTTAGAAGCAAGCAATTAAAACATTCTTAGCAATATTCACTAAAATAGCGACATGAAATTATCGGCCTTCTTTCACCGTCACCTTGTTTGGCAGCTATGTATTGTGCTGACAGTCTTTTTGGCTTATCTTATTTTGCATGAACCCCAACCAATCCTTGCTTGGTTTGGTCTCATTCTTTTTTCAGTACTATCTTTAATTGGACTTTTAAATTTAATCCAGACTAAGCATGCAGTTTTAAAAAATTATCCTGTAGCTGGCTTATTTCGTTTTTGGATGGAAGCAATTCGCCCTGAGATTCGTCAATATTTAATTGAATCAGATACAGATAAGGTGCCTTTTTCTCGCAATCAGCGGGCCCTTGTTTACCAACGGGCCAAAGATTTATCCGACCAACGCGCATTTGGTACGCTTGAAAATGTTTACGCCGCAGGTTACGAGTGGCTCTCCTATGCTAATCAACCATCACCCCACGTGCCACTCAAAAGCCTTCATGTGCGAGTTGGCGGGAAGGCTTGCACGCAACCCTACGATATTTCAATCTTTAATATATCTGCAATGAGCTTTGGTTCGCTTTCGGCGAATGCGATTTTGGCTCTTAATAAAGGCGCTAAGTTAGGCGGCTTTGCTCAAGATACTGGAGAAGGGTCAGTTTCTCCTTATCACCGCAAATATGGTGGCGACCTCATTTGGGAAATTGGCTCTGGATATTTTGGTTGTCGTACTGCCACTGGTCAATTTGATTTGCCTGCCTTTACGCAAGTTGCCAATGATCCGCAAATTAAAATGATTGAAATTAAATTATCACAAGGCGCAAAACCAGGACATGGCGGCGTTCTACCAGCTGTAAAAATTACTCCTGAAATTGCTAAAACTCGTGATATTCCGCTGGGCAAAGACTGCATTTCTCCGCATCGCCACAGCGCCTTTCACTCGCCCATCGAATTCATGCATTTCATTCAGCAATTGCGAGTCAGCGCGAATGGTAAACCCGTGGGCTTCAAGCTGTGTATTGGCCAGCCTGAAAATTGGTTTGCCCTCGTGAAGGCGATGCTGGAAACTGGCATTACTCCCGACTTTATTGTGGTAGATGGCAGCGAAGGTGGTACAGGCTCAGCACCAGTTGAATTTATCGATCATGTAGGTATGCCTATGCGAGATGCTTTACGCTTAATTCATAGTACTTTGGTGGGCGTCAATTTACGCACCCAAATTCGGCTGGGTGCAGCGGGAAAAATTATTTCAGCATTTGATATTATTCGTACCTGTGCAATTGGTGCCGATTGGTGTAACTCAGCCCGCGGTTTTATGTTTGCCATTGGCTGTATTCAATCGCGTATCTGCAACACCGACCGCTGCCCAACTGGCGTGGCAACCCAAGACCAGCAACGCCAGAAAGCCCTTGACCCAATTGATAAGGGTCAGCGGGTCTATTCCTTTCATCAAAATACCTTACATGCCCTAGCCAATCTACTTGCTGCAGCAAGCTTAAAACACACTTCTGAAATTACCCCAAACCTAATCATGCGCCGTAATGATAATGGGCATGTAGAGTCATTTGCTACTAGCCTATTATCGATTAAAGAAGGTTCCTTGCTCACCGAAAATACAACCCTGATCTTTGCCAAACAAGCACCCTATTTAGCTGATGCATGGCTCGATGCTAATGCACATCATTGGTAATTTAAGAAATAATGCCCTTTGAAATACAAGTACTGCCAAGCCTCTCTTCCATTGATGCCACCACTTGGAATGCTTTATTAGATCAAGATTCGGGACCCTTTTTACGCTATGAATTTTTAGCAACTCTAGAAGAAAGTGCTTGTGTAGGCCCTGACACTGGCTGGCAAGCTGCCCATCTCGTTTTACGCGAAAAGGATAAGCCAGATATTTGCGGCGCGATGCCCCTGTATCTCAAGCGCCACTCTTATGGCGAATACGTCTTCGACTGGGCCTGGGCTGAAGCCTATAGTCAACATGGTTTGCAATACTATCCAAAGGCACTCTGTGCGATACCATTTACCCCTGTTCAAGGTGGACGTCTTCTCGCCCATTCAGATGAAGCTCGTGCCGCCCTCGTTAATGGGCTTAAGCAACTAGTAATGCAAAATCAACTGTCATCTGCGCATGTTTTATTTCCGCTAAAGACAGGTTTAGATGCCTTAGTGCACGAAGGTTTTTTATTGCGTAAGGCAGTACAGTTTCATTGGCATAATCAAGAATTTATAAATTTTGAAGCTTTTCTAAATAGCCTCAACATGAAGAAACGAAAAAATATTCGCCGCGAACGGCGGATCGTTACTGAATCTGGTATTACGTTTAGCCATCTCTCAGGATCAGCAGCAACAATTGATGATTGGCATTTCTTTTATCGTTGTTATGCCAACACCTATTTTGAACATCACTCTACACCCTATCTTAATGAAGATTTTTTTATGCAATGGGCAAAGCGAATGCCTGAAAATCTTCATTTGATTATTGCTAAACGTAATCAGCAAGCTATTGCCGCATCTTTATTGGTGGTCGATCGTAAGGCTCCAATCTCAACTGCTTATGGGCGTTACTGGGGTTGCCTAGAATCGATACCCTGTTTACATTTTGAAACTGCCTATTACCAAGCAATTGAATTTTGTATTAAAGAAAAAATTCAATTATTCGAAGGCGGCGCGCAAGGCCAACATAAGATGGCTCGTGGGTTTTTACCCACCACCGTACAATCAGCCCATTGGTTAGCTGACGAACGCTTTTTAAGTGCAGTAGATCGATTTTTAGAGCGTGAACGCCAAGGTATTGACCAATACATTGATGAATTGGCAGAACATTCACCTTTACGTCAAAACGAAAATCTGATTATCGGCTAAAGTAGAACTATGAGCGATGGAGCAAATTCTTTATTAATTGGTGATGCCGAATCTGATTCGCCCTGTATTGGAGTTTGTTCTACCCTATTTGATGAAGTTTGTATAGGTTGTGGCAGAACCGCTCAAGAAGTATGTAACTGGGTATATTTGTCGCCAGCCGAAAAAAAAATAGTCTGGGAACGCATTCAATTAGAAGGTACGGCAATGCGCTTCCAGACTAAGGTTTAAGTACTTTAATTAATCAGCGTAGACTCCAGCTGCTTTAATAATTGGCGTCCATAAATCAATTTGTGCCTTTAAGTGATTTTTCAATCCTTCTGGGCTCGCATTGGCTTGACTCGGAATTTCAACACCCATTTCCGCCATCTTACTTTTGTAGCCAGGATCTTGAATTGCAGCTTTTAGGGCAGCAGCTAATTTATCAGCATCGGCCTTAGGCGTTCCTTTTGGCGCATAAACACCGTGCCACACTTTAACCTCAAAGTTTTTCAAGCCTTCTTCGTTCAAGGTTGGTACCTTGTCGAAGGCTTTAATGCGTTGCAAGGTGGTTGTACCATAAGCCTTAACAGCACTAGCGGTTACTTGAGTACCGATGTTAGTGGTTTGATCGCACATGAGCTGCACCTGATTACCCATAATATCGGTTAAGGCGGGAGCAGTACCCTTATAAGGTACAGTAGTTAAGTCAATCTGAATTCGACTCATTAATAGTAAACCGCATAAATGACTGGCCGAGCCAATGCCTGCATTAGCATAGGCAATCTTGCTAGTGTTGGCCTTCATGTAGGGCACTAACTCCTTAAAGGTTTTTGGCGGTAAATCTTTATTCGCAATGAGCATCATTGGCACATCTGCGACCTGACCAATATATTCATAATCATTCATTGGGTCAAAACCAAGATTTTTATATAAAGCAGGTGCAGTCGACATACCAATATGATGGATTAATAAAGTATGGCCATCTTTTTGGGCATTAACTACCTTTTTTGCGGCAATGGTGCCGCCTGCGCCTGGGGTATTTTCAACAATAATTTGCCCCTTTATTTGCTTGCCCATAACTAGCGCTAGCTCACGTGCGACTTTATCAGTCGGCCCGCCTGCAGCAAAGGGCACAATTAAGGTAATGGGCCGATCACCAGGAAACTCGGCGGCAATTGCGGCTGGGGCAATAAAACCCATTGCCGTTACTAAAACGGCAATCGAAAATAATTTCTTTGAAAATTGCATTACTTCTCCTTATTAATAATATAAATAACTAACCTGTAATTGCTTGGCTACGCAAATATTCTTCATACGTTCCTGAATAATCAACTACCGAACCATCCACTTTAACCTCCAAAATACGGTTAGCTAGGGCCGATACAAACTCACGGTCGTGCGAAACAAAAAATAGCGTACCCTCATATTTTTCTAGGGCAATCTGTAGGCTTTCGATCGATTCCATATCCATATGATTAGTAGGTTCGTCCATAGCCAACACATTGTGTTTTTGCAGCATCAATTGACCCCAAATCATCCGCCCCTTTTCACCGCCCGATAGCACCTTGACCGACTTACCAATATCATCGCCAGAAAATAATAAGCGGCCTAAGGTACCGCGCACTACCTGATCATCATCTCCTGAGTTGCGATAACTACTCATCCACTCCATCAAGGTTGTTTCTTCAGGAAATAGTTCGCTGGTATCTTGCGGCATCACACCTACATTAGCATTTTCTGCCCACTTCACATCACCCTTATCCGCCTGTAAACCATTAAAACGTTTACTTAAAATAGTTTTCAGTAAGGTTGTTTTACCAGCACCGTTTTGACCGATGATGGCAATTTTTTCACCTGCCCTAACACCTAGTTTAAAATTCTTAAAAATAGTACGATCAAAATCTTTGGTTAAGCCATTACACTCCACCGCCATATTGTGTAATTTCTTTTCATAGTCAAAACGAATAAACGGGTTTTGTCGGGATGAAGGTTTAATTTCGGTAATTTCAATTTTCTCTAATTGACGCTGGCGTGAAGTAGCTTGACGCGCTTTTGAAGCGTTCGCTGAAAAGCGGCTGACAAAGGCCTGTAATTCAGCAATTTTCTCTTTGGCTTTCACATTCGAGGCCATTTGTTGAGCCCGCGCTTGCACCGAAGCTAGCATATAAGAGTCATAATTACCTGGGTACACTTTCAGCGTACCAAAATCCATATCTGCCATGTGTGTACAAACTTCATTTAAGAAATGACGATCATGGGAAATAATAATGATGGTGCTATTAAAATTATTTAGCACTTCTTCAAGCCAATGAATCGAGTGAATATCCAAATTATTCGTTGGCTCATCGAGCAAAAGCACATCGGGATCGGAAAAAAGTGCTTGCGCCAACAACACTCGTAATTTCCAACCAGGGGCAATATTGCTCATCGGGCCATTGTGTTGTTCAATTGGAATGCCGATACCCAGTAGTAACTCACCTGCCTTGGCTTCTGCGGTGTAACCTCCATATTCAGCATACTTAGCCTCGAGCTCAGCAGCATGCATATAGTCTTCATCGCTTGCATCAGGGTTGGCATAAATTGCATCGCGCTCGGCGGCAGCCTGCCACATTTCTTCATGGCCCATCATCACCACATCTAAAACCCGCACATCTTCAAAAGCAAATTGATCTTGGCGTAACTTACCTAAACGAATATTAGGGTCTAGACTAACGTTGCCACTTGTTGGCTCAAGATCGCCACCCAAAATTTTCATAAAGGTAGACTTGCCACAACCGTTAGCGCCAATCAGGCCATAGCGGTTACCGCCGCCAAATTTAACTGAGATATTTTCAAACAAGGGCTTAGCCCCAAACTGCATAGTAATATTAGATGCTGACAGCACGATAACCTTCTAAATAGGAGTGATTTATAGCAAACCGCCTATTTTAACGGTGTTGGCGCCTGATTGTGCTATTTCAACTGATTCACCGCATTAATATGCTGCTACCAAGCCATCGCGCCGACTATCACTAGCAGCAATATAACCATCCTCAAGATCATCGCTTAAACGCCAAATAAACTGCCCCGAGCCAAAATCCATATAAGGGTCGTCAATCTTTTTCAGGGTGTGGCCCATGGCGATTAGCCCAGCAACCGTGGCTGGATTCATATTCGACTCAACATCCAAGGTGAAGTCGCGGTTTACCTTCCAACGCGGGGCGTCACAAGCGGCCTGTGGCTGTTGCTGATACATCATCATGCGCACTAAGGTTTGCAAATGACCTTGGGGTTGCATATCGCCCCCCATTACTCCGAAACTCATCTGGGGAAAAATCTTGCCGGCATCATTACGAGTGAGGAAGGCAGGAATAATAGTATGAAATGGGCGTTTACCCCCTGCAACAACATTGGCCGATTTAGGATCAAGCGAAAAACCGTAGCCCCGATTCTGCAAGCTCACGCCCCAATCTGGCACTACCACCCCCGAACCAAAGCCCATGTAATTGCTTTGAATAAATGAAACCATTCGTCCCTGTGCATCTGCCGTAGTTAAATATACCGTGCCGCCCGAGGGGGGCAAGCCATGTTCAAAATGAGTCGATTTTTTCGGATTAATTAATTTTGCCCGCGCCGCCAGATAACTCGGGCTGAGCATTTGTTCAGGCGTAACCTCCATTGAACGAGGATCAGCAAGATATTGATACACATCAGCAAAAGCCAACTTCATCGCTTCAATTTGTAAATGCTGACTTTCAATACCATCGACAGGCAAACTCGGTATATCAAACTGTTGCAAGATACCCAAGGCAATTAACGCCCCAATGCCCTGACTATTTGGTGGAATTTCATGTAGGTCATATTCCTTACCATCAGCTGCCTGCAAACTTTGCGAAATAGTACCAACCCAATCGGTACGATAAGCGCTTAAATCAGCCAAGCTCATGGCGCCATCAGTTGCCTTAGCAAATGCCACAATCGCTTCGGCAATTTCGCCCTCATAAAAGGCGCGAATACCATCCTTTGCGAGCAACTTTAGAGTGCGAGCAGCTGCTGGAAAGGCAAAGCGCTCACCTACTAGTGGCGCTCTACCATGCGGCATAAAAGCAGAAGCAAAACCCGGTTGGGCCTGTAAATCAGGAATCGCCGCAGCCCACTTATGAGCTACCACTAGTGGCATGGCATAGCCCTGTTCAGCAATTTCTATAGCTGGCTGCAGTAAATCGGCTAAAGGCAGAGACCCAAAGCGAGTATGCAAGGCCTCCCAACCTGCTAGGGCCCCGGGCACTGTAACGGTATCCCAGCCGCGCATAGGACGCTTGGCAATACCATTGGCATCAGTGCCATATTTCTGTGCATAGTAAGCCGGGTTCCAAGCCTGAGGGGCTACCCCAGAAGCATTTAAGCCATGTAATTCCTGCCCATCCCACACAATTGCAAAACAATCACTACCTAAACCATTAGAAACGGGCTCCACAATCATCAGTGCGGCGGCGGCGGCAATTGCCGCATCAATGGCATTACCTCCTTGATGCAGAATCTTTAAACCCGCTTGAGCTGCATAGGGATGAGAGGTCGAAACAACATTTCGCCCCATTACTGGCATACGAATGGTGGGATAAGGATTGTGCCAATGAAATTGCATATTGTTCCGATAAGTGAATTAATCGATGGAAATTTGATTTTGTTGAATAATTTTGGTCCAACGTACTCGATCTAGCGCTACCATCGTGGCAAATTTCTCAGGTGAGCCGGGAATAGGCTCGGCACCCAAAAGCGCTAAACGTTCTCTAGTATCTTTCTCAAGTAATACTGTATTTAATGCGGCGTTTAGCTTATTCACGATCTCAGCTGATAAATTTTTAGGCCCATATAGCCCAAACCAATTCGACGTTTCAAATTGTCCAAGGCCATAATCTTTGCCAGCCTCTGCAATGGTCGGCACATTTGGCAATAAAGGTGAACGCTTAGGGCTAGCAACCCCTAAGGCCATTAACTTGCCGTCAGTTACTAGGGGCAAGCTTGCAATCGTTGTATCAAATAACAAATGAACTTTACCCGAAATTAAATCGGGCGTAGCCAAAGCTGACCCCTTATAAGGAATGTGCGTCATATTAAAACGGGCTGTTGCTTTTAATGACTCAGCATTTAAATGCATTACAGTGCCATTGCCACTTGTCGCATAATTAATCTCATTCGGATGAGCCCGCGCATATTCGATAAATTCTTTCAGGTTTTTAACTGGTAAAGTTTTAGTGATTGTTAGTAAGCCAGGTGCAATTGCGACGCCCCCAATCGGCGTAAAATCGGCTTGCGTGTCATAAGGTAATTTTTTAGTAAAGCTTGGTGCCACAGCATGAGTACTACCGGTTGACAAAAGCAAAGTGTAGCCATCAGGTGCAGCTCGTGCGACTAAATTTGAGCCAATTGAGCCACCCGCGCCAGGATGATTATCAACAATTATCGTTTGCCCTAAACGTTGGGTTAGTTTTTGTGACAACATGCGCCCTAAGGCATCAGTTGCTCCCGCTGGCGGAAAAGGAATAATTAAAGTAATTTGTCGATTTGGGTAAGCTGCATCCTTGCCTTGCGCAACTACCTGTGAAATGCCAAATCCTTGGACGATGCCAAACCCAATACTACCTACCAGCAGGACCACTTTAAACAAACTTGATTGAAAATAACTTAATTGCATTTAAGCGCTCCTAATTACATTTAATCGAATTAATATATTTTTTATTAGTGATAAGCGAAAAGCTAGTAAAAGGATAATAACTCCTAGATAAATCGATACCACTGAAAAGTTATTTTTTCCTGCCTTATCCCACCAATAATGCAAAATTGCTGTGCCCGCAATAACATAAACTAAACGATGTAATATCGCCCAGCGGCGCCCCAACTTACGCTGCGACCACTGGTTTGAAGTGAGCGCCAGTGGAATAAGTAACACAAAAGTAATAAACCCCATGGTTATAAAGGGGCGCTTAATCACATCTTTCACCATCGAAGCTAAGGCAAAATCTTGGTCTAACCAAAGCCAAATTAAAAAGTGCAAACAAGCATAAAAAAATACGAATAGCCCAAGCATACGGCGTACCCGTATCCAACCACCCCACCCTGTAATTAAGCGTAAGGGTGTCATACCCAAAGTAAGGCAAAATAAAACGAGGGTCCAAGTGCCGGTTGAGCGTGTAATAAATTCAATTGGGTTCGCACCTAATTGATCGCTGTAAGCAAAATAAAGAAGCCGTTCTAGCGGTAGCAGTGCCAACAAAAAAACTAGGAGCTTGAAACCCTTTAAAAAACCTGTTTGGTTAATAGTATTTTTTAAGGTCCATGCCTGCATACAAACTCGCAACCTGATTACCATACCCATTGAACATTTCAGTTTTTACTTTGGGCGCAAAAAATCCTCGCCCATCACCAATCCGTCGCTCGGTAGCTTGACTCCAACGTGGATGATCAACATTAGGGTTTACATTGGAATAAAAACCATACTCATTTGGAGCCGATGTATTCCAGCTAGTTGGCGGTTGCTGATCGGTTAAACGAATTTTAACGATTGACTTAGCACTTTTAAAACCATACTTCCATGGAATCACCATACGTACGGGGGCGCCATTTTGCTTAGGCAACGCCTCACCATATAAACCAAAAGTGAGCAAGGCCAATGGATTCATTGCCTCGTCTAAGCGTAAGCCCTCACGATAAGGCCAATTTAGTACTGATGAATTCACGCCAGGCATTTGCTTGCGATCAGCTAGGGAAATAAATTCAACGTATTTAGCTGCACTAGTGGGCTCAACTACGCTGAGTAGTTTAGATAAGGAATAGCCATTCCAAGGAATTACCATCGACCAGCCTTCCACACATCGCATCCGATAAATGCGCTCTTCCATTGGTGCCAATTTGAGCAAGGCATCGATATCAAAAGTCTGCGGCTTTTTGACTAGGCCCTCAACGGTAACAGTCCATGGTCTAGTTTCCAAGCTTTTAGCAGTCTCATGAGGCTGGGCTTTATCGGTACCAAACTCATAAAAATTATTATAAGTAGTGACATCTTTATAAGAAGATAGGGTTTCGGTAGTTGAATAACTTGAGGGTATAGATTTTAATTTAACGCCTCCTGCCGGCGGGCCAGCGGGTGCAGCCTGAGCAAATGCTGCGCGACTAAACCAAGGCGCCAAGCCCGCGCCGAAACTACCTGCTGCTGCCGCTTTAATTAATGCACGGCGGCGTTCAAAAATTGCTTTCGGGGTAATTTCACTGGGTAATATGGTGGGATCAATAAAGGGCTGCATAGCTTCTCCTAGCGGTCAACGCGCATGCGAAAGGGGGTGAAATTAGTATGGATATCATAATGATCTTCTTGTTCTTTGCGTTTTAAATAATTAACTACCCAATACGTTAGCGGGGTGGCGAGCACTTCCCAGCTGGTTTTTAATACATATTGCGCTAAGGCAATTTGCAGCAGTTCAGCTAGTGGCCAAATACCATAAAACGCCAGCAAATAAAATAGGGATGAATCGATTAACTCGCCTACGGCGGTTGAGCCAATTGCCCGCAGCCATAAAAAACGTCCGGCAGTAGCAATTTTCAATTTTGCCAAAATAAACGCATTAGCAAAGCTACCGAACCAAAAGGCAGTAATTGAAGCTAAGGCAATACGCCATGAATTACCAAACACGGTTTCTAAGCCTTGCTGATAATTCGCCATATAAGAGCCTGGGGCTATCGGTAATGCAATTACAACTTGCGCCATGATTGCAGCAAAAATTAAAGCGGCAAACCCTGCCCACACTGCACGTCGATCATAGGCATAGCCATAAACCTCGGTTATGATATCGCCAAAAAAATAGGCAATCGGAAAAAAAAGCACTCCAGCACCAAAGATAATGGGGCCAAAATAGGGTAAATCGATCGTTCCTGCCTTACCAGCGCCAATAAAATTCGAGCAAAGCAGCACAACCACAAAAGCCACCAGGATTAAATCGTAGTAGCGGTAATGGCGGCGCGGTGGCGGGTTTTTTTCCATAGCGAGGCGCGCTAGATCGAAAAGTGATTAATTGAATAGAATAGTGCTAATTGGGTGATTTTGCCCAGCCCAATTTCATCGCCGGGAAAAGTGAGTAAATCGAATGAGCAAAACACCCTCGCCTAAAAGTAAAACCCCATTTAATTGGGCTGATCCCCTACTTTTAGACCAACAACTTACCACTGAAGAGCGAATGGTACGTGAAGCTGCCTTTGAATATGCTCAAGGGCGCCTAGCGCCTCGTATTCAGGCCGACTTTCGTGATGAAGGAGCTGATGCGAGTATTTTTCGAGAAATGGGTGAATTGGGCTTGCTTGGTATCACTATCCCTGAAGAATTTGGCGGCGCCAATTTAAATTATGTTTCTTATGGTCTTATTGCCCGAGAAATCGAGCGAGTTGACTCGGGTTACCGGTCGATGATGAGCGTACAGTCGTCATTGGTTATGGTGCCCATCAATGAATTTGGCAGCCTAGAACAAAAACAAAAATATTTACCTAAATTAGCTACTGGCGAACTCATTGGCTGTTTTGGTCTTACTGAACCCAACTTTGGCTCTGATGCAGGTGGCATGATTACTCGGGCCCATAGCGTTCCGGGTGGCTTTGAACTGTCAGGGGCCAAAATGTGGATTTCTAACTCCCCCATTGCCGATGTCTTTGTGGTTTGGGCAAAAAATGATGCTGGCGAGATCCGTGGCTTTATTCTTGAAAAGGGTATGCGGGGTTTAAGCACACCAAAAATTACTGGCAAGATGGGTTTGCGCGCATCTATTACTGGCGAAATTGTGATGGATAAAGTATTTGTGCCAACTGAAAATGAATTGCCGCACGTTACTGGCTTAAAAGGCCCCTTCACATGTTTAAACTCAGCGCGCTACGGTATTGCTTGGGGCGCCTTAGGGGCAGCTGAATTTTGTTGGCATGCAGCGCGGCAATATACCCTTGACCGGGAGCAATTTGGTCGTCCCTTGGCTGCCAACCAACTAATTCAAAAAAAACTTGCCGACATGCAAACTGAAATTTGCCTCGGTCTACAGGGCTGCTTACGTTTAGGCCGCATGAAAGATGAGCATCTCGCATCCCCAGAAATTACCTCGATTATGAAACGAAATTCCTGTGGCAAAGCTTTAGAAATTGCCCGCATGGCCCGCGATATGCATGGCGGTAATGGCATTTCAGATGAGTATGGCGTGATTCGGCACTTACTTAATTTAGAGGTTGTGAATACTTATGAAGGTACACATGATATTCATGCCTTAATTTTAGGGCGCGCCCAAACAGGCATTCAAGCCTTTAATTAAGTTTGCTTTAAGTCTAGTACCTGATTAGCTAAGTTGCCAAATGCTTGATTGCTAATACCCACTAAGCGCACACTGCGTTTAGTGTCATATTGCTTAAAATTACGCTCAATCGACCCCTGATATGCTGGGTCGTAATGCTTGAGCAATAACTCTTGAACTAGTTCTGTAAATTTACCCTCATGAGCAGCAGTACTCCACTTTTCGATGGTTGCCCTGCCATAACGTGAAGTCAGACTAACTAACCGCATTTCGAGCGTCACAACATCAATTAGAAAATGTTGATACTGATCCATTAACCATTGCACTCGTAGCGCAATGTCTACCTCAATTTCGATGCACGTGCCCGCGCGAATTCGCTCCATCAAGGCTTCAGGAATGTGCAAGCCGCCCACTTTTTTACTTTCAGACTCAACATAAACTGGCTGCTTGGGATTAAGCTTGCCCAAAGAATGCCAAAGCGCAGTTTCAAAGCCTTTTTGACTTGGCTGCAGGTTATTAGGATCATGACCCAAAACCGAACCTCGATGCATAGCTAACGCTTCAAGATCAAGCACTTGAGCACTTTGCGTTTGTAACTCAGCTAAAAGGCGAGTTTTACCACTACCCGTCATGCCACAAATCACAATAAAAGAAAATTGGCTCGCAAAACCATTTAAATCGCTAATCACCTGACGTCTAAAAGCTTGATAACCACCTTCTAGTTGCTCAGCCTTCCAGCCAATGCGATTCAAAATAAGGGTAAACGCCCCGCTACGTTCACCCCCACGCCAACAGTAAACTAAGGGGCGCCAAGCATATGGCAGGGCTAAAAAATATTTTTCCAAGTGATTTGAAATATTGCGTGCCACTAAAGCAGCGCCTATTTTTTTAGCCGCAAAAGGCGATTCATTTTTATAAATTGTGCCAATACGAGCCCGCTCTTCGTTAGTGAGAACAGGATAATTAATCGCGCCAGGAATATGATCTAAAGCAAATTCTAAGGGTGAGCGGGTATCAATAATTGCATCGTATTGAGCGAAATCATCAACCGTCTTGGGTGTTATTTTGGCTTCTAACTTCGGCACAATTTATTGCAATATTTTTAAAATATGCTCGGGCCAAGGTCGCGCCTTATTAGTGGCAAGATCAACCCAAACCATGGTGGCCCCTCCTGCAGCACAAATTTTTGTGGGTTCTTCAACTAAAGCAATCGTGTTATATAAATCAATACTTGAATTGCCAATCGCCCCGATAAAGGTTTGCACAAGCAATCTTCCTGGGAAAGATAATTGCGCATAAAAATTACAGAACCCATTTACCATCAGCAATGCTTCTTTATCAACCATATTCGTAAAACCTAACGAGACAATCCAGTCGATTCGCGATTGCTCCATATAACGAAAATAGAGCGTATTGTTAACATGCTGAAACGCATCCATATCGCCCCAGCGAATATCCATAGTCGTCTCGTGAACGAAGCGCTTAGTTTCAGGTATTTCAATTCTCATCATTAATTCTCAGTATTAATTCTTATAAATGCCTTGATTCACTTAAGCCAAGTGCAAACGTAAGTCATGTTCAAAACGGGGGCGATCAACATTGCGCAAAAAAATGCCAATTGGTTTATGCTCATTGCCATACCGCAGGGCCAGTTGGTTAGGGTCATTATGCATATGAATCAACTTTACCCAGCGCGCATTCCATTGTTGCCGAGTTAGCTGCCCACCCCAGCTTTTCTCATAAATGAACAAATCGCCATCCACGGAAATTTTTTCATAATCAAGTGCATGACGCGAATAAATCAACAAGGCAATAGCGACCGCAGTTAATTCAAACAAGGTAAAGCAAATAATCACCCAAACACCTATCCATAAAAAATAGATGGCGATTAGTAAAGAAAAGCCGACCAAAGAAATATAAAAATAAATTAATTGTAGTGGCGTAAATGAACAATTACGCCGCATAAACCAAGTGCTCATGTTTACGCTCCAGGCTGCTGCAAGCCTATGGCATTAGCAGTACGATCCATAAATTCGGCTAATTGCAAATCGAGGCTAGTTAATCCACCAGCACTATGCGTTGCTAGAACCACCTCAAGCCGATTCCAGATATTGAGCCACTCCGGATGATGATCAATTTTTTCTGCATATTCGGCACACTGCTGCATAAAAGCAAAAGCAATTTTAAAATCTGGAAATAAAAAAGTGCGACTAATGGCATCGCGATTTTCTAGCATCTGCCAGGCTGGGTAATTTAAGCGCATCGCATTGCGTTCTTGATCATTTAATAAGCGGGGCATTAGCTGCGCTCTTGATTAAGATTAACAGCCATTTGGTATAAATTAGTTGAGCGCGCACCCGAACGACAAAAGGCCAAAATTGGGACAGGCATGGTTTTTAGTAAACGCGCCATTTCCTGGACTTGCTCAAGCGTTATTGCACCGCTAATAACTGGCAGAAAAGCATAATTTAAGCCAAGCTTTAAAGCCTCAGCCTGAATATTTTCATGCGGAGCTTGCTCAGGACCTTCCTCATAATCGGGGCGGTTGTTAATTACACTTTTATAGCCCTGCGCGGCAATATCAGCTAAATCATGCGGGGTAATCTGCCCAGCAGTACCAAACAATTCATTATGACAAGCTATTGGAATACTCATTTCAGCCTCTTTCAATACATTTAATAGAATTAATGTAGTCGGTTTTTTAAATCATTGCCAAACCACTGATAAATTAACATCCCAACCAACATCATCAAAGTAAAAACGAATGCCTTTTCATGGCCGCTACCTAAGGCAACGATCGCGGGACCCGGGCAAAATCCAGCGATTCCCCAGCCTACCCCAAATAACAAGCTACCAATAATTAAATGCCGATCAATTTGGCTACTTTTGGGCCACTGTATTAGCCCACCAAACCAAGTCTCAGTGCGCTTGCTGGCAAGATAAAAAGAGGCTAAACCAACTAATATTCCGCCAAGCATAACGAAAATTAAGCTGGGGTCCCAGTTACCAGCAAGGTCGAGAAAATGAATAATTTTCTGGGGATTAGTCATGCCTGAAATAATTAAACCCAGGCCAAATATAAGCCCAATCGCAAATTGACTTAGCAGTCCAAAGCTATGTTTCATTAGCTTGTTCCAAGTTTATTTTAAAAAACATGACGGAGCAGAAAAACGGTAAAAAAACCTGCGCCCATAAAAGCGATGGTGGCTACTAAAGACCTTGCTGAAAGTCGAGCAAGACCACAGATGCCATGTCCACTCGTACACCCAGACCCATAACTAGCACCAAAACCAACTAGTAACCCTGCCAGAATTAATGCGCCCCAGCCAGCATCAATAATCAGTACAGAATGCAAGTCAAAAAATAAACCGCCTAAGAGCGGGCTCGACAATAGGCCAACAACAAAACTCAGGCGCCACGCCCAATCGCCTGCCTGGGGTTTGGTTAAGCCACCCACTATCCCGCTGACCCCTAAAAGACGACCATGTAAATGAATATAAAGTGCTGCAGCTAGGCCCAAAATAACTCCGCCCAATAACGCTGGAATCGGTGTAAATGCGGTCCAATCAATTTGCATGCTATGGCCTTTTAATTGAGCTGTCGTTCAAGTCGCCATTGTAAATACCAGAGACCCAAACAAGCGCCGCCGATAAAACCTGGTAAGGCTAAAAAAGAACCAAGCGCTAAGGTTGAAATACCACTTAAACCCTGACCAATTGTGCAACCTAAAGCGGTAACCCCGCCAAAACCCATTAAAGCACCACCAAGTAAATGATTGCCAGTGTCCTCTACCCCATGAAAGGTTTCCCAACGAAAAGTCTTAGTGAGAATGGCGCTTAAAAAAGAGCCGACAATAATGCCGCCAACTGCAACAATACCTACAGTTAAGACTTTTGAAGTATCGCTAAATAAAATCAACCAATCGAGGGTATAGGCATACGGCGCTACAAACGAAAGGCTTTCCATGCGCCCAGAATTAGTCGCTAAAAATACCTCTTCGAGGGTCTTCGGGTCTTCAGCGATATATCCAAGATACCCAGAAACCCACCAAATAGCCACAATTGCTAAACCAACCCCAAAGCCGGCTAGTAGGTTTTCTATTTGCCAAAATGATTTTTTAGCCAACGCAAAAAGCACACATGCGCCGCCAATCAGTAACCCAAATATAAGTTGTAAATTAGCCTTCGCTACACTCGTATGAGGAGCCAAAATACTTGGTAGATCTTGAGAGGTACCGAGAGGAATAAATAGCGTGTCGATGGTGCTTACCCGCAATACTGCCAAAAAACCCTTTAAAGTCATATAAGAAACCAAACCCAAAACAAAAAATACTACGACTGACTTTAAATTACCGCCGCCAATCCGAATTAAGGTTTTGCTACCGCAACCTGAAGCCAGCACCATTCCAAAACCAAAACAAACACTACCAATAATGGTAGATAAATACAATAAACGATTGCTGGTATAGATCGATTTACTCGTATCAATATGGCCCTGCGAGGCTAAAATAGCTACCCCAATTATGGCAACCCCAATGGCCAGCGACCATTGGCGCAATCGGGTGTAATCCGACATCACTAAGACATCCGAAACTGCACCCATGGTACAAAAGCTAGACCATTGCATTAATGCACCAAGCAAAATGGTGACGATGAAGGTAAGCCACAAAATATGTTGACTAAGGTGAACTAGATCAGCAGAACTTGGCACGGGCTTAATTATTCTTAAAATTATAAAACTGCTGGTTTAAATATTGGGCAACATCGACTTCGTCTTCTGGAAATAAATCGAGTCGAAGTTCACTATTGCAAATTGCAACCATTGCCTTTAAGCGCTGGTAGCTAGTAACTTTACGATCGCTACGGGTATAAATTAGATCACCATTACTAAACCCCGATTTTTTAGCATGACAAGCATAACACTTTGTTTCCTCAATTAGCTTGCCATTTTTTAGTGCAGCATCAGCAGCAAAACAAAACGTATTCGCAGAAAAAAGGCTTATAACAATAAAAACTGTTTTAAAAAACCTATAATTAAAATAGAATTTGCTGGCAATTTCGGTCATGCACCTATTTTAAAGGATATTACTCTTCTTGGATGGAGAGATAAACGTTGTAAGCATTCATGCGATTTGCCGCTCGAAACAATGGCATACCCTCGTATTCTGACCAATCTGTCGATCGGTAGGCCTCATCAAAGGCATCTAAATTACGGGCCGCTGGCTCCATCGCAGTGCGCAGATAGCGTAAATAATCACTCGTAAATGCAATATCGCGCTGTGGATTAGTAGAATAGGCGCCATGCCCAGGGACAATTATTGCAGCTTGCAACTTTTCAATTTGCTGCAAAGAAGTAATCCAACTTTTACTATCAGCATTACCGACAAATGGAATTCGGCCATTGAAAACTAAATCGCCCGCAAATAACACCTTTTTACTTGGGATATACACCATCAAGTCTTCAGCCGTATGCGCAGGCCCAGCTCTAATCAGTAAAAACTCAACCCCGCCCACCATCAATTTAAAACGATCCTTCACCCAATGATCGGCAGCAATTAGTTTCGTGTGTTGATTAATCCATGGTGCAAAATCAATTCGTGAGCTAATTAATCGTTGTTGTGCGGCATCTGAATTTAAGTAGACCTTACCATTTTCATTAGCATAAATAACTGCCCCAACTTCACGAAAAGCCTGCAACCCATAGATATGATCAGCGTGATAATGCGTGACAATCACTGCCACCACCTTTTGCTGAGTCATGGTCTTAATTTTTTGTATTAATTGCCTAGCTAAAACAGGTGAGCCTAGGGCATCAATCACCACCACTCCCTTGGGAGTAATGACAAAGCCGGCATTCGAAATAAAATTTTGATTTTTGGCATTCCCCATTTCTGGCAAGCCCTGTACAAAATAAACTTGTTTGGCCACTTCAATCGGTTGAATTTGATTGAGCAGAGCATCACCTGTTGGCAGAACAGTGCTCTGCGCCAGTGCCCACTGGCAGAACAGCGTTATTAGTAAGGCACTGCAGTTACGGTTTAATGTAAGCAAAATGGTCTTTTGCTTGAAGATCGGCGATGCGCACCACACCAGACGGCGTAAACTCTGCGTCTAAAATAAACTGATCCTTTTTCAAATTGCGATTTTTTAGAGTGATTTCACACACCTCAAAACGGACTCCACGCGACTTTAAAGCCGATACCAGCGATGCATATTCAACATTATTTTTTTTATCTTTAGCCCCCTCCATTAATATATCTACTCCATTAGCATGCGTTACCACAATAATTTTCGTGCTTGGAGCAGTGTCTAAATGGTTACGAATATTACGCAAAGCTTTTAATCCTTGCGTTTCAGCATCATCTACGTGATAGACCACTTGAGTTGGAGCACCAGTATTTTGCGCAAAGCTAAGCTGAGGTAGAAACGCCGTCAAGAGCAAGGTAAAAGCTAAGAAAACCCCAGCAGTTATTTTATTATTGAAGATCATCGTAATTCCTTATGGGTCATTTTTAAGACTAATTTAAGGCGACCATTCCGGGGTTATTCTTAACGCCCTTCACCTCAGGTTCATTTAATTTAACCGCCTTAATAATTTTAGTTTCACGCAAATGTCGAGCGATAACATCCCAAATTGGCTCGCCACCAAGGTCTTTCGATTCCTCGCTAACCGGAGCCCAACCAGCTACGCGGTAGGATTTATCAGCATCAAGCGGCTTACCATTTAAACGCATATTTGAAATACGCCCACCCATTGAGGCAACTGGATCAATGGTGTACTGCAAACCGCCTACACGCACCATATCGCCACCTTGTTGGTAATAAGGATCTGGATTAAATAAATTATCAGCGACATCTTCTAAAACATTTTTAATCGTCTCCCCCGTCATCTTAGAGACAGTGGTGTACGGATAAGTAATAGCAGTTTGATCGAGGAGATTTTCCATGGTGATAGTTTGACCAGGAAGTAACGATGTGCCCCAGCGGAAGCCAGGGGAAAAAGCAATTTCAGCATTTTTCTGCGACATGAGACCATTTAAAATAACTTGGTCGAAGCTACCGTTAAAGTTGCCGCGGCGATAAAGTAAGGCTTCAGTTACTGCTAATTTTTCAGCTAATTTAGCCTCAAAGGGTGCGCGAATTTTTTGAATTAATTGGTTCATGCCAACATCGGCAGGCAATAAATTAGAAAAAATTGGCAACAACTTGTAACGAAAATCAACCGGTTTACCACCCTTCACTTCAAAATCTAGTACTCCTAAATATTTGCCATTAGAGCCAGCATTCGTCACCAAGGTTACTCCCGAGCTATTTTTGACTTTTACTGGAATCGGAACCCCATCATGAGTATGGCCGCCTAATATGGCATGCAAGCCAGTAACCCGAGAGGCTAATTTTAAATCGACGTCCATACCGTTATGAGAAAGTAAAATTACGACTTTAGCGCCTTTGCTAACAGCTTCATTAATGTTTTTTTGTAAATTTTCTTCCTGAATGCCGAAAGTCCAGTTAGGTACAAAGTAGCGTGGATTTGCAATTGGGGTATAAGGAAAAGCCTGGCCAATAATAGCTACCGTAATACCATTCATTTGGCGAATTACATAAGGACTAAAAACATCATCCCCAAAATCGCTGGTCTTAATGTTTTGGGCTAAAAATGAAATTTTGTTACGAAAATCTTTTTCCACAATCTCAAGTACACGTTTTTCACCCAAAGTCATTTCCCAGTGAGCCGTCATCACATCAACCCCTAGCGCTAAAGAGGCATCAACCATATCTTGGCCTTTAGTCCATAGCGCCGTACCCGAACCCTGCCACGAATCGCCACCATCTAATAGCAGCGCATTAGGTCGAGAGGCTTTAACTTGCTGAATGAGAGAAGAAAGATGAGCGAAACCACCCATCTTGCCGTAATTTTGTGCGGCTGCGCTAAAGTCAAGATAGGTGAATGCATGAGCATCACGTGTTCCTGATGCAATACCATTCGCCTTTAAAAAATAATCGCCTACTAAATGCGGCATCTGCCCTGCTTGAGGGCCAACCCCCAAATTGACATTGGGCTCACGAAAATAAATCGGCATTAACTGCGCATGACAATCGGTAAAGTGCATCAAGTGCACATTACCGAAGGCTGGTAAATCATAGAATTTTTTTGCTGCGCTTTGAGCGCTGGCAAAATTTGCGCTTAAACCCATCCCACCTGCAGTGGCTATTGCTAATGCCTGCAGAAACTCACGGCGGTTAATTGACATAAAACCTTATTGATTTACTGGTGACTGCGGATCTAATAATAAGGCCATTACATCTTGAATTTGTTTTTCATTTAATAATTTAAAGTGAGTAAACCGAGGCATGTTACTGCATGCATTATAGGCTTTTGAATTACTAATCCTGTTCCAGGTGTACACCATGATTTGCTTAGAATAGCCACGCGTTTTACCGTAATTCCATAAGCTAGGACCGATATTGCCGTAAGAAATTTCTTTTTTATTAATTTCATGACAGTTATAGCATCCGCCACCAACTGGTGTTGTGGCAGTATCAGTCCAGGTGGCACCTCGGCCACTTTGTGCAATTGCCTCGCCCTTTTTCCAATCGCCTATGTATATAAAATCTGAAGGAGGTTGAATTTCCGCCATATTTAACTTTTGAATTGCTTCACGTTTAGCAATAGCTGCTTTACTATTGCCGTTAGCAAAGACTACATCAGAACAAAAAGCCTGAGTTTCATCTTGCTGAATACGATCTAAACCAGCAATGCCGTCAGCCCTAAAACTACTTTGCATCATTTTTTGAAATGCTGGATCGGCTTTTTGCTGAGCAAATACAGTACCTGAAAAACAAAGTACTCCTAAGGCGGTACTAATAACAAGCCCAGATGCTAGCACCACTGTACGCAGATATTGCTGAATAAATTTAGTCATGATCAAATCCGTTCTTATCGTTTTAAGCCAGGGGTTTGCACAATACCCCCGTTAGCGGTAGCTGCCATATACATTGATAAAGCAATGATTACATCCGAACCATAAATTGGGAAAGGAAAACGTTGCTGCCGGAAACAATCATTTAAACGCTGTTGCATCGTCCAAAATTGCCCGCTTGAAACACGATAAGCGGGCCACGAACCCCATCCTAAAGCAGCTCCAGCTTGGGTAGTAATATTTGGCAAATCTTGCAAGCGAATTCGCTTGCCATTTTCACCGTGGCACGAGGCACATGAAAAATCCATTGGGCCGCCCTCGAAGAAAAAGGCGCGCTTACCCAAGGCAATCATTTCTTTTTCCTTAGGGTGGGTGGTGCCAACATTAATTTTTTTACCCTTCGAAAGAGTGACTACATATGCAACCAATGCTTCCATTTCTTTTTTAGGGCCCACCTGAAATGGCGCATCAATCGTAGCCTGTGGATCAATGCCTTGTATTTTTTCTCTGCATGTCATTAAACGTGATTCAAGATCTTGCACGCGGTTACTATCTTTAAAGTAACGGGGTAACTGCGCAGCAGCACCTTCAACCACCCCAGGGCCAAGACCTAAATCACATTTTTCTAAGCTAATATTTTTGGGGCCCATAGGTTTTTTCCACAACCCCTCCCCAGCCGCCTCATACAATTCAGAAGGATTGCCATCGGCAATCATTTCACGGTACTTCGCTATCCCATCACTAGCGGTTTGGGCCTGCACAGTATGAACTTGCATACTGATAACCAGCGCGCTAAACAACAATGCATAAATACATTTAAAACTCAGCTCAATATCCTGTCTCATGGTCTGCGCCCTTTATCATTTTAAGCCCATACTAAACCTAACCAACGGTTGCTTCATCGGTACGTTTATCACCTTTGCTATCGATCCAACTTACAATCAGCTTATCGCCTTTGGCGCCCTTATATTTAAAATTCAAAAATGGGTCTTTTGATACTGCTGGGCCAAACTGTGCATTAAAGACATCATTGCCCTGTGCCTTAACATTTAAAGTACTAATAAACCAAGCAGGAATTACTTTTCCAGCTGCATCTTTACGCTGACCAGATTCCATATCATGTTTCATTAAAATTTTTACATCAACTACACCGCCGCTTTCGGTTGCTCTTACGCGCATTGGATCAGCCATTATTGCTCCTTAATAGATCGAGGGGAAAACCCCGGTAAAATTACATTGATTACAGAATTGATCAGTTGTTGCATTACCCGCCGCAACCACCTAAAGTAACCTTCACCTCTTTTGAAGACATGAGCCATTTACCATCAGCCTTTGCCAGGGCATAGACATTTGAAGTTTGGCCCATCTTAATGCGGGTCGTTACAAAGGGTTCGGTGCCAGCTGGAATAAAAAACATAGCTGCCAAAGCGCTCGGATTTTTTTCTACCAAAATGGCTAATTGATCAGCCTTTAAGGTGGTCGAAATACCAACTGGAACTACCGCGCCATTTTCAGCAATATCTGGAGCGTTTAAGGTAACTGCGCCCGATTTCTCTGGGGCACTGCCTAACACCTTAAAAACATCATCAAGACTTTTGCCCTCAAAAGCTGCTTTATTCCAAGCCTGTGCTTGAGCCTCGCTAATTAATCCTGCTGCAGCCATCAATCCAAAAACGGCCGAGTACTTTAATACATCTCGTCGCTGCTTATTCATAAACACTCCTTAAGTCAAATTCGAACAACTTATATAGATAAATCATAACAACTGCTGGCCACTACAGGGAAGTTTATTCCCCGGTCAACATCCAATGAACTAAAACCTGTAAATCTTTATTAGATAAATCGGGGTGTGGCGGCATTGGTATTGGCCCCCAGACTCCCGACCCACCTTGCTTTACTTTTGTCACTAGTTTAGCCTCAGCGCCTACCTGACCACGATATTTAGTCGCTACATCAGTAATTGAAG
>Ga0049085_10000188_pt1 | contig 26330 bp, 27 predicted proteins | sample GreLakmeSU08MSRF_FD_66721 | JGI IMG/M metagenome (GOLD analysis project Ga0049085, IMG submission 66721) | Freshwater lentic microbial communities from great Laurentian Lakes, MI, USA - Great Lakes metaG SU08MSRF | ecosystem: Environmental > Aquatic > Freshwater > Lake | place: Great Lakes... | reverse complement strand
TAGGTAGACCGCATCGGCTCCATTGGCGAACGCGGCGCGTACGGCGTCGAGCGAACCGGCTGGCGCCAGGAGCTCTGGGAGGCTCGTCATGCCGCGCCCAGAGCGACCGGCGCGTGCAGGGCCCCGCCGGAGCTAACGGCGCAGTTCGCGAGGCGGGAGTATGCTGGGCGTTGCATGGTCAACAGATTCTCCACACAAATGTAGTCATCCACGGGCAGAAACCGCGTTCCCGCCGGCTCCGTAGCGAGATATGTCAAGGAGCTGACATGGCCTGGTGGATTTCGCTCGGGGTCACCCTCGCGGCTTCATGGATCGGCCATGGCGCCGCCCGCCGCTTCGTACGCGAACGCCTTCGTTGGGCCGCATCGGCGCTCAGGCCCGTGGCGCCGGCGCGACCGATGTGAAGCGTAGGGACCTCGTCTCGCCAGGCCGCTAGTCCGAACGTTTCGCGAACCGAAGAAACCAAGCGACCGCCACGAAGCCGATTGCGGCCCAGCGGACTGCGGCGCTATCGATCCGGATCCCAACACCGAACGCTGCGATGCCGACGACGGCCAATGCACTTTTCGCCATCGAAAGCTTCGACATCCCGCCGTTGCTAGCATCGGTCATACTGCGGAGAGCCCCAGCGCGCGTGCCTCAGTGTCCGACACGTCGAGCGTCATTCGCAGGAGCGCCGTGGACAACACTTTGCCCTGCGCGTCGATCTTGAGCGAGCGAGTGCCACCGCCGTCGAGCGCGCCATGCAACAGGAAGTTCAGGGCCCAGAGATTCGGCAGTTCATAGCGTTCGACCGGTCCCGTGATGAGCTGGGCAAAGTGCAAGGCGACGGCATCGACGGTGAGGTGGCGTTCCAGCAGCGCATACCACTCCTGCTTCAGCGCAATCACACCAACGTTCGCCATGTCCCCCTTGTCGCCAGACCGGGCGTGCGCCACGTCGCGAAGGCGGATCTTCATGCCAGCAACTCCACGCGTGGTATCACCGCGGCCGCATCAATCAGGGCCGGCCAATACGCGAGGATTTCCTCCACCTTCGCGCGCGCGCCGAAATACCCCGTGACGCTCGGCGGACCGTTCAGGACCAGCGGTGCGATCTCTCGCGTGAACCGCGAGACCTTGGCGCGGTCGGCGTCACGAACGCCAACACGCAGCTGCACTTCTGGCGCATCACGGCCCGCGTCGGGACCCGCCAGCGCGCCGTGCACGGCACCCGCGCCGATGATTTCCGTATGCACCCGTTCGAACCGCAGACCAAGCCGCTCGAGACGCGCACGGAGCAACCGATCGGCGGCTTCGGCCTTGGCCCGCGCGTCCGGCCACGCGTACACCAAGGTGCCGACGGCTTTGAACCCGTCTCGGTAAGCGGCACTCACCTTCAGTTTGCCAGTCGCTGGCGAACCGCGGACACCGGACAGTCTCACGCGGTCGTTGCCCAGATCGTCGAGCCGGATACTCGTGAAGTCCGTGACGACGTCGGCCGTGACGTAGCGGGCTGGATCACCGATTTCATAGATGAGCTGTTCAGTGACCGTTTGCCGCGACACCCGACCACCGGTGCCAGAGTGCTTCGTGACGACGAACGATCCATCGAAGGCGACTTCGACAATGGGATAGCCGATGTCGTCGAGCGCTCCGATGGTCTGCCAGTCCGCCGAGCAGTTACCGCCCGTGGCCTGGGCGCCGCATTCGATCACGTGCCCCGCGACGGTGCCCGCGGCCAGGAGATCAGCGTCGCTGGACGTCCAGCCAAACTCGTGGCGCAACGGGGCCACGGTGAGCGCGGCATCGTGGCAACGTCCTGAGAGTACGACCTGCGCGCCGAGCGCGAGCGCTTCCGCTAACGGCGCCGACCCCAAGTACGCATTGGCTGACACGAGACGATCACGAACGACAGCGAGCGGCTCGCCGGTCTCCATGTTCTGCAACTCGTGTCCCGCTGCGAGCAGCGCGTCTACCCGCGGGAGCAAATCGTCTCCCGTCACGAGCCCGACGCGCACGGTACCGCGGGCCGCATTGCGATCAAGCATCGCGAGCACTGCGGCGGCGCACGCCTCGGGATTCACGCCACCCGCATTTGCCAGCAACTTGACCCGCGCTGCGACGAGCGCCGGCAACACGCTTTCGATCGCACCGACCACATCGCGCGCAAAGCCTTCGGCCGGGTTGCGTTCCTTCTGGCGCTGAAGCACCGACATCGTGACTTCGGCCAAGTAGTCCAGCATCAGGTAGTCGAGCGGCCCACCTTCTACCAGCCGACGGGGCGCATCGAGGTCGTCTCCCCACATCCCGGAACCACCGCCGATGCGAACGACGCGCGAGGTCACTCGCCCGCCTGCATGCGCGCGGGAAGCACATAGGGCCCGAGGTGCGGCCCCGGATTGTTCAGCGCCGTGCGCAGCGTGAGCGCGAGCATGGTGCGGGTGTCTTCAGGATAGACGATCGCATCGATGAATCCACGAGCGCCGGCGAACTGTGCGTCCAGCTGATGCTCATAGTCGCTTCGCATCGCATCCACCGCCTCGCTGACCGCCGGAGTCGGAGCCCCGCCCGCCTTTCGCGCAGCGTCGAGCGCCGGTCCATGCACGGCCTGCACGGCACTGCCTCCTTCCATGACCGCCATGCGGCCAGTGGGCCAGGAGAGAATGAAGTCTGGATCGAAGCCCTGGCCGGCCATGGCATAGTACCCGGCACCCGAGGCGTGGTTGACCGTCAAGACGATCTTGGGAACGGTCGCGGTGGCCATCGCTTCAACAAATCGCGCGCCCGCACGGATAATGCCCGCATGTTCGGCTTCCGGACCTACCATAAACCCAGAGACGTCCTGCACAAATAGAAGCGGGATCCCCTGGCGGTCACATCGGTCGATAAAATAGGCGGTCTTTTCCGCACTTTCTGCGTAAATGATTCCGCCGAACCGTGCACCTCCGTCGGGCTGTTTGAGGAGTCCGCGATAGTTCGCGACGATGCCGACCGTGATGCCTTCAATGGAAGCATCGGCGCAGATCATCTCTTTCGCGATGTGCGGCTGGAACTCGTCCATCGTACCCTCGTCGACGATGCACCGAAGTACGGCGTGCATGTCGTACGCCATCCGATGATCCGCCGGCAACAGGTCGTAAAGTGATTCAGGATCGCCGCCGGCGACCAGCGCGACCGTGGGATCAGGTCGGCGGGGCCTGCTCTTCGGTTCAGGGAGGCGCGCCACGAGTTCACGAATCTGCCGGAGGCAGTCGGGGTCGGAGTCCATGGCATAGTGCGCGACCGCACTGATCTCCGTATGCGTGGCCGCTCCGCCAAGCACCTCACCGTCGATCGTCTGACCTGTCGCCCCCTTCACCAAGTTCGGCCCGCCGAGTCCCATGAACGATGTGCCTTTCACCATCAAGATCACATCGGACAGCGCGGGCAAGTATGCACCGCCAGCGACGCACTGACCCATCACCGCGGCGATTTGCGGCACCCGAAGGTACCGGCGCATGAGCGAGTTGTAATAGAAGATGCGCGCCGCACCATACTGCCCGGGAAACACTCCGCCTTGATACGGAAGGTTCACGCCTGCCGAATCGACCAAGTAGATGATCGGTACACGCGACCGCATCGCGCATTCCTGCGCGCGCAGAATTTTCGCAATGGTCTCGGGCCACCACGACCCTGCCTTGACGGTTGCGTCGTTGGCGACGATCACACACTCGCGGCCCGACACATACCCGACCGCCGTGATGACGCCGGCGCCCGGCGCCTGACCGTCATACTTGTCGTGTGCCACGAGCAGGCCGAGTTCAAGCAACGGGGCATCGGAATCGGTGAGCTGCGTGACGCGCTCGCGCGCCGTGAGCTTACCCTGCGCATGCTGCTTCGCGGCCTTGTCCGAACCGCCGCCCTCCCGGAGCCGCGCCTCCAGAGCGCGGGACGCGTCGCTCAACGCACGCAATCTCGACGTCACACGTGTTGCGGATGGCGCTGTGCGAACCAGTCCTTGATGTACGCCACCAGGTCGCCGGTAGACGACCCCGGTCCGAACAGCTTGCCCGTACCGAGCGCGGCGAGCGCGTCCATGTCTTCCTGCGGGATGATGCCTCCGCCAGTCAGCAGGAGATCGTCACGTCCCTCGGCACGGATCAGATCGAGCACTCGCGGGAACAGCGTCATGTGCGCGCCGGACAGGATCGAAAGGCCCACCACGTCCACATCTTCCTGGATCGCGGCGGTGGCGATCATCTCCGGCGTTTGATGCAACCCGGTGTAGATGACCTCCATCCCGGCGTCGCGCAGCGCCGCTGCAACGACTTTAGCCCCCCGGTCATGGCCGTCGAGGCCGGGCTTGGCGACTAGAACGCGAATGGGACGTGACATGTGATCAAAGTTAGTTAGAAGAACACCGGCTCACGATATGCGCCGAACACGTCTTCGAGCGCGGCGCGGATCTCGTACAGTGTGCAGTACGAACGCGCGCACGCGAGGATGTATGGCACGACATTCTCGCTCCCGCGGGCCGCCGTACGCAGCCGGTCGAGGTGAGCGGTGCATGTGGCGCTGTCACGGGTCTCACGGAGCCGCTGGAGGCGCAGCCCCTGCTCACGAGTCGCTTCCTCGTCCATTTTGAGCAGCGGGATGCTGAGCGACTCATCGGTCTCGAAGGCGTTCACACCAACGATCACGCGGCGTTGCTGCTCAATCTCCCACTGCTGACGCATGGCGCTTTCGGAAATCTTGCGTTGCAACCAGCCGGCCTCCAGCGCGTTCACGACGCCGCCGACACCATCGATCTCGGCGAACAATGCCTCGGCATCGGCTTCGAGTTCATCGGTGAGCCGTTCGACGTAGTACGATCCGCCAAGCGGGTCCGACACATTGGGCACGCCGGTCTCATACGCAAGAACCTGCTGCGTGCGCAGCGCCACCTGTACCGCCTGCTCAGTCGGCAGCGCGAGTGTTTCGTCCATTGAGTTGGTGTGCAACGACTGCGTCCCGCCAAGGGTGGCGGCCAGCGCCTGATAGGCGACGCGCACCACGTTGTTCATTGGCTGCTGCGCGGTCAGCGTCACGCCCGCGGTCTGCGAATGGAAGCGCATCATCCACGAACGCGGGTCCTTGGCCTTGAACCGGTCGCGCATGTGGCGGGCCCAGATGCGCCGGGCCGCGCGCAACTTGGCGATCTCCTCGAAGAAGTCATTGTGGACGTCCCAGAAGAACGAGAGGCGTGGCGCAAAGTCGTCTACCGCTAACCCTCGCGCGATGCCGCGCTCGACATAGGTGAAGCCGTCGGCGAGGGTGAAGGCCAGTTCCTGCGCCGCGGTCGCACCGGCCTCACGAATATGGTAGCCCGAGATCGAAATCGTGTTCCACTGAGGCGTGTGCTTCGCCCCCCATTCGAACATATCCACGATCAGTCGCAGCGCCGGTTCGATCGGGAAGCACCAGGCGTGCTGCGCCATGTACTCCTTCAGGATGTCGTTCTGCACCGTGCCACGGAGCTTCTCGGCAGGAACACCCTGCTTTTCCGCCGCCGCGATGTAGAAACACCAGAGGATGATCGCCGGGCCATTGATCGTCATCGACGTGGACACGTCGCCGAGTGGGATCCCTTCGAAGAGCGCCTCCATGTCGGCCAGCGAACTGATAGCGACACCACACTTACCCACTTCACCTTCGGAACGCGCGTGATCGGAGTCGTAGCCCATCAGCGTTGGAAAATCGAACGCGACGGAGAGTCCGGTGGTGCCGTGTTCGAGCAGAAACTTGTAACGCTCGTTGGTTTCCTTGGCCGAGCCGAACCCGGCGAACTGGCGCATCGTCCAGAGGCGGCCGCGATAGCCGGTCGGGTGGATGCCCCTCGTGTAGGGAAATTCTCCCGGCACTTCAAGCGCAGTCCCCGCCGAACCTTCGAGGTCGAGTGCCGTGTAGACCGGCCCGACTTCTTTTGCTGAATTCGTAAAGTTCAGGTCACGACGCGCGCCGGCGTCGTACCGCGTGCGCCACGCCGCCACCTGGCGGCGGAGATCGTCGAGTTCGCGCTGCATCTCGGCAATCGTTGCATCGGCGTCGGTCTGCACACCCGTCATCGGGTCACTCCCGTCAGGAGGGGTCCACTTCGCGCGAGCAAGGCATCGGCCACCGCGAACGGTGTCGCTTCACCCGACTCGACTTTTGGCATTTCGCCATCGAGCCAACCATTCGTCGCCGCATCAAGCCAGAGCCGATGTCTCACCCGATCTTCCACCACATCAACTACGCGCTGCCGCAGGCGCACACGGCGCCTCGCGGCCAACACACCACGTCGCTCAAGATAGACGAAATGGCGGTCGAGTGCGGCGGACAATTCAACAACTCCCAACCCCGTCGTGCCCACGCATTGAATCACCGCCGGGGTCCACGAATCGCCATCCGTGCTCACCGCAGCCTTCCGTGCCGCCTTCGCCGGATTCGCAATCCGTCGAAGATTCGTGAGGTCGACTCCGTGATGCGCCGGATCGTCGCCGCCGAGCGCGTGCCCGCCGCGCATCCCCAGCATGACTTCGAGGTCGTGCTTCACCCGGTCAGCACCGGAACGATCGGCCTTGTTGACGACGAAGAGGTCGGCAATCTCCATCAATCCCGCCTTCATGGTCTGGATCGAGTCACCCGACTCGGGTACGAGCACCACGACGGTCTGGTCAGCGGTGCGCGCGACCTCGAGTTCGCTCTGCCCGACGCCGACGGTTTCGATCAGAATACGGTCCATGCCGAAGGCATCCAGTACGTCGCAGAGTTCGCGCGTTGTGCCGGCGAGTCCGCCGAGCGAGCCGCGCGTGGCCATTGAGCGGATGAACACCCCTGGATCGAGGGCCACCGGTTCCATCCGCACGCGATCGCCCAGCAGCGCGCCTCCGGTGAACGGCGAGGTGGGGTCGACCGCTAGGATCCCAACGGTGTGACCGGCTGCGCGGTACCCGGCAGCGAGCAGCGTCGTGAGCGTGCTCTTTCCCGCTCCCGGCGGGCCAGTGATCCCGATGCGCCGGGCACGGCCGAGCCGTGGATGCAACAGAGCGAGCAGTTCATCGCAACCAGGCCGTCCGTCCTCAACGATCGACATGGCGCGGGCGAGCGATGCGCGCCGGCCGTCGAGAAAGGCATCCACGAGCGCTTGCACCGCCATGGTCACGAGCCTGCCCCCGGTTCGTCGTGTTCGTCGCCGATTTCGCCCACCAGTTCCTCCACGAGGTCCTCGAGTGTAACGATACCGGCAATGTCGCCTGATGGGCTGCGAACCACGGCCAGGTGGCGGTGTTCCCGAAGCATTCGACGCATCACAACAGCGCACGTATCATCGATATTCGCAGCGGCGACCGCACGCAGCGTCGACAAGGGTTCCAGCGGATGCGCAAGCACATCAAACGCATGCACCACACCCAACACCTGCTGACCGTCAGTCGCGATCACCGGAATGCGCGTGTACTTCGACTGCGCCACGGACTGCGCTACGTCATCCGCCGACATGGACGGCGTCACGAAGGTGACGCGCTCGCGCGGCGTCATCACGCCCTCGACCCGCGTTTCGCCGAACTCGACGACCCCGCTGATGATTTCGGATTCCGCCGCCTCACCGAGTCCTTCCATCTCCGCTTCGCGCAACAGATCCTCCAGCGGATCGGTCGGCGCGGGCAGTTCGGCGGCGTTCTCTGGCGGAACCGCCTGGCGCGCGATGCGCGAAGCGAACCCGAGAATCGGACCGAACAGCGCATCGAGCACCTTCAGTAGCGGCATCAGCACCGGAATCAGCGACGTCGCCCACCGACGCGCGATTGCGCGCGGCACCAGCTGGCCCACGACGAGCAGCATGGCCGCGCCGAACGCGAGATCCGCGACCAGCGCTGACCGTTCTTCACGGAACGCGATGACCGCGCCCAGCGCAAAGACGGCCGCGGCAATGCCGGTGCCGGCCGCTAGCAGGAGTTGGTGCGAACGCCCAAGCGCCGGCGCCGCCTGATCGGTGTCGCCGGCGATCTGCCGCTCGGCCCAATGGCGAAGCCAGATGCGACTGACCGACCGTACCGACGTAGCCGCCGCGGTGAAGGCCCCGACCAACAGCGCGAACACGAGGATGAGCGCGACCGTGCTCATGGACGCTCCGCGGCTGTCGATATTGCTGGCTCGATCGCTACTCGCTCGATCTGACGGCGAACGACCCGTTCAACGACGAGCCGCCGGGAACCAACGATTACGACATCACCGCATTTCGGCGCACCACCGACCTTCGCATACACCAATCCGCCGACGGTATTCACATCGTCACACGCAACGGGTTCGCCGATGAGTTCGGACAGGTCATCGAGCGTGAGCCGCGCCGAGACAGAGAAGCGCGACCCAGACTCCCGGCGTACGTCGGGCTCCTCCAGATCGTGCTCGTCGCGGATGTCTCCGACGATCACCTCAAGGGCGTCCTCGAGCGTGACGATTCCGGCGGTGCCGCCAAACTCATCTACGACGACGGCTAGGTGCCGACGTGAGGCTTTGAAGTCCCGAAGCTGGTCGTCGACCGGTTTCGTGGCTGGAATGAACTGCGCCGGGCGGATCAGCGATTGCCAGCCTTCCGTCGGCTCCGCGCCAAGCAGTACAGACGGCAACAAGTCCTTCGCATGAAACAGGCCAGCGACATTGTCCAGTGACCGATCGTAGACGACATAGCGAGAATGGCCGCTCGCGCGCACCCGCTCGACCACTCGGACCCACGACCACGACTGGTCGAGGCCGACAACATTCACGCGCGGCACCATGATGTCCAGTACGCTGGTGTCACCGAGCGAAAAGACGCCGTGGAGCAGGAGCGCATCATCCTGCGACACCCCGGATTCCGCGGCCACGACCTCCCGGAACTGCTCGACACTCGATTCGCGCTCTTCGACCGTGTCGGGAGGCTCCGGGAGCAGCGACTCGAGCATACGATCGGCAACGGACCCCGCCCACACGAATGGGCGCATCAGGCGTTCAACGGAGTGAATGAACCGAAGGTGCCTCACTACACCGCCAGCGCCGACCATGTCGCCTGCGGCGCGAGCCGAACTCTCCGCAAAGACCACGATAAGGATGCCCGCCGCCACGACGAGTGGCGCAAGCTGCACGCTCGGGACGTCCGACATCTTGAGCGCGGAGGCGGCGCAGGCGCCGGCCAGCAGTTGAGAAAGGATGCGGGCGAACGCGAGGGCCCGGTGCGCCCGTTCACGTCGCTCCACGAGTGCCGCCACCGCCGGCGACGGGGCAACCAACTCCTCGTCGATCGCGAGCAGCGCGCCATCGGCGAAGGCGCAGTACGCAGCGGCGGACGTCGCCGCCAGAGCGAGCAACACGAGCAGCAGCGTCACGCAGCGCCCTCGGCCAGCGCGCGCGCGAGCAATGCTTCCTGCCGGTGCCACATCACCGAGCGGGTGCGACTTGGCCCCGCCGGGTGATCGTAGCCAAGCAGGTGCAGCACGGCGTGGACAACGAGACGCAGTACTTCTTCCCGGAGCGGGATCGCGTGCTCGATCGCCGCGCGCGCCGCAACGCCCGGTGCGATGTACACATCGCCCGCGATCGCGCCGTCTGGCGCCGGCAAGGCAAACGCGATCACGTCGGTTGGACGCCGATGCCCCAAGTAGCGCGCATTCAGGCGGCGAATCGTCGCATCGCTGACGAGCGTGATCGACACCGTCGCACGGCGAACGCCTTCCGAACGCAGCACGAGGCGGGCGACACGAGTGACCGCGGTGCCCGGTGCGCCCGTCACCGCGAGTTCGCGCGACACCGTCACATCGAGTCTGGCGCGCACCGTGCGCTGCGGCTCAGTCAGCGACCTCACCCTGCTGCGCACCAGCCGCTTCACGCCCGGGGTTCCGCGTCGGCCGCGTACGCCCGGACGATGTCGCGGACGATGCGATGCCGCATCACGTCGGATTCGGTGAGGTAATGGATCGCGATCCCCTGAATGCCGGGGAGGATACGCTCGACCTGAAAGAGACCACTGTCTTCGCGGCGAGGTAGGTCGACCTGCGTCTTGTCACCAGTGATCACCGCGCGCGAATTCACGCCAAGCCTCGTCAAGAACATTTTCATCTGCGCGCGGGTGGCATTCTGCGCCTCGTCGAGGATGACGAACGCGTCCGCCAGCGTCCGTCCACGCATATAGGCGAGCGGCGCGATCTCAATCACGCGCGTTTCGAGGGCCTTTTGCACGCGCTCGCCGGGCATCATGTCCTCCAGCGCGTCGTACAACGGCCTGAGGTAGGGATCCACCTTGGCTTGCATGTCGCCCGGGAGAAATCCGAGCGATTCCCCAGCCTCGACCGCCGGCCTCGCGAGCACAATCCGCTTGACCCGCTTACGCACCAGTGCATCGACGGCTGCGGCGACAGCGAGATAGGTCTTGCCTGTACCGGCCGGCCCGATCCCGAATACGATGTCGTGCTCGAGAATCGACTGCAGGTATGCGGACTGCCCCGGCGTCTTTCCCTGCACGACCTTGCGGATTCCTGGCAGGACGAGCCTCGGGCCGACCGTCGGGTCGCCGCTCGAATCACACGCGAGCCGGATGACATCGTCTGGCTCGAGCGACTCGCGGCGTCTAGCGGAATCGATCATCCGCTGGGCCACCAGCGTCGCCTTGTCGACCGCGGACGCTGTACCAGCGAGGACCAGCGCTTCACCGCGGAGCGTGGCGCGGACTGCGAATTGCTTTTGCAGTTCGAGCAGGTTGGCGTCGCCCACGCCGGCGAGCGTGAGCAGGTCGGCGCCCTCGGTCGGAAGCCGCGCGGTCGTGCCTTCGATCGTCCCCACTCCGTGACCGGGGTCGCCCATCACGACTCGTCGGTACGGATATGCAAATCCTTGAGATCGGCGGCCGGCACGCGTGTCGGCGCCTGCTCGAACAGTGCGCGTGCCGCGGTCGTCTTGGGGAACGCGATCACGTCGCGCAGCGACGGCGCACCGGACAGCAACATCGCTATGCGGTCAAAACCAAACGCGACTCCGCCATGCGGCGGCGCACCGGAGCGCAGCGCTTCGAGGAGGAATCCGAACCGTCGTTCCTGCTCCTCACGATCGCCGATACCGAGAAGATCGAACATGCGCGACTGCGTGACGGGATCGTGCGTGCGGATGCTGCCCCCACCAAGTTCCGTGCCGTTGAGCACCACATCGTACGCCTGAGCACGCCAACGCTCCGGGTGGTCCGGGTGCGCGGCGACGTCGGCCGCGAGCGCTGCCGTGAACGGATGGTGAACCGCGGCAAGCGCCCCCGTTGCCGGGTCACGCTCAAACATTGGAAAGTCTGTCACGATGACGAATTGCCGATCGTCGTCGCGCACGATGGCGAGCCGGCGCGCGCATTCCTGACGCACACGGTCGAGCGCGGGGTTCGAGACCCGGTCGCTGCCGGCCACGAAGAGCAGTAACGCGCCGTCCGGCAGTGCGTCAAACGCGCCGACGCCGTCGACGAACTTCGCCAGTGGTCCGTCGAGTTTGCCGTCAAGGCGCCGCAGACGCAGCAGGCCGCCAGCCCCGGCGTCCTTGGCGAGCGCCTCGACCTCGTCCACCTGTTTCCGGCTCCATACCGCCCCACCTGGCACGATGATTCCGCGGACGCGGCCGCCGCCGTCGATCGCCGCTTGGCTGATATTGAACGCCACCTCGCGAAACACGTCGGTGTAATCGACGATCTCGAGACCGTAGCGGAGGTCGGGCCGATCGCAGCCATACCGTTCCATCGCCGCAGCATAGGTCATCCGCGGAAAGACCGAGGGGATGTCGAATCCCGCTTCGCGCCAGAGCGACACGATCAGTCCTTCGGCGAGCGCGAGGATGTCGTCCTGCGAAACGAACGACGCCTCGATATCGATCTGCGTGAATTCGGGCTGTCGGTCGGCCCGAAGATCTTCGTCGCGGAAGCAGCGCGCGATCTGGAAGTACCGATCGAACCCGCTGACCATGAACAGCTGCTTGTAGATCTGCGGCGACTGCGGCAGCGCGTAGAACTCGCCGGGATGCACGCGGCTCGGCACGAGGTAATCTCTCGCGCCTTCCGGTGTCGGCTTCGTCAGCACCGGGGTTTCGAGCTCGAGGTAGCCACGTTCGCTCAGATACGCGCGCGTCGTTTGCATGAGTCGATGGCGCAGCACGAGATTCGCCTGCAGTTCCGGGCGACGGAGATCGAGATGCCGATGGCGCAACCGGAGCTCCTCAGCGGCCATCTTCTCACCCTTGCCGCGCGCGACGGGAATCGCCGGCGTCACGGCCGGACCGAGTACGCGCATCGCCGTCGCGTGCACCTCGATGTCGCCCGTACCCATCTCAGGATTCTTCGTGCTATCGGACCGAGCGACCACCGTACCCTGGACGAGCACAACGCTTTCCACGCCAACGGCGGCAGCCATGGCGAGCACCGACGCGGCAGCCCAGTCGGTTCCGAACGCCACCTGCACGATCCCGTCGATGTCACGGAGATCGATAAACACGAGACCGCCAAGATTGCGTGATCGGTGCACCCAGCCGCCCAAGGTCACCTGCGTGCCGACGTCAGTGGCGCGGAGCGCACCAACGCGCCCGGTGCGGTACGCTGTTGAATACACAGAGCGCTTCTCGTTCACGCGGCGCCCATCATGACCCGCTGCGACCGAAGCCTGCGGATGAGGAGGCCGACCACCACGCCGGTCGCATCGGCCGCCCAGTCGGCGACTTCGGCTCCGCGGCCCGGAATCCACGTCTGATGCCATTCATCAAGCGCGGCCCAGACACACAACACCACGAGCACCACACCCATGACGCGCCATCCGGGAACAGCCGGCTGCGCTGCGCGAACCACGAGGAAAGCAAATACGACATACAGCCCAAAGTGTACGACCTTGTCGAAGCCGTGACCGGTTGACGCCGACGGAACGTTCGGCCAACTGGTGAGCGTCTCGATCAGCAGAGCCCACAGGACCGGGGCGATCCATCGGCGGCGCATCATTGAGGGCACAATGGAAATCGTGCCGCGTGCCCGATCTCGACCGCGGCGACCGGCACCAAACCAGGCTTCATGTCCGACAACGGCGAGACTCCAAGCGGAAAGTGTGCTAAATATATGAATCGCACGGAGTTGGTGGAAGCGTCGAACCGAAACATTTGACTTGAAACACGAGTGCGCATCTCACGTCATTACATAGCGTTACTGGCTTCGGCTCTGATAGCCGCAAACGGTGAGTGCCAGAATCCGGAGATTCCCGGACGGGACCTTCTGGCGTTCCCCGTCGGGCTCATCGCCGAAGCAGGGGCACTCCCGAACGTGTTCGGCGGAGGCTTCTGGAATCCTGCATCGACGCGCCTTCCGGACGGATCGAGGTGGCGACTGTCGGCAGCTGCCATGAGCACACCATCGGATCTGTCGGTCAACGCACACGCCGGAGCGGTCAGCGGTACTTGGCAGGGATCCACGATCACGGCATCGATCGTGCGCGCTTCGGTGCCGGGTCTGGTGCGCACCGAGAGCGACCCGCTCACCGTGAGTGCCGATCTCCCGTATTCGACCTTCGTGACATCGCTGGGCATCGCACGGGCATACGGATCCCATCTCACGTGGGGAGTCGCAGGGCGCGTGCGGACCGGCCAGATGGAACTCAAGAAGAGCGCGGCGTTGTCGGTAGACGCCGGCTTCGTGGCCGACCATCTCACGCGATTCGATCTACGCGTGGGCGCATCGACCTTCCTGGCGAGCCCGTGGAGCCGCGGTAGCGAACTGGCGACCTACCTTGCCGGCGCGGACGCCCGCCTGATCCAACGCGACTCCGTTCGCTCAGTACGGGTCGGGATGTCGGCCGCGTCGACGCAGTTCGGTGGCAGCGAACAGTTCGCCTATCTGAGCGCCAGATATGGAGTGTGGGAAGGACGCGCCGGTCCTGCGCGCACGACGGCCCACGGCAGCGTGAACATCCGCGCCCGGATGGCCGTCACGATCCACTACGCCGGCTACGCGATTGGCGTCGCGCGCGAGGGAACGCCCAACGGACTTGCGCCGAGCTACCAGTTTGCCCTGAGTTCCCTGCTCCGATGACGACGCACCAGCCGGTCAACCTGCTGAACCTCACGCCGGCGGAGGCGCTGACCGCGCTGCGCGAGTTTGCCCTGTCCATCGGCGAAGCCCCGTACCGCGGCGCGCAGGTCGCGCGCCACCTCTGGCAGTCGCCCGCACCGACCTTCGAGGCGATGTCGGATCTTCCCGGAGTTTTTCGCGCGCAGCTGGCCGAACGGTTCGCGCTCCCCCGCCTTGCACTGGCTGGCGAACAGACCTCGACCGACGGCACACGGAAGTTTCTGTTCAGATTGGCGGACGGCCAAGCGATCGAAACGGTGGCGATTCCCGATGGTAAACGGCTCACCCTGTGCGTCTCATCGCAAGCGGGTTGCGCGCTGCAGTGTGCGTTCTGTGCCACTGGCGCGATGGGGTTTATCCGCAACCTCGACGCATTCGAAATCGCCTGCCAGGTGCGCGAGTTGGCATTCGTTTCTCCAGCGCTCAAGCCTACGAACATCGTCTTCATGGGCATGGGCGAGCCGTTGATGAACTGGCCCGCCGTGGACCGCACGCTCACGATTCTCAACAACCCGGCTGGGTTCGGCATCGGCGCGCGCCATATCACACTGTCGACCGTCGGATGGCTTCCGGGGATCGAAGCGCTCGAAGCGCGCAAGGAACAATTCCGCTTGGCGATCTCGATTCACGCACCAACCGATGCCTTGCGCGCCACGCTGATGCCGGTGAACACAAAGTTCCCGCTCGCCGATGTCATTGCACGCGCCGCCCGATTCTCGCGCCGCGTGACATTCGAGTACGTCATGCTCGGCAGTGTCAACGACGCGGACGAACATGCCGCCGAACTCGCCGCGCTTGCCAGAAGCTGCGGCGCGTTCGTCAACCTGATTCCACTGCACCCCGGCGGAACGATGGGATTCGTGCCGTCGTCCGCCGATCGGATTGCACGCTTCGCCGCGCGCCTGCGCGGGGCACGGATCGAAGTGGCGATCCGAAAGAGCCGCGGCCTCGACATCGCGGCCGCCTGCGGGCAGTTACGGGCGGAACGGCTGCGTCGGGGGCCGCCAGCTCCCACCGATCAGGACCGTGAGGTCCACCAGGCGCCCTGAGTCAGCGCGCACTTCGGTGCGCGCTGGATGCAACACGCCGGCCGCCAGCGTCGCCCAGTCCGGGTGATTCGAGCGATCGCGAACCACAGTCGTGTCGTGACGCTCTTGGGTGTTTCCGAAAAACACGACGTCGAAGCCGGCGTCCCGCAATACCGCGGCTGCCGTGCGCGCCAGTCCACGAGTATCGGTAGCGTTGAACAGCTCCACCTTGACGCGCGTGCCTTCGGGAATCGCGCGTGTCACACGGACCGGCGTTTTCCCGATCACCGAGAGCTGCCGCGGACCGACGAAACGAATTGCGACCGCCGCCAGCGCGACAACCACCACTACCACAGCAACCACGATTCGCCGCAGATGGCGACCGGCGGGTCGCGTTGGCTGCGAATCGATCATCGCACCGAGTTCCAGAGATCCACCGTCTGGGGGAACAGTCCCTTTCCTTCGCGAAGGGTCCACTCAAGGCGAATCCGCACGGCCTGGCGGAACACGGCATCAAAATCATGCGGCAGCTGCGCGGCGAGGAATGCGCGGTCCTGCACCAGGAACGAGCGTCCCGGTTCAAGGAAATCCGCCATGAAGAGTGCGCGGCCCGTACGATCCCAGGTGGCTAATCCAACTGTGTGCCAACGCACTGCTTCCAGCACGGACGTGCGCCGTTCACCGTCGCGTTCGAGCAGCACCGCCGCCGCCGGTCCATGGAGCACGCCGTACGGCAAGAGCGGATCGGGCACGATGGCGCGCAGCTGCGGCTCGGCGGCATCGCGCAGTGCGTCGTGCCAGCGCCCCGCGTCGTGCCAGGCCTGTGCTTCGTCGGCGCCGACGTGCATCGCGACGGCCCATTGGTCGAGCAGTGCCGTCACGCGTGAGATGTGAGCCCGTCGCTTGTCGCTCACGACTGCCCAGTCCGGCAACTCCACCGATCCGCTCATGCTCCGTCGAGCGCCGCGCGGAGCGAACGCACGAATGCCACGGCCTCGTCCACCGACCGTTCGGCAGCCTGGACGAGTGCGCTGCCGACCACGACACCATCGGCGAGGTGCGCCACCGCGCGAGCCTGCGTAGGCGTCGACACACCGAATCCCACGCAGATCGGCAACGGGCAGACTCCGCGCAACCGCGCAACCGTGGCCGGGAGGTCGACTGGCAGGTCGTCGCGCGCGCCGGTCACTCCAAGGCGACTGATCAGATAGACGAATCCGCTTCCATGGCTCGCGATTGCGGCCATCCGCTCAACAGGCGTCGTCGGCGCCACCAGGCGCACAAACGCCAGCGGGCCGCCGCCGATCCACTGCTCCCGCTCAGGGTCCGCGCCGACCGGCAGGTCGGTCACAAGGAGGCCGGAAATCCCGGCGTCGCGCGACCGGATCAATACATCGGCTCCAGAGGCCAACAGCGGATTCAGGTAGCTGAAGAGGACCAGCGGCACGCGCACGGCTGCCGCTGCTGCGATCTCGAGCGTACGGTCAAGCGTCATCCCCCCGTCAAGCGCCCGCTGACTCGATGCCTGAATCACGGGGCCATCGGCGACCGGGTCGCTGAAAGGCACGCCGAGCTCAATCACGTCTGCGCCCGCGTCAGCGATCCCCTGCACCAAAGCGATGCTCGCAGCGCGGTCGGGGTGACCAGCCGTCACGTAGCACACGAGCGCACGCCGGCGCGACGCGCGCAGCTCCAGCATTCGGTCGGTCAGCAAGACAGCGATCGCTTTGGGCGCGGTGGGATTGGTCACTCGTTCAACGCCTCTGTTTTGGCGACCTGCGCCACGTCTTTATCACCGCGGCCGCTCACGCAGAGCAGGACTGGTTCGTCGGCTGTCCAGCGGCCGCGCTGCGCCAACATCCACGCCACAGCGTGTGCCGTTTCGAGTGCCGGGATCACCCCTTCGAGCCGGCCCATCAAGCCGAATGCCGCCAACGCGTCGGCATCCGTGCAGGCGACGTATTCCGCACGCCCTGAATCCTTGAGCCAGGCATGTTCGGGGCCGACCCCTGGATAGTCGAGCCCTGCGGACACCGAGTGAGCGGGATGGACCTGGCCTTGCTCATCCTGGAGCAGGTAACTCAACGTCCCGTGCAGGACGCCGGGTTTTCCGCGAAGCAGCGACGCAGAATGCTCCTCGGTATCGAGCCCCTTGCCGGCCGCCTCGACGCCGATCAGCTGCACGTCGGCGTCGGCAACGAACGCGTGGAAGATGCCGATGGCGTTTGATCCTCCGCCGACGCATGCCACTACCGAGCGCGGCAGCCGGCCAACGCGCTCGAGTACCTGCGCGCGCGCCTCGCGGCCGATGATCGATTGAAGATCACGCACCATGCGCGGATATGGCGCGGGCCCAACGACGGATCCAATGATGTAATGACTGTGGTCGCAACTACCGACCCAGTCACGAATCGCCTCGCTCGTCGCGTCTTTGAGCGTACGTGTACCCGACGTCACCGGGATCACCTCCGCGCCCATGAGCCGCATCCGGAACACGTTCAGTTCCTGGCGGCGCATGTCCTCTTCACCCATGTACACCACGCAGTCGAGCCCGAGGCGCGCGCAGGCGGTGGCCGTGGCGACACCGTGTTGCCCCGCGCCCGTCTCGGCGATAATCCGCCGCTTGCCCATGCGCTGCGCGAGGAGTGCCTGCGCCAGCGCATTGTTGATCTTGTGCGCGCCGGTGTGGTTGAGGTCCTCACGCTTCAGCAGCACGCGGGCGCCGACGCGCTCGGACAGTCGGGGCGCCTCAGACAGCGGTGACGGGCGACCGACATAGGTCGAGAGCATCCCGTTCAGCGTGTCCATGAACGCCGAATCCTTCACCGCCGCTTCGAATGCGGCCGTGAGTTCGTCGAGCGCGGGAATCAGCGTCTCCGGAACATATTGTCCGCCGTAGACGCCAAACCGACCAGTTTCGCTCGCATTCCCTGTCATTCGGCAAACCCTCGCACGGCGCGTGCAAATGCCCGCATCCGCAAATGGTCCTTGATCCCCGGCGCTGACTCCACGCCAGACGAAATATCTACGATGTCGGGATCGAGCGCCGCTATCGCTTCCTGAACATTCTCCGGCGACAACCCCCCGGCCAGTACCAACCTGCCGCCGGCCCGGATACGACCAATCGCATCGGCTATTTCCCACCACGCGATCGCGACACCGGCGCCGCCAAGTTTTTCCGGTACCCTTGCGTCGAGCAGCACGGCATCCGCCTCGCCGAATAGCGCCGCCGAAGTCTCAGGGATGTTCGTGCCCGCAACGCGGAGCGCCGCCCAGACGGTGCCAGCGAAGTATTGCCTCGCGTCAACGATGTCGGCTGCACACGGATCCGCGTGCAGCTGGATCACGTCGAGCGGAGTTGACCGGATTACCGTGGGCACGCGCGTCCGAGCGTCTGCGCCAAAGACGCCGACCCGGAGGACACCGCGACCGGCGGCTTCAAGCACCGCCGTGGCACGTTCGGGCGAAATCTCGCGTGGACCTCCCGCGAAAATCACGCCGGCGTGCGAAGCGCCCAGTTCCGCGGCCATTTCGGCATCGGCTTCCCGCGTCAAGCCGCAAAACTTTACCTCAGCCACGACGCGTCACCGGCACGCCGCACAGTGCGCGTACCGCCGCTGACGCGTCGGTCGCCACGGACAGCGATGAGCCAACCAATACGGCGTCGGCACCCCAGCCAGCCGCGCGCTCCAGATCGGCACGAGTGGCGATTCCACTTTCGTACACGGCCACCCGCTCGGGTGGCACTTGGGCGAGCAATCGTTGGCCCACCGCTGGGTCGATCTGCAGCGTTTCAAGATTGCGCGTGTTCACTCCGATCGCGCAGGCACGAATCGCGATGGCCCGGGCCAGCTCTGCCTCATCGCGCACCTCGAACAACACGTCGAGGCCGAGCGAGCTAGCGGCATCGGCAAGGTCCGCGGCCTGCGACGGCGCGAGTGCGCGCGCGATCAACAACACGGCGCTGGCGCCAGCTGACCTGGCCTCCGCGAGCTGGGCTTCGTGGACGATGAAGTCCTTGCGCAAAACGGGAATCCTGACCGCGCGCCGAACCTCGGTCAGGTCGGCCACGCTTCCACCGAAGCGGACCGGTTCCGTGAGCACCGAAATCGCCGCCGCGCCGCCAGCTTCGTATTCCGCGGCGCGTGGTCCGCCGGCGAGCGCTTCGTTGATCGAACCCTTGCTCGGGCTCCTCCGCTTGATCTCCGCGATCACGACGACGGTTGGACGCCGCAACGCCGAGACGAATGCGCCTGGTACAGGGAATCCGGCGTGCAGCACTTCGCCGGGGGTGGCGGCGCGAACCAGCACCGCTGCCCGCTCCAGCGCCGCGGCGACAAGCTCGCCCAGCACCCCCGTTGGCGGCTTCCAGCCCCGATCATTCGCTTGCATTTCGGTCAATGTTCGGCTACCGTTACTTCGGGAGTTATTCGGGCGTCAAGACGCTACAAGAAATTGCGGCCGCCCGGTGCCGCGCCAACCCCTTCTCCTCGGACACGCGATGCCTCTCACACGACGCCAGCGCCAGATCCTCGACTATCTGAACAGCTACTCCGGTGAACACGGATATGCGCCGAGTTTCGAGGAGATCGCCGAACACTTCAACTATAACTCGTTGGCAACGGTGCACGAACATCTCACGAATATCGAGCGCAAGGGCTACATCAAGCGCACGTACAACGAGAGCCGCGCCATCGAGATTCTGCCGTCCGACGTGATCTCGAGAGCAGTCGAAATCCCACTGCTTGGCGCCGTCGCCGCCGGCTCCCCGATCGACGTGTCCACATCGGACGAAACGGTGTCCGTGCCGGAAGAGTTTGTGCGCCGGCCGGGGAACCACTACGCGTTGCGCGTACGTGGCCAGTCCATGATCGACGACCAGATCCGCGACGGCGACCTGGTCGTGGTGAACGACCGAAGCTCGGCCGATAACGGTGAGATGGTGATCGCCATGCTCGAAGGCTCATCCGCCACGGTGAAGCGATACTATCGTGAACGAGACGGGCGCATCCGCCTGCAACCGTCGAACGACCAGATGGCGCCCATTTATGTCCGCGAAGATCAGATGCAGGTGCGCGGGATCGTAGTCGGAGTGCTCCGCCGCTACTAGCGCCTCTAGCCGGTACCGGCCGTCGCGCGTCGAAGGCGTTCGAGCGAGGCCATCGCGGCGCCGCTCGTGACGGACTCGCGGGCGACGGAGACTCCTGCGGCGAGAGTCAACACGCGACCCGACACATAAATTGCCGCGGCTGCGTTCAACAGGACGGCCGCCGTGGCGCCGGCCGACGCGCTGCCCTCGAGCACGGCAGTGATCAGAGCGGCGTTCTGCGTCGGCTCGCCACCAGCGAGTTCGGAGGCGCTGGCGAGCGCGAATCCGTGCTCATCGGGATCGATCGTCCATCGTGACATGGCGCCACCACGAATCTCGATCACGCTGGACTGGCCCATTGGGGAGATCTCGTCCATGCCGGGCTCTCCATGGACCACGAGGGCGTGCACGGAGCCGAGCGACGCGAGCGCTCCCGCGATGAGTTCAGCCCGCGCTGGATCCGACACACCCACGACCTGTCGCCCCGCCCGTGCGGGATTCGCCAGCGGGCCGACCATGTTCATCACGGTTTCCATGCCGAGTTCGCGACGTACCGGCCCGACGTGCCGCATCGCCGGATGCATCGTCGGCGCGAACATGAACACGATCCCGGCCGCTGCGAGCACCGGGACCATGCGCTCGACAGGAATATCAATCGCCACGCCAAGCGCTTCGAGCACATCCGCACTGCCGGAGCGTGTGGTGAACGATCGGTTCCCGTGCTTGGCGATTCGCACCCCAGCGCCCGCCGCGACCAGCGCGGCGGCAGTCGAGATATTGAAGGTCGCGATCGCACCGCCACCGGTTCCGCAGGTATCGACGAGTGCGTCCGCATCCGGTGCGACTAGCACGGTCATCGCGTCGCGCAGCGCCTGCGCCGCGCCGGCGATTTCCGCCGGGGTCTCGCCCTTCACGCGCAGCGCAGCGAGCAATGCGGCGATCAACACCGGCGTGCCGTCGCCCGCCATGACCACCCTGAAGGCCGCGGCGGACTGCTCAGCCGACAACGACTCGCGGCGGGCAAGCCGACGGACAGCCTCTTGGAGGGCGTTAGCTGGCATCGATGGCGTCAAGGGCGTGTGTCAGCGAACGGACGGGGCGTGGAATCATGGGGGGGGGTTCCCACGCCGGGGAGGTCCCGATGGCAAAAAGAATGCCCCAGTGCCCGATCGCCTGGAGCCGAAGCTTGCGGGTCGCCCCTGGCAAAGTCAATCACGATAACGCGCGTTTCCTTGAACCCAGCGTGTCATACGAATAATTTCAGGGCAATGCCGGAGCATCTGATCCAGCTCGTCGTCCAATACGACGGAACGGACTTTTCCGGCTGGCAGGTGCAGCCGGAAACCCGCACGGTGCAGGGCGTACTGGAAGAGGTGCTGGGACGGCTGACGGGTAAGCCGGTGCGGGTCACAGGTGCCGGCCGCACCGACGCCGGAGTGCATGCCGGCGGACAGTGTGCCGGAGTGACCGTCGAGCCGCACTGGACTCCGGAACGATTACGTCGGGCCGTGAACCAGAAGCTGCCCGGAGACATTTGGATCGCCGCATCGCATGAGATGGATCCCTCGTTCCACGCGCGGTTCAGCGCCCTCAGCCGGCGCTACCGCTACGTGGTTGGACTTCACGATGATTCGTGGTCGCCATTCCGACGTCGCTTCCTGCATCCGTGGCCCGGCAACCGTCCACTCGACAGGGACGCGCTGGCCTGGTGCGCAGCCGCGACGCTGGGAGAGCACGCGTTCCGCGGTTTTGCCGTTCGCGGCACCGCGCCGGCCGACGACAACCACCATTGCGACGTGCGCGAGTGCCGATGGACCGACGTGGGGGACACGCTCGCATTCGAGATCGAAGCGAATCGGTTTCTGCATCACATGGTCCGCTTCTTGGTCGGCACGATGCTCGACGTCGCAAGCGGGCGCCGATCCCGCGGCGACTTTGCTGCGTTGCTTACCGCAACTGAGAATGACGAAGTTTCCGCACCGGCACCGGCCTCCGGCCTTTCGCTCGAACGGGTGACGTACCCGGACCACCTTTACATCAGAGCCTGAATCGATGCGCATTTTTCTCGCCACCACGTCGCTCAACGACATTCGCTGGGCCACGGAAGCTGGACTCATCGACGGAATCGTCGCTACACCGACGATCATCGCGGCCGAATCGCCGTCGGCCGACGCCCGTGAGGTACTCAGCGACCTGGCACGCGCTTCGCGCCTGCCGATCTGCGCGAGCGTACCGGCAATCGCCGCGAAGGACATCGTCCGCGGCGCCCGCGACCTGGCCAAGATCGTCGACCGGTTGATCGTCGCGATCCCGTTCATCGACGACGCCGTGCCGGCGATCGCGAAGCTATCGGCCGACGGCATTCCGGTCGCCGCGACGCTGGTCTATTCCGCCGCGCAGGGGATTCTCGCCGCGCACGCCGGCGCCAGCATGGTCACCGTCTCGATCGACGCCCTGAACTCCGTGGGCAGCGACGGGAACGCGGTGATCGCCGACCTTCGCGCGGCCTTCGACCATAACGCAGCTGAATGCGATGTCACCGCCGCCGGCCCGAGCACAGCGGCGAGCTTCGCGGCTGCCGCCGGTGTCGGCGCCGACATCGCAATTGTGACGCCCGATGTGCTGCGGGCCCTTTTACAGCATCCGCTGACCGACCGTGGACTTGACCGCTTCCTCGGCGCAATCAGCCGCCGACCCAAAGGCAAGCGAGGCAAGTGAACGTCGCCACGAAGCCCCCTGCCCTGCGTCGCGCCATCAGGTGCGGCGCGCTCACGCGCGCGTTGTTCGTCGGCCTCTTCGCCTATCAAGGAGCCTCCCCACGCGCGGCCGAAGCGCAGGCTGCGAGCCGCCCAGATCCGCGGCCGGAGGCGATTGCGGCTCAGCGCCGCACAGCGATCACCGATGCGACGAGCAAAGTGTCTCCCGCCGTCGTCACCGTGCAGACCGAAGCCGTGCAGACGGTCACCACCTACGACTTTTTCTTCGGCGCGCAGAGCCGCGAACAGACGTCGGCCGGCCTCGGATCGGGGTTCATCATTCGCGCCGACGGCGTCATTCTCACCAATGCTCATGTCATCGCTGGCGCGAGAAAGATCAACGTGGCGATGCGCGACGGGCAGACCTACAGCGCCACGTTGCTCGGCAGCGACGAGCTGAACGACCTCGCCGTATTGCAGATCAAGGCGAAGAACCTCCCCGTCGCCACGCTCGGTACGTCGCGCAACCTGCTGATCGGTGAGTGGGCGATCGCGATCGGCAATCCGTTCGGGTTCGTACTTGGCAACACCGAGCCGACGGTCACCGCCGGCGTCATCAGCGGGACTGGCCGTAACCTCACCGCTCGAACGGAGGGCGGCGCGCTGTACGTCGACATGATTCAGACCGACGCATCGATCAATCAGGGCAATTCCGGCGGCCCGCTGGTCAACTCGCTCGGTGAGGTGATCGGCGTCAACAGCGCGATCTATTCTCCTACCGGTAGCTCCGTCGGCCTCGGTTTCGCCATCCCGATCGACCGTGCCAAGCGCGTGGCCGAGGACCTCATCGCCCACGGTAAGGCTCGGCAACCGTGGATCGGCGTACGCATCACCGAGCCCGGCAGTGACCCGAACGAGCGCCTCGTCCTCAACCGCGGCGCGGTCGTCAGCCAGGTGACACCCGACTCGCCCGCCGCCACGGCAGGGATCCGGAAGGGTGACGTGCTGATCCGCTCGCGCGATCGGGCCGTGAAAAACTCGTACGACTGGGAAGCCGAACAGCTCGAGCTCAGGGTTGGTGACGTGGTGGTGCTCACCCTCCGGCGTGGCGGACGCGAACAGCAAGTGCGCGTAACCGTTGCCGACCGGCCCGAGGTGACCGCGCAGCGTGTGAGCGTGCTCAAGGACCTCGAACTGGTCGACGTGACCGCGGCCATTCGCACCGAACGCAGCATCCGGAACGCTGGCGGGGCGCTCATCGTGAGCGTCAACGGCCGCGTGGCCGAGGATTTGGGCATTCAAAACGGCGATGTGATCGTCCAGGTGATGAACACCGCGATCAAGGACGCGCGTCAGGCCAAGCAGGTGCTTGAGGCATATTCCGGTAAGGGACGCATCCGCATGTTCCTCGAACGGCGCGGGCAGGTGTTTAGCACCGACTTCGCGATCCAGTAATGACCACCCTATGAGCACGTCCCGCTACTCCTCTCCGCTCTCCGAACGCTACGCATCCACCGCGATGCTCGAGCTCTGGTCGGCCCAGACCCGACACGGGCTGTGGCGTCGCCTCTGGCTGGCCCTGGCCGAATCGGAGCGGGCGCTCGGCGTGGATATCCCCGCCGCCGCGATCGAAGAGATGCGGTCCCATCTCGACGACATCGACTTCGCCGCCGTCGCCCTGTATGAGAAGCGGTTCCGGCACGACGTCATGGCACATATCCACGCCTTCAGCGATGCCGCCCCAGCCGCGAAGGGCGTCATTCACCTCGGAGCCACGAGCGCCTTCGTGACCGACAACGCCGACCTGATCCAGATGCGGCGCGGCCTCGCGCTGCTCCGCGGGCGCGCCGCGGCGGTATTGGCGCGGCTCGCGGACTTTGCGCGCACCTGGCGGGCCGAACCGGCACTGGGGTACACGCACCTGCAGCCCGCGCAGCTAGTGACCGTTGGAAAGCGTGCGACGCTCTGGATGCAGGACATCGTGCTCGATCTTGCGGAAATCGACCGACGCATCGCGACGCTGCCGCTCCGAGGCGTCAAGGGCACTACCGGCACGCAGGCAAGTTTCCTCGAACTGTTCCGCGGCGATCACGCCAAGGTGCGCGAGCTCGACCGGCTGGTGGTGCACGCGCTCGGATTCGATCACTCGATCCCCGTGTCGGGGCAGACCTACACCCGCAAGCTCGACGCCTTCGTGCTCTCGTGCGTGAGCGGCCTTGCCGCCAGCGCGGCGAAGTTTGCGGGCGACCTCCGCATGTTGCAGGCCTTCGGGGAGATTGAGGAACCGTTCGAGAAGGACCAGATCGGATCGAGCGCGATGGCCTACAAGCGCAATCCGATGCGGTGCGAGCGGATCAACTCCCTCGCCCGGCTCGTGCTCTCGCTAGAATCGAATGCCAATCAGACGCACAGCGTGCAATACTTCGAGCGCACGCTCGACGACAGCGCCAACCGGCGCATCACGATTCCCGAAGCGTTCCTCGCCGCCGACGCCATCCTGATTCTCTGGGAAAACGTGGTAAGCGGTCTCGAAGTGCACCCGGCGCGCATCAAGTCCCGCGTCGCCGATGAACTGCCGTTCATGGCCACCGAAGCGCTGATCGTCCGCGCCGTCGAGCGCGGCGGCGACCGGCAGGTGGCCCACGAAGTGATTCGACGCCATAGCGTCGAGGCCGCGCGCGCGATGAAAGATTCCGGCGTGCCGAATGACCTATTCCGCCGGCTGGCGAGCGACCCGGAGTTCGGCGTGCCAATGGACGACCTGATGGCGACCGCGTCGCCGTCGCGGTTCATCGGCCGCTCGGCGCAGCAAGTTGACGAGTTTCTGACCGAGGTGGTCGAGCCGATTCTCGCCACCGCTCCATCCAATCCCGTGACCCGTGAGGATGTTCGCGTATGACGATCGTCGTTGGCCAGACCGACCTCCCACTCGAACGGATTCGCCGCGGCAAGGTCCGTGACGTGTACGCCGTAGACGGGGACCGGGTACTCCTCGTTGCGAGCGATCGGGTTAGTGCGTTCGACGTCGTGATGAACGAACTCGTGCCCTTCAAGGGCGCCGTGCTCACGCAGATCACTGCCTGGTGGTTACAACAGTTCGCGCAGGACGTAGCGCACCACATGATCACCGCCGATGCCGACGAGATCGTGCGCGCCGTCCCGACGCTGGCGCCGCATCACGCCACGCTGGTCGGCCGCTCGATGCTCTGCCAACGCGCCGACGTGATCCCAGTCGAATGTGTTATCCGCGGCTACCTCTCCGGCTCGGCGTGGAAGGAGTACAAGGCGAGCGGGACACTCGCTGGCGAAGCGCTGCCGGCCGGGCTGACCGAGAGCGCGCGCTTCGACCCGCCAATCTTTAGCCCGTCCACGAAGGCCGATGTCGGGCATGACGAGAACATCACGGTCGCTCAGGTTCGCGCCCTGCTCGGCGACGCC
>Ga0049085_10000186_pt1 | contig 26932 bp, 22 predicted proteins | sample GreLakmeSU08MSRF_FD_66721 | JGI IMG/M metagenome (GOLD analysis project Ga0049085, IMG submission 66721) | Freshwater lentic microbial communities from great Laurentian Lakes, MI, USA - Great Lakes metaG SU08MSRF | ecosystem: Environmental > Aquatic > Freshwater > Lake | place: Great Lakes... | reverse complement strand
GATGAGAGTCGATTTTCTGGCGCTTAGATTAGTTGCTCATACAACTCACTCGGTTTCCATAAAAAGTACAATTTGTTGTTTTTGGTGCTTGATATGTGGATTTGGGGTGCGAAGCAGAGAGGTATTACCCCACCAAGACTAGAAACCTTCGAATTGATAGTTGATACCAATCTTAGCGGTGTGCATGCCTCTGATATGATCGGTTGTTGTGAGGATTCCACCGCCCTCTTCCAGGCCTGAAGTCGTCTGTGTTCTCCCAATACCAAGGTAGAGGTATTCAGCCTTGATAGATATATGCTTAGCTGACTCAAACCACTCTGGTGGAAGGGCTTGTTCTATACCACCACCGATGGCATAACCTACATTGTCACTCTTGCCTGAAGTATGCAAAAAACCACCGAATTCCATATTATTATTGTCAAAGTCGTCATAATTAGTCTTAGTGGTAGTAAACACCGCACCACTCTTAACGTAAAAGAGGCTACGATCATGTGCATACCCTAGACGTCCGCCAATCAAACCATAGCCATATGAACCACCAATCTTAGTGCTATGCGAACCGTCACCAGCATCTCCACGGGGCGCTGCGTTAGGATCTTGCTTGCTACCCTTTGATCCCAAGTACCCGTACTCTGCTTCTAAACCAATCAAATAAGGTGATTTCCCAAGTTGCCAGTTATAGCCAACCGTACCCCCCCCATAACGCTTGCCTTAGTATGGTAGCTAGAGGGAGAGGAGAAGGGGTCATTCCAAAACCTATCAATTTGGTCTATTGGTTCAGTTGTATTGGTTTTAGTACCAGCAGCACCACCAACAAATCCCCCCACATAAAAGCCAGTCCAGTCATGACGTGCTTCAGGTGCATCAGCAAGCGCATTGCCAGATAGGACTGACAGTGAGATAAATAGAGGGATGAATTTAATGTTCATGATTTTTATTGAATAGAAATTAAAAATCGTATTGCATTAGACTAACGCATACAGTCTATCAATCATACCTTATATAACCTATCAATGAAACACTCATGACATCTTATGGATTAACACCATGTGTCTACACGAAACCAAATGAGAGGGGTGCAGATTAAAGTGGGTATTGAAATGCAGAATCATCCACTACCCTTACTACGTAAACCTCTTACACACACTACTAAAATCAGAATTACCCCATTGGACGTCCGGAATTGACTGCATGGGAAGACTGGGTATTATCAAGCAAAAAATAAGGGGTACCGGGTGGGTGGGGTGTTGAACTATTAAATCTTTAATGCCCACGTAGGCTTTGTTTGGGCACGTATCGCCCTATGCTCGCTAAAGAGGATCCTGATAGTTTGACGCGGATAAATGCAGGTGATGAGGTTGGTGCTCTGGTGGGAAGACAAGGTTAGTCACAATAAAGAAACAAATGAAAGTATAGTTTCATTCCAGATAAGCATCCAAGCAGTTTAGCTTTGGATAGTTCTTTGAATATTCTAAAATAAGAATATCCCTTTAGGACTTTATATGTGTATTTTATTGGCGGAGTGGACGGGACTCGAACCCGCGACCCCCGGCGTGACAGGCCGGTATTCTAACCAACTGAACTACCACTCCAATAACCTGTAGAATTCGGTTGGTGGGTGCTGACGGGGTCGAACCGCCGACATTCGCCTTGTAAGGGCGACGCTCTACCAACTGAGCTAAGCACCCCGTCCCGATGAAGACTTAGTTTACGGCATCCTTAAGCGCTTTCCCGGCACTAAATTTAGGAACTTTTGCTGCTTTAATTTTTATGGCTGCACCGGTACGAGGATTTCGACCAACTCGAGCTGCGCGCTTGCCTACTTTAAAGGTTCCAAAACCTACCAAGGTAACACTCTGTCCTTTTTTAAGAGCACCTTTAATTGCAGATAACGTAGTATCTAGAGCGTGACCTGCAGCTGTTTTAGAAAGACTGGCGGATTTGGCAACGGCTTCAATTAATTCAGACTTGTTCATATGTTCTCCCTGGTTTTATTTCTATGATTAGTAAAAAAATTAGGACTAAATGCAGTACATGTATTAACTTGCAGGGATAGTTATATCAATCCTATCAAGCTTGGTCAAGTATCCATTGCATATATATTTTTATATGACCCCTTTAGAGACAAAATATTCTTTATAAAATAACAGAAATATTTTTAGACTTTTCACAAAATAAGATCTGGTAACTCGATACTCCAACGTTTAGCAAATTATGTACTAAAATAAGATTACAAATTTAAAGTACTGATTAATGAAGACTCTTGGTGGGTTAATGTTGAATTGTAATAGCTGCCACACTCTCAATTAGACTAGAGGTGGTGGTTACGGGCGCATCAATGGTAGCAAGAGCCTCTGGTTTGCGTTCCAACGCTAATCCTAAAACTTGATCTATCCACTTCACCGGATGAATATCTAATCGACTTTTAATATTTTCTGGAATCTCAGCCAGGTCTTTGACATTATCCTCCGGAATGAGCACTATTTTTATACCGCCTCGATGGGCTGCTAAAAGTTTTTCTTTGAGTCCGCCGATTGGTAACACCTCCCCACGTAGTGTTATCTCCCCTGTCATAGCCACAGTTGCGCGTACTGGGATACCTGTCAAGGCTGACACCATTGCAACACAAATACCAATGCCTGCGCTTGGTCCGTCTTTAGGTGTTGCCCCTTCTGGTAAATGAATATGAATGTCATTTTTCTGGTAAAAATCTTCTGAAATACCTAGCGCTCTAGAGCGCTTACGAACTACTGATAATGCAGCTTGGATGGATTCTTGCATGACCTCACCTAGTTTGCCTGTGGTAATGGTCTTGCCTTTACCAGGTAACATCACCGCCTCGATAGTCAGAAGCTCGCCACCAACTTCGGTCCATGCTAATCCGGTCACTTGCCCAATTTGATTTTTCTCCTCGGCTATTCCATAAGCGTAGCGACGCACACCCAGGTACTTATTCAAATTGCGTGCATTAACAATAATTTTTTTATGACTACCTTTAGATAATAAGAATTTAACTACTTTACGACAGATCTTTGATATCTCTCGCTCCATAGCACGCACACCAGCTTCTCGTGTGTAAAAACGAGTTATATCTCGCAATGCTGACTCAGATACTGCTAACTCATCATCCTTAAGACCGTTATTCTTCATCTGTTTTGGTAATAAATAGCGAGTAGCAATGTTGAGTTTCTCATCTTCGGTGTAACCAGATAATCGAATTAACTCCATGCGGTCCAACAGCGCCGGTGGTATGTTTAAAGTATTGGCGGTGGCTACAAACATCACATCAGATAGATCATACTCAACCTCAATATAGTGATCTACAAATGAATTATTTTGCTCTGGATCAAGAACCTCTAATAATGCAGAAGATGGATCGCCACGAAAGTCCATCCCCATTTTATCTACTTCGTCTAATAAGAATAATGGATTTTTGACGCCAACTTTAGTCATATTTTGCAAAATCTTACCTGGCATCGAACCAATGTAAGTACGTCGATGCCCGCGTATTTCAGCTTCGTCACGCACGCCGCCTAAAGACATACGAACAAATTTACGATTAGTTGCGCGAGCAATAGATTGACCTAGTGAAGTTTTTCCTACGCCAGGTGGGCCTACTAGACAGAGAATTGGTGCTTTTAATTTTTCTACGCGTTGCTGTACCGCCAAATATTCAACAATACGTTCTTTGACTTTATCCAACCCGTAATGATCTTTTTCCAAAATAATTTCAGCAGCCTGGAGATCCCTGTTAATTTTACTTTTCTTTTTCCACGGTAATGCAACTAACACATCGATGTAATTACGCACTACCGTGGCTTCGGCTGACATGGGTGACATCAAACGTAATTTCTTTAATTCTGCTTCGGCTTTGGTACGTCCCTCTTTAGACATATTGGCAGCTTTTATCTTTTTATCTACTTCCTCTAAATCTGCACCATCCTCTCCCTCACCCAGTTCCTTCTGAATAGCCTTTACTTGCTCATTAAGATAATAATCACGCTGACTCTTCTCCATCTGACGCTTAACCCGACCACGAATACGTTTCTCTACTTGCAGTATGTCAAGCTCCGTTTCTAGTAACCCTAATAAGTGATCTAGACGTTTAGACACATCGAAAATTTCAAGAATTTCCTGTTTCTGTTCAAGTTTTAATGGTAAATAAGCGGCAATAGTATCCGCTAGGCGCCCCACCTCATCTATGCCATTAAGCGAAGTATGTATTTCTGGTGGAATTTTTTTATTAAGTTTTACATATTGATCAAATTGCATCAATACTGTGCGCCGCATCGCTTCCATTTCATTATTGTCAATTACATCATGTGGAAGTAACACAGCTTCACCGGAAAAATAAGTTTCATTATCAATAATTTTTACAAGACTAGCACGGTGACTACCCTCCACTAATACCTTGACAGTACCATCAGGTAATTTGAGCATTTGTAACAAATTAGCGACGCTGCAAACATTGTAAAGATCTTCAGAAACCGGTTCATCTTTAGCGGCAGATTTTTGCGCTACCAGTAAGATAGTCTTACCAGATTCCATAGCTGCTTCTAACGCCCTGATAGATTTAGGTCGCCCAACAAATAAAGGAATAACCATATGCGGGAATACAACTACATCGCGTAATGGCAGCAGTGGTAATAACAAATGATCAGAGTCAATAATTAGAGAAGACACAGCGCACCTATATTTTTAAAATAAAGTCTGGCAGATCTACTATGTGGGGACACTGTAAAAAAATTCAAGATAGCAGAAAACTACAAAGAACAATTACTGGAGATTTTTAACCGCCTTAGATTTATCCGAATAAATCAGAATTGGTTTAATATTACCCCCAACGGAACCTTGGTCAACTAACACTTTGGTAACATTTTCCAATGATGGTAGATCAAACATCAGATCTAATAAAGTACTTTCTAAAATTGAACGAAGACCGCGCGCTCCAGTCTTTTGTGTTAGAGCTTTTTTAGCGATTTCTTTAAGCGCTTGTTCACGGAATTCTAAATTGATGCCCCCTTCCATGTTAAACATTTTCTGATACTGTTTGATGAGTGCATTTTTTGGTTCAGTTAGGATCTGAATTAGAGCTAACTCACCTAATTCTTCTAAAGTTGCCACTACAGGTAGACGCCCTACAAATTCAGGAATCAGACCGTACTTTACCAGGTCTTCTGGCTCAACTTTCCGCAACACTCCATCAATACCTTTTTGATTATCATCATTATTTCGCATGTCTGCGCCGAAACCTATTCCACCCTTATGGGAACGGGCCCGTATTATTTTATCAAGACCATCAAATGCACCACCGCAAATAAACAAAATATTAGTGGTATCAACCTGGATAAACTCCTGATTTGGATGCTTTCTCCCGCCCTGAGGGGGTACTGAAGCAACAGTACCTTCAATTAATTTTAATAAGGCTTGCTGTACACCTTCACCCGATACATCACGTGTGATTGATGGGTTATCCGATTTACGTGATATCTTGTCAATCTCATCAATATAGACAATACCCCGCTGGGCCTGATCCACATCATAATTACATTTCTGCAGTAGTTTTTGAATAATATTTTCTACATCTTCGCCAACATACCCTGCTTCGGTAAGAGTCGTAGCGTCAGCCATAACAAACGGTACGTTGAGTAATCGCGCTAATGTTTGCGCTAAAAGTGTTTTACCAGAACCAGTAGGGCCAATTAATAAGATATTACTTTTAGCCAATTCAATATCATCAGCATCACCCGCACTTGCTAAATTTTTAAGGCGTTTATAGTGATTGTACACCGCTACTGACAGGATTTTTTTTGCAAGCTCTTGTCCGATTACATACTGATCAAGAATTTGACAAATCTCTCGCGGAACCGGCAAACTTGATTTAATTAATTTAGCGGCCTCGGCACCCTGTATTTCTTCACGGATAATATCATTACAGAGCTCTATACACTCGTCACAAATAAATACTGACGGGCCTGCAATAAGTTTCTTTACCTCATGTTGGCTTTTGCCACAGAAAGAACAGTAAAGTAATTTCTCGCCATCAATTTTATCTAACATGATATTGCTCCGATTTATCCAAACCAGTGCCGTCTTGATTTAAAAAACTTCGGGTGTTTTAGTCATTATTCTTTTGCGGTGACGTCTTCGCTTCTCTTAGTCAAAACTACATCCACCAATCCATACTTTACCGAATCTTCAGCACTGAGAAAATTATCACGATCAGTATCTTTCTCAATTTTTTGAATGCTTTGGCCGCTATGCTTGGCCAAAATACTGTTCAATTTACTCTTAAGAAATAGTATCTCTTTGGCATGTATCTCAATATCAGAAGCTTGTCCTTCAAAACCGCCCATCGGTTGATGGATCATAATACGAGAATTTGGCAAACAAAAACGTTTTCCAGGAGCTCCTGCTGCCAATAACAAAGAGCCCATACTTGCTGCCTGACCTATGCAAAGTGTGCTAACGTCAGGTTTAATGTACTGCATAGTGTCGTAAATTGCTAGTCCAGCAGAAACTAGACCTCCGGGAGAATTAATATAGAGGTGAATATTTTTTTCTGAGTTCTCTGATTCTAAAAATAAGAGTTGCGCCACAATCAAATTAGCGGAAGTCTCAGTCACAGGTCCAACTAAAAATATTACCCTCTCTTTTAATAATCGAGAATATATATCGTAAGCACGTTCGCCTCGCCCACTGGTTTCTATTACCATGGGAATTAGGCCTAAATTTTCTGGGTCTGAACTACACTGTCTCCAATTAAACTGTTGTGTCATATTAATATATTCCCATTAACTCTTCGTAAGTGACTACTTTATTTACAACAGCTACTTTCGTCAGCACCCAAGCCACCACATTATTCTCTAACGCCGTTGACTCGGCTTCATTCAGGCGATCCTGTGAAGAGTAATACAATTTAACTACTTCATCAGGTTTTTCATAGTTTTGCGCAAAGTCTTTTACTATTTCACGTACCTGTTCAGAGGTAGCATTTAAATTATAAGTTTTTACTAACTCTGACAAAATTAAACCAAGATTGACACGATGTTGCGCCCGCTCTTGAAATAAATCTTTAGGTAACGATATATCCTTAACTTTTGTACCGCGCTTCTTAAGATCACTGTGTGCAATTTGCGTTAGACGTTCTATTTCTAACGTTAACAATGCTTTTGGTGTATCAACTGTACTGGTGTTAAGCAGCGCTTGCATTACCTGTTCCTTGATCTTGGATTTCACCCGTCTAGATACCTCCCGCTCAAGATTTACCTTTACTGCGTCACGCATTTTTTCTAGGTCACCATCAATAACGCCTAATAATTTAGCAAATTCAGAATCTAACACTGGGAATTTGGGTACTCTAACTTCATTCAATTTTACTTTAAACGTAACAACTCTACCGGCAATAGTCTGACTAGGGTAATCTGCTGGAAAAGTTGTTTCGAAAATCTTATCCTCTCCTATATTCATACCAATCACTGATTTCTCAAAATCTACAAGAAATCGACCGTCACCTAGGATTATGAGAGAATTATCTGCCTTACAACCATCAAACTCCTCGCCATTAATAGTTCCATGATAGTTAATACTAACTTCATCTCCCTCTGCAGCAGATTTCTCTGCCGTCTCATACTGAGCTCGTTGTTTGCGTAAAATATTTATAGTCCTTTCAACATCGATAGGAGAAATTTGCATAACAGGTTGCTCAATACTGACTGCACTCAGATCGCCTAAGATCACGTCTGGATAAGTTTCGAATGTCACGCTAAATTCAAATTGAGACGCATCTCCTGTTGATTCTTTTGCTTCGAAGTATGGATGACCGACAACTCTTAATTTAAGTTCAAGAATAGCTTCACCAAAACTCTTCCGTAACACATCATTCATCACTTCCTGATGTACCTGTAAGCCATGTTGTTTAGTAATAAAGTTTAGCGGGACTTTACCTGATCGAAAGCCCTTGGCTTTTGCTGTGCGAGCAAACTTTTTAAGGCGATTTTCTACTTCGATCTTCACAGTTTCCTGGGAAACTGAAATATTAAAACGACGCTCTAATGGGCTAATAGTTTCTAAGTTCAACTGCATCATATTTCCTAACTAGTTATTAATATTGACATAATGTCATAACAATCTGAAACCAGAGTAATTGCAAAACAATACAGAAAAAATCTCTAGCAGTTCGTAGTTACCTGGTGCGAAAGGGGGGACTCGAACCCCCACACCTTTCGGCGTCAGAACCTAAATCTGGTGCGTCTACCAATTCCGCCACTTTCGCGTACCGTCTATCCCGTTCCTCGTTGATCCCTTATTTTGAATTTGAATTATACCTTTTTCCATTACCAGCCACAGTCATACCAGTTAAAATATTAACAGAATATTGTTTCACCACTCACCCCCTTACTGGCCTCTCCCATCAAATATAAATATGTTGGCATCAGATCTTGCGGCTGAGGTAAGGTATGTTTTACCTCTCCAGGGTGAGTTCTATTACGTTGTGGTGTATTTACCGCTCCCGGAATTAATGCGTTGATGCGTAATTTTGGCAAAATCTCCCATTCCTGAGCCTGGATTCTTACCAACACTTCTACCCCAGCCTTAGCTACGGCAAACCCCCCCCAATATGCTGCTGGATGATGACCGTGTGTATCAGCTGTCATAATTACACTAGCATCTGGAGAAGCTTTTAATAACGGCAAACAAGCACGTGTCAGTGCACATGGTCCAATTAAATTGACTCGTAATGTGCTTAACCACAACTCTAGTGTCTGATTTTCTAACGGGGTTAAATTAGAAGCAAATACTGCATTATGTAAAATACCATCCAATCTTTTTAATTGCAGCTTGATAGCTTGAGCAATTACCTCAAAATCTTTACTCTCTGTCTGTTCCAGATCAAATGGGAGAATAGTTGCCTGAGGTCCGCCTACCGCCTCTATTTCATCATACACGCTCTCTAATTTATCGATCTTCCGACCGTGCAGAATCACTGTGGCGCCATGAATAGCATATGTCAACGCAGCAACACGGCCCATACCTTGACCTGCGCCGGTAACAAGTATCACGCGATCCTTGAGCAGATTCTTAGGCGCTAGGTAATCTTTAAAGTTGTTCATATGAAAAGGGGTTGTTGATACGATATCTCAACTATGAGACACGTCTTTACCTAATACGCCGCACATGTTCCCATAGTAAAAAAATTTGAATTACCCCCGAACCCAAGTTTTCCATCCTATCCAAAGTTTGCGTATTGGAGTAAGACTCACGCGTTGTCTCATAACTTGGCAACCACCATTCTTTATTTCTTCTAAAAGAGTTCTATAAATTGCCGCCATAATTAAGCCGGGAAGCTGATTTTTACGATCTTCTGCAGGTAGTGCTGCAAATGCTTTGTCATAATACTCTTCTGCTCGTTCAATCTGAAATTCCATCAACTGTCTAAAGCCGTTAGTTTCGCATGAGTTGAGTATGTCATCATCAGAAACACCGAAGCGAACAAGTTCATCTTGTGGTAAGTAAATACGGCCCCGACGGGCATCCTCACCTATATCACGTATAATATTAGTAAGTTGAAATGCAAGTCCTAGATTATGAGCATATATCAGCGTTTTATCATTACGATAGCCAAAAATTTTGGCAGATAATTCTCCTACTACACCTGCTACATGATGACAATAAAGTTTCAAAGTATTGAAATCAGTGTAACGATTGTAATCCAAATCCATTTCCATGCCGTCTATAACTTTATATAGTTGTTCGGCAGTAAGATCTATTTCTTTAATCGTCGCCAATAGTGCTTTTGCTACTGGATGAGCAGGTCTATGTTCCTGTGTTGCATTAAACACGGACGATATTTCTTGTCGCCACCATGCAAGTTTGATACGTGCTACTGATGTATCCGTACACTCATCTACCACATCATCCACCTCGCGACAAAAAGCGTAAAGTGCAGTAATAGCACGACGCTTCTCCGTTGGTAAATACAAGAAACTGTAGTAAAAACTAGAGCCACTTTGAATGGCTTTATTCTGACAATATTGATCTGGGGTCATAGTAAATTATTTGAGAGGACATTTGACTGTGGTTGATTAACTGTTTAACAGATTAACAGAAGCAGTGGTTTTCTTATAAAATTAATTAACGATGTGTAATTTACGAAAATTTTTAGATAAATGTGCAAGTGTAATAAAAATATTAACTCATTCTAATTTAATCTGTTTGCTGCAATAAAAACCCCAACGAATTGGGGTTTTTATTGCAGCAAACTTCAAGTAAAGATAATGCTAATGTAACGTCCTTACATATCCATACCGCCCATGCCACCCATACCACCCATACCACCACCCATACCACCTGCCGCAGCTGATTCTTCTTTCGGTAACTCCGCTACCATAGCATCAGTAGTTAGTATCAAGCTGGCCACAGAAGCAGCATTCTGTAATGCATAGCGCGTAACTTTGGTTGGGTCTAACACACCCATTTCAACCATATCACCATATTGACTAGTTGCGGCATTGTAGCCAAAATTACCCTTACCTTCTGATACTTTATTAATTACCACAGAAGCCTCATCACCACAATTAATCACGATCTGACGCAACGGTTCCTCTAAGGCACGTAGAACGATTTTAATACCGGCATCTTGATCAGGATTGGCACCTCTAACCTTAGCTACTTGAGAACAGGCACGCAATAGCGCAACGCCACCGCCAGGAACAATACCCTCCTCAACTGCTGCACGTGTTGCATGTAAAGCATCTTCAACGCGCGCTTTCTTCTCCTTCATCTCTACTTCAGTAGCAGCGCCTACTTTAATTAACGCCACGCCCCCGGCCAATTTTGCTACGCGCTCTTGCAATTTCTCTTTATCGTAGTCGCTAGTAGCTTCCTCTATCTGTGCGCGGATTTGTTTAACTCTGCCCTCAATAACTTTTTCATCGCCAGCGCCGTCAATTATGGTAGTTGTCTCTTTACCTATTTCAATACGCTTAGCTTGACCTAACTCTTTCAATGTGGCCTTCTCTAGCGATAAACCCACTTCCTCAGCAATCACGGTACCGCCAGTAAGATGTGCAATATCTTCAAGCATCGCTTTGCGCCGATCACCAAAACCAGGCGCTTTTACAGCACAGGTCTTTAGAATACCGCGGATGTTATTGACTACTAAAGTAGCAAGTGCCTCGCCATCAACATCTTCAGCAATAATCAATAAGGTCTTGCCGGCCTTGGCCACTTGTTCAAGCACAGGTAACAACTCACGAATATTAGAAATCTTCTTGTCGTGCAATAGAATATAAGGACTGTCTAATAATGCAATTTGTCTATCCGGATTATTCACAAAGTAAGGTGATAGATAACCACGATCAAACTGCATGCCTTCAACAACTTCCAATTCATTCTGTAAACCGGAACCGTCTTCTACAGTAATCACCCCTTCTTTACCTACTTTATCCATTGCATCGGCAATTATTTTCCCAATTTCAGCATCTGCATTGGCAGAGATACTGCCAACTTGTGCAATCTCTTTGCTTGTAGTGCAAGGTTTAGAGAGTTTTTTCAGCTCCTCAACCGTCGCACTTACAGCTTTATCGATACCGCGCTTTAGATCCATTGGATTCATACCAGCAGCAACATATTTCATACCTTCTCTGACAATAGATTGCGCTAAGACAGTAGCTGTAGTGGTGCCATCACCCGCTACATCGGATGTCTTGCTTGCTACTTCTTTTACCATTTGAGCGCCCATATTTTCAAACCTATCTTTCAATTCAATTTCTTTTGCTACCGATACGCCGTCCTTAGTAATAGTAGGAGCGCCATAGGAGCGTTCCAATACTACATTGCGACCTTTGGGTCCTAGAGTGACTTTAACTGCATCAGCTAGAATATTAACTCCAGCTACCATTTTGTGACGAGCCGAGTCGCCAAATTTAACGTCTTTTGCTGCCATAATTTTTCTCCTAAGTTACAAAAATATTATTTTGGTTAGTGTTTGAATTGAAGTTGATATGGTCAACCTTCAACTACACCCATGATGTCTTCTTCACGCATCACTAAAAGTTCCTCTCCTAAAACTTTTACGGTCTGTCCTGAATATTTACCGAACAACACCTTGTCCCCAACTTTTACATCTAGCGCACGCACCTTGCCATCATCTCCAACTTTCCCCTTGCCAACAGAAATAACTTCACCTTGATCTGGTTTCTCTGCCGCGCTGTCCGGAATAACAATACCAGATGCAGTTTTGCGTTCTTCTTCCAATCTCTTGACAATAACACGATCATGTAAGGGACGAATTTTCATAATTATTTCTCCTTTCCTAAATTAACATAATGAAATGACTAACAAAAATATATAATTTACAAATTTACATTCAATACTTTCTAAAATAAAGCCTAGCTAAGCACTCTTTGCTATAGAGTGCTAATGATAAGGGCTATTACTGAGAATTTCAAGTCAATGACTAATAAATATTTATCAAAACGTAGTCTGAATGCAGTTTGGCACCCCTGTACTCAGATGAAACACCATGAAAAATCACCGCTTATTTCAATTGCTAAAGGTGAAGGGGTCTGGCTCTATGATTTTGATAACAAACGTTATCTTGATGCTATTAGCTCGTGGTGGGCCAATCTTTTTGGTCATGCTAATCCACATATTAATGCCGCTATTTATGACCAGCTAAATAAACTAGAACATGTCATGCTTGCAGGTCTTACGCACGAGCCAGTTGTAGAATTGTCTGAGCGCCTAAGTAAACTTGCGCCCAGTAATCTTGGTCATTGCTTTTACGCCAGTGATGGCGCCTCGGCCATTGAAATTGCTTTAAAAATGAGTTTTCATTACTGGCTCAATACCGACCGCCCTAAAAAAAATGGTTTTATTACCCTACAAAGAAGCTATCATGGCGAAACTTTGGGCGCATTATCGATCACCGACATAAGACTTTTCAAAGGAATTTACACTCCGCTTCTGTATCGTAGCAAACAAATCGATACTCCAGACTGGCGAAATGCAGAGAAAGGGGAATCTCCTCAAGATTATGCACTACGTGTTGCTGATAAATTAGAGCGCTATCTGGAGAAGAGTCATGCCAAAACTGCCGCGCTAATTGTTGAACCATTAGTGCAGTGTGCGGCTGGTATGGGCATGTATCATCCTGACTATCTCAAGCTTGTACGCGGGATTTGTGATAAGTACGAAGTACATTTAATTGCTGATGAAATCGCAGTGGGTTTTGGTAGAACCGGAACCTTATTTGCTTGTGAACAGGCGAATATAACACCGGACTTTTTATGCTTAGCGAAAGGTTTAAGTGGTGGTTATCTCCCATTATCTGTAGTTATGACTACTGATAATGTGTATCAGGCATTTTATCATGACAAAATTACACGCGGATTTCTACATTCGCACACTCACTCTGGTAATGCGCTTGCCTGTAGGGCTGCACTTGCGACACTAGATATTTTTGAATGGGATAAAACCATTGCTAAAAATCGTATCAAAGCGCGCTATCTTAATCAGTTGACACAATCACTCATATCTCATTCTAAAATACGAAATTTTCGTAATTGCGGCATGATATGGGCATTCGAAGTAGAGACCAAAGATCCCGCATTTGCCGAAAAATTTTTCCAAACAGCTATGAAACAAGGGTTATTACTACGTCCACTAGGGAATACTGTTTATTTTATGCCGCCCTATGTAATTAATGATCAGGAGATGCATTTTTTGATAGAAGGAACCATAAAAACCCTAAACTCCTGTTAACAGAATAATACGGTTTATTCTTTCAGATATAATTATTATAATAAAATCAATATGGTAGACTCTTCAACTAAAGTCAACAGTATACTTTTCTTCGCAGATTATTGCATTTTCTAAATAAGTACAGGGCGAGAGAGAAAATTCTATAACCTCTTATTCTAATTTAATAATGTTCAATTTCACTCTACTTACTCGTACACATCTAGTCGCTATTCTTTGTTTCTTCATACTTACTCTCATACCACTGACCGCAATAACGCAGAATATGCCAGATCCTGTTAATCAGGCGCTTCAGCAGGCAGGTATTCCAGAATCCGCCGTTGCTATTTATGTCCATGAGATCGGTGAAACTCAACCACTGATTGCTATCAACGCCAAAGCGGCAATGAATCCAGCATCAGTGATGAAACTTGTGACCACTTTTGCCGGATTAGAATTACTGGGACCGACTTATACTTGGAAAACTGAATTGTATGCTAATGGAATTATTGAAGATGGAGTGCTACAAGGCGACCTTGTAATAAAAGGTTATGGTGATCCAAAGCTTAATCTAGAAAACTTTTGGTTACTCGTTCGTCGCCTCCGTCAAACTGGATTACGAGAAATTACTGGAAATTTAATATTAGACAATAGCTATTTTGATGTGATCAATGAGGACTCAGCTGCTTTCGATGGAAAATTTTACCGTACTTATAACGTCTCTCCAGAGGCACTATTAGTAAATTACCGGATGCTATCATTTCACCTAACTCCTCAACCAAAAATTAAATCTGTACGAGTAATTATCGATCCTTTACCAGAGTCACTTACTCTAAGTAATAATCTTAAACTTACTGATGGGGAATGTGGCGATTGGCGAGACATACTAGATATTGATATTCATGCTTCCACCACAGAAAAAATCCGCACTTTAGTCGCGCTCAATGGCAGTTATGCCACTAAGTGCGGGGAAAAAAATCTACATCTTAGTCTGCATAACAGCTCTACGTACACTCTGATGCTATTTCGACAATTATGGGAAGAACAGAACGGTATATTCCACGGTAGGGTGTTGACTGATCAAACATCAAAAGGATTAATACCATTAGAGACTCATCGATCTCCTCCTCTTGCAGAAATCGTTCGTGACATCAATAAATTCAGTAATAATATCGCAGCACGGCAACTTTATCTCGCCTTAGGATCGGTCGACGCTGTTAATAACAAGGTTATGACTCTGACTCAGTCAAACACATCCATCAGGCAATGGCTTGCTATCAAGAAACTAAATTTTCCAGAATTAATAATGGAGAATGGCTCCGGACTATCACGTAATGAGCGCATTAGCGCAGATCATCTAGGTCAGCTCCTAATTAATGCATTTCAAAGTCCAGTGATGCCAGAATTTATTTCATCTTTACCGATTGTGGCAATAGATGGCACAATGAAGGAACGCCTCAATGACAGACCAATTACAGGTCAAGCACACATTAAAACTGGCTTACTAGACAATGTAAAATCAATAGCTGGTTATGTTCTGGATAAATTAAATAGACGTATAATTGTAATTTTTATTATTAATCACTCTCAATCTCGACAGGCTCAACCTGCAATGGATGCATTACTACAATGGGTTCATGCAAGACCGTAGATGAGAAAGAACCCTGAGTAACCAGTCACTCAACTTTGCTATCTAATCCACTTTCAGCAATTTCAGATGCCAGTAACAAAGCTCTGGCTTTATTCTGAGTTTCAATCCATTCGTTCTCCGGAACAGAATCAGCAACAATACCAGCGCCAGCTTGTACATGAAGCATGCCATCTTTAACTATACCAGTACGAATAGCGATGGCCAAATCCATATCGCCATTGAATCCAAGGTAACCTACTGCACCAGCATAGATGCCACGTTTGGAGATCTCCAATTCGTCAATCACTTGCATTGCTCGTACTTTAGGTGCGCCACTCACAGTACCTGCTGGAAAAGTGGCACGCAAAACATCCATTGCATTTAAGCCAGGCTTGAGTTTACCGTCTACGTTGGAAACAATATGCATGACGTGTGAGTAATTCTCAATCTGCATATTTTCAGTAACTGTTACCGTACCAGTTTGTGCGACGCGTCCAATATCATTGCGTCCTAGATCCATTAACATCACATGCTCTGCGCGCTCCTTAGGATCTGCAAGCAGATCGGCGGCCAATATCAAATCTTCTTGTGTCGTTTCACCACGTGGACGAGTACCTGCGATAGGTCGCACCGTAACGGTCTCACCTTCTAGGCGTACCAAAATCTCCGGCGAGGTCCCAACCACATAAAACCCACCAAAGTGATAATAAAACATGTATGGCGAAGGATTTAGATTTCGTAATGCGCGATATAGGGACAATGGGGACGTATTGTAAGGTTTACTAGTTCTCTGCGACAATACCGTCTGCATAATATCGCCATCGAGAATATAACGCTTAATACGCTCGACTGCTGCAATAAAATTTACTTTGCTAAATTCAGATACAACTGCACCTGGGTGAACTTGTTCTGCGATTGGGATTTGTAATGGTTGACGCAACAAGGAAAGTAATTCTTTTAAACGATGTTGCGCATTTTGATATGCATCTAGTCTGCCTGGATCAGCATAAACTATCAAATAGAGTTTTCCGGAAAGATTGTCCACTACCGCCAATTCTTCAGACAATAGTAACAATATATCTGGGACATCAAGCACATCAGGAAGAGCACAGTGAGAAAGTTTCTTTTCAATGTAACGTACTACATCGTAAGCAAAGTAGCCAACCAAGCCACCGCAGAAACGCGGTAAGCCGGGATACGGAGCTGCTTTAAAACGTGATAAATAAGACTCAATAAAGACTAACGGATCATCCATTTCAGTTATTTTGGATTCCGTGCCATCAATTAAATGAATACTATTACCACGTACCTCAATACGAATCACGGCAGGAAGACCAATGAAAGAATAGCGCCCGAAACGTTCACCGCCTTGAACTGATTCTAACAAGTATGAATAAGATCGGTTGGCAAGTTTAAGATAAATTGATAACGGAGTATCAAGATCGGCAAAGGTTTCCAGTACCACAGGAATACGGTTATAGCCTTGAGCTGCAAGATGATTAAATTCGGTTTCAGTCATGATTTGATTTCATAAATGGCAATAAATAAAGTATGGTAATTACAATACACTACCGTTTAACTTTAATAATGAGAGTAGTCTAGAGCTATAGGGCCAACACTGCTAAGCAAATCTCCCTCTTCTGATACTTATAAAGATCATGAAGATTTTTGAATTAATCTGCTTGCCTCGTAAATGGACTCAACGATAGCATCGCAATTAAGCTCGTTCACGTGTCGTCCCTCATTGTAACCATAAGGCACACAAAAAATATGACAACCAGCTGCTTGTGCTGCTTCGGTGTCATTAAATGAATCCCCGATTAAGAGCATTTCATAAGGAGCAATGCCGAAATATTTACAAGCATGCAACAAAGGCATTGGATCAGGTTTCTTCTTTGGTAAACTATCGCCAGAGAGGACAATATCGAAATAACTTAGTAAATTGGTAGCACGCAGCAATGGCAAGGTAAATATTTCAGCTTTGTTAGTGATACAAGCTAGTTGAAAGCCTTCTGCTTGCAGGGCATTAAGGCCTTTGACCGCACCTGGATAAGGACGTGAGTTCATATCTAGAGTTTTTGTGTAATTACGCTCGTAGATCGACATTGCCTTGGTAAATAACTCGATATCTGGCTCATCACTCAAGCTATCAGTAAGTGTTCGTTTAACTAATCGCTGTATGCCTTTTCCAATATAAGATTGAATTGTTTCGACAGGCAATTCTGTCTTACCTAATTCCTGGAGCATCATGTTAGCGGCGGCGGCAAGATCGCATGCTGTATCCAATAATGTGCCGTCTAAATCGACCATTACGGCCTTGATCATCAGAGGAAACTGTATTCGAACTTTAGTAAAAAGGGGACTGGAGTGCGAACTTTCATTCATAAAACATATTCCAAAATCATACGCAGGTTATCCATTCTATCTATCCTATAAAGACAAAAAAAGTACTTTTCTTTATAGGCCTATACTAAGCTAGACCTTTGCTAACTCTGATCGTAATGCAGCTATTACTGTATTATAACGATTTAGATCATTATCTTTACCTGCACTATAAATAGCGGAGCCGGCAACGAAAGTATCGGCCCCAGCACGGGCAATCTCCGCAATATTATCCACCTTTACACCGCCATCGACTTCTAACAGGATGTCTTTACCAGTAGCGTCAATGAGTTTACGTACTGCTCTTATTTTATTCAGGGCCTCAAGAATAAATTTTTGTCCACCGAAACCGGGATTTACTGACATAATCAGTACTAGATCAAGCTTATCTAGAACATGGTCCAGATAGTACAATGGAGTTGCAGGATTAAACACTAATCCTGCCTTACAACCCATTTCCTGGATCAACCCTATAGTGCGATCAATATGTCTAGATGCTTCTGGGTGGAAAGAAATAATATTAGCTCCGGCTCGAATAAAGTCAGGAATGATACGATCTACCGGTTCTACCATTAAGTGCACGTCAATAATTGCTTTAGTTAGCGGACGAATTGCTTCGCATACTAGAGGGCCAATAGTGAGGTTAGGTACATAGTGATTGTCCATCACATCAAAATGAATAATGTCTGCACCAGAATCAACGACAGCAGTTATTTCCTCGCCTAATTTAGCAAAGTTTGCAGATAGAATACTTGGTGCGATACGATAATTGGGCATACACATCTTCTCAAAAAAATAGAATGGGTATTTTAACCTTAAATGGTTGCTGTGCGCTAATAACTCTATCTTATATATAAAAATTAATTCAGTTTCTACGTAAAAAGGAGCTTAATAAAAGTTACTCTTGCCGAGAATCGAAAAATAGTGTGGAATAGCGGCATGCCTGAAAATAAAAAATATGAAATAAACATTGCGGTGCGCACTATCTATCTCCCAGATCAATCAGATGAAACTGCAGACCGTTACGTATTCGCTTATACAATTACTATCACCAATATCGGAATGGTTGCGGCACAGCTTATCAGTCGCCACTGGATCATCTTGGATGGCGGTAATGACGTGCAAGAGATCCGTGGACTGGGAGTAGTAGGAGAGCAACCTTTACTAAAACCGGGCGATAGTTTTGAATACACCAGCGGTACTGCCATTTCGTCTCCAGTTGGATCAATGAAGGGAAGTTATCAAATGGTGGCAGAAGATGGGTGTCGTTTTGATACAACCATTCCAGAGTTTACTCTAAGCATACCAAGGATACTCCATTAGAAAGAAACTCTATTTCTTCGTCTCAAGCAGAGTTAATTTACCCTTTACCTTTTAATCTTGATCATCAAAAGTATATTGTAAGGATACTTTGTATATCATTCTCCTGGTTACGTTAACTGGCTAGACTCCCAACACAGGTATTGTCGAGATTACTGACGACACTGACTTATTAACTAAACAAGAGCACGGATAATCAGACTCAGTCGTCAAAGCGAGGTTACATCAGTCAGGAGACCGGCGATTTTACATCAAAGCAAGCAAAAAACTCGTTTAAATCTCTAATACGATACAAGATATTGTCCATTCTCAAATATTCTGACGCTGAAATTTAGTTAAATATAAATGAGCTAAGAAACTCCCTCTCCAAATTAGAGCGAAACAGAGGGGAATCACCTTTATTTATATGGTGAAGTTGAAAATATAGTTTCAAGAGTTCCATATACACTTATGATTAAAATGATTCTCTACCCGACTAACTTACTATGAACCATATTTCTTTCTACCATACATACGACGACGATGAGCTCGTCTTGCCTCAGCCTCGCTAAGAGGGGCTGGTTTCTTATTAGCATATGGATTATGACTCGTTTTAAACTCAACTTTCAGCGGAGTGCCTTCAAGCTGAAAAATTATACGAAACGTGTTCTCTAAGTAACGTCGGTAAGTTTCGGGTACATGATTAAGTGCGTTACCATGTATGATAATTAGCGGTGGATTAGAGCCGCCTTGATGCGCATAACGTAATTTTGGATGGGACATGCCAACACGTGGTGGCGCTTGTTTCTCTACTGCATCCAAAAGAACACGAGTCAATCTTGGTGTGGACAGTTTTATCATTGCAGCGGCATATGCGGCATCAACTGACGGGAGCAGTCTTTCCATGCCGCTACCACGTAATGCTGAAATATAATGAAGTTTTGTAAAACTCAAAAGAAAAGCAAGCTTTCTGAAAATTTCACGCTTAATGGTGGCGCGCTGATAATCATCCAAGCCATCCCATTTATTTACTACTAGAACTAATGCGCATCCGGTTTCGATAATAAATCCAGCAATATGTGCATCCTGATCCGAAATTTCATTCCTGGCATCTAGCACTAATATCACTACGTTAGCGTCTTCAATAGCTTGTAGTGTTCTCACTACTGAGAATTTTTCAATAACCTCTAGAACCTTCCCACGACGACGTAAACCAGCAGTGTCAATTAAAGTATAGTGCCGATCATGACGCTCGAAATTGATATAAATACTATCACGAGTAGTTCCCGGCTCATTAAATGCAATTACGCGCTCTTCACCCAATAGCATATTCACTAATGTCGATTTACCAACATTAGGTCGTCCTACAATGGCAATTTTTGGATGTTGATCTTCTTTCTCCCCTGTTTGTTTTTCTGGGAAATTTAACAATACTAATTCCATTAAATCATTGATGTTATCACCATGAACAGCAGAAATAGCACAAGGTTCCCCTAGACCTAACGCATGAAACTCAGCGGTTACAACAGAAGTTGCCATGCCTTCAGTTTTATTGACAACAAGAAAAATCTTACGTCCGATCTTCCTGAGTTGTTCAGCGATTATTTTGTCTTGCGATGTTAGACCTTGTCGACCATCCACGATGAATAATATAACATCAGACTCATCTGCCGCTTGTAACGTTTGCTTAGCCATCTCAAGGAGAATACCGTCTTTAACGGCCGGCTCAAAACCACCAGTATCTACCACTAAATGTGGTTTTCCACCTAGTCTCCCATGCCCATAATGCCGGTCTCTCGTCAAACCTGGAATATCTGCAACAATCGCATCACGACTTCGGGTGAGACGATTAAAGAGGGTGGATTTACCAACATTAGGTCGTCCAATTAAAACAAGGATCGGTTTCATAATTTAAAATTCTCGTTATGCAAAACATCCATACACCCGCTTTTTCCAGCGAAGGGGATCAGGATTCTTATAGTGAGCAGATTTATTCTGGTTATATCACTGTCACATACCAAATGCGTAGAGCCCACCTTTAATAGTTTGCACTAAGATACCATTAGACAAATACTCTGGACGGGCAAGAATGGGGGCTCCGTCAGTGACGAACTGAGAAATAATAGTACCATCTTCATTCTTAAGAAAGGTCACGTTTCCCTGAGAATCACCAACCACTACCTGAACATCATGAACGAGAGGTGCGGATAATTTATTACGAATACTATTTTTGCTACTTGAATCTAAAGTTGTTGTAAAAAAATCACCTATTATGGAATTACCTGCTCGCAGGTCTGGTCTGGTATTTCTACTTTTATCTTTCTTTTTATCTTTCTTTTTATCTGTATCTGCGGTCTCTGAATCACTATTTCCCGTAAAAAAGCTCCAAAAACTAGAGGTCATCTTCTTATCTTTACCGCCAAAAGGGTCTACTTTGCCAACACGATCACCGCCCGTAGTTATCCAAGTAATGCCAAAATTTTTAGGCGGCTCTACTTTGGGTATATCTTTTTTCCATATTTTAGTTCCACTTTCTTTATTATAGGCTACTACCGAACCATCATCATCGCTCACATAAACATGCTTGCTATCCATGGCTAGACCAGCACTGCTGGATATATCTCGCCCCCAAATATTATTGCCATTAGCTATATCAAAGCAAGCAACGCGGCCTCTGTAAGCCACGGCACATATCTGTCGATTATCAATCACTGGTAAGCTGGTTATATCTACCATGCGCTCCAGTTCCGTCACACCGCGGGGTTTAGATACTGATGCCTCCCATACTAAACTGCCGTTAGATAGATTTATTGCGACCAGTTTACCTCCAGAAAATCCAGCGAATACCCCGCCACCTATAACCAACACACCCGCAGAACTACGCACAGTTAATGGTAGACTAGGACCTTGATAAATCCACATACGCTTCCCGCTAGTAGCATCTAAAGCATAGATCTTATTATCCGTAGTACGCACCACTACTATATTCCGGTCTACTTGTGGTTGGCTTAGAACTTCGCTAGGTACTGATGCTTCCCATAAAAATTTTCCTTTCTTATCGTATGCTAGAATTTCTCCCTTGAAAGTACCAACTAATAACATTTCCTCACTTATACCTACGCCGCCAGATAATTTATGCTGAGTATTAATACTCCATAGTTGACTACCCGTAACAGAATCGAAACAAGCAAGCTGCCCATTTGTGTAAGCAGCATAAACCTCGCCTTTATTAGACGCTGGTGAGAGCGTCGTTATCACATCTTTATTCTTACCTATAGCGAGAGAAAGTGCGAGTACGTCATCAACAATTTCGCGTGTCGAGAACTTTTCTATTATTTCTGAGCCAATTATGTTCTTCCATAATAGAGATGTACCCGTAACTACTTTTAACGGGAAATTATCTTTCTTAATATCGGGGATCTCGTTACCAGAATTAACAACTATTTCCTTATCGACTTGAGTATTCTTGTTTTCAGATTTGATGGGCATTGATTCGCTAATCTTGCTTTCTTTGTTAGCGAACGGATTCACAATGCCGGCACATCCGACAGATGCTAGTAGCACAGGTATTAGAAAAACATATTTCAGCATAATCTCTAGAAATTCTGAATATAATTTCTGTATGGTTATTGCTTAAGTACTATTAGAGCATCGAGCTTCATTTGAATAATATTACGATAACCACTCTTGATACCTATCTTATTAATCGCTATTTGGTAGGCAACACGAGCTTCTGGAATGTTTCCCTTAGCGGTAAAGATATCACCTTTCAAATCTTCATAAAGACCATCAAAAGACTCGGCATGTTCGTTCCCTAATAATTTTAATGCTTCATCATGTCTTTTTTGATCTAGCAATAAACTAACTAACCGGAGTCGCGCAAGATCTCTCAATTCATTTTCTTTAGAGTTATCTAGCACCCACTGCAGGAAGCCTCTGGTATTTTGTGTATCATCTATATCAACATTCGCATATGCCGCAATCATAGCGGCACGAGATGCAAAACCACTGTCAGAAAAACCTTCCATTAACAAGCGAGCAGCGTCTCCAATTTTTTTTGGATCTTTACTTAATTCAATTTGTTGAAGGGAGATAAATAACTCGGCTGCTTGTTGGCTCTGCTGCTTCTGATAATGATTCCATAACTGCGTTCCAAATACACCAGCAATACAGATTGCTGCTATCACAATGACCAGCGTGCCGTAAACTTCCCACCAAGACTTAAGCTCGTCTATTTTTTCCTGTTCTTCTAAATCATATGTTGCCATTTTTTTCCAAATAAACGTAAATTAAAAAAAGCATCTCTTATTTATATATTTTTAAGTAACACTACCGCTTCTAACAGTCCCACACTCACCTGCTCTGCTTTTTCACGTAATGGTTTGATACTAATTATCTCCGCTTCTGCTTCATGATCACCAATAATCACAGCAAAACGTGCGCCGCTGGCATCAGCTTTTTTCATTTGTACTTTAAAGTTACCACCGCCACAATGTAGAATAATTTTAACCCCATGGTAACGCAAATACCTTGCACTCTTCCAAGCAAATTTTTTTGCAATCTCGCCCTGATGTACTACATAAGCATCGGGAACTGGATTCGGTATTTCCTTATTATTTCCCAGCACCAATAATAATAGGCGCTCTACGCCCATAGCAAAACCACAAGCCGGTGTTGATTTGCCGCCAATCTGTTCTATTAATCCATCATAACGTCCACCGGCACATATCGTACCTTGTGCACCAAGTTCATCAGTAACCCATTCAAATACGGTACGATTGTAGTAATCTAAACCTCTTACTAACCGCGGATTAATTTTAAAATTAATCCCCTCACTATGTAACATGTGCTGCAATTGTTCAAAATGTCTTAATGCATCATCATCTAAATTATCCAGCAACTTTGGGGCACCATCAACGATATGTTGCATTTGAGGATTTTTACTGTCAAGTATCCTAAGTGGATTACGATATAAACGTCTTTGGGCATCCTCATCAAGCTCACTCAAATGTTGCTCTAGATACCTAATTAACTTCGATTGATATAAAGTACGGGATTCAACGCTACCGAGTGTACCGATTTCGAGATGTACATTGGAAATACCTAATCTATCCCATAACTCTGCACACATGACAATCAACTCAACATCAACATCTGGTCCAGCATACCCTAATGCCTCTACACCTACTTGGTGGAACTGACGATAACGTCCCTTTTGCGGACGTTCATGACGAAACATTGGTCCCGAGTAATACAATTTCTGTGGTCCGGTATACAATAGATTATGTTCCAATACCGCACGTACACAAGAAGCGGTTCCTTCTGGACGCAAAGTTAAGCTATCACCATTGAGATGATCGACAAAGGTATACATCTCCTTCTCAACGATATCAGTCACTGCCCCAATAGAGCGTACAAACAAATCGGTTCGTTCGATAATAGGTAACCGAATATTACAATAGCCGTAGGTTGCCATCCATTCACGCACAGTTTGCTCAAAAAATTCCCAAAGATATGTTTGGTTGGGCAAAATATCGTTCATTCCACGAATGGCCTGAATAATTTTAGCCATTAACTACTTTCTTTGGATATCTTGTCTGAACATACTCATCAACAATCTGGCGGAACTCGCCAGCGATATTATCACCCTTCAATGTTACAGATTTCTGTCCATCTACATAAACTGGTGCCACCGGTCTTTCTCCAGAGCCGGGCAAACTAATGCCAATATTGGCATGCTTACTTTCCCCTGGACCATTCACCACACAACCCATCACTGCCAACGTCATGTTTTCGACGCCATCATACTGGGTGCGCCACACTATCATTTGATCACGCACATAGTTTTGAATACTCTCTGCAAGCTCCTGAAAGTAAGTACTGGTGGTACGGCCACAACCTGGACAAGCTGCTACTAACGGCGAAAATGCTCGTAATCCCATCGTCTGCAAAATTTCTTGGGCTACTACCACTTCTCTAGTACGGTCTCCACCTGGCTCTGGCGTAAGCGATATACGAATGGTGTCACCGATACCCTCCTGCAATAACACTGATAAAGCTGCGGTAGAAGCAACAATCCCTTTAGATCCCATGCCAGCTTCGGTTAATCCTAAGTGCAACGCATAATCACAACATGCCGCCAAATCACGATAAACTGCGATTAGATCCTGTACCCCACTTACCTTACAAGATAAAATAATCTGATTGTGATTTAATCCTATCTCTTCTGCTTTAGTAGCGCTTTCCAATGCTGAAGTGATCAAAGCTTCACGCATCACATGCCCAGCATCTTTCGGATCAAGGGATGCCGCGTTCTTATCCATGATGCGCACTAAAAGTTCTGGATCCAAGCTACCCCAATTAACGCCAATCCGTACTGGTTTATCAAATTTACAAGCCGTCTCTATCATGGTGGCAAACTGCTCATCACGCTTTCTGCCATGTCCTACGTTACCAGGATTGATACGGTACTTAGCTAAAGCTTTTGCACAATCTGGGTATTCGGTCAATAATTTATGTCCGTTAAAATGAAAATCACCTACCAGTGGAACGTGGCAGTCCATGTCATCGAGGCGCATACGGATAGATGAGACTAATTTTGCCGCTGCCGGGGTATTGACTGTTATGCGAACCATCTCCGATCCTGCACGCGCAAGCTGAGAAACTTGCACTGTAGTAGCCATTTCATTTTCTGTATCAGTATTGGTCATGGATTGAACCACCACTGGGGCACCGCCACCAACAATGACCGAGCCAACTTTAACGCCAATACTGTTACGGCGTTTCATAATGTTATTATTCTGAGATATAGTCATGATAGATATAAAAACTTTATAGCCGTAAAGAATCTATTCGAGTGGTAAACACCCCACTCCCCTGTATTTATTTTTATGCGGTGTCAAATTTACTGTCTTGCTATTGTAAACTAACTGAACGCTTGTAACGTTCACAATTATCAGAAAGAACTTGCATAAATCATATATTGATTTCATTTGAAAATTTTCTGCTCTAACTAGAAAAAAATATCATCAAAAAATGTTAGATCTTATTTCAATATGCCAAACCCTCGTTGCGTCATTTTTTTCGATTAGTCTTGTCTAATACTTTTCCTGCAAGCTGTCCACAAGCGGCTGCAATATCATCTCCACGGGTTTTACGAACTGTCGCTACCAAACCTGCTTGCATCAACACGTCTCGGAAGCAGCGAATTGACTCAGATGATGAGCGCCTATAACCTGATCCAGAAAATGAATTAAATGGAATCAAGTTAAATTTACAAGATGTTTCTCGTACCAATTCTACCAATTCGCGCGCATGGACTATGCTGTCATTTATTCCGTCTAACATAACATACTCAAAAGTTATGAAATCTCTCGGTGCGGATTTAAGATAACGTTGACATGCTGCCAGTAGTTGCTTAATTGGATATTTTTTGTTGATTGGTACCAGTTGATCTCGTAATGCATCATTAGGTGCGTGCAACGATACAGCTAAGGCTACCGGACAACGTTCTCGCAATCGATCCATGGCCGGAATCAGACCAGATGTACTCACCGTTACACGTCGACGCGACAGCCCGTATGCGTTATCGTCTAACATCAGATCAAGGGCCGCAACTACATTCTCAAAATTAGCCAGCGGCTCGCCCATACCCATAAATACCACATTACTGATGGCGCGACTGCGTGTGCTAGATTGAGTTACCTCATTCCCATCTAAAACCGTCTGTGCCTCTAGGCTGCAAGAGCTCTCCCTCACCGCATTGTTTGCCAACCATAGTTGGCCGACAATTTCCGCCACCGTTAAATTACGATTGAAACCTTGCTTACCGGTGGAACAGAAAGAACATTCTAGGGCACAACCTACCTGGCTAGAAAT
>Ga0049085_10000182_pt1 | contig 27206 bp, 26 predicted proteins | sample GreLakmeSU08MSRF_FD_66721 | JGI IMG/M metagenome (GOLD analysis project Ga0049085, IMG submission 66721) | Freshwater lentic microbial communities from great Laurentian Lakes, MI, USA - Great Lakes metaG SU08MSRF | ecosystem: Environmental > Aquatic > Freshwater > Lake | place: Great Lakes... | reverse complement strand
ACGGAATAAAGCGATGATCCTTCTTCGGCAAAATAATCTCCATGACCAGCAACCCGAGAGCGGCGCAGGCCAGCATTATTTCCGGCCCGAGAGCCCACCACTGATTAGACTCAGCGACGCTTTTGAGATAATCGGTTGTCATGGTTGCGCGGGAGAAGCGGTTACCGAACCGACGGAGACTTTCGCCAGCCCCACGGGTAAAGCCTGATCGATCGAGCGGGAGAGAGCTTGGGGGTAAAAACCCAACCAGAGGAGAGCGGCGAGCAAGATGAGTGCGGGTAAGCGCTCGCCCCATCCAAGGTCAGCAGGCGGATGCTGCGCCATCACCTGCTGCAGATGTTCGCTCGGCGGGCCAAAGAAAATTCGCGCGACGGCCCGGAGACCATAGATCGCTGAAATCACCACGCCGGCGACTGCCACGGCCGTGAGGCCGGGAGAGAATTTCCAAAGGGCGACAAAAATCGCGAGTTCGCCCCAAAAATTAGCGAAAGCCGGCAGGCCGATGCTCGCCATCGTTCCCGCGACGAAGCAGGCCGCCAGCACAGGAGTTTTTTGCGCCAAACCACCCATCTCCGTTAAATCAAAAGTATGCGTACGATGATGCACACTCGTGGCCAACATAAACAGCAAGGCCACGGACAACCCATGAGCGACCATCAAGAGCACCACCCCACCCGAGCCGATCGTTGAAAGGCAGGCTATGCCGAGAAAGCAGTAGCCCATGTGCATGACAGAACTATAACCCAACATTTGTTTCAGGTCGCGCTGGGCGAGGGTGATAAAGCCAATAACCAACACGTTACCGATGCCCGCGAGCAGCGCTAACGGCCACGCCCAAGTTTGCGCGCCCACCGGGAGCAGCGGCAGAGCAATCTGGATTAGCCCATAGAGGCCAAACTTTTTCAGAACCCCGGCATGCAACATCGCCGCAGAACTCGGCGCGGCCCCGTAGCCCAGCGGCGCCCAGGTATGCAGCGGCCAAAGCGAAACCAGCGTGCCGAAGCCAAAGAGGAGGAGACCAAAAATATATTTTTGCACGGTGAGCGCGAGGCCCTGGTGCGCCAGGACCGCCTTCAGCTCGATTAAATCAAAGCTCTGCGCCCCGCTCTTAACATAAATAGCAATAAGACCGAGCAGTGAAAGCAACGCGCCGGCCGTCAGATAAATCGTCATCTTCATCGCCGCATAATTGCGATCCCGGCCACCCCAAAGCCCGACCATGATGAAAGTAGGAATCAGGGCTAATTCATGAAAGAAATAGAAAAAGAAAATATCCACCGAGGCAAAAACGCCCAGTAAACCGCCCTGCATAATCAGGAGTAGCGTGAGGTAGAGCTTGAGCCGCTCAGCCCCCGAACGGAGCGCATAGAGACCGGCCGCTAAGCCCACCGTGGCGGCCAACAAAAACAAGGGAAGCGCGATGCCGTTGAGTCCGAGCTTGAGCGTGATGCCGAATCGGCCGAGGCCAGTATCCAAGTTACTCAGGTAATGATAAGTTGCCCCACCCTCGGCGGGAAACTGCTGCCACAACCAAGCGGCGATGAGGGCTGGGACCACAAAGGCGACCCCAGCGAGTTTAACGGCCAACCGCTTAGGCAAGCCACCCGCCATGATGAGGGCAGCAACCAACGGAGTCGCGATCGCCAGCTGAAGGAGTTGAGCGTGCAGAGAGTTCACGGATTAAAAAATACCAACGGCGAAGGCCCAAAGGAGTGCGGTCCCCCATAAAAACCAATAAACATAGGTATGCAGGCTGCCGGTATAGAGCGACCGCGCGCCATAACCGATCAGCGTTACAACGCCCCCCAATCCGCGGATCAGCAATCCGGCTAAAAATATTTGCTCAATAAAATTCAACAACATGGCCAAGCGCTGCTGCACCTTCGCGACGTAGTAAGTATATAAGCGGTCGAACGATTCCTTCAACCCCGTGAGCCCACGGAAGCCCAAGCGGAATTTTCCTTCTAATGAATCGGTTTCGGCTGACGCATAGAAAAGCCAAGCCCCGCTGGCACCCGTTAGCATAACGCCGAGCGAAACCAACAAGATCGTGCTATGCGCGGCCCCGGTAGCCTCGGGCACGAGGTCCGCGACTGCCCCCGCCAAGCGACTAAAAAATCCCGCATAGCCTCCAATGATCGAGAGCACCGCGAGTACCACGAGGGGCAACGTCATCGTGAAACCACTTTCATGCGCTTGCGCCGCGTGATCTGAGCGAGCGGCGCCCCAGAAGGTTAATTTCCACAAGCGAATCATATAAAACGACGTCAGCACTGCCGTGAAAACTAAGACCGCGAAGACCGCCGTATTTTTCTCCAGCGCTAAATAGAGAATAGCATCTTTGGAGAAAAATCCGGCTAGTCCGGGCATCCCGATAATCGCCAGGACCCCGAGAGTAAAGGTGATGAACGTAAGCGGCATTTTGGCGCGCAGCCCGCCCATTTTAAAAATATTCTGCTCATGATGACAGCCGTGAATCACCGAGCCCGAACCCAAGAAGAGCAGGGCCTTAAAAAAAGCATGCGTCGTCAGATGGAACATCGCGGCGCCCACGCCGGTCGCGACGACCATCTCATGCACGACCCCGCCCATTTCATGCCGGAGAGTAAGCGAGCCTAACCCAAAAGCGGCGACCATGTAGCCGAGCTGCGAAAGCGTTGAGTAAGCGAGGACCTTCTTGATGTCACGCTGCACCACCGCACAAAGCGCCGCATACAACGCCGTGAGGGTGCCGATCCACATGATGACGGTGAGGGCATCAGGGACCATGAGGACATTGATCCGACAGAGCAGATAAATGCCGGCGGCCACCATGGTAGCCGCATGAATCAGCGCCGACACCGGCGTAGGACCTTCCATCGCGTCCGGCAGCCAAACCTGCAGCGGCAGCTGGGCCGATTTGCCCGCGGCGCCACAGAACAGCAGCAAAGCGATCAGCGTACTCGGCACGTGTTGCGCCCCGAGTGCAGTGAGATTCACCGTACCATTGCTCCAGTAGCACATGATGATACCGAGCAGAAAGCCGAAGTCGCCCACCCGATTAACGATAAAAGCTTTTTTCGCCGCCTCCGCCGCCGCGGTCCGCTCGTGCCAGTGTCCGATGAGCAAATAAGAACTGAAGCCCACCAGTTCCCAAAAAATAAAAATCATGAACAAATTATCCGCTAGGACGATGCCGAGCATTGAAAACATGAAGATAGATAAACCACCAAAGAACCGCGCCCGCGCCGCATCAGCGCGCATGTAGCCGAGCGAAAAAATATGAATCAGGAAACCGACGAAGCTGACCACGAAGAGCATCAGCGCGGCGAGGTCATCAAATTTAAAACCGAGGGAGACCACAAAATCCCCTAGACGTAACCACTCCCACGCCGCCGGGAAGTTACGCTGCCCGCTGAAAATCAGCTGCCATGATAATATCGCAATGGCGCCCGCGACCGCCGTCGCGAGCCCAGCTGCCCAGGCCCCTTGCCGCCGCAAGCCCAACGCAATCACGGTCGCCGAAAAAAGCGGCAACAGCAGAATAAGCAGAGTCGTGTTAACGGGATTCATATCAGTGCCGCAGATGGTTGAGGGCCTCCACCTGCACCGTGCCCCGCTGCCGGAAGAGGGCGACAACGATGGCTAGCCCAACCGCAACCTCCGCGGCGGCAATCGTGAGGATGAAAAAAACAAAAACGTTACCGTCGAGCGTATCGTTGAAGTGCGAGAAGGCGACCAAGGCGATCGTCGCGGCAATCAGCATCAGCTCCAGACACATATAAATCACCAACGTATTCTTGCGCAGGAGTACCCCGAAAAAGCCGAGGACAAAAAGCACCGCGCTCAATAATAAATAATGCTGAAGATCTACGATCATGACCTCTCCTCCGCTTGGTCGGATTTTTTACTTAAGACGATCACGCCAAGCATCGCAATCAGGAGTAGAAAACCCACGAGTTGCACCGGCAAAAGATAGGTGGTAAATAATTGCTCCGCATAATGTTTTAAAGTGGGCCCCGTCACGGCCGCGCCCCCCGCCGACAAGGCTGCGCGCTGGTTTAACGACAGCACGCCAACGACGAGCAGGGCCCCACCGAGGGTGGCGGCGATGAGCGTCATGCGTGGCAACGGCTTGGACTGTTCCGGCCGCGTATCCAGCAACATGATAATGAAAAGAAAAAGGGCGACGACGGCCCCAGCATAGACCAAGAGAAGGACAAACGCCAAGAGGGCTGCATGAAGGAGCACAAACAAACCGGCGACACCGACGAGGCTTAAGAGCAAACCGAGCGCCGCGTTAACGGGATTTTTACTCACCACGACCAGCGCAGCGCTGACGAGGGCAAGCAAAGCGAAAAAATAAAATAAGAAGTTAGCCATCGGAATCAATGAATGTTGCCGTGCTCAGCCGCTGCTTTCTTTTTATCCCATTTATAATGTTGATCCGGCAAAGTGCCACCCAGCTCATAAAGTCGGGCTTTATCATTCACCATCTCAGCGCGGGTGTAGCCGCTCAGGGAATATTGATTCTGCAAAAAGATCGCTTCCTCCGGGCAGACTTCCTGGCACAGGCCGCAATAGATACAGCGCAGCATGTCGATCTCGAAGGCTTGCGGCGCTTTTTCAATATGCAACTGGTCCGGCTGGTCCGCTGGCACCGCCCCCGGCGTGATGCGAATCGCCTTCGGCGGACAAACAAACTCACACAGTTGACAAGAAACACATTTCTCGCGCCCCTGAGGATCACGCACCAGCGTCGGGACACCCCGATAGCCTGGCGGAATAACGGGACGCTCCTCGGGGTACTGCAGCGTCACATTCGGCGCGAATAGATGCTTTAAGGTGATGCGTAAGCCCGCGAAAATCTGCGGCAGATAAAGCCGTTCCGCGAGGGTGAGAGGTTTGCGTTCGACGACGTAGGCCATGGCAAGAATTAGTTTTTGACCTGCACCCAGGCGATGACCAGCGCGTAGACAATTAAGTTACCAATCGCGAGCGGCAGTAATTTCTGCCAGCCGAGTTTCATCACCTGATCATAGCGGAAGCGCGGCACCGTCCAGCGTACCCACATAAAGAGGAATACAAAGAACAGCACTTTGCTGAGAAAAATTACAATGGAGAGCGCCCCAACTACCAGCGGATTACCCGCCAGACCCAGCCAGCCGGCGAAAGTTGCCAGTGGCAGCCACGGGAGCGGATTCCAGCCCCCCAAGAATAGCAGCACGAACACCCCGGAACCGATCAGCATGTGAGAATACTCCGCGACAAAGAAGAGCCCCCATTTCAGCGAACCGTACTCGGTATGAAAGCCACCGACAAGATCGGCTTCCCCCTCCGCCATATCAAAGGGTAACCGATTGGTCTCCGCGAAAAGCGAGATGAGGAAAATCAGCGCCGCCACCGGCATCGTAAAAATAAACCATAAGCCGCTCCACGCATGCCAGGGGCCTGATTGCGCTTGCACGACGGCAAACAGACTAAGGGTCCCGGAACCACCGGGCGCGTTCACCCACAGGAACACCGGCAAAATGGAGAGCGTCATGGACAGCTCATACGAAATTAGCTGGGCCGAAGCGCGCACCCCACCGAGGAATGGATATTTTGAATTGGAAGCCCAGCCGGCCAAAATCAAGGCATAGACTCCCAGCGAAGAAACCGCGAAGAGCGCCAGCAAACCGACATCAACATCCGCTAAGATCAAAGGAACGAGCTGCCCCGCGGCGTCCACGTAAGCCCCAAACGGCACCACGCTCACGGTGGTCAAGGCCGGGATCATCGCGACGATCGGTGCGAGGACGAAATAAAATTTGTTCACGTGCCCCGGTATGGGGTCCTCCTTAAAGAACATTTTCCCGCCATCCGCCATCAAGTGGAATACCCCCAAGCGCTGCAGTAAGGGACCAATGATCGGCACCCACGCGATCCAGAAGGGTATCGCTCGGTTGGGCCCGTGGCGCCCCTGCATCCACGCAGAAACTTTGCGCTCAATCAGCGAGCACGCACCGCCAAAGGGAAACATGAAGCCGATGACCGCCAAGCCCTTGATGGCCATCTGGAGCACCAGCGGCAGATTCAACCAATATTGATAAAGGGCGGTCATGAGGTCACCCCCGTGACGGCAACCGGTTTGAAGTGCAGCGTCTCCCCTTCCACAAAGGGCAGACCAGCCCATGAGGTGCTGTCCAGCAGCAGCCCCGTGCTCGGCAATGTATCAAAGGTCGCGTGCGCGAGTACCTTCACTTCCGCTGCGATGACCGGCCAAAGCGCGCCGAGCGTCGAACCCAGCGGGGCACCACCCAGCGCATTCAGTAAATGACTGAGCGTCACCAGATCATCAGAGACTCCGGCTAGCCCAGGAACTGCCCGCGCAAATTTCTGCAACCGAAATTGTTGATTCACCAACGTGCCCGCTTTTTCGAAAACCGTCAGCGTGGGAATCACCACCGATGCAACTGCACTGGTAGCATTTTGGTGCGTGCCCAAATAAATCACGGCAAGCTTAGCCTGCTGGGCTTCCGTTAGGCCGGCCGCGATTAAATCTTCCCCGATCGAAAGTACCACCTGGACCTGACCAGCGTCGATCGCCGCACGCAACGCCGTCAGTTTTTGCTCCGGCAAAGCGCGAATCAACCCCGTGACTAAGGCACCCCGGATATTCGGATTACGATCAGCGGAAACTAAAATTTTATCCCCCACCCCGACCCGACTGACGAGGGCCACGGTAGCGTTCAGTTTAGCCGCAATCTTTTGCGTCAGAAATTGCTCCTCCACCGTACTGCGCCCAGAACTAACCACCGCCACCCCTTTAACCGCGCCCGACTCAGCCCGACCGCCCCGCCCGCTCAATAAATCTACCGCGGCTTGGAGTGCCTTGCCCTGAGTCACCTGAGCCCCGTTCAGCGTAGCCCCACTGAGTCGATCAGCCGCTGACACCTCCTTGAAAAGCACGCGGCCAGAATCGGCCATCCACGTATCATTAACGGCATCATTTTGTCGCGGCGTGATACGGTAGATCATACCTTCGCGACTCCAGACCTCGGTATTGGCCCCGACCGATGATTCGCAATCAAGGCTGGGGGTTTGCTTGAGAAACCAGACGCGCATCTTGAAGCGGAAATCCGTACTGGTGAGCGCCCCAACCGGACAAAGATCAACCGTGTTGAGCGAATAATTATGCGCGAGCTGCTTACCCGGATAGCACGTCAGGGTGCTGTAACTACCGCGATCAATGAAGCCCAAGACATCATCCTGCGCGATCTCTTTACTAAAACGCACACAGCGTGAGCACAGAATGCAGCGTTCGTCATCCAGCGTAACCCGCGGCCCAAGCTGGGTGCGCTTAGGCTTAACATTTTTCTGCTCCACGAAGCGCGAATAGCCGCGGCCATAAGCCGTCGAGTGCTCCTGTAATTTACACTCACCCGCTTGATCACAAATTGGACAATCGAGTGGATGATTGATCAGGAGGAATTCTGTCACGCTATTGCGGCAATCCTGCACCGCCGCAGTGTTGGTGCGGATATGCAGCCCGGGAGAAGCATTGGTAGCGCAGGCGATCGTCGGACGCGGCATCCAATTAATTTTTGGTTTACCTGTGGCAGGGTCCATGAGCGGAGCCTTCGTCGCGGGATCAACCGCCGGCAGTCCCATTTCGACCAGACACATGCGACAGTTGCCAGAGATGGTCAGCTTAGGGTGATAGCAATAATGCGGCACCTCCACCCTGGCCAACCGAGCAGCCTCAATCATATTCATTCCCTTCGGCACGGCGATGTCCTGGCCGTCAACGTTGACGGTTATGAGGTCGGATGGGAGCGGCTGAATCATGGCAAATATTTTAATCGCTAAGTTTTGCGGATAAAGAAAAGCGGCCCGGAGCGGCTCAGATCAGGGTGGCCGGAGCCGGGGCCCCTTGCTTGGTCTCCGGGTAATTTTTAAATTCATCACCAAATTTCGCGAGGAAACTTTGCGTTGGCCAAGAACAGGCTTCGCCAAAGGCGCAGATGGTCCGGCCGGGAATTTGATCCGCGACGCTCTTGAGCAACGCCGCATCTTCCGCTCGCGCCGTGCCGTGCACCATCCGCGTTGTGATTTTTTTCATCCAAAGCGAACCTTCGCGACACGGCGTGCACTGCCCGCAACTCTCGTGCGCGTAAAAAGCATTAATATTAGCCAAGGCCTCGACCATATTAACCGAATCATCCATCACGATCACCCCACCGGAACCGCCCATGGTGCCGATCATGCCCAGCGAATCAAAATCCATCGGGACATCCTCAACGCCCCAATCGTAGTCGACCAGCTCCGCGCCGACCTTGCGCTTGCCCTTAAAGCGTTCGCCGAAGCGCAGGATTTTTGCGGAAGAGCCGCCGGGAATAACCGCCTTGAACGTGCGCCCAGGCAGTGGGCCCCCACAGACTTCATTCAGCAATTGACCGAGCGTGATCTTCCCGGCCTCAAATTCATAATAGCCAGGGCGCTGCACGTGACCGGAAACGCAGAAAATACGCGTGCCCGTATTGTTGGGCGTGCCAATTTTAGTGTACGCCTCCCCGCCCATATCCGCGATATGCTTAACATGACAGAGTGTCTCGACGTTGTTCACGATCGTGGGACACTGATAAAGACCCAGCACGGCAGGAAAATAAGGCGGCTTAATTCGCGGATGGGCCCGTTTACCCTCGAGCGATTCGATCAAGCCGGTCTCCTCGCCGCATATGTAGGCGCCAGCGCCGCGGTGCACATAAATTTCGCAGCTGTAGCTCGTACCCAAAATATTAGGCCCGACCAGATTAGCCGCCCGCGCTTCGGCGATGGCCTTTTCTAAAATCCGCGCCCCGAGCGGCATCTCGCCGCGAATGTAAATATACGCCTGCTTCACGTTATTGGCAAAACAAGCAATGAGCGTGCCCTCCAATAACTGATGCGGATCTTGATGAATAATATAACGATCCTTAAAAGTACCGGGCTCCGATTCGTCGGCATTAACGATTAAATAAATCGGCTTGCCGCTCTTGCGATCAACTAAACTCCATTTGACGCCGCACGGGAAACCCGCGCCACCGCGCCCGCGTAGTCCCGAGCGCTTAACTTCGTCGATTAATTCTTCGGGTTTACGCGCCAACGCGCGCTTTATGACGGCGTAGCCACCATGCTTTTGATAGCAGGCGAGGTCAGGGCTGTAGCCGGGCTCATCGATATGAGCAAAAATTAGGCGGTGTTGGTCAGGAGCAGGCATGCGCAAGGTTAGCTTTTAAATGATAACGATCAGGGACGACCACTTAGGGCTTTTCCTCCAAGACTAATTCTATGCCACCCGTCCAACGCGCGGCGAAATTATAGGCCATTGCCAGCAAGATCCCCACAAGAAAACCACCCACGGCATGAATCAGCGGCATGAACAGCGCCCCCGCGCCCACAAATAGCCAAGGGATGCCCAATAGCTTCGGCGCCTCCGTGGCCGCGATCACCCCCCCGGCGAGCAGGATGATCGGCGCAACCAACAAACCGATCAGGCCATTAATTAAACCCAAGACGACGCCGAAGCGGATCGGCGGAATTTGCAGCAAGCGATGTTTTTTCATGGGGTAGGCCGGGCTTTCGCGCCGGCTTTAATTTGAGTACTGAGTTGTTGGGCGCGGGCGACGTCCACTTTGACGTGGAGGTCATCATCAATCATCACCACGGGGCCCGTGCCACAACTGGCCAGACATTCGACAAAATCGATCGTGACTTCGCCATCTGGGGATACGGCCCCCAGCTGGCTGCCAAACTGTTCCTGAAACTCTGCGCAAACTTTATAGCCGCCCGTCAACGCGCATGAAAGCGTTCGACAGACCTTAATATGCCGACGGCCAATGGGCTTTTGCCGGAACATCGGATAAAAAGTAACGACCTCATAAACATTGATCGGCGTCAGCTCGAGCTTCACGGCGATCCACTCCATCGCTTCCGGCGAGATCCAACCCAGATCCTCCTGGATCAAGTGCAAGAGCGGCAACGTCGCACTCCGCTTCACCGGATAATGGGTGATCACTTCGTCGATTTTTTGTAACGTGGTCGGCTGGAGATTCATCACGGGGAAGTTAGGCAGGTTCGCGGCAGTTTTTTTTAGCGATCACACTCGCCCATCACGAAGTCGAGTGAGCCCAAAATGGCGACCACATCGGAAACCAAATTACCCACACATAATTTAGGCAAAATGCTCAGATTACAGAACGAGGGACTGCGGATCTTCATGCGGTAAGGCACCCCGCCCCCTTTGCTCACGATATAAAAACCGAGCGCCCCCTTGGGGTTTTCCGCCTCAAAATAAACCTCCCCCACCGGCATTTGCGGCCCCTCGGTGACAATCATGAAGTTATTAATCAGCTCCTCCATGGAGGTGAGAATCTTTTCCTTCGGTGGCGCAAAGATTTTGCGCGCATCCGGCGCATACCAGTCACCACGCGGGAAATTCTTCACGATCTGCCGGATGATGCCAATCGACTGCTTCATTTCTTCGCCCCGGCACAAGTAACGATCATAACAATCTCCTTTTGCGCCCACAGGCACTTCGAACGCATATTGCTCGTAGCCGCTATAAGGCCGGTCTTTGCGGAGATCGTTAGCCACCCCCGAGCCACGGAGATTGGGGCCGCTCAGGCCATAAGCGATGGCATCAGCCCGCGAAATAATGCCAACGCCCACCGTACGATCGAGAAAGATTTTATTGCGCGAAAGCAGTGCCAACACCTCGTCCAGGATAGGCAAGAACTGGTCGGTGAAGGCATCCACGCGCTGAATCCAACCTTCCGGCACATCGCGGGCTAAACCTCCAATGCGACTGTAGCTCGTGGTAAAACGCGCGCCCGTCAGCTCTTCGAAAAGCTTATAGAGTTTTTCGCGCTCTTCGAAACAATACATGAACACCGTCCACGCGCCGACATCGATCCCGAAGGCGCCCAAGCCCATGAGATGGGAAGAGACGCGGGCCATTTCTGCGGTGAGCACGCGGATGGCCTGACAGCGCGCCGGCACTTCCAATGTAGCCAGCCGCTCGACCGCGATGGCGTAGGCCATGTTGTTCGCAAGCGGCGAAATGTAATCCAGCCGGTCCGTATAAGGCACGAACTGATTATAAGTCATGTTCTCCGCGATCTTCTCATCGCCGCGATGCAGATAACCAATCACCGGATCAGCCTTAGTCACGGTCTCGCCATCGAGTTCAAACTGGATGCGCAGCACGCCGTGAGTGGACGGATGGGACGGCCCCATCGATAGCGACATTTTTTCTGGCCCAAACTCTTTGGGCAAGGCCGCCGCTTTGGCGGCAGCATCAGGAAAGGAAAAATCGGTGGCCATGAGGTTTACACGGTTTTCTCGGAATGCTCAGTCCACGCTTCATCTTTGGCGCGGGGTTCGGCCGCGCTCATCGGTTGACCTGGGGTGGCCACAAAGGGCCCGCCCATCATCGGGGCCGCAATGACGCCGGCGCCGGTCTCAGCGGAAATTTCCGCATCAGGCAACGCCGCGGGTAATCCAGCCAACGGAAATTCTTTACGCAGTGGAAAATAAGGATAGCCATCCCACATCAAAATTCGGCGCAAATCAGGGTGGCCCGTAAAAATAATCCCAAACATATCGTAGCACTCCCGCTCATGCCAATCGGCCCCCGCCCATAATCCGGTCACACTCGGCATGACTGGCTCGATGGCACTCGTACAGTCAGCTGCCACCCGCACATAACGGTGCTGCCCGCTCGAATAGAGATGCCAAATAACTGTAAAGCGCGGCGACGTTTCCGCCGTCCAATCGATCGCGGTCAAATCCGTTAAAAAATCGAAGCCCTGGACGTCACGCAGATATTGTAAAACCGCAGGAACCTCCGCGGCCAAAATATTAAAGGCAGGGCAGTCGAGGCTAGCCCGCGGCGAGGCCGAAGGAAATTGTTGGCTAACGGCTGTCGTCAGATCGACGTCGGTGGTCATGCGCGCAGGGGATCAGATTAAGGCTGGAACAGCTTAGCGGCCGAGGGCTCACGTTTGACCTTCGCCTGCAGCTTCATTAAGGCGTCGAGGAGCGCCTCGGGGCGAGGCGGACAACCGCTGACATAAACGTCAACTGGTACAATCCGATCTACGCCCTGCAGGGTGGCATAACTGCGATACATCCCACCAGAGGAGGCGCAGGCACCCATCGCAATCACCCACTTGGGCGCCGCCATTTGATCATAAATTCGCCGCACGACTGGAGCCATTTTATAGGTAACGGTCCCAGCCACGATCATACAGTCGGCTTGCCGAGGAGAAAAACGCATCACTTCAGCCCCGAAGCGCGCGATATCAAAACGACTCGCCGCCGAAGCCATGAGCTCGATGGCACAACAGGCCAAGCCCATGGGCATGGGCCACATAGAGTTGGTGCGCACCCAATTAATGGCCGCATCCGCCCGCGTGACGATGATGTCGCCCTCTATTTTGCTGTTATACGTGAGCTCGGAGTTGACAGTGACCATTTAAATAAAAAATCAAGCCAAGCTACCAAGCCACTTATCCCATGCAAGGAGGTTTTGGTTACAAAATGTGTCCTAGTAGCATGATTGCTAGGGCCGAGGAATTTCCGTTGACCGCGGCGACGAGTTTTAACTTAAATCGACCCTTAGGCCGGTCACGGAGAGGTGGCAGAGTGGTCGAATGCGCGTGCTTGGAAAGCACGTGTAGGCGCAAGCCTACCGGGGGTTCGAATCCCTCCCTCTCCGCCATTCGACGAAGCTAAATGGCGTTAGCGCGCAGCGTCCATCAGAGGGGTATTCTCGGGAAATTAAGCAACCTTAGCCCCCCCAGAAGATTCAGTCCCTTGGCCGCTTATTTTTCGGCGCTGACGGTCGCCCCCGTAATTTTAAAGACAAAGGCATGCTGACACGGCGCCGCTTCTGGCTCAAGTCGAGGCGTGGTGATCGTCAGCGTGGTCCCATCGGCGCTGGTCGTGAGCGCACCGGGCACGCCTAGCATCGTAACGATTGCCCCCGGCGGCACCGTCACATCGCGCAATACCAGCTGCGCACCGGGCCAACCAATACTTATCGCATAGAGCGCGTCAGGTTTCTTCGTGAAAAACACCTGCTTCACCGCCATGCCGTCCCGCGGTTTTTGGCCGACTTGGTCGAGCAGATTATATTTAACCATGTACTCGCCGTATTCCTGCTTAGCTTGCTGCCCCTCCGTCCATTGGCACGAGCGTCCCGCTGTGCGGGTACCGTAAATGGCTTCCCCGTTGACCTTGAGCCAGTCGCCAATTTCCAGCAACCGTTGCTCCATCAGGGGAGGAATGGTGCCATCAGCCGCCGGCCCAATATCCAAAAGAAGATTACCGCCGCGGCTGACCAGATCGATGAGCACCAAAATAAATTCTCGCGATGGCCGGTAGTCATCTACGCGTTCCGCTCGATTAAGACCATAAGAGTGCGCCATCCCACGACTCTCCTCCCAAGGGTGAGCGCCATCTTTTAACCCAGCGGCATATTCGGTCGTCCAATAACCGCCATGCTTGTGGCGACTGTCCTTACCCCAACGATCATTAATCACGACCTCCGCACGGGAGGGCGATTCGTTAAAAAGCCACGCCAACAGTGCTTCAGTTTTCCAATCGGCCGATGGCATATCCCACTCGCCATCCGCAAAAATAATATCCGGAGCGTAACGGGTCACCACATCTTTGAATTGGGGCGTCATATGCTCAGCCACATAACGGGCGCGATCTTTGAGCCAAAGCGGGTTAAACCATTCATAAAGTGAATAATAAAATCCAAACTTTAAACCCCGCGCACGGGTAGCCGTAGCGAGCTCGCCAAGCAAATCTCGCTTGGGCCCAATCTCCAGCGCGTTCCAAGGCCGGCCCCAAGTCCGGCTGGCCTCGGCACTGGGCCAAAGCGCGAAGCCTTCGTGATGCTTGGAGGTGGGCACGACATATTTAATCCCCGCGCGGGCGAAAATATCCGCCCACTGCCGTGCATCAAACAACTCCGCCTTAAACGCGGGGGCGAAATCTTTATAGGGAAAATCTGCGCCATAGTTTTTGGCGTGATATTCACGCCACACCGCGTGCTCCGGTTTGGAACTCGCGATGTAATTTCCATACCATTCGGCATACTGACCCACTTTACCCCAGGCCGGCACCGAATAAACGCCCCAGTGAATGAATACCCCAAATTTAGCATCACGAAACCACTCCGGCATCGGACGCGCATCAAGCGAAGCCCAGTTGGCCTCATAATGCGGCTCAACCGCATAAGCGGGAGCCGATGACCAACCAGCCGCGATCAGGGCCAGCAAACCAGTTAAGATGAAAGTGCGGATAGAACGTTCCATAGCGCGAGTGGGGTTAAATAAGCAGAGTGAGCGAAAAATTCCTGACCTAACTTCTGCGCCAACCAACCAGCCCAAAGCTCATCGGCCAATGCCAAAATTACCCCCCACGCAGCTGGCCCAGCGCACCGGCTATGATTTAATTCATCGCATCCGCGAGCGCAATTAAACCCCCACAAACTCTGTTTGCCAAACGGGACCAGCCACGTAGTCTCTGCTGTTCACGTCACTCGTCGATGCAAGATCTCACTGACCTCTATCAGTCCGTCATTCTAGACCACAACCGCCGCCCACGGAATTACTCCGTGCTGCCCAGCGCCAATCGCGTTGGGAGTGGGAACAACCCGATGTGTGGCGATCAGATCACCGTCTATGTGCAACTCGACGGCGACCGGATCAGCAATGTTAGCTTCCAAGGGAGTGGCTGCGCTATCTCCAAAGCCAGTGCCTCGCTTATGACCGTCAACCTCAAGGGCAAGACCGTCGCCGAGGCCGAAGCGATCTACGCTAATCTACATCAGATGGTCACCACCGGCAAGGTCGTGGAAGATGATATGTCGGATCTCGCGGCCCTCGCCGGGGTCCATCAATTCCCTGCCCGGATTAAATGCGCCACCCTCGGCTGGCATGCGGCCCTCAATGCTGCCAAAGGCGACGCGCAACCCGCCACCACCGAAAAGCCGGGCGACTAAAATTACATGAATCCCGCTTGGCAGAATCTTCGCGCTGATTTCCCGATCCTTAACCAACAGGTTAACGGTCAAGCGCTCGTCTACCTTGATAATGCCGCCACGTCACAAAAGCCGCAGTGCGTCATCGATGCCCTAGTGAATTATTACCAACGCGATAACGCCAACGTTCACCGCGGCATCCACACGCTTTCGATGCGAGCGACGTTCGCCTACGAAGCGGCCCGGGAACGCAGCGCTAAATTTCTCAATGCCACCGAACCGGGGGAAATCGTCTTCACCGCTGGGACGACCGACAGCATTAACCTCGTGGCAAATGCTTGGGGCAATAAAAACCTCAAGGCGGGTGACATCATCCTCCTGACGGAAATGGAACATCACTCGAATATGGTGCCCTGGCAGCTGCTCGCGCAGCGCACCGGCGCCAAGCTGCGCTATCTACCCGTCGTCGCCGGCGATACCGGCCTGCTCGACCTCACGCAACTGGACCAAGTCCTCACACCCGAGGTAAAGATCTTCGCATTCACGCACGTCTCTAATACACTCGGCGTCATTAATCCTGCGGCCACGCTCTGCGCGGCGGCAAAAAAAGTGGGCGCGATTTCCCTCGTCGATGCCGCCCAAAGCATTGGCCACATGCCGATCGATGTCCGCGCCCTAGGTTGCGACTTTCTCGCCGCCTCCGGCCACAAAATGTGCGGCCCAACCGGGGTCGGCCTGCTCTACGGCCGCAAAGCATTACTCGAGGCCATGCCGCCCTATCGCGGTGGCGGTAGCATGATCTCCAACGTAGAATATTTTGAAAGCAAGTGGGCCCCTGCCCCCCAGAAATTTGAGGCCGGCACCCCCAATATTGCGGATGTCATTGCCCTCGCTCGGGCCATGGACTATCTCGACGATCTCGGCCGCGAGGCGATCGCCCAGCACGATGAGAAGCTCGCCGAGCACGCCTATGCCCGTCTGGCCACTGAGATACCTGGTATTCGCATGCTCGGACCGGCCCAACATCGCAGCGGCGTCATCAGCTTTGATCTTCCCGGCGTGCACGCCCATGATGTCGTGACGATGGCCGACCAGGAAGGCGTCGCTTTACGCGGCGGCCACCACTGCAACCAGCCGCTGATGCGTAAACTGGGGCTTAGCTCAACTTCTCGCGCTAGTTTTTATCTCTACAACACCGAAGCCGAGATCGAACGACTCGTGGCTACCTTGCAGAAGATTCAGAAATTTTTCGCCGGTTAACCCCCTCATTGCTTGCGGTCGAACTGACGGGCCCGACCACTCGCCCGCGCGGCGAAGACGAGGATTGCTGCTACTAGGGAATTTTTAAAGCTATCCCCACCTTCATATCGGTCTCGCTCTTCATCACATTGCGATTGGCCGCGTAGATATCGCGCCATTTAGCCCGGTTGCCATAGTATTGCTGCGCGAGCTTAAATAAGGTGTCACCGGCTTTGACCGTGTGCTGGCGCACCCCGGCCGCCTGATTAGCTGGAGCCGCGACCGCCGGCTTAACTTGAGTGGTAGCCCGAGCCCCGGGGGCAGCATTAGTTTTAGGGGCAACCCCATTTGAGCGCGGCCCTGCGCTCGGGCCCGGCCTAGTCCGCACAATCGGAGTGCGCTCCGCTGCAAAATTAAAATTAGCGGATGCCGCGGGCGTGGATGCGTGGTCAACCTCAGCGGGGGACGTCTGGGCCGCCTCACTCCGGTTAGCTTTTAAGTCAGCGAGATCTTGCTTCAGGGCCCCATTCTCCTGCTTGAGCCGATCGAGCGCCGCCACGAGATCGATGCGCTGCAATTTATTTTCCAGTGGTTGCGCCGGTAGGGTGCGGGCAAATTCCCGGGTGGCGGCATCAATCCGTTGCTTAATCAACGCGGCTTGTGGGCTGTTGGGGCGCAAAGCGAGGTACTTGCGGAAATGATAAATGGCCGACAACGGGTCGTTAATGTGCTGCAAATAAAGTAAGCCCAGCTCCAAGTGCGATTCTGCGGCATCCTCCCCGCGCCGATCGATGACCTTGAGAAAGGCATTGAGCGCCTCCTGCCAGCGACCGGATTTAAGCAACGCTTGGCCTTCACGATAGGCCGGCTCATCCACTTCCGTCGCATAAGAAAGCCGCTCACTACCACTGCAACCCGCCCACTCCATGGTTAACCCGCCCAGTAACAGGAAGCACAGAAAACGAGGCAGAAACGTAAAACGTAACACGATTGGAAATGAATTGAACGGCAAGGGACGTTGCCTAGGTTTGGCGGTGACCCCTTCCAACACAAGTTTTTGATGCCCCTAGATTCCGCTACTCTTCTCGCGCAAGCCCGTCAATGCCTTGCCATTGAACGTGAGGCCCTTGACGCCACCGCCAGCGCCCTGAACGAAGATTTCGTTAAGGTCGTGCGGGCGGTGGAAGCAGTCGTCGCCACCGGCCATAAACTCATCATCTCGGGGGTGGGGAAAAATGCCCACATCGCCCAGAAATTAGCCGGCACTTTTAACAGCACAGGGGTGCCTGCCTGTTTTCTTGATCCCACTCAAGCTCTGCACGGCGATCTTGGCCTATGCGCAACGGGCGATCTGGCTATTTTATTAAGTAACAGCGGCGCCAGCGCGGAAGTCCTACAACTTTTGCCTCTTTTCGAAAAATTTGGCCTCCTGACCGTAGCGCTGACGGGGTCCCCCCAAAGCGAACTGGCGCGCGGCGCTAACTACCGGCTCATTTACCAAGCCCCGCGCGAAGCCTGCCCCCTCGCCTTGGCCCCGACGGCGAGCACGACCGCCGCCCTCGCGCTCGGCGACGCCCTAGCCATGGTGCTCCTAGAGAGCCGGGGCCTCACCCGCGACGATTTCGCTAAATATCACCCCGCGGGAACGCTCGGGATGACCCTACTGCTGCGCGTCAAAGATATCATGCGGACCGGCGAGGCTTGTCCCGTCTTGCCCGAAAATACCACGACCGTGCAAGCGGCCATCTTTGCCATGACTAAAGCCAAAGCGGGCGCCGTGGCCTTAGTTGACGCCGATGGCGTCATGACGGGCATCTTTACCGATGGCGATTTCCGCCGCAGCGCGCTGCATGGCGGCACTGATTTTCTTAAAACCTCCGTGCAAAAATTCATGACGCGCCAGCCGCGCACGATCTCCGCCCAAGTCCTCGCGGTAGAAGCGCTCAAAATATTTCAGCAATATCGAATTTCTGATCTCATCGCGCTGGATGCTCAGCAAAAGCCCGTCGGCTACATCGACGTGCAAGATTTACCGAAGCTTAAAATTTTGTAAGGCCCGCCAGTCGAGGTTCAAGATTGCGAATGCTGGGGCTTTGGGTTGATTAGCGACCATCGCCCTATGCCTACGCCGCCTTTCGTCTACCAAGATCCCCTGCCGCTCGGCCCCGATGATACGGTCTATCGTCAGCTTTCCAGCGACGGCATCACGACCACAACCTTCGAGGGAAAGCCCATTCTCAAGGTCGCCCCCGCGGCCTTGACCTACCTCGCCCGCGAGGCGTTTCATGATACTAATTTTTTCCTGCGCCCAAAGCATTTAGCGCAAGTAGCGGCAATTTTAACCGATCCGGAAGCATCCGCTAACGATCGTTATGTAGCCCTGACTTTACTCAAAAATGCCGAGATCGCCGCGCGCGGTATTTTGCCCATGTGCCAAGATACTGGCACCTGTGCCATTTTCGCTAAAAAAGGCCAACAAGTCTGGACCGATAGCAACGACGCCGCCCAACTCGCGCGCGGGGTCTATGAATGCTATACGGCGGAAAATCTACGCTACTCCCAAGTCGCCCCGTTAGATATGTTTAAGGAGGTCAATACGGGCACCAACTTACCTGCGCAGATCGATCTCGTGGCGACCGAAGGTGATAAATATGAATTCCTTTTCGTCGCCAAGGGCGGCGGCTCGGCCAACAAACTTTATCTCTTCCAAGAAACCAAAGCGCTCCTGAATCCAAAAAATCTGGAGAAATTCTTTACCGAAAAAATAGCGCTCCTCGGCACCTCGGCCTGCCCGCCTTATCATCTTGTCTTTGTCATTGGCGGCACCAGCGCCGAGGCCTGCCTAAAAACCCTCAAGCTCGCCACGACTAAGTATCTCGATGCGCTACCCACGACCGGCAACGAACACGGGCGCGCCTTTCGCGACATAGCGATGGAGGATAAGGTGCTCAAAATTGCCCAACAAACCGGCGTCGGGGCACAGTTTGGGGGGAAATATTTCGCTCTCGATGTACGCATTATTCGCCTCGCTCGCCATGGAGCTAGTTGCCCCGTGGGGATGGGCGTGTCCTGCAGCGCCGACCGTAATATAAAAGCAAAAATTACGGCGGACGGTATTTTTATTGAGCAGATGGAAACTAATCCCGGGCGTTTTATCCCCCCCGAGTTGCGGACTTTTAAAGATGATAATTTCGTGCGCATCGATCTCAACCAACCGATGCCGGCCATTTTGGCAGAACTGGCCAAACATCCTGTCACCACTCGGGTGGCCCTGACGGGCACGCTAATTGTGGCGCGCGATAGTGCTCACGCCAAATTGCAAGACCGCCTCGCCGCCGGTCAGGGCCTGCCAGACTACGCCAAAAATCACCCGATCTATTACGCGGGCCCGGCGAAAACTCCCCTGGGCATGGCCTCGGGCTCGTTTGGCCCCACCACGGCTGGACGCATGGATAGTTATGTTGATCTTTTCCAAGCGCACGGCGGCTCCTTGATCATGCTAGCAAAAGGTAATCGGAGCAAAGCGGTGACCGCGGCGTGCAAAAAATATGGCGGCTTTTATTTAGGCAGCATTGGGGGGCCCGCCGCTATTCTCGCTCAGGATAATATCACTCAGGTAGAAGTTATCGACTATCCTGAACTCGGCATGGAGGCCATCTGGAAGATCACGGTAAAAGATTTTCCCGCCTTCATTTTGGTCGATGACAAAGGCACCGATTTCTTTGTGAATACCTGTGGCATTTGCGTGCCCGAGAAGTAAAGCCATCGAGCAAAAACGTCTCTCGATCGCGGCCGCACGATGAGCGCAAATCAACCGGCGCGCTCCATAAAAAAACCCGCCAGCCAAGGCGGGTTGAACGACCGTTAAAGTCGCAGGGTCACACCCAACGATACTTGATCGCCCCTCAAACCGATGCGATTAAGACGATCCGTAATGTCACTATTGCCCAGACGACGAGCGAGCCGCTCTCGGACGATTTCAGGAGCACTTGGTTCACGACTAAGCGGACGGTCAGCATACTGCGCGAGAATTCTACTCCGCATGGAGGCATTGGTTGGTACCGAGGCTAATTCAGAAACAACCAAATCGACGTTCTGGATCCGCGCGGCAGGGCTGAGGCGACTCCCGCGCACAGAATTTACCAACTCTGGCTCAGTCAGCTCAAAGCTAGCAAGATTGGCCGCTATGGTCTGCGCTGAAGGAGTCTCCGCAGCGACCGCGCGAGTTTGCCGCGGCATGAGCTCGATGGGTTCAGGTAAAGGAGTTGAGTCAGTTACCACGGCGGGGCGAGCCTCGAGAACGGCCGCGATCATTGGGCTGCGATTAGCGAGCGGCGAACTCACGGCTTGATTGGCGACCGCAGGTTCTGCGGCGACCTGACTTTGCTGAACCGGCGCAGAGACCAACGCAGGGGCTGGGGTTGGTCCATAATATTTAACCGAGACAAAAGTGAACGCAAGAATCGCGGTAGCCCCGACTGGTAGATAAGCACGCCGCATGAGCAACTGCGGCAACTCTTGCCACCAAGCCCGTTTTTTAAGCAAAGCCGTCAGCTGCTTCTGGCGCAGTTCATGGTCAAAATTAACCCAAAAGGCAGCCGCCGGACGCTCATCTCGTTTCAGGCGGATCAGATCCTCAATAGTAACTTTAGGGCGTTGCTTGAAGTGGGGCATGCGAAAATTAAGAATTGAGATACTTGCCCATTTCTCCCTGGAGAAACTGCTTGGCGTAATGGAGCCGAGAACGGACGGTTCCTTCGGTGCAGCCCATAATTTCGGCGATTTCGGCGTGGCCTAGGCCATCTATTTCAAAAAGGGTAATCACTGTTCTGTGCGGGATAGACAATTTTTGGAGCGCTTCGTTCAATTTTTCCTGAAGCTCTTTCAGATAAGTCCCGCGATCAGCCCCTTTCTTATCCGTCAGCTGATCAATAATTTGCGCATTTGTGCCATCTTCATGCAGCTTCTCTAGGCTAAAAAAAGTGCGCAACCGATTCTTGCGCAGGTGGCTAAGGGCTCCATTCACGGCGATCCGGTAAAGCCACGTAAAAAAAGAACAATGTCCCTGAAATCGGTTGATGGACTGAAACGCCTTAATAAAGGCATCTTGGGTAAGATCGGAAGCATCCTCACGATTCGAGGTCAGATTGTAAATAATACCAAAAACCCGCTCTCGATATTTAAGAATCAGCTGATCGAAGGCCGCAACCTCTCCAGCTTGGACGCGCTTCACGATGGATAAATCAGCATCCGCCTCCTGCTGACGCTCAGGGGAGGTGATGATAGCCTTGGTGAAAACCTTAGACAGATTCATCTCGAGGAAAGACAGCTTAAATTAGCTAAAGAGCCAAGCAATCGAAATTATCCAGCAATCGAGGCTGTTTCCAGCCCCGCCACCTGATGGCGCAACATATCAACCAGCTGCAACATGAAGGGAACCGGCGCTAAGTCGGCGTGGGGGTTTAACGCAGCGACCGCTAAAGTGAGTTCATCCTCGATCGCCGCCCGCACGGCAGCCGCGATATCCATTTCCTTCATACGCTGCCGACTTGCCGCCAAGCCTAAAGCCTGCCCGCCTTGCAATGCGGCTACGATGGACGCGCGCTCGGAGGCTGATACTCGCTCCAACAACATCATCAAGGGCAAGGTAAGTTTGCCCGTAGCCAAATCAGTCCCAAGCGTTTTGCCAATCCGTTGCTCCTCGCCCACAAAATCGGCAAGATCGTCATAGATCTGATAAGCAATGCCCAGGTGATGACCAAACCGATCGGCCGCCGCCGCGAAATCAGCGGCGTAGCCACCAAGGCGCGCCCCAAGGAGACAAGAAATCCGGAATAGCTCCGCGGTCTTTAAATCGATTATGCGGCGGTAATCGGCGAGTGAGATATTAATATCCCGCCGCCGCAGCGTTTGCATAATTTCTCCCGAGCAAACCTTGCGCGTAGACTCTGACACCAGCCGACAAACTTCCGTTGTAGGAAATTGTGCAGCGATGTGCAGGGCCTGAGAAAAAAGTGCATCCCCCAATAATACCGCCGCCTCAGGCCCAAATTCACGTGCCGCCGTTTGGCGATTCCGGCGCAGGTCAGCCCGATCCATGATATCGTCATGCACCAAGGTGGCGAGATGCACCATCTCGATAACACCGGCAACGCGGACCAACTCGTCGGCCACCACCCCGGCCCCGCGCCAGCCACAAATAAATACCAAGGTTGGCCTCAGGCGTTTACCCATCGTATCTAGGCAGTAAGCCGCCATCGAGCGAATCTCTGGTTCGAAACGCTCGACTTGGTCGCGCATGAAAACATCAAGCGCCGCCATCTGCGGGCTCACGTGCTGGGAAAGCTCCTGAAAATCGCGCGAGAGTTGCGGCGGTAGAGATGAGGTCAAGGGTCCAGCCATTAGCCAAAATTTAATCACGACCACCGAAATGGCTAACAAATATTATCGGACAACTTGTGGCGCAAAATCCGCAGAAAACGGTACCGCCACCACACGGAAAAAAGCCCAGCCCTAACCCAACTATGCATAAAAAAACCGGTGGGGTGGCCACCGGTCGAGGGTCGTTAAAACAGGCTGCGCTTATTTTTTATTACTCGAGGCCGGCGCGAACATATCGGCGCCCTTGGGCGTCCGATTGCCGGGCATATCCTCCCGACTCATGCCAATGGCCTGCACTGCGCGAGGATCGAACACTTCTTCGGGCGAAGCCCCATCAGCGCTCACCGTCTTAGCGGTGATGAAGATCAGAAGATTCGTCGCCTCATCATTAACTGATTTGGAAGAAAATAACCGGCCCAATAACGGGATATCGCCCAGAATAGGAACCTTGGTCCCGCCATGGCTGGTCGCGCTGCTGATGAGGCCGCCGATGCCCATGGTATAACCATCTTTCAAAGAAACCTGGGTTTTGACTTTGCGCGTTCCAATAATCGGAATTTGCGCGCCGCCGGCACCACCAAAAGAAGTGGAGCCGTTCTGGATGCTAACCTCTGGCTCCAACGCGAGCTTGATGACGCCGCGCGCGTTTACCTGCGGCGTGACTTTCAAGATAATGCCGATGGGCTTGTAGGTAAAACCGGAAACCTCAAACGACCCACGCTGCTCGTTATAGGTGTAACTCGGCACGGGGAACTCCTGGCCAATATTGATGACTGCTTCCGTGTTGTTCAGGGTGACGATGGTAGGATTCGATACGACCTTGCTGTTGTTTTGCTGCTTCAACGCGGAAACAATGACATTAAAATCGGAGGAGGAGAAAACCGCTGAAGCCAAGCGATTCGTAGAGCCGGCATTGGTGAGTCCCATCAGGGAATTAATGGCGTTAGTGGCTGAATTACTCAGCGTGTTACCCACCGCATCGGTAATCGTTCGACCCGTTGTGCCGGTGGTGCCATTGCTGGTTGCATTCGTTGTCCCATTGGCAGTGCTGGCGGTGGTACCGTTAGCATTGGTTCCGTTGAAAGTATTAACACTGGTGAACGTTGCGGGAGTGGTGGTAGCCGGAGGGCCTGGTGTGTACACTGGAGCCACGTAATTGGCCACTCCCGTGCCGGCGGCAACCGATGCGGGCAATCCGCTGACGGCACCCGTAGCTGGATTCATCGTGGCGGTGGTATAAACTCCATTGGCCGAACTAATCGGAGTTGGGGTAGTCGCATAAATAATGGTATTGCCGGCGACGGTGCTAGCAGTCGTGCCGTTAGCCGTGCTCCCCGACGTGCCATTAGTCACACTCGCGTTGGTGCCGTTCGTATTGGTGTTACTGGTACCGCTAGAGTTTTGGAACGTAGCCCCATTGCCCGCGATCCCCGTGACCTGGACGTCGTTCCCCGAGGTTTGACCGCGACCGCGATCCCAAGTCTGATTGACCCCGCCGACCCCCAACTGCAGGCCCTGCAGCGACGCCCAATTAACTCCAATATTACGGATATCGCGATCGGTGACCTCAACAAATTTAGATTCAATCATCACTTGGTCCGTGGCCTTATCGAGTTGCTCGATCAGTAAGCTGATGCGTTTCAACTTTGAAGGCTGCTCGGTAATCACGAGGGAATTGCTGCGCACATCGGTTACGATTTTTCCATCCTTGGCGGTAATGAGACCATCTATGATTGGCTTGATCTCAGAAGCCTTAGCGTTGTTGAGGATGAAAACCTCCGTTACCACCGGCTCATCATTCTGTTTTTCATTAACGATTTTAATAATATTACCTTCCTCGATATAGGAGTAGCCCACCGGGGTCAGAACGACATGAAAAATTTGCCGCCACGTGACATCCCGCAATTTGATCGAGGTTTTTCCCACGAGGGTGTCAGGCACCACGAGATTAAGTTCAAAAAGATCCCCGACATTACGGAGGATTGTCTTCAGCTCTTCATCAGGAAAATCCACTGAGAGCGTATCTTTATCACGACTGGCCGCAGACCTGACGGGCGCAGCTGGGTCTATTTTTAGCGGCGATTCGCTCGGAGTTGAATCTACGGAAGGAGCGGCGGACTGGGCCAGTGCCGCCCGGCAGCCAGCCTCGAGAAAAATCGCGATGAGCACCAAGCGTGTAATATTCATAGGGGATATTTATTTAAGGGGCCGAGTAAATCGCTCGCGATTGAGCGTAAAAGTGAAGTTTGGTGGGCTAATTGAGAGGATTTCGAGAGCATACTCAACGCCTTCAACTGTCACTGTCATAATGCCACCGGTAGTTATTTTTTTTGCGCCGATAAGAAGCGTCGGCTCACCGGCTCGCATAAAAAAAGTTGGTTTCAGCCCCATCGCAACCACCTGCAGTTTAGCTCGCCCCGTCAAGGGTCCGCCAGATTTTTGCACCCCAGCGGCGGGCTTAGCAATTTCAGAGGGCGGCGCTTTTTCATTTTTGGCCCCTAATTCAGCATGATAAAATGGATCCGCCTCGGGGGCAGCAATCTCCTTAGTAGCTAAGAGCTGTTTACCTTTATCTAATGCTTCCTGACGCTTACTGGGGATGAGCACCCCGTCTTCGTCAGCTCGAGCCACCACAAGGCTGGCGGCCGCGGCTAAAACAAAAATCCATCGCGATAAATTAGGCATGGATGGAATCATGGCAAACCGAGTAATTCGAGAGTAAGATTGAGGGTCACGCCACCGGCCGCGCCACTAGGAGCATCGACCTCAGCGCTAGCCGCCTTGCTATAAGTGGCTGTTATGAAACGGCAAAAATGTGGCCCATTTTCTAAATGCTGCAAAAAGGAGACTACCTGCTTAAATGACCCTTGCACCGATAGGGTGTAAGGAATGCCCAGATAAAGCCCTTTACTCGCTTTAGGCGGAAGGCCCTGGCGCACATCCAACAGCTTAACCTGGTTCTTCGCCTCTAACTTATAAAAATATTGCAGATTAATTCCTAACTGGCCGGCCCGAATGAGCCGACTATCGATTTCCTTCCCAAACGCCTGCATCTGCTCCACTTGTTTAGCCAACCCCTCGGCGTGTCGCGTGTTGCTAAGAATTTGGGCCGCCTCAGCTGCTTTCGCTTCAGCGCTTGCTTGATTTTCAGCAATCAGATCATTGCGAAAGTATAACAGCCCAGCCAGAATAATCGCCAGGGCCCCACAAACAGACCCGATAGGTTGTTTCTTAAAAGTCGCGAGGAGATCAGCCAAGGTCATGTTATTTTTTCTCCATACCGTCAGCTTTAACCCGAAGCGAAATATCAAAAGTCAGAGAGTTGCTGCGTGCATCACGACTGAGATTGGCGAGATTAATAGCCGAAAATACGGCCCCCAGGCGCGGGTGAGCTCGCAGCATATCAACGTAGCCCGCCGCCACTCCGGACGCTTCACCTGCGACCCCAGCTACTTGTCCTCGCACCATAAAAGTGACCCCTCCGTTCAGTTCCGCCAAACGAGCTTCCACGGATTCAATCGTGATTGTCTTGGGCAAGGTCTGACCCAAGAGCGTAACGAATTCCGCCGGACTCATCAGCGCTTGGCGAAAGGCCTGGGCCTCTCCTATTTTTTTAGCTTCTACCGAAAAGGCCTTGTTCAGACGTAGCGCTTCACGATTCGCCCTCGCGTGCGTATCAATCTCTTTCTGGGACTCTGCGATTTGTGTCTTTAGATTATAAATGTGATATTCACGAAAACCAAGCCACAGCATTAGACCAAGGACGACGGCAATTGCCGCTGTCTTGATGAAAAAAGCCGTACGGACGACCTTAGTGTCCGGCAACTGCTGGTAGTTGCGAAAATTGGAATGCCAGGGTGACGCCATCGCCGCCGCGGCATTATTTTTTTTCGCCAGTGATAGATTGAACGCCATTGGATTGGTAGGAAGCGATAAGAGAGAATAGTCCCGCCCAGTGCTCGTCTGGAGGGTTGGGCTGCACGCCCTCGGCCAATTTGATATTAAGCGAATCGAGCCACGGCCGCAGATCAATTTTCAGCGGAGCCACGCCCAGTGCACCGGCCAAAGCCGCGCCGAGCCAAGCCAGACTGCTAGGCAATTGGGTGCAATAAACATGGCCGATAGATTGGCCAGTCTGCACCTCATAAAAACCGATGGAGGACTGCAACTCCTTCAGTAATTTATTGATGAGCGTGCCGCCCATCGCGGTGAAATCGAAAGTGTTTGAATAGAGAAGTTTCCGTGCCGATTCCTCATCTTTTAAGCTGAGCTCTTTTTGCACCACGGGCACCATAGCCGCAATTCCGCTGGGAATGGGTCGTGAGCTATCAACCCCGTCGGCGCGCAGGATGTAGCTCTGCGTGAGCTCCTCGCCGATCTCCAGCAGCAAGAGCGGAGATTGGATCTGCTTAAATTGCAGATAATTGGTCATGCCACCGAGCAGTGCCAGCGTGCCTAACTCCAAGCGCTCAGGATAAATACCCTGGGCGAGTAATTTTTCCTGCGCCTCAATGATATCACCCGAGGGCAATCCAGCGAAGAGCACCTCTTTTTGCGCGCCTTTACCGGCGTCATAATCCAACCCATC
>Ga0049085_10000181_pt1 | contig 27257 bp, 23 predicted proteins | sample GreLakmeSU08MSRF_FD_66721 | JGI IMG/M metagenome (GOLD analysis project Ga0049085, IMG submission 66721) | Freshwater lentic microbial communities from great Laurentian Lakes, MI, USA - Great Lakes metaG SU08MSRF | ecosystem: Environmental > Aquatic > Freshwater > Lake | place: Great Lakes... | reverse complement strand
CATGGGTGAGGCGGCGGTGCGCGCTGCGCGAGCGGCTGGGTACGTCAACGCGGGCACCTGCGAGTTTCTCCTCGACCGCGACGGCGCGTTCTACTTCCTCGAAATGAATACACGGATCCAGGTCGAGCATCCCGTGACCGAACTCGTGACGGGCATCGACCTCGTGCAGTGGCAGATTCGCGTGGCGTCCGGTGAGCGGCTTCCGTTTGTGGCGGACATTGCGCCGCGTGGTTGGGCCATGGAATGTCGCCTCACGAGTGAAGATCCAGTCAACGGGTTTCTTCCATCCACGGGACGCATCGAATACCTGCATGTGCCGTCAGGACCTGGCGTGCGTTGGGACGGCGGAATCGAGACGGGCTCGGTGGTCGGCCTCCACTACGATCCGATGCTCGCGAAACTCATCGTCTGGGGCACCACTCGCGATCAGGCGGTCGAGCGCATGGCGCGCGCGCTGCGCGAGTTGATCGTCGACGGCATCGAGACGTCGCGGGAGTTTCACCTCCGCGTGATGGAAGACGCCGAATTTCGTGCCGGAGCGATCGACATCCAGTGGCTTGAACGGCGCCTCCCCTCGCTGCTCGCGGTGCCGGCCGGAGAGGAAGAGCTCCGCGACGCCGCGGTGGCGGCTGCGCTGATTGCCGCTGGCGATCGGAACGGGAGCAGTGCGCGCGGTGTCGCCGCGGCGCCGGCGCCGGCGGAGTCGCCGTGGGAGGCGCTGGCGCGCCGCCAAGGACTTCGGCGCTGATGACCGAATCGCCGATGACCGAAACGATGATGCTCGAGATCGACTCGATCGCCGTGGGTGGTGATGGGGTGGCGCGTCAGGACGGGCTGGTGGTGTTCGTGCCGCGCACGGCACCCGGCGACCGCGTGGTCGCGCGGATCGAGCGCGGTAAACGGTTTGCGCGCGGCATCGCGGAGCGCGTCGAGCAGCCGTCCCCGTCGCGCACGGATCCGTCGTGTGCCCACTATCTGATTGACCACTGCGGCGGTTGCCAGTTGCAGCACATGACCCTCGACGCGCAGCACGAGGCAAAGCGGGGGATCATTCGTGACTCGCTGCGTCGTATCGGCAAACGCGTCGTGGACGCGCCGCCGCTTCGTGCGGGGACGACGCCGTGGCGGTATCGGCACCGTCTCTCCCTCGCCATTCGCCGGCGCGCTGACGGTTCGTGGTTCGCCGGGATGCATGCGTGGCACGACCCATCAACAGTGTTCGATCTCCGCGATTGCCTGATCACGGACGAGCGTGTGGTCGCGTTGTGGCGCGAGGTGCTCGCGGCCGCCGACGCTTTGCCGGAGGCTGCCGTCCTGCGCGGTACCGTGCGCCTCGTCGGATCGCGCGGTGCCTTCGTGCTGGAGGGCGGGGCGGCGTGGCCCCGTGCCGACCAGTTTGCCGCGCGGCTCAGCTCGTTCGATCAGTTCTGGTGGATTCCGGCCGGCGGGAGGCGCCAGCGAATCGGACCGCAACGCGGCGACGCGGGACCGCACGCGAGTTTCAGTCAGGTGAATCCATCCGTGGCGGAGCAGATGGAAGTATTTGTGGCTGAGCGTGTCATGGCGCATGCGCCAACCCACGTGATCGATGCGTATGCTGGGACGGGGGATCGTGGCGCGCTCCTGCAGACCCACCAGGTCCGCGTCACCGCGGTCGAGCTGGATGAGGAAGCCGCCGCCTACGCCGCCACCCGTTTGCAGCGCCCGTCGCGGTCCGTCACCGCCAAGGTCGAGGATGTGATCGCGGCACTGCTTCCCGCCGATCTGGTCGTCTTGAATCCCCCTCGTGCCGGCGTGGACGAGCGGGTCACCGCCGCGATCGAGGCGGCCAGCCCGCCGCCGGCGTGCGTGATCTACGTGAGTTGCGATCCGGCGACGCTCGCACGCGATATCGCACGGATGCCATCGTGGGACATTCGGTCCGTGACGGCGTTCGACATGTTTCCGCAGACCGCGCACGTTGAGACGGTGGTGGAGCTGGTGCCACGCGAACGAGCGGCTTCGCCGGGGACCGTTGCATGAAATACGTCGTGGACATCGATGGCCGTTCCTTTGTCGTCGAACTCGACGGCGCGTCTGCCCGGGTTGACGGCGGCGAGCCGATGTCCGCGAAGATCGAGGACGTCGAGCACACCCCCGTGCGGTTGGTGACGGTCGGTCAGGCGCTGCACCGGGTGACGGTGCGACACGATGGCGCGCGCGGGCGTTACATCCTTCGCCTGGCCGGACGACGATTCCAGGTCGATGCGCTCGATGAGCGAACGCGGGCGATCCGCGACATGGCTGATGCTTCCCGGCCGCCGGCTGGGCCGGTGCCGCTGCTCGCGCCGATGCCGGGCCTTATCGTGCGGGTCCATGTCGCGCCGGGCGATCTGGTGCAGGCCGGTCAGCCGCTCGTCGCGATCGAGGCGATGAAGATGGAGAATGAACTGCGCGCGCCGGTTGGCGCCAAGGTGACTGTGGTACGCGCGGTTCCGGGGTCGCCGGTTGAAAAGGGCGCCACCTTGGTCGAGTTCGAATAGCGGTGTTGGGCGGGGCGTTGAGGCTCGCTCTCCACCCCTCTTGGGTGCTGCGGGGTCGCTGAACTGCCGCCGATTGACACCTGCTAAGTCGTTGCCTAGCTTACATGTCTGTCCAAAAACGCCTTCGGGCGGCCAAAACCTGGGTTGCATCCCGCACCGGTGAGGCGTAGTCCGTATCGCGGCCGTGCCTTCAGTTGTGCGGTCGCATCAGTTGGAGCTGGGTTTTTCGCATGTCAACGTACTCCGCACGACCCGCCGACATGGACCACAAGTGGTTCGTCGTCGACGCGGAAGGGATGGTCCTCGGACGCCTTGCCACCGAGGTCGCCAAGATCATCCGGGGAAAGCACAAACCCGTCTTCACCCCCCACATCGACACCGGTGACAACGTCATCGTCATCAACGCCTCGAAAGTGGTGGTGACCGGTCGCAAGGCCGAGCAGAAGACGTACTTCACCCACTCTGGCTACATGGGGCACGACAAACAGACGCCGTTCGCGACGATGCTGGCGAAGCATCCCGAGCGCATCATCGAGAAGGCTGTGCACGGCATGCTGCCAAAGAACGCGTTGGCCCGTCAGGTCCTGCGGCTCAAGCTGCGCGTTTACGCCGGTGCGGATCACCCGCACAGGGCGCAACAGCCCGCGACCCTGACGTTCGCCAAGCGAGAGGCCAAGTAAATGAGCGACGCCGCCATTCACACCATCGGTCGCCGCAAGGAAGCGGTCTGCCGTGTGTACATCCGCCCGGGCTCGGGCAAGTGGGACGTCAACGGCCGCACGCTGGGAGACTATTTTCCGCGCCCGTCGCACGTGTCCGCGATTCAGCAACCGTTCACGGCGACCGACACGCTCGGCCGCTTTGATGTGCAGGCCAACCTTGCCGGCGGCGGTTCCACTGGTCAGGCTGGTGCGCTTCGCCTCGCCGTGGCCCGCGCGCTCGTGAAGATGGATGAAGCCCACCGTCCAAAGCTTCGCACCCTCGGGCTGCTGACGCGCGATGCGCGTGCGGTCGAGCGCAAGAAGCCCGGCCAGCCGAAGGCCCGCAAGAAGTTCCAGTTCAGCAAGCGATAGTCGCTCGTCACGCAGCGCAGTTCGTTGGTGCAGTTGCAGTCCATCTCACAGGTGTGATGAGTTTCGGCCGGGTGCCGCCCCTGAACGTCTGTTCACGGGGCGGTCGGCCGAGACGACGACTCACACTGACGTCATCAACCACCGCAGGGACATATGTCAGAAATCACAGTCGAAGAATTGCTCAAGGCCGGCGTACACTTCGGCCACCAGACCCGCCGTTGGAATCCCAAGATGCGCCGGTTCATCTTCGCGGAACGCAATGGCATTCACATCATCGACCTACAGAAGTCGCTTCGTCAGCTCGAGCTGGCGCAGGCGCTTGTGCGTGAAGTGGTGGCGCGCGGCGAAAACGTGCTCTACGTCTGCACCAAGCGCCAGCTCGCGCAGATCGTACAGGCCGAAGCTGAACGCTGCGGTGCGATGTACGTCACCGAGCGCTGGCTCGGCGGACTCCTGACCAATTTCGCGACGATCAAGAAGCAGATCCGCCGCCTCAAGGAACTTGAGGCTGGCACCGAGGATGGTGGAGAGTTCAAGAACTACACGAAAAAGGAAAAACTCCTCCTCACCCGTCAGCGCGACAAGCTCCTGAAGAACCTTTCGGGCATCAAGCAGATGGGCCGCGTGCCAGGATTGATGTTCGTCGTGGACGCGAAGAAGGAACGCATCGCGGTGGACGAGGCCAATAAGCTCGGCATCCCGATCGTCGCCATCTGTGACACGAACTCCGATCCAGATCTCATCACCGTGCCGATCGCGGGCAACGACGACGCGATCAAGTCGGTCGATCTCATTACTCGTGCATTCTCGGATTCGATCATCGAGGCGCGTCGCGAGGCCCCAGTGCGCGAAGAAGCCGCGGACGGTGAGGGCTACACCTACTCGTCCGACCGCGGCGCCGAGCCGGAAGGCGATCGCGACGGCCGTCGGAAGCGCGGTGGTGGCGGTGGTGGTGGCGGTGGTGGTGGCGGTGGTGGTGGCGGAGACGCTGGTCGTCCGCGTCGCCGCGCGAAGCCGGAAGCGATCGCCGCCCATCTCAAGACCGATACTTCCAATGCACCCGACGCCGCTCCGGCGCCGGCTGCCGAGTAGCCAGGTCGTGTGACAGGTCGCGCCGGCGGTGATCGCCGCCGGCGCGACACGCAGGCCAGAGTCCGTTCGACCAAAATTCAGCGTTCAGGATCCGCATCCATATGATGACCGTATCAGCGAAAGACGTCGCCGCGCTCCGTGCCCGTACCGGGGCGGGGATGGGTGATTGCAAGAAAGCCCTCGAGGAGACCGGGGGAGACATCGAGAAAGCGATCGATCACCTGCGCAAGAAGGGCATCGCTAAGGCCGACAAGCGGGCCGATCGCGTGGCCGCAGAGGGGCAAATCGTGACGTGGGTGGCGGACGATGCGTCGCTCGGCGTGATGATTGAGCTCAACTCCGAAACCGACTTTGTGTCCCGCAACGAAGAGTTCGTCGCCGTGGCCACATTGGTGGCGCGCCACCTCGCCGAGGACACCGCGCTCGACGCGGTCGCCGAGATCACGGCAGACCACGCACTGCTCGGTAAGCCGTGGCACCACGACCAATCGCTCACCCTGGGCGAAGTCGTCAAGCAGACGGCCGCCAAGACGGGTGAGAATGTTACGCTGCGCCGTGTCGCACGGATTGTGACGCGCGGTGCCGTCGGGTTCTATCGCCACTTCAACGGAAAAGTCGCGGTGCTGGTTGAGGTCGAAGGCGCGACGGGTCCGGCGGCGGCAGCGCTGGCCAACACGATCGCGGAGCATATCGCGGCGGGTGTGCCGGTAGTCCCGCTGGCCGTGCGCAAAGAGGACGTGGCGGCAGACATCGTCGCGCGGGAACGCGCGATCTATGCGGATCAAGCCAAGGAAAGCGGGAAGCCCGAGGCCATCATTGAGAAGATGGTGGCGGGGCGGCTTGATAAGTATTTCAAGGAAGTCACGCTCCTCGAACAGCCGTGGGTGCGTGATCCAGAGAAGACGATTGGCCAGATCGTGCAGGAGACGCCGGGCGCGACGGTGAAGCGATTCGTCCGGTTCAAGATGGGTGACGCCTGAGTCCAGGAGAAACCACCGCGATGCCACGCGCAACCCCGCTCATATACAAGCGCATTCTGTTGAAGCTGTCGGGTGAAGCGCTCGCCGGAAACGGCGGGCAGGGTTTTGACTTTCCGACGATCACCGGCTACGCCAAGGCGCTCAAGCAGGTCGTCGCGGCTGGCGCGCAAGTGGGACTCGTGATCGGCGGCGGCAACATCGTCCGCGGGTCGCAGATATCGAGGCTGGGCATGGACCGCGTGAGCGCCGATTACATGGGAATGCTCGGTACGGTCATCAACGCCATCGCTTTTCAGGACATCATGGAACGCGAGGGCGTGGCCACGCGGGTCATGACGGCGATTCGGATGGATGAAATTGCTGAGCCATTCATCCGCCGTCGTGCGCTGCGCCACTTGGAGAAAGGCCGGGTCGTGATCTTCGCGGCCGGCACCGGTAACCCGTATTTCAGTACGGACACTGCGGCGGTGTTGCGCGGCATCCAGATGAAGGCCGATGTCATCATCAAGGCCACGAGCGTCGACGGCGTGTACAGCGCCGATCCCAAGACGACGCCGAATGCCAAACGGTACACGAGCATCAGTTATCGTGATGTGATGAAGCAGGAACTCGGCGTGATGGATCAGACGGCCATTACGCTGTGCAAGGAAAACACACTTCCCTTGATCGTGCTCGACATCAACGCGCCGCGGGCTGTGCTGAAGGCCATTCGCGGAGAAAAAGTGGGGACCCTCGTCTCATGAGCACTATCGCGCAGATCCTGAAGGATTGCCGCACCGGCATGGAAAAGAGCGTTGAATCGGCAAAGCACCAGTTCAACTCGATTCGTTCCGGCAAGGCGTCGGCGAGCATGCTCGATTCGGTCAAGGTCGAGATGTACGGTGCCGAGATGGCGCTGAACCAGGTGGCCACCGTCTCGGCGCCAGAACCCCGGCTGCTCGTGGTCACCCCGTTCGACAAGACGCAGGCGAAGGCCATTGAAAAGGCCATTCGCGATGCGAACCTCGGCCTGGATCCGGCACACCAGGGCGGCCTGATCCGCGTGCCGCTTCCGTCGATGAACGAGGAGCGGCGGAAGGAGCTCGCCAAAATCCTCCATAAGTACGGCGAGGACGGCCACATCGCGATTCGCCACCTCCGTACGCACGCGCGGGACACGTTCAAACAGCTCGATGGCGTGTCGGAAGACGACGTGAAGCATGGAGAGAAGGACCTCCAGAAACTCCACGACGACTTCATTGGGAAGGTCGATCAGGCCATGAAGGCGAAGGAACTCGAGATCATGGCAGTGTAGGGCTGTGTGATTCATGCCTGACGCCGCCGAGCTTCTCTCGCAGATTCGGATCAGTGGTGCGATCCCGCGGCACGTCGCCATCATCATGGATGGCAATGGCCGCTGGGCGCGCGATCGCATGCTGCCGAGGCCGGTGGGGCATCGCCATGGTATGAAGTCGGTCCGCGCCGTCGTCGAAGGCGCCATCGAGGCCGGGATTGAGGTGCTCTCGCTGTTTGCCTTTTCCAAGGAGAATTGGCAGCGGCCGGCTCTCGAGGTATCGGCGCTGATGTCGCTGCTCGAGGAGTTTGTTCAGGGCGAGGCCGACGAACTCGAGCGGCAGGGCGTGCACGTGCGGTTTCTTGGTGAACTCGAGCGGCTCGCACCGGCCGCATCTGCGGCCGTGGATCGCGTGGTCCGGCAGACGGCGCACTGCGCCACGCTCCGGCTCAATCTGTTTGTATCGTACGGTTCGCGCGCCGAGATCCTTCTCGCGATCCGGTCGCTTGCTGCCGATGTGGCGGCGGGGAGGCTGACCCCGGAACAGATCGATGAATCCGCCGTCACCGAACGCCTCTACACATCCGATGTGCCAGACCCCGACTTGTTGATCCGCACGTCAGGTGAACAGCGCATTTCGAATTTCCTCCTTTGGCAGATTGCCTATACCGAGTTGTCCATCACGCCCGTGCTCTGGCCGGATTTCGGACGAAAGGAACTGTACGAGGCGATTCTCGATTACCAGCAGCGCGACCGTCGGTTCGGCCGCGTACCCGCGTAGTCGATTCGTGACCTCGCCCGTCGCCTACGGCAGACCGCGCCATGTCTGAGTTCGCCAAACGCATCGCGTTTTCAGCCGTCGCGATTCCGGTGGTCATCGGTGTCATCTGGACCGGTGGGCTCGCCCTCGCGCTATTGCTCGCAGTCGCGGCCGCGCTGGCGGCGTATGAGTTCTACACACTGGCGATCGGCACCGGCAGCGTGCCACTCTGGGGACACGGCGTCGTACTGAGCGCGATGATTCCGCTTGCCGTGCACGCTCGATTCCTCGGCTACTGGGCGCCTCCGGTGAGCGTCGTGATGCTCGTCGTGCTCGAGTTGCTCACCGTCGCGCTCTGGGTCCGTGGCGCTAAGGGGAAGCCGCTTGAAGTCGTGGGGATCACGCTGCTGGGCACCTTCTATACCGGGGGCATGCTCGCGTTTGGTTACGGCATGCGCTACCACCGGTTCGCGGTGGAGCCGGTCGCTGGCACGTTGCTCGTATTGCTGCCGTTGCTGCTCACCTGGGCCACCGACACCGCAGCCATGCTGTGTGGAAACGCGTTCGGTGTGCGAAAGCTCATGCCGAGCGTGAGTCCCAACAAAACGGTGGTGGGTGCCGTAGCCGGTGCGGTCGTTGCGGTCGCGTTTTCCGTGCTCTTCGTCAGGTTTGCGCTCCAGCCGTACGCGCGACTCTCTATGCCGCTCGCTGCCGCTGGGGTGTTCGGGTTGGTGGTCTGCTTGGCTGGGCAAGTCGGAGATCTGGTCGAGTCAATGCTCAAGCGTCAGGCTGGGGTCAAGGACAGCTCGGCATTGATACCCGGTCACGGCGGGGCACTCGACCGCGTGGATTCGCTGCTCTTCACGTTGCCGGTGGCATTCGTGCTCTACGAGCTGCTCTTGGTGCCGACGCCGTGACGGCTCGTTGTGGTCGGGTGTGGACCCTCGGGATCGGGTCCTGATGCGCAAGGTCGCAGTTCTCGGGTCCACCGGATCGATTGGAACCACGGCGCTTCGCGTGCTGGCACGCCAGCGCGAGCGCTTTGCTGTGACGGCCCTCACGGCCCACTCCAACGCACAGCTACTCGCAGAGCAGGTCGGCACATGGCATCCCGCGTTCGTTGGCCTTGTGTCACCCAATGGAAGTGGCGCGCAGCCCGGCTGGAACAGGGGCGCGGAGGCACTGGTGGACGCGGCGACGCGGGACGACGTGGATATCGTGCTCAACGCCGTGGTTGGCGTGGCGGGGATGGATGCCACGCTCGCTGCGCTCGGCGCGGGCAAGCGGGTGGCGCTGGCAAACAAGGAATCGCTCGTGGTCGCCGGTGAACTGGCGCTCGCCGCCTGCGCCCGGCACGGCGGCGAAATCATTCCAGTCGACAGTGAACACTCCGCGATCCTGCAGTGCCTTGGGACGCGTGGCGCACGGGACATTCGCCGGCTCATCATCACGGCGTCCGGCGGGCCATTTCGCAAATGGGACCCGAGCCGCATCGACGCCGCGACGCGCGCCGAAGCGCTTAGGCATCCGACCTGGACGATGGGCCGCAAGATCACTGTCGACAGCGCCACGCTGGCCAACAAGGCGCTCGAAGTGATCGAGGCGCACTTCCTGTTCGGGCTGCCGTACGACCGGATCGAGGTCGTGGTGCACCCGCAGAGCGTCGTGCATTCGATGGTCGAGTTTGTGGACGGCAGTGTACTCGCGCAGGTTGGTGTCCCGTCGATGGAGCTGCCGATCCTCTACTCGCTCACGCATCCCGACCGACTTCCGGACGTGGATGTGCCGAGGTTCGATCCGGTCGCCGCATCGCCTCTCACCTTCGAGCCCGTTCGGCTCGACGCATTCCCCGCGCTGCAGATCGGTATCGACGCAGGTCGCGCGGGCGGGATCGCCCCGGCCGTGTTTAACGCGGCAAACGAGGCGGCCGTGGCGAGGTTCCTCGAAGGCCGCTTGTCGTTTGGTGGTATCGCCCGCGCGATTGAACGCGCGCTTGCAACCGTGTCTGGCACTGCTGTGCCGACACGCGATGACCTCATGGACGCCGACCGGCGCGCGCGCGCGGTCGTGGGAGAACTCGCCTGATGCTTGCCTGGCTCGCTCCGATTCTCGTGCTTGGCCTCGTGGTCTTCGTCCACGAGCTCGGACACTTTCTTGCGGCAAAACTCATGGGCGTCTACGCGCCCCGTTTTTCACTCGGATGGGGAAGTCCGCTCTGGAAATGGCGACCCAAGGGTGGCGAGACGGAGTACGTCATCGCGTGGCTGCCGATCGGTGGCTATGTCCGCATGGCTTCGCGTGATGACGAGACGATGTCCAAGATCGAGGGTGGAAATGAGACCCCCCTCGACGCCGACCTGCCCAAGCCGGCTGGCTGGGATCCGGATGCGATGGTGCCGCATGGGCCACACCCGGTACCCGAGCATCGTTGGTTCGAATCGAAGCCTGTGCTGGCTCGGATCTTCATCTTGCTGGCGGGCGTGGCGATGAACGCGCTGCTCACCATCACGGTCGCCTCAGGTATTTACGCCGGGTATGGCCGCCAGATCGTTCCGGCCGTTGTCGACTCCGTGGTCGCTGACCGACCGGCCGCACGCGCCGGCTTCGTACGCGGCGACTCGATCGTCGCGATCGACGGCAGGGCGATCAGTCATTGGGGTGACTTCCTTCGTGAGGTGACGGCGCGTCCTGCGGAGGCCATGCAGGTTGCGATTATCCGGAATGGTGCGCCGCTCACGCTGAGCGTTTCGACGGAGTCGCGTTCAGAAGCCGACCCGAACACCGGCGCTCCGGTTACAGTCGGCCGCATCGGGATGGGCCCCGTGAACCGGGTGCAACATGAACCCATCGGACTCAGTCAGGCAGCAGTGCTCGGATGGAACACCACCTGGTCCATGGCTGGAGCGGTGACCGGGGTGCTTGGCGGGCTCTTCCAGGGCACGGTGAGCGTCGAGACCTTGGGTGGCCCGATCGCGATCGCCAGGACATCGGTTGCGGCCGCGAAGTCGGGGCTCGAGCCGCTGCTCACGCTGATCGCATTCTTGAGCATCAACCTGGCTGTGCTCAATCTGCTCCCGGTGCCGATTTTGGATGGCGGCCAGATCCTGATGACGGTGGCGGAGGGGGCTCGTGGCAAGCCATTCAGCCTCCGAACCCGCGAAAACCTGATGAGGGCAGGCGTGGCACTCATCCTGGTGCTCTTCGCCGTCGTGATGTTCAACGACCTGAAGTCCCTGGTTCTGAGCCTGATGAAGTAGCTTGGGTCGCGTTGGGGGGGGGGCCGCGAGAGTGGACCGCCCACTTGAAGGGGTGGCAATTGCCACTTATCTTATTGTGCTACAACAAAATCGACGAAAGGACTCGGGTACAGGAACAATGGCTTTTTCGAAAACCGCCGCGCTGGCAAAGAACCCGCGGCACGCAACTGACACAGGCTCACCGGAAGTGCAGGTCTCGGTGCTGACGGAGCGGATCAACTACCTCACCGATCACTTCCGTGCGCATGCCAAGGACCACCACAGCCGGCGTGGCCTGTTGAAGATGGTCGGCAGGCGCCGCCGTCTCCTGGATTATCTCAAGCGCACCGATCTCGCCGCTTACCGCAAGCTGATTGAACAGCTTGGGTTGCGTTACTAACTGACCACAGCATTGCGAGCGCGCGGACGCCTGGACACACCAGCGGACCGCGCGTTTTCGCATTGGTCGGGACGTGATGGTGTGCGACACGACGTCGCGGGATGCTGTGATCCCCGTCGCTCGGTGTCGCGCTCGCTGCTGCCGGCCGAGCAATCCTGATTCTCACTGCCGTTCTCCAACTTCTTATTTGCCCATCATGCAACGTATTGAAAAGACTTTCGCGGGCCGCCCACTGATCATTGAGACCGGGCGTATGGCCAAGCAGGCCGCCGGTTCCTGTGTCGTCCGCTACGGCGACACCATGGTGATCGCCAGCGTCACGGTGAGCGACAAACGCAGCACGCTCCCGTTTTTCCCGCTCACCGTCGAGTACAAGGAAAAGACCTACGCTGCGGGCAAGATCCCGGGCGGTTTCATCAAGCGCGAAGGACGTCCGCGCGATGAGGAAATCCTCTCCTGCCGGATCATCGATCGCTCCATCCGTCCGCTCTTCCCGGAAGGCTTCCAGAACGAAGTGCAGGTCTTCGTATATGTCGTGAGCGCTGACCAGGAAAACGACGCGGACGTACTCGGTCTTGTCGCTACCAGCTACGCGCTCGCCGCGTCGAAGATTCCGTGGGCCGGCCCGATTGCCGCTGTCCGCGTTGGCCGCGTGCAGGACAAGTGGGTGTTGAACCCGACCTTCCAGCAGCTCGAGTTCTCCGACATGGACCTCGTGGTTGCCGGCTCCAACGATTCGATCATGATGGTCGAAGGCGGCGCGCTCGAGATTTCCGAAGCGGACGTCGTCGAGGCGCTCGGCATTGCACAGCGGGGCATTCGCGAACTCGTGGCGATGCAAAACGAGTTGCTTGAGAAATCTTCGCAGCCGAAAATGGCATGGACGAAGCTCGATCCACCGGCAAGGGTCGTGGAGCGCGTTCGCGCCGAAGCCGAAGCGAAGATCGCCAAAGCCATCAACCAGGCCGACAAGGCGACGCGCGTGCAGGCCGTGGAGCGCGTCAAGGACGAGGTCAAGGAACAGCTCAAGGCCGAGCTGCCGCCCGAAGAGCACAGCTTCATCGGGTCCGTCCTCGGCGATCTCGAGTACGTGGCGCTTCGCTCGCAGGTGCTCGACTCGGGCCTCCGCGTGGATGGCCGCAAGCCGACGCAGGTCCGCGCCATTTCAATTGACACGGGGCTCCTGCCGCGTGCGCACGGATCGGCGCTCTTCACGCGTGGCCAGACGCAGGCGCTTGTCGCCGCGACGCTCGGTACGGCGAATGACGTCCAGCGCCTCGACTCGATCGACGAGCCGAAGGAGAGCACGAAGAGCTTCATGCTGCACTACAACTTCCCGCCGTTCTCGACCGGTGAAGTGCGTCCGGTGCGCGGCACCAGCCGTCGCGAAATCGGGCACGGCAACCTCGCCGAGCGCGCGGTGCAGGCGGTGCTGCCGCCGTTCGAGGAGTTCCCGTACACGCTCCGCATCGTCTCCGAGATTCTCGAGTCCAACGGGTCGAGCTCGATGGCCTCGGTCTGCGGCGCATCGCTCGCCCTGTATGACGCCGGTGTGCCGATCCAGGCCGCCGTTGCGGGTGTGGCGATGGGCCTGATCAAGGAAGGCAGCAAGTACGCGATCCTCACCGACATTCTCGGCACCGAAGACCACCTCGGCGACATGGACTTCAAGGTCGCCGGTACGGCCGAAGGGATCACGTCCATTCAGATGGACATCAAGGTTCAGGGGCTTGCGCTCTCCCTCATGACGGAAGCGCTCGCGCAGGCCAAGGAAGGCCGGCTCCATATCCTCGGCGAAATGCACAAGGCGATGGCGGGCCCGAAGGCGGAACTCTCGCCGTTCGCGCCGCGCATCGTGACGGTGCAGATCAGCCCTGAGAAGATTGGCGATCTCATCGGTCCCAAAGGCAAGACCATCCGCGGTATTCAGGACGAGACGGGCGCGGAACTCAGCGTCGACGACTCGGGCTTGGTCACGATCGCAGCGGTCGGTGGCGAAGCGATGCAGCGCGCGCGTCAGATGGTGCAGGCGATCACGGCCGAGCCCGTCGTTGGCGAGATCTACGAAGGTCCAGTGCGCAGCACGACCGCCTTTGGCGCCTTCGTCGAGATTATGCCCGGCACCGATGGCCTCGTACACATCTCGGAACTGCGCCACGGGCGCACCGAAAAGACCGAAGACGTCGTCAAGAAGGGTGACCGCGTTCGGGTCAAGCTCATTGAGCGCGATGAGCGCGGGAAGCTTCGCCTCTCGATGAAGGCGCTGATTCCGAAGCCCGACGGTCCGGCTGGCGGGTCTGCTCCGGCTCCTGCCGACGCGACCTACGCCGAGGGCGGGGATACCCCGGCTGCGGCTGTCGAAGCCCCTGTAGAGGGCGCCGATGGCAGCGAAGGCGGCCGCGAAGGTGGACGGGGCGGCCGCGGTGGGCGTGGCGGTGCCGGAGGACGGCGGCGCGAGTGACCGTGGCTTCCGGGTCGCCGCTGAATCAGATGGCGATGCGCTCGGACCACGACGCAGGCGTTGAACGGAGCGTGCTCCCAAATGGCCTGACGGTCGTTTCGGAGCACGTTCCGGGTGTACGCTCGGTGTCGCTCGGTGCCTGGGTGCGTTCGGCGTCGCTGCACGAGGCGGCCGCCGAGATGGGGGTGTCGCACATGCTCGAGCACCTCTGTTTCAAGGGCACCGAACGGCGGACGGCGAAGGAAATCGCCCTGTCGCTCGAATCGCTCGGCGGCTCGCTGGACGCATACACCGCGCGCGAGCAGATCTGCTTTCAAGCGCGCGTGCTCGACGAACATCTGGCGGAGGCCGTGGACGTGATTGCTGACGTCATGTTTCGTCCGCTCCTCCGCGACGCCGATCTCCAGCTCGAACGCAAGGTCGTGCTCGAGGAGATCTCGATGGTCGAGGACACCCCAGACGACATCGTATTTGACCTGCACAACAGCGCGCTCTGGGGCGACCACCCGTACGGCTACTCGATCCTCGGCACGCGGAGCACGGTGGCCGCGCTCGGCATCTCGTCGGTTCGCGCCTTGCACGCACGCGCATTTCATCCATCGCACGTCGTGGTCGCGGCAGCAGGCAATATCGAGCACCAGCGCCTTGTGGACGCGCTCGCGACGGCCGGGTGGGCCGACCTGCCGCAGCGACCGATTCCGGCCGGCGCACCGGCCCCGCCAGTCCAGTTCGCGCCGGTCCAGCGACATGTCGCGCGGGATTCGGCGCAGGCGCACATCGTGTTCGGTTCGCCGACGCTCGCGCATTCCGACCCACGCCGGGAAGCGCTGATTCTCGTCGACACGTTGCTTGGCGGCGGCATGAGCTCGCGGTTGTTCCAACGGGTAAGAGAGGAACTCGGACTGGCATACTCCGTGTATGCGTTCCAGTCATTCCATCGCGATACGGGTATGCATGGTGTATATGCGGGCACGGCGCCGGAGTCGGCCGAACAGGCCGTCAATGCGATACGGAGCGAACTCGCGCGTATCGCTGCCACCGGCATCTCCGCTGACGAACTGGCGATGGGCAAGCAGCAGCTGAAGGGGCAGATTACCCTTTCGATGGAAAGCGTCAGCAGTCGGATGTACCGGGCGGCGGCGGGCGATCTGTTCGGCGAGCCGTGGCTTCCGCTCGATGCCCTGCTCGCGCAGGTTGACGCCGTCACCCTCGACGGCGCGCGTGACGTGTGTGCATCGTTTTTTCAGCCGGACCGTCAGACGGTGGTTCACCTCGGACCTGCATAAAGTTCCTCGTTCCTGATTTCCAACTTCCTCCATTCATTTTTCTCCCATGCATATCGGCATCCCGAAGGAAATTAAGACCAACGAATACCGTGTCTCGCTTGTTCCTGCGGGGGCCGAAGCACTCGTCGCCGCCGGCCATTCGGTGATGGTCGAGAAGGGCGCGGGACTCGGCAGCGGCTTCAGCGATGCGCAGTACACCTCCGTGGGCGCCACGATTGGCGGCACTGCCGCCGAGGTGTGGGCTGGCGCGGGGATGATCATCAAGGTGAAGGAGCCGATCGCGCGCGAGTGGAAGGAGATGAAGAAGGGGCAGACGATCTTCACCTACTTCCACTTTGCCGCCGACGAAGCGCTGACCAAGGCGCATATGGACTCGGGCGCCGTGTGCATCGCCTATGAGACGGTCGAGTCACCGAACGGTGATCTGCCGTTGCTGATTCCGATGTCCGAGGTCGCGGGCCGGATGGCGGTGCAGGAAGGCGCGAAATATCTGGAAAAACTCTACGGCGGGTATGGCGTATTGCTCGGTGGCGTGCCCGGTGTGGCGCCGGCCAAGGTGGTGGTGCTCGGAGGCGGTATCGTCGGCATCAACGCCGCCAAGATGGCGGCGGGTATGGGAGCCAAGGTCACGATCCTCGACCTCTCGCTTCCGCGCCTGCGCTACCTGAACGATGTCATGCCAGCCAACGTGACCTGTATCTACTCGAACCGGCACAACATCCTCGAGCAGATCTCGACCGCCGACCTCGTCATTGGCGGCGTGTTGATCCCTGGCGCCAAGGCGCCGAAGCTGATCCGCCGCGAAGACCTCAAGCTCATGAAAGAGGGGTCGGTGATCGTTGACGTCGCGATCGACCAGGGTGGCTGCGTCGAGACGATCAAAGCGACCACGCACGAGGATCCCGTGTACACGGTAGACGGCGTGATTCACTACGGCGTGGCGAACATGCCTGGTGGAGTGCCGCGCACCTCGACCCTCGCGCTCACGAACGCGACCTTTCCGTACGCGCTCAAGCTGGCGAACAAGGGGTGGAAGGCGGCGCTGGCCGACGATGCAGCACTGCTCAAGGGCCTGAACGTCGTGGCCGGGAAGGTGACGTACGCAGGAGTCGCCGAGGCGTTCGGTTTCACGCTCCACGACCCGGCCAAGTTTCTCTAGCTGAGCCCATCAATCAGGTGGTCTGTCACGGCATCCGGCGGAATCAACGCCGGATGCCGTGACAGCGTTTAACCCTAGAGGTAGAAGGAGATAGGGGCGTTGCGCGCACTTTACATCGATCGGCCCCTCGCTTTATAGTTGTTCATGCTCGCTCATCAACCTTGCAGGAGGGTGTTTCGCATGCGGACAATTCGGTCCTGGACGCGCCGGGCTCGCAGCCTGGCGGCGGTCCTCTTGACCGGCGTAGCGGCTGCTGCGCAGGCGCAGGGCACGGTCGCGGTTCACGTCGTTGAAGCTGGTGGTAGTGCCGTCGCGCAGGTGCAGGTCGCCATTGTCGGAACAAACCTCGGCGGCCTCACCGGCTTTGATGGCCGCGCGACGCTTCGCGGCGTGCCGGTCGGTACGCAGACCGTTCGCGTGCTTCGTGTCGGCTACGCCGAGCAGAAGAAGGTCGTCGACGTTGCTGCGGGCCAGAGCATCGCCGTGGAGTTCACGCTCTCCGCAGTGGCGGTGAGCCTCACGCCGGTCGTGACGACGGCAACGGGCGAAACACGACGGGTCGAGATCGGCAATGCGGTGGCGAGCTTTACGGTGGCCGACATCACCGAGAAGGCGCCGATCGCCAACGTCCAGGACGTACTGAACGCGCGCACGCCTGGCGTATCGGTGCAGCTCGGCACGCAGACCGGCACAGGCGCCCGCATCCGGATCCGCGGCGCAAACTCGCTCTCGCTCTCCAATGAGCCAATCTGGATCATCGACGGCGTTCGCATGACGAGTGACATGGGATCAGGCCCCGGTACGGGCGGCAACGCGACGAGCCGCACGAACGACCTGAACCCCGACGAGATCGAGAGCATCGAAATCGTGAAGGGTCCCTCGGCGGCTACGCTGTACGGCACGGACGCCGCGAACGGTGTGATCGTCGTGACGACGAAGAAGGGACGTGCCGGCGCGACGCGTTGGAGCGGGACCGCGGAAGGCGGCATCCTCACGGATCGCAACACCTATCCCGACAACTGGACCATCGCCGGCCACCTGCCGGGGCAGACGACCTACCAGAACTGCCTCGGGCTGGTCGCCGTGTCGCAGGGATCTTGCATCATGGACAGTGTTCGGATCTACACGCCGTTCCATGACGCCGACGCGACACCGATCAGTCAGGGCGACATTTCGCAGTATTCGATGCAGGCGTCCGGCGGCAACGAAGCCGTTCGGTTCTTCGTCTCGGTCGACCAGAACAAGGAAACCGGTACGCTGCGCTTGCCGGCGTTCGAACGTCGGCGCATCAACACCGAAGGCATCGGGTTCCACCCGTGGGTCGAGCGTCCGAACATGCTGGCGAAGTATTCGTTTCGGACGAACCTCCAGACGGCGTTGACCCCGAAGCTCGATGCGCAGTTTCAGGCCAACTACATCAACCTGTACCAGCGCTTCACGCAGGAATCCAATGCGACCGTTGGCCTCGGGTCGCAGGTGTTTGGTGGACAGGGGTACAAGAACAACGGAAACGTCAACTGCACCGGCTGCGGCCCGCTCAACGGCTACCGCGCCTGGACGCCCGGGTACACCTGGCAGGAGCGCACCGACCAGACGCTGAACCGCCTGCTGATGTCGATCAACCTCAACTGGCGCCCGACCTCGTGGCTCCAGAACCGGGTGAACTTGGGCACAGATTTGGCCGACGCGATTGATGGACGTTTCCTGTTCCGTGGCGAAGGCGCGCCGATTTCGGCGACGAACCGTAACGGCTTCAGCAATAACAACCGAACAAGCACGAAGACCACCACCGCCGACCTCGGCACCACCGCCACTTGGCGCGCGCTGTCGTGGGTCGTGTCCAAGACCACGCTCGGCGTCCAGTATACGAACTATCAGGACGATGGTACGACCGCGAACGGCTCAGAGCTTCCACCCGGATCGCAGGTCCCGGACGGCGCCATCACCCGTTCGGCGTCGACCAGCACGACACTCCGCAAGACGCTTGGTCTCTTCATCGAAGAAGCGGTGGCGCTCAACGACCGCCTGTTCCTCACGGGCGCAGTCCGCTCCGACCAGAACAGTGCGTTCGGCACGAACTTTCAGAGTGTGCTCTATCCCAAGCTCAGCGCTTCGTGGGTGATCTCGGATGAGCCCTGGTACCAGGTGCCGAAGTTCATCAACTCGACCCGCCTTCGTGCGGCATTCGGTACGTCAGGTGTCCAGCCTGGTCCGAACGACGCGCTCCGCAACTACGCCACCGTGACATCGAACGTTCGCAACGCCGACGTGGCTGGCGAAATTTTCAGCGCTATCGGCAATCCAGACCTCAAGCCGGAGCAGTCGAGTGAGTACGAAGGTGGCTTCGAGATGAAGCTGTTCGACAACCGGTGGAGTCTCGATGTCACGTACTATCGCAAGCAGACCCGGGACGCGCTGATCAGCGCCATTGTGCCGCCGTCGCTTGGTTCGGCATCCAACGTTCGAAGAAACCTCGGCGAAGTCCAGAACACCGGCATCGAGTTCCTGGTGAACGGCCAGATCGTCGACAAGCCGAACTTCGCGATGGACATCACGTTCAACGGCTCGAAGAACGCGAACGTCCTGAAGTCGCTGGGTGGTACCCCGCCACAAATCGGTACGTCGACGAGAGCGGTCGAAGGCTACCCACTGTTCGGGCTCTGGGCGCCACCGATTACGGCCTGGAAGGATGAGAACAAGGACGGCATCCTGACCGCGAACGAGTTGACGGTCGGGCGCATTTGCCGTGCTCAGGACGTCGGGGCGGCGGGTCACTTGTGTTCGGCGGTTGGAGCAAAGGACACGTCGTCGGTGTTCATCGGTTATTCCTCGCCGCGTCAGTTCTTGGCCGTGACGCCTGGCTTCGACCTGCTTCGCAAGCGTCTCCGATTTCAGATGCTGATCGACTATCGTGGCGGCAATGCCTACTACAACAACACGGAACGGATCCGCTGTGTGAGCCGGCAGAACTGCAACGGTTTCATGAATCCCAAGTCCGACCTCGAAGACCAGGCCATGGTGGTCGGCACGCTCTATGACCCGACCAAGACCCTCCATGGGTTCTTCCAGTCCGGTGATTTCGTGAAGCTGCGCGAAGTGTCGGTCAGCTACGAATTGCCGACGTCGTGGGCGCAGCGCCTGAACGGCCGCTCGGCGCGGTTCAGCCTCGCGGGCCGCAACGTTTGGAAGCACACCCTGTACAAGGGTGTGGATCCCGAGAACGACTTCACGATCACCAGTTCGACGGCGAATGCGCCGAACGACTTTCAGACGATCGGCGCGCCGTCGTACTTCACGGCCCGTCTCTCGATCAACTGGTAACCTATGCGATCCCCAAGGAGAACTCACCAGATGAGCCAGCATTCGAAGTTCGCTGGGCGCGCCCTCGCCACCGCCGTGACGGCGGCGGCGCTGGTCGTGGCCACGGCGTGCGCCGATGCCAAGAGCGCCCTGCTCACGGCACCGGATCCGGATCTCATCGATCCGTCGCTTGTCCAGTCCCCCGACGGTGCGAACGCGGTGCGTATCGGCGCGCTCGCACGGCTCCGGACAGCAACGGCTGGCAGCGATGGCGATTGGCTGTTCGGCGGCTTGCTCACCGATGAATGGAGCACCAGTTCCACCTTCATCCAAAACGATGAGGCAGACCAACGCCGCATCGCGCTCAGCAACGGCACGGTGACCGGTTTCTACCGCAGCCTGAACCAGGTGCGTACGGCCGCCAATCAGGCGATTGGACTGCTCAGGAAGTTTGCGCCGACCCCGGCGTCGAACATTGGCGAGATGTACTTCGCGCGGGCGTTCGTTGAAATGCAAATGGCGCAGGACTTCTGCAACGGACTGGTCGTTTCCGACGGCACGGCGGCTAGCCCGGTTGGCGGAATGCCGATGACGAACGATCAGGTGTTCGCGATGGCGATCGCGTCGTACGACTCGGCAATGGCCCAGGCGACCGCCACCGATGCGGCCACGGTGGCCATCAGGAACGCGGCGGCGGTGGGTAAGGCGAGAGCCCTGCTCGGACTCAATCAGCACGCTGCTGCCGCCGCACTGGTCGCGGCCATTCCCACGTCGTTCACCTACGACGTAACGTTTTCGACGACGTCTGGCAACAACATTCTCTGGGACCAGCCAAACAGCTCGACGCGCTATACGGTCGGTGATTCGCTCGAGGGCAACGGCCGCAACCTGCTCGTGACCGGCGCGCTGCCGTTTTTCTCGGCGAAAGACCCACGCTTGCCGGTGTCGTATACGGTGTCGGCCAACGGCAAGGACACGACCAAATCGCAGGATGGTCTGACCTTCACGCGCCGTACCACGCTGTGGGCTCGCACCACGAACGTACCGATCGTGAATGGTATTGACGCCCGAATGGTCGAGGCGGAAGCCAAGGCCAAGGCCGGTGATGCCGCTGGCTCGTTGGCGATTCTCAATACGCTCCGGGCGGCCCCGCCAAAGCTTGGCGAAGTACAGGCGACAGCAGCCGGACTTCCGCCGCTCACGCAGGCGGCGACGACGGCGGACGCAGTCGATCAGCTGTTCCGGGAGAAGGCGTTCTGGACATTCAGCCGTGGCCAGCGCCTCAGCGACCGGCGGCGGATGATGCGCCAGTATGGACGCGCCGAACAGACGGTATTCCCGACGGGTAACCACTACCGTGGCGGCACGTACGGGAATGACGTGAACTTCCCCATCCCGGTGGACGAGGCGAACAACACGAACTTCAAGGCCTGCACTGACCGCAAGCCGTAGAGCGCGAGCAGGCCAGTGGTTTCAGAGGGGCGGCGAGGGACACCTCGCCGCCCCTTTGTGCGTCAGTCGCCCGGTCGCCGGCGCGCGCCGGGAAGTCACGTAGGTGTCGAAATACCAATCGCTTGCCCGACCTCAAGGAGCGGGCTAGGTTTCAGCCATTCATCGAGCCCATCCCAGAGCTGATCCCTGCTGCCGGCCGCCGTCTTGTCACGGGCAGCCAAACGAGTCGCCAGATAATGCGTTGGCCTTTCTTGAAGCCTGGTTCGCTGTTTCCAGCTAACGCGATCGCCGTAGACCTGGGTACCGCCAACACGCTGATCTACGTAAAGGGCCAAGGCATCGTGCTCAACGAGCCGTCGGTCGTCGCGTTAGACCGCGAGACGAAGAAGATCCTTGGCGTTGGTCTCGAAGCGAAGCGCATGCTCGGTCGCACCCCTGAGGGCATCATGGCCGTGCGGCCGATGAAGGACGGTGTCATCGCCGACTTCGACGTGACAGAAAAGATGCTCCGTCATTTCTTGCGGCTCATTATCGACAACCATGTCTTCAAAGTGAAGCCTCGCGTTATCGTCTGCGTGCCCTCGGGTATTACCGAAGTGGAGCGCCGCGCCGTGCGCGACTCCGCACTCGGCGCAGGTGCGAAGGAAGTGTTCATGGTCGCGGAGCCGATGGCCGCGGCGATCGGTGTGGGCTTGCCGGTCGAGACGCCAACGGGCAATATGGTCATCGATATTGGCGGCGGTACGACGGAGATCGCGGTGATCGCATTGAGCGGTATCGTCAGCGATACGTCGATCCGTGTTGGCGGCGATGAGGTGGATACCGCGATCGTGCAGTTCATGCGGAGGAGTTACAACCTCCTCATCGGTGAACCAACGGCGGAGCTGATCAAGATCCAGATTGGTTCGGCAACGCCGCTCGCCGAAGAGAAGGAGATGGAGGTGAAGGGCCGCGATCTGGTGTCGGGAATCCCCAAGACGGTACGGGTGCACTCCGCCGAGGTGCGCGAAGCGATTCAGGAGCCGATGCAGCAGATCGTTGATGCCGTCCGCCGTGCGTTGGAAATCACGCCTCCAGAACTCGCCAGCGACATCGTCGACCGCGGCATCGTGATGACGGGAGGCGGTGCGCTCATCCGTGGCCTCGACGTCCTGCTCACGCAGGAAACTGGCCTGTCGATTCATGTGGACGAGGATCCTCTGACCTGCGTCGTGCGCGGAACGGGCCGGATTCTGGATGATGAAGCGAAGTACTGGTCCGTGTTGACGACCTGACCGCGCCAACCACCTCGCACCTCCACGCGCCCACTTGGCACGCGCCGCGCGCACTGACGGACGGATCGACGCCGCGGTAGGCGCCGCCTGCGTTGTCGCCGCGCTGGTCTGTATGGCGTTGCCGATCAGCACCCGCGACGGATTCGCTGGCGGCCTCCGAACGACCGTGATGGCGCCGCTCGTGAGCCTGCAGGAGCGGGCCGAACTTGGTCGGCGCACCTTCCTTTCGCACGACGCCTCGATCCGCGTGGCCGACTCCGTCGCGCTCCGATCGCTCCGGCTGCAGGGCATTGAGCAGGAGAACGCGAAGCTTCGCGCGCTGCTCGGGTTAGGCGCCCTGTTGCAGTGGGGGTTCGTGCCCGCCGAGGCACTCAAGGGGCGTGGTATCGGCGACGAGCAGACGCTCACGCTCTCGGCGGGCCGCAGGGCCGGGGTAGAACCCATGGCGCCGGTCGTGTCGGACGCCGGCGTGGTGGGCGTCATTGAGCGCGCCGACGCGACCATGTCGACCGCGATCCTCTGGCAGCATCCAGAGTTCCGCGTGAGTGCCATGTCGCTAAACGGCGAAGCGTACGGCATGGTACAGGCGCATGGCGGTACTGGTGCCGACCGGTATTTCCTCGAGCTGCGTGGCGTCTTGCTCCGGAGCCAGATCCCATCTGGCGCGGTCGTGGTCACATCGGGACTCGGCGGTGTCTGGCCGCGCGGTGTGCCGATCGGCACCGTCGTCTCTGAACTGAAGACTCCCGATCAGTGGGCGCGTAGCTACCTGATCAAGCCTGCCGTGGCCTTGTCGGACCTTGGCTCGGTGCTCGTATTGCTTCCGAGTCGAACGCGTGCCGGCGTCGACAATGTGTGGACCAGCGCTGCGGGCGCGGAGTTGGCCGCACGCCGGATCGTGTCGTCGATTGACTCGATCGCTCGGCTCACGGGCGACTCCAACAGCGTTCGGCAGCGCCGTGTCATCGCGGACAGTGCATCGGCGCGCGCGGAGCGTGACACGGTTCGGAAACGCATACCGTGAGGCGCACCGATGCCTAGCGCTCCCCGAACGCTCTGGACCGTCGGTTGGTTCGGCCTGTTGGTGATCCTGCAATACTCGCTCCGGCCCATGTTGGGCTGGCGTGTACAGGCCGACTTCCTGGTGATCGCGTTACTCGTGATCGCGATCCGTTCGCGGCCCGCGATCGCGGCGTTTTGCGGCTTCGTGCTCGGCGTGGTCACGGATTCACTCGTGCCCGGCGCGTTCGGTGCTGGCGCTCTGGCCATGGCAAGCGTCGGATTCGCGGCGAGTTGGCTCAAGTCAGTGTTTTTCACTGAAAACATCGCGCTCAACGCAATCTTCGTGCTGGCTGGTAAGTGGGTGTTCGACATCATATACCTGCTCGCCGAGCACCGCCTTGGTGGGATTGACCTCGTGGCGCAACTGTTTTGGTGGTCGCCGTTGTCCGCGGCGTTGACGGCGGCAGTGGGGGTGGGCGTGTTGTTGGTGTCGAGCCCGCCGGTGTCTGGGCACCGTCGGTGAGGTTCCACCCGAACGATGTACAGCGCCGGTCGCGTGGTGCGGCGGCTGCGCTCTTTCTGACCATCGTGTTCCTGATGGGTTCGTTCTTCCGCGCGCAGGTGCTGCAGCATAGGCGCTATGCGATTGCGGCGGAAGAAAATCGGCTGCGCGAAGTGCCACTCGCGGCGGCGCGTGGGCTCATCCTTGATCGGCACGGCGCCGTGATCGCGGAGAACATCCCCGGATACACCGTGTCTGTGCTGGCGCATCGCGAGGATTCGCTTCGCGCCGTACTCGGGCGCGTGGCAAAGATCATTCCGATGGCGTCCGACCAGATCGAGTTGGTGAGTCGCCGCTTCCGTCGCGGTTCGAGTCGGCCGACCGTGATTCTGTCGAGCGCGTCGTTCGACCTCGTGAGTCGTCTCGAGGAATACCGACTGCAGTTTCCGGGACTGATCATTCAGGAAACCCCCAAGCGGTATTACCCAGACGGGGCGGCGGTTGCCGCCTTGGTTGGCTACACCGGTGAAATCAGCGACGATGAACTTGGCGCTGAGGCCTTCAGCGGCTACAAGCAGGGGCAGCAGGTTGGCAAGGGTGGGATTGAGAAGCAATACGAGACGCGTCTCAGGGGCCGCGAAGGCGTTCGTTTTGTTGAGGTGGATGCGCGCGGACGTGTCGTGCGGAACGCGGATGCGGAGACGACTCTCCTGCCCGAGCCCGCGGCGGCGCTGACAACAAATATCGACCTTGATCTGCAGCGGTATGTGGCGGGCATTTTCGGTGATTCGCTCACTGGCGCCGTCGTCGCTCTCGACCCGTCTACCGGTGATGTTCTGGCGCTGCACAGCGCGCCGACGTTCGACCCCAATCGGTTCGTCGGCGGGATCCCCGTTGCCTACTGGCGCCAGCTCAATGACGATCCGCGCAAGCCACTGTTGAGTAAGGCGTTGCAGGGGAGATATCCGCCCGGCTCCACATGGAAACTCGCTACGTCGGTTACCGCGCTCGAACTCGGCCTCGTCACGATGGAGGAGCGGATGGCCGTGCCATGTACCGGCGCGTTCCAATATGGCAATCGGCCGTTTAAGTGCCATTTGGCGCGTGGCCATGGATTGTTGAATCTGCAGCAGGCCATCGAGCAGTCGTGTGACGTCTACTTCTATCAACTCGGCCTCAGGATCGGCCTGCAGCGACTGATCGCTGGCGGCATCAAGCTCGGTGGTGGCAGCCGTTCCGGCATCGACCTGCCGAACGACAACCGCCCTTCGTTTCCGACTGAACCCATCGCGGACTATTTCAATCGGAAATACGGCGCGCGCGGTTGGTCCGGCAACTCTCCGTCGCTCAACCTCGCCATTGGGCAGGGCGAGAATTCGCAGACGGTGGTGAATCTCGCCCGATTCTACACGGCGCTGGCGAACGGTGGTGATGCCATGACGCCGCACGTCGTACACGCTGAGCCAGAGCGGACGCGGCTCTTCGAACTCGACAGCGCCACGTTGGATGGCGTGCGGGCGGCACTCGCCGGCGTGGTTTCACGCGGCACGGCCGCGGCGTCACAAATCCAGGGAGTCGTGCTCGCGGGCAAGACGGGTACCGCGCAGAGCGGACGGTTCGTGAATGGTACGGAGCTGGACCATGCCTGGTTTGCTGGTTTCGCCCCTGCCGTTGCGCCGAAAATTGTTGTCGCCGTCATGATCGAATACGGCGGGCATGGTACGCGTGCGGCGCGGATCGCCTCGAAGATCATCGAGCATTACCTTAAGGCCGCGCCAACGCAGTTTCTGAAGACAGAGGGCGAATGAGGCGCGCGATCGGGGTGGATTTCCCGCTCGTCGGGCTGGCGCTGCTGCTGTCGATCATGGGGGTAGCGGCCGTGTATTCGGCCGGGCAGACCGACGTGTCGACAGGCCTCGCGAACCTCTGGCGAACGCAGTCGCTCTACCTGGCCCTTGGGCTTGGAGCGGCGTGGATGGTGAGCCGGATCTCCGTACGCGCGCTGGATCACTTCACGCCGCCAATCTACATCGGTACGCTGTTGGCGCTCGTGTTGCTGCTCTTTGTTGGCCGCGGCGCGGGCACGGGTCAGCACAGCAAGAGCTGGATCTACATTAGCGGCGTCTCGATCGGCCAGCCGTCGGAGCTCGCAAAAATCGCAGCGGTGATCATGCTCGCCAAGGTACTCGCCGGGCGCAGCGGCGCACCGCAGTCCCTCGCGGAGTTGGCGCGTCCGGCGCTCGTCATCGGAGTGCCGTGGGTGCTGATCATGCTCCAGCCCGACCTGGGCACCGGCCTAGTGTTCATCGGCATCTTCTTCGCGATGTTGTTCTGGGCGGGCACCGACTGGACGTTGCTCGTGCTCGCGGCAAGCCCGGTGGTCAGCCTCGTGCTCGCGTTCAACACGGGCATCTGGGGCGCTTGGTTCATCCTCCTCGTCGCGTTGGTGTTCTACGCGAGACCACATATCCTCGAGTCTATCGCGGTGGTGGCCGCCAACCTCGTGACAGGCGTGGCCGCTCCAATTATTTGGGCGAGCCTGAGCCCGTACCAGCAACGCCGCCTCTTGGTCTTCCTCGACCCGTCGAGCGATCCGCTCAAGGGCGGCTACCACGTGATGCAGTCCCAGATCGCCATCGGATCTGGCGGGTGGTTCGGCAAGGGGTTCACCAACGGAACACAGAAGCGGCTGGGTTACCTGCCAGAGCAGCAGACCGATTTCATCTTTCCCGTGATCGGTGAGGAGTTGGGTTTCGTGGGAGTGGCCATCGTGCTCGGGTTGTTTGCGTGGTTGATGTTGCGCTGCGTTCGCGTGGCGGGGCGTTCCACGAATCCGTTCGCCAGCCTCGTCGCATTCGGGCTAGTCTCGATGATCTTCGTTCACGTGCTCATCAACGTCGGGATGACTATCGGCGTCATGCCGATTACCGGCATCCCGCTACCCTTTTTCAGTTACGGCGGCTCGTTCATGCTGACCTGCTGGCTGACGGTTGGGCTCCTTGTCCGACTCTCGATTGAGGGGCGTGGACGCGCCGATTCACTGGTGATCTAGGAGCCGCCCGGCTCGCCAGACCCGCGAGCCGGGCGGTAGATTCCCAGATGGCTTGGTTTCGAAAGGAAAAGAAGGCGCGGCAGCCCCTGACCGCAAAGCTCGAGATTCCCGCCGATGTGTGGGAGAAGTGCGAGTCGTGCGGACATACGGATACTCGCGAGAACTTCCAACGCGGGTTTAACGTCTGCCCGACCTGCGATTTTCATCGCCGGCTCCGCGCCCTCGAGTACACGACGATGCTGCTCGATGATGCATCGATCGAAGAGACGGAACCCGACATCAAGTCGGTTGACCCGCTGGGCTTTCCGGATTATCCCGGGCGACTCAAGAAGGCGCGCACGAACGCCGGCGACGCGGATGCCATCCTGACGACGAGCGGCACGATGGACGGGATGCCGGTGAACCTCGGCGTCATGGACTTTGCGTTCATGGG
>Ga0049085_10000180_pt1 | contig 27445 bp, 24 predicted proteins | sample GreLakmeSU08MSRF_FD_66721 | JGI IMG/M metagenome (GOLD analysis project Ga0049085, IMG submission 66721) | Freshwater lentic microbial communities from great Laurentian Lakes, MI, USA - Great Lakes metaG SU08MSRF | ecosystem: Environmental > Aquatic > Freshwater > Lake | place: Great Lakes... | reverse complement strand
CAAATTAAAATTCCGCAAGTAGAAACTAAAAAAAGTTTTGCAGTTCATTGCATAGATTTAAGTATTGGATATCCAGAAAATTTAGTTGCAAGTGACATCAATTTAGAAATTGTGCAAGGATCGCACGTTGCAGTTCTTGGCGATAACGGGCAAGGCAAGACAACATTTTTAAGAACACTTGCGGATGATCTCGAAAAAAAAGGTGGAGAATATAAATGGGGTTATGATTTAAAAATTGCTTACTACGCACAGCATGTTTTTGTTTCGCTCAAAGCCGAGTCAAGTGTTTACGATCATCTTTACGGTATTGCCGCGTCGTCAGTAACTCGACAAGAAATTTTAAATATGGCTGGTTGTTTTCTTTTTAGAGGAAATGATGTTGAAAAGAAAATTTCTGTATTAAGCGGAGGGGAAAGTGCTAGATTAGTTTTGGCCGGACTTTTACTTACAAAAAGCCAAGTTATACTTTTAGATGAACCTACAAACCACTTGGATTTTGAAACTGTTGAAGCATTGGGACGTGCGCTGAAATTATTTAAAGGTACTTTATTTTTTATTAGTCACGATCGTACATTTGTAAATCTTGTTGCTACAGAAATTGTTGAAGTTCAAAATGGAACTGTTCGACTTTACGCAGGGAAGTATGAAGATTATGTTTATCATCTTGAAAATGTTTTACGAAGAGAGTTAAGTGGAAAAGCTGCGCCTTCAGAAGAAAATATTTCTCAACCAAAACTACAGTCAAACTATCATTTAAAAAAAGAGTCTGACTCAGAAAAGAGAAAACTGAATACAAAAGTTCGAAAATGCATGGAGCAAATTGCAACTCTCAAAAAAGAATATGACGAAATCCATCAAGATTTTATTCGCACCCCAAATAGTTGGACACAAAAAAGAAACGAACGATACGAGGAGTTAGCTCGCGAAATAGAAAGCGAAGAAATAGTTTGGCTGGAACTAACTGACAAACTTGAGCTTTTAACTAACGAAAAAAGTTAGTTTTAAAAGCCAAAATCACCAAGCGAGTAACTAAAATTTTATAAGTTCTTAATTCTACTAAGGGAGAAGAATTCTTTATATTGCAGAATGATAATCAAGAATATTCTTACAGTCATATTTTCGTTTTATATAGCCTCATGTCAGGGTTTGCCAAATACGGTTAAAATGACACCAATAAAAAACGCTCCTCTTTTTCCCAAAAAAATAAGCGTTGCAGAAAAATACAAGAACTTAATAAATGAGAATTTGTTTTTAAATGTACCAGCTGGTTATTCCGTAAAAGTTTTTTACACTGGGAGATTAAATAAGGCGCGATTTTTAACTTGGGGTCCCGATAGTGTTTTATATGTTGCAAATAAAACAAGTGGCGAAATTCTTGCGTTGCCAGATCGTAATCGTGATGGAGTTGCAGATACAGTTATAGTTGCAGCTTCGGGATTTTATAAATCGCACGACGTAAAATTTTATAATGGTGCAATGTATGTTGCCGAAGAGAGAAAAATTGTAAAGTGCGTCGATAATAATGGAGATGGGATTTACGAAACTAAAACAATATTTATAGATAATATTGCTTCCGGCTCTCAACAACCTGGTGGTGGCCACGATACACGTACAATAGTTTTTAATCCACAGACAAAAAAAATGTATTTGTCCATTGGTTCATACAATAATGTAGCGAGAGAAACTTTTCGAGCAATTATAGAAGAGTATAACGATGATGGAACTGGACGCAGAACTTTTGCTACCGGAATTAGAAATGCAGTTGGAATGACTTTGCGAAATGGAAAACTTTGGGCAAATAATAATGGAAGCGATTGGCAAGGCGATAATGTTCCTCCGGAATGGATTGATGTTGTTCGCGATGATGGATTTTACGGCCATCCGTTTGCATATGCAAATGGAGTTTATTTTAATTTCGCAGTTCCGCAGTACACATTATTACTTCCAATAACTTCTGCAGAAAGTTTAAAAATAAAATCAATGCATCAACCGGCAGCATTAATTCAGGCACACTCTGCACCAATGCAAATAATTTCTTCAAATAAAAATGTTCCGACACAATTTCAAAATGGTATATTTACAGTTCTTCGTGGTTCATGGAATAGAACTTATGCAACCGGATTTAAAGTTATCTATCTCGACCTTGATAATGAAAACGATACAACCGCAAATTACGTTTCAGATTTTATAACTGGATTTTTAACTGACTCTGTTGGAAAAGTATCGTGGGGAAGGCCTGTTGGTTTGGAGCTCGATCAAAGAGGAACATTTTATTTAACATCAGACGACATAACAGAAGCAATATTTTCAATATCTCCGACTACCACTACTTACCGCTCAGAAAATATAGAACCAACAAATTCAATATTTGAACTCAGTCAAAATTATCCAAATCCATTTAACCCAAATACAATAATCAATTATCAATTACCAATTAGCAGTAAAGTTATTTTAAAAGTTTACGATGTTTTGGGAAAAGAAATTGCAAATTTAGTGAATGAAGAAAAGTCTGCCGGGGCACATAATGTTTCATTCAACTCAAAAGGATTAGTTGGGGGAATTTATTTTTATTCTCTAAAAGCAGGAAATGAAAATATTATAAAGTCAATGTTGCTGCTCAAATAACGAAAAAAACATACTATTTAAAAAGTTCCAAACCAGCCAAGTGTATCATAAAACCAATAAACCGCCGACCCTGCATGATCTTGCGTCCCAGCAGTTGATGTAATCAAAGTAACATTACTTCCTTTACTTTTGAAACTATTATACGCTATTTCGGAATTTATGTAAGGAACGGTAATATCTTTTGCTCCGTGGAAAAGACGTAATTGAGCAATTGGCTTCCAATCAATTAAATTATTTTCGGAAAAATATGATTTTACATCTTGATAACCACTGCCAAGAAATGAGGAAATAAATTCCGGTGTTAAAAGATCGGCAGTTGTATAAGTAAGGGCATTATTTATTTCGCTGCCGGATTTTGTTCCATCAAATAAAATTGGAATTTGTGCTGCATATGGCTCTTTAAATATTTGATTGTTCTGATAAGTTAAATTGTAATAAGTTTTGTAAGCCCAATAAACGTATGCAACATAAGCAGGATAAGTTAAAGTTTGTGAGCCAATTAAAAATTTTGATGTTTCAGTCATGCTATACGCTCCAGCAGCAGCCGCAACCCCAGTTAATTTAAATTCACTTGAATAATTTTTTTCAATTTCCTTTTGAAGTGCTAAAACAGCATAGCCCCCTTCCGAATAACCCATTAAAAAGTTTTTTCCATTTAATTTAATGTTATTATCTGCACAAAACTTTTTAGCTGCTCTGTAAAAATCTACACCTGAATCTGCGTAATATTTTTGGATATGATACGGATGAAACATATTTTTCGAAGCGCCAAAGCCGAGATAATCAGCTAAAAATATAACATATCCTGTTGCAGAAAATAACAATCCTTCGTTAATAGAGCTACCAAGTTCACTTGCCGCACCATCAGTTTTTTTAAATGCACTCCCGTGGTTATGAAAAACTGTCGCCATTGAATCGGTTTTTTGTGGAATTAAAACTACACCGGATGCTAAAATTTCATTATCGCTACCATCAATTGTTCTAAAAACAATTTTATAAGCTTTAATATTAAAAACAAGAGGAAGTGTGTATCCAATAGCTTTTATTTCTTGCGGTGTATATTCTTTTGCCAAAGTAGCAGAAACAATTTCACCCCTTGTACCATATTGTGGTTCGAGAGGAGAATTTTCATTTGTACAAGAATTGAATAAAAATATTAAAACAAAAAAAATATAAATTTTAGTAAAAAGTATTTTTGTCATATAGTGTTGTTTAATTTATTTTTAAATTCTAATTTGAACTAGTGAAAATTTACATAATTTTCATGAAGAAATCTCTGTTAAAACACTACTTTTAGGAAATAAAGTTAATCTTTTTTTCAGAAAAAGGAGCCAACATCAAACCAATGTTACTTAATAAAAGTTTAAAAAAATTATTAAAAAGAGTATAATTTTGATGATGACTTCATTAAAAAGTATATTTGGTGTCTAACTCAAAACAATGTCAATTCTTGATACTAAAAATATAATTAGTTTTCTTAACTTAAATAACCAAAACGAACTAAAGCCTGATAGTGTTTTACAGTACGTTCAAAAAATCGAAAAAGAATGTTTTAATTGTTTTAAAAAAAATATTTTTAAGTCAGGTGATTATCTTTATTGGAATAAACCTTCAGAATATTTTTCTTTTATAGCTGTGGAAGATAAAGATTATGCAAAAAATGTAAAGCCAAACAACTTAAATGAAACGACAAGCAATAATAACTTTAATAAATCATTTCCCCTTTTTGTTGGTGGAGTTAGGTTCCCCGTTAATCGAAATAGTGAAGAGTGGAAAGATTATGATAATAAAAAATGGTTTTTACCGAAATATTTAGTTATTAATTCAGATGAAGAATATTTTATTATTATTAATTTTATTTCACAAAAGTCAAAACCATCAGATATTATTGAGGAAGCCGAAAAGCTTTTATCGGAAAATATTCTTGTAGATAATTCAGACAACAATACTCTCACAATTGACCTTTCAAAAAATCAGGATTTTGAAAAATGGGAGTCATCTGTAGATAGTGCTTTGCAACAAATCAAAAATAATAGCATTTCTAAAGTAGTATTGGCAAGAAAATTTTATGGAGAAATATCTAAAAATATTTCAGTGGAAGGATTGTTAAAAAAACTCGAAGAGAACAATCATAGCAGTTATATATTCGCATATAAACAAAACAAGTCTGTTTTTATTGGAGCTTCACCCGAAAGGTTATTTAGAATAAAAGAAAGTATAATAGAAACCGAAGCGCTTGCAGGTTCCATAAAAAGCAGCAATAATATTGAAGAAGATAAAAAATATGGAGTAGAACTCTTGGGAGACAAAAAAAATATAGATGAACATAGTAGCGTCCTAAATTATATTGTTAACAATTTAAAAGAGCTCGGCATTAATCCCGAATATGAAAAAACTCCAAAAGTAAAAAAATTAAAAAACATTCAGCATCTATGGACAACAATCAAAGGAAATATTTTAAAAAAGATACCAATCCCAGAATTGATTGAAAAACTATTTCCATCACCGGCAATTTGCGGATTTCCAAAAAACGAAGCACTTAATCTAATTGAAAAACTAGAAGATTTTGACCGAGGAATGTATGCCGGATTATTAGGTTGGTTTAATGAAAGCGAGGGAGAGTTTACCGTTACAATTCGGTCAGCATTAATTAGAGAGAATAAATTATTTGCATATGCAGGTTGTGGAATTGTAAAAGGATCTGTTGCTGATAAGGAATTCGAGGAAACAAATCTTAAATTAAAAACAATATTATCTTTATTTGAGAATGAAAATAAGAATTAACCGAAATTCAATTTGGTGTAAATATTTTGTAGAGCAATTAGTTAAACTCGGTGTAAAAAATGTTTGCGTCTCTCCAGGTTCACGCAGCACTCCATTAACTTTTGCATTTGCTTTAAATAGAAAGTTAAAAATTTATTCAATTGTTGATGAAAGGTCATGCGGATTTTTTGCACTTGGAATATCGAAGAGTACCAACTCACCCGTTGCAATAGTTACAACTTCCGGGACAGCAGTTGCCGAATTATATCCAGCAATAATTGAAGCATACTATCAAAGGATTCCCTTAATTATTTGCACAGCAGATCGCCCAGCATATTTACAAAATCGAGGTTCGAACCAAACAATTAACCAAAATAATATTTATATAAACCATATTAGATATTTTGCAAACATTGGACTTCCAGAAATAACAATAAAAAAGTATCGGGAGCTTAAAAATATTACCAGCAGCGCTCTTGAGGTTGCTACAAAAAATAATGTTGGTCCAGTACATTTAAATTTTTCTTTTGTTAAACCGTTCGAACCAAAATCTTATACAGATAAAGTTGAAAGTAGTTTTATTAAAAAATTATATTCAGTAACGGGAAATAGGATGTCATTAAAAACAGAAACTCCCAACTCGATAGACATTACCCAAAAAATAAAAAAATATTCGAAAGGATTAATAATTTGTGGCTATGGGAAATATTCGAAGAAAGATATGGCGGCCATTATTAAGCTTTCAAGTTCAAGCAGATATCCAATTATTGCAGATGGGACATCACCCCTTAGATTTGGGACACACAATAAAAATAATATTGTAAACAATTTTTCAACCCTAATTCGTTCAACAGAATTCTTAAAAAAATACGATGCGGAAATTATACTTCAGTTTGGTGGAGCGCAAACTTCAATTCAAGCGGTAGAATTTTTTCAGAAAAGTAAAGCAGTGAAAATTCTAATCAACTCAAATGGTGATAAAAATGATCCAACGCTCACGGTAAATAAATTTATTAAATCAACAATTGAAAATTTCTGCAATCCCATTATCAATAATGTTAAGAGAAACGACTCTGTTTGGCGAAAAGAGTTAATCGGATATGATAGAAAGTTGGAAAACAAGAAGAAAGAGTATTTTAAAAATCTTCCGCTTACTTTCGAGGGGAAGTTTGCAGAAATTCTCGGAAATGTAATACCCGACAATTCTAATGTTGTTATTTCAAACAGTTTACCAATTAGAGATGTAGATTTTTTTACAGGATGCAGTCAGAAGAAAATACATATTTTTACAAATCGCGGGGCAAGTGGAATTGATGGGATTAATTCTACTGCATTGGGAGTTGCCAAAGGATCAAAAGCACAGACAGTATTAATTACTGGTGATCTCGCATTTTATCATGACCTAAACGGTTTACACAATTCTTTAAAATATAAAATACCACTGACTGTAATTTTAATTAACAACAACGGAGGAGGGATTTTTCAATCTCTTCCTATTTCCAATTATAAGAATGTATTTAATAAATACTTTCTTACTCCGTTGAATTTAAACTTTAAAAACTTTGTAGAAGCTTACGGTGGAAAATTTTATAGAGTTAAAACAGAAAAGGATTTTGTAATAAAATTAATAAAGTCAATTAAAAATAAAAAGTTAAACGTTTTAGAAATTATCACTGATTCAAAAAAATCTAAAATAATTAGAAATAAATATTGGCAAACAACTTCAAAATTAATTAACTCTATTATAGATGAAGCTAAAGGTTGACGGACAAAGTTTCAACTTAATTGTTGAAAAACCAAAGTTATCAAAGCACAAAACCCCCATAATATTTTTACATGGATTTACTGGTTCGGCAACTGATTGGCAATTTATATTCAAATCAATTCCGGATAATTTTATACCAATCGGTTTAGATATTATTGGACATGGAAAAACGAGTAAGCCGAATAGTAAAAAACATTATTCCTGTAATGCGATTATTGGTCAACTCGATTCAATTATCAGTAAACTGAATTCTACTAAAATTATTTTATGTGGATATTCAATGGGAGGAAGAATTGCATTGTCGTATGTATTAAAATATCCCAAAAATATTGTGGGGTTGATTTTAGAAAGTTCAACCGCAGGAATTGAATCTAAGAAAGAAAAAAATAAAAGAATTATTTTGGATCAACTAGTTGCCGACAAACTTAAAAAAGAAAGGATGAAATCTTTTATAGAGTTTTGGTACAATCAACCAATATTCAGAAGTTTAAAAAAAATAAAAGGATTTAATAAAATTAAAACAAAACGATTAAAAAACAACAGCATCGGTTTATCGAATATTCTCACAGAGTTTAGCGCAGGGACAATGCCAAACTATTGGGGAAAACTAAATAGAATCAATTGCCCAACACTACTTATTGCCGGGAACAAAGACAAGAAATACGTAGAAATAAATTCAAAAATGAAAAAAATGATTAAGATTTCTACACTTAAAGTCGTTAAAAACGCAGGACATAATGTGCATTTAGAAAAGCCGCACCTTTTCGCTAATTTTGTAAGTAAGTTTCTTCAATCAATTAAATAAAAAGGTTTTATGAAATATAAATGGATTACGGCAAAAAATTACACGGACATCAAGTATGAAAAATTTGAAGGTATTGCAAAAATAAGTTTTAATCGTCCCGAAAAAAGAAACGCATTTCGTCCCGAAACAACAAAAGAACTTCTCGACGCTTTTGCTGATGCCCGCGAAGATTCAAACATCGGTGTAATTTTATTAACTGGAAATGGTCCCGCGAGAGATGGAACTTATGCTTTTTGTTCCGGAGGCGATCAATCCGTAAGAGGCGATAATGGATATGTTGGAAAAGATGGCGTTCCTCGTTTAAATATTTTAGATGTTCAAAAACAAATCAGAAGTATTCCAAAGCCGGTAATTGCACTTGTTGCTGGATATGCAATTGGTGGTGGACATGTTTTGCATGTTATTTGCGATTTAACAATTTGTGCGAGTAATGCAATTTTTGGACAAACTGGTCCAAAGGTTGGAAGTTTCGATGGCGGATTTGGTGCAAGTTATCTTGCAAGATTAGTTGGACAAAAAAAAGCTCGCGAGATTTGGTATTTGTGCCGTCAGTATAATGCAAAGGAAGCGCTTGAAATGGGATTAGTTAATAAAGTTGTTCCGGTAAATCAACTTGAAAATGAAGGTGTGAAGTGGGCAAAAGAAATTTTAGAAAAAAGTCCAATGTCAATCCGATTGTTAAAATCTTCTTTCAATGCTGAATTAGATGGACAAGCAGGAATCCAGGAGCTTGCAGGAAATTCCACATTACTATATTATATGACTGAAGAAGCGCAAGAAGGAAGAGACGCTTTTAAAAATAAAAGGAAACCAAATTTTAAAAAATTTCCGCGCGTTCCTTAGTTTATCTTTCAAAATAACTTATCAATGACTTCAAATTCAATTTCAAAGTTTAGAGTTTGGATAATTGCATCTCGCCCAAAAACTTTATTGGCTGCATTTGTTCCAGTTGTCGTAGGTTCTTCAATTGCATATCATGATGGAAAGTTTAAATTCGACATCGCACTAGTCACTTTGTTGTGCGCAATAATGATTCAGATCGGAACAAATTTTGTAAATGATCTTTATGATTTTATAAAAGGGGCAGATGGCGAAAAAAGATCTGGTCCTGAACGCGTAGTTTCTTCTGGAAGTCTTTCAATAAAAGAAATGGAAAAAGGAATTCTATTTATTTTTTCACTCTGTTTCGTTTTAGGTTTTTACTTAGTAAGTGTAAGCGGATGGATAATTTTATTAATTGGAATAATATCAATTATTGCTGGGATCGCATATACCGCAGGACCTTTTCCACTTGCCTATAATGGACTTGGAGATATTGCGTCATTTATTTTTTTCGGTTTTGTTGGAACAATGGGGACTTATTATGTTCAAACAAAAGAATTATCGGAGTTGGTGTTTTGGAGTTCAATACCTGTTGGTGCATTAATTACAAATATTTTAGTTGTAAATAATTACAGAGATCGCAGTGAAGATAAATTAATTGGTAAAAATACATTGTCTGTAATTCTCGGAGAAAAATATACTCGCATTCAATATGTATTGTTTATGCTTTTTTCATATGGAATCCCGGTTTTTGTTTACTTAACATTCAAAAATAATATTATAATTTTTCTTCCTTTACTTTCTCTTCCACTGGCAATAAAACTTATCAAAATGATTTATTCTCTTCGAGGAAGTGAATTAAATAAAACACTTGAATTAACAGCCAAACTTTCAGCCTTATATGGATTTCTTTTTGCGCTTGGTATTTTGGCATGATCATTAAAAAAATTATTTTCAAGCCATTTAAGTTTGAATTAAAGCAAAAATTTTCATCTTCCAAAAATATAATAAATCAGCGTGAAGGAATATATGTTATTGCTGAGGACGAACTTGGTAATAATACAGTAGCTGAAGTTTCACCTCTTCCTGGTTTTAGTAAAGAAACTCTCGAAGAAGCTGAGAAAGGATTAGTTTTAATAATCGACAAGTTGTTAAATAAAGAATTAACGGAAAATAATTTTTCAATTGAAAATATTTATAATGAATTAAGTTTACCCAACTCAGTTAGATTTGGAATAGATCAGTTGATTCTTAATTTACAAATTAAACGAAATCCAAAATTTGTACAAAATAATTTTAATCTGGTTTCAAAAAACAAAATAAATGTAAATTCGGTTGTTGGGATAGAAAGCAAAGAAGTAATTCTAAATAAAGTTGAGAAATGTTTTAATGAAGGATTTTCTACAATTAAAATTAAAATTGGTAGAAAAGAATTTAATGAGGATCTTCAAATAATTGAATCAATTCAAAATATCTATAGTGGTAAACTAAAACTACGTTGCGATGTTAATGGAGCTTGGACAGAAAGTGAAGCTATTCAAAATATCAACTCGCTCAATAATTTTAATTTAGAATATATTGAAGAACCTTGTTCGGAGATTAGCTCAAACTTGAATCTTACAGAAATCAGTAAAAACGCAATAGCGATTGATGAAAGCGTTTCAAGTACTGTAGTATTAAAAAAACTAATTGAAGATAATTGCTTTAAATTCATTGTTGTAAAGCCAATGATAGTTGGTTCGATTTTTGAAATACTAAAACTTATTAAACTCGCCGAAGAAAAGAATGTAAATCTAATATTTTCTTCAGCATTTGAAAGCGAGGTTGGAAGAAGCATTTTAGTTTTGCTCTCTTCTTTAGTGCGACACAATTACGCCCACGGCCTTGCGGTCAGCGAGTTAATAAAAAAAATCTATCAAAATAACTTCCCAGTAATTAACGGAAGTATAAAATTTATTATTAGTTAATGATTGAAATTTCAAATAAAAAACATTGGCTATTAGAGCAAGCAAAAAAAGACAGAAATAAAACTGCTTTAATAACCAATAAGTCTAAAATAAATTATACCGAATTGTTAAAAAGTTCGGAAATAATTGCAAGATATTTATCAGAAAATGGAATTGTAAAAGAAAGCAATGTAGGATTAATTTATAATTATAACGTTCAGTTTATTGAAACCATAAATGCACTTTGGTTTTTGGGTGCAATTCCTGTTATTGTAAATATCCGCAATAATTCTCAAGAAATTAATTCACAGCTAGAAGATGCTGGTGTGAATTATATAATTATTGAAAAATCTTTAATTGGGAAATTTAAAAATCTAAAAATAAAACAGATAAATATTACCAACAAAAAGTTAATAAATAAAAATTTAATATTTCCAAAGTTTAACTTAAAAAACGAAGCCTTGATATTATTTACTTCCGGTAGTTCCGGCAAACAAAAAGGTGTTGTTCATACTTTCTCGAGTTTGTTCGAAAGTTGCAAGCTATTGGATAATTATTGTAATCTCTCGAAAAAAGATATTTGGTTGACCACGATTCCAAACTATCATGTTGGTGGATTTATGATTTTTATAAGATCCTTTTTGAGTGGAGCAGCAGTTGCATTAACGGGGAAATATGATTCAAAAAATATATTGAATTCATTAAAGAACTTCAATCCAACACACATTTCTCTTGTTTCAACACAATTAAAATTATTATTAGAAGTTAAATGCAAACCTAATTTAAAATTAAAACATCTCTTTCTCGGCGGTGGTCCAATTGAAACAAATTTGTGTAGTAATGCAATTTCAAAAGGATTTCCAATTACAAAAGTTTACGGCTCAACCGAAACTTGTTCAATGGTAACGGCTCTCAGCAAAAAGGATTTTATAATTAGACCAAATTCAGTGGGCAAAGCGTTAAAAGAAGTACAAATAAAAGTTTTAAATAAGAAAAAAAAGTATGTAATTAATAAGTCTGGAATAATTATTATAAAAAGTAAATCATTAATGAAAAGATATTATGAAGATCCAACTAGATCAAATTATTATTATCAGAATAATTATTATAAAACAAACGATATTGGCCGAATTGACGATGATGGTTTTCTTTTTATTGAATCAAGAAATGAAGATATTATTATAAGTGGTGGCGAAAATATTTCTGCACGAGAAGTTGAAAATGAAATTAAATTATTCCGAAATATTGTTGACGCTTACGTATTTGGAATTAAAGATAGTAAGTGGGGAGAAAAAGTTGTGGCAATCGTCTCCGCTAAAAATAAAATTGATAAAGAAAAATTAAATAAACATTTACGACTGAAACTAGCTCATTTTAAAATCCCTAAAAAAATTATTTATGTTAAGTCACTTCCTAAAAATGAACTCGGAAAAATTAGTAAAAAAGAAATTCTTAGTCTTTTTGAATTAAATAAGGAATAAGTTTATTCTTTAATTCTAAAGGGAGTTGAATTTTCTTAAATGTTTTTTTTAAAACGGAAACATGCACAGTTTGTGCTTCCGCGGTTAATTCATTTTTAGCGTTGTAAAAATTATAACTCACCTCAAATGAAAATTCTTTTACTTTAGTAACCGTTAAGTCAATTCGGATTTCATCACCAATATTTATTGGTTTAATAAATTTTGCATTCGTTTTATAAATTGGAAGTACAAACGTTCTATCCATAAAAACATTTTTACCGGGATATAAAGTCCACATAAATTCTTCATATGCAGTATGTGCATATTTAAACAGATTACCATAAAAAGAAATTCCCGCTGGATCTGCGTCGAAAAAGTAAATTCTTATTTTTGTACTAAACATTTAAATTATAATATTAATGACGAAAATTTTTTCTATTTTCTTATAGTTAACTAATTAAAATACAAAAAGGATTTCAATAAAATGATTGTTGTAACAGGAGCCGCCGGATTTATTGGAAGTTGTCTCATCGGGAAATTAAATAGCGAGGGGATTGAGAACATTGTTCTCGTTGATGATTTTGAGATTTTACAAAAAGCACCAAACCTAATCGGAAAGAAATACTCATTGAAGATTGAAAGAAAAAACTTTCATGGTTGGTTGTCAGTTTATGGAAAAAATGTTTCTTTTATTTTTCATATTGGTGCAAGAACCGACACCACCGAACAAAATAAAAATATTTTTGATGAGTTAAATTTAAATTTTAGTCAAAAAGTTTTCCAGTTTTGTACTGAAAATAAAATCCCAATAATATATGCTTCTTCTGCTGCAACTTATGGAAATGGAGAAAATGGATATAGCGACGATCATCAGTTAATTTCAAGACTCAAGCCAATGAATCCTTATGGGGAATCCAAAAATGAATTTGACAAATGGGTTCTTCAGCAAAAATCTACACCACCATTTTGGTGTGGGTTGAAATTTTTTAATGTTTATGGCCCGAATGAGTTTCATAAAAAGAGAATGGCGTCAGTTATATTTCACTCCTACAATCAAATTGTTGAAACTGGAAAAGTAAAACTTTTTCGTTCTCACAAACCAGAATTTAAAGATGGCGAACAAAAGAGAGATTTTATTTATGTAATGGATGTTGTTGATGTATGTTTACATTTTTATAAAACTCAAAAGTTTAGCGGCATCTACAATCTTGGTACAGGAAGCGCACGCACATTTGTAGATCTTGTTACCGCTATTTTTAAAGCAATCGATAGAAAACCAATAATTGAGTTTGTTGACACACCTCTTGATATTCGTGATACATATCAATATTTTACAGAAGCAGTTGTTTTAAAATTAAGAAGTGCTGATTACAAAAAACCATTTACATCGCTCGAAGATGGAATTGAAAATTATGTTAAACAATATTTATTAAAAAATAAAACCTACTAAAAATTATGAAAGCAACCTTTCTACATAAAAGTATTCCAGTATTCGCACTTATATTTATTTCATTATTTCTTGTTGCCTCCTCCGGTGGAATTATTGGTAAAACTAATAAACCAGGAAGTCAGCCAGGTTGTACTTGCCATAACACCAATGCATCAACCGGTGTTGTTGTTAATATTAACGGACCATCCGAGTTAAAAGTTGGTGAGGTTGGTACATATTCTATTTCAATTTCCGGAGGACCAATAATTGCTGCTGGAGTAAATATTGCAACTTCAAGTGGAACACTTCAAACTATTTCCGGCGAAGGACTTCAATTAGTAAGTTCAGAATTAACTCACACAGGTCCAAAAACACCAACTGCTGGAACGACAACATTTCAATTTAAACTTACTGCACCAAGTCAAACTGGTAGCACAACTCTTTATGCAACTGGAAATAGTATAAATAATAATGGAACCAATAATGGCGATCAATGGAATCATGCAACAAATAAAATTATAACAATAACCCCAACTACAAACATCAATGAAGAATTAACAGCAATTAAATTTTCATTAGAGCAAAATTATCCAAATCCATTTAATCCCTCAACTACAATTCAATTTTCAATTGATAAGGAATTGTTTACAACGCTTGATATTATTAATGAATCAGGAATATTAGTCGATAGAATAGTTAATGAAGTTTATAATCCCGGAGTTCATTTAATTAGCTATAATGCTTCGCATCTTGCAACTGGAGTTTATTTTTATCGCATAGCGACCCATTCGGACAAGCTTCAAACTCCATATAAAACAATTACAAAAAAAATGTTGTTTGTTAAATAATACTAATCGAAGTCAACATAATTTTAAAAAGAGAGTTTAATTATGAAATTTGATAAAATTATTCAAGCCATACTTCCCAAAGACGACCACTTTTATCTTCTATTTGAGGAAGCTTCATCGGTAATTGTAAAAGGATCTACAATTTTACGAAAACTTCCTTCAGCCAATTTTAATGAAAGGCAAACTTATGTTCAGCAAATCAGCGATTGTGAACACGAGTGTGATTTGATTTCGCATAAAATATTTGGTGAACTTGATCGTACTTTTATAACTCCATTCGATAGAGAGGATGTTCACAAGCTTGCCTCATCCCTCGACGAAATTATGGATTACATGGATGGCGCATCTCGCAGATTCGTACTTTATAAACTCGAAAGCTGTCCGATAGAAATGGTAAAATTAATTGAAATACTTTCAACTTCTGTTGAAGAAGTTCATCGCGCAATTCAAGCGTTACGAAATCTTAATAATAAAGATTTAATGCAAAGAGCTATCGAAAAAATAAATACATACGAAAACGAAGCAGACTTCACATATGAAAGTGCAATAGCAGATTTGTTCGAAAATGAAAAAGACCCAATTCAAATTATTAAACTAAAAGAAATTTATTATGGTCTTGAAACAGCAGCCGATAAATGTGAAGACACTGCAAATGTTCTTGAATCAATTTTAATTAAGCACGGTTAATTTAAAAAATAATTATGCCGGAAATTCCATTTGGATTGGCAGTTGTACTTTTATTAGTTCTTGCCGCAGAATTTGTAAATGGTTGGACTGATGCACCAAATGCAATTGCAACAGTAGTCTCAACAAGAGTTCTTTCGCCAAGAAAAGCTGTTGTTTTGGCAACAGTATTAAATATTGCCGGAACTTTTATTGGAACCGCAGTAGCAACAACAATTGGAAAAGGAATTGTTGAAGCATCTGTAATAAATCTTACAACAATTGGGGCCGCAATGGTTTCAATTGTAATTTGGAGTACAGTGGCGTGGCGATTTGGATTACCAACAAGTGAAAGTCATGCGTTAGTTTCCGGATTAGCAGGAGCTGGATTTGCAACTGCCGGATCAAAAGCATTACTTTGGGCGGGCTGGCAAAAAGTTGGAATTGGGATATTACTCTCAACCTTTCTCGGATTTTTTGGCGGATTAATTATTATCGTTTTAATTTATTGGACTTGCAAAAGAGTTTCTGCGGGAAAAGTGCGAAAAGTTTTTGGAAAACTTCAAATACTTTCAGCTGCATTTATGGCACTCGGACATGGTAATAATGATGGTCAAAAATTTATTGGTGCATTTTGTTTAGCATTATTTCTTGGTGGTGTAATTCCTGAATTTGCAATTCAATGGTGGGTTGTTGTTCTTTGTTCAGTAGTAATGGGAATTGGAACCTCGATTGGTGGATACAGAATTATTAAAACAATGGGAATGAAAATGGTTCACTTAGAACCATATCAAGGTTTTGCTGCAGAAACAGGCGCAGCTTTAACAATTCAACTTGCATCAGCATTTGGAATTCCACTTAGCACAACACATACAATTTCAACTTCAATTATTGGAGCTGGTTCAGCTAAAAGATTATCAGCTGTAAGATGGGGAGTTGTAAGGGAAATAGTTTTAGCGTGGGTTTTAACTTTCCCAATTTGTGGAGGTATTAGCTGGTTGGTCTGTATTATTTTTCAAAATATATTTTAATACAATAAACATTTTTATATTTTCTCTTTAAGTACATTTAATAACTAAAAGGATAAATTTATGTTTACCAAAATGCTTAAATGTTTTTTCGTCACAGCTATTCTTTTTTCTTTTACCACATTAATGTCATATTCACAAGAAAGAGAAAGAGGAATTCAAAAAGCTCCGCCGCGTGCAGAAGGCGAAGGACCATTCAATAAATTAATTATTAGAGGCGCAACAATAATTGACGGAACTGGTGCACCACCAATGGGACCAGTTGATATAGTTGTCGAAAAAAATAAAATTGTAGAAATTGTAAACGTCGGCTATCCCGGACTTCCAATAAATGAAAAGCGTCGTCCAAAAATTGAGAAGGATGATAAAGAACTTGATGCAGCTGGAATGTATATCTTGCCAGGATTTATTGATATGCATGGCCATATCGGCGGGACAGAACAAGGAACTCCCGCGGAATATGTTTTCAAACTTTGGATGGGACATGGAATTACAACAGTTCGCGATCCAGGAAGTGGAAATGGACTTGACTGGACAAAAGAACACAAATTAAAAAGTGAAAAAAATGAAATCACCGCACCGAGAATAAAAATGTATATCGGTTTTGGTTCTGGAAACAAAGGACCAATTTCAACACCTGAACAAGCTCGCGCGTGGGTTGCAGATGTTGCAAAAAAAGGAGCAGATGGTTTAAAACTCGGCTCACTTCCACCGGAAATAATGGCGGCAACAATTGATGAAGCAAAAAAACATGGGATTCGCACTGCGGCACATCATGCACAAATGGGAGTTGCAAGAATGAATGTTTTAAATTCAGCGCGACTTGGATTAACAACGATGGAACATTGGTACGGACTTCCCGAAGCATTATTTACAGATAGAACAATTCAAGATTATCCACTTGATTATAATTATTCCAACGAGCAACATAGATTTGCAAATGCAGGAAATCTTTGGAAGCAAGCAGCGCCTCCATTTAGCGAACATTGGAATAAAGTTATGAACGAATTAATCAAACTTGATTTTACAATTGTTCCAACGATGACAATTTACGAAGCCAATCGCGATTTAATGTTACAATACAGAGCAGAGTGGCATGAAGAATTTACACTTCCATCTTTGTGGGAATTTTATAAACCAAATCGCGCAGCACATGGCTCTTATTGGTTTAGCTGGGGAACAGAAGAAGAAGTTGCGTGGAAAAAGAATTTCCAAATTTGGATGCAATTTTTAAATGAATATAAAAATCGTGGTGGAAGAATTGCAGTTGGAAGCGACGCCGGATATATTTATAAACTTTATGGATTTGGATTTATTCGCGAATTGGAATTATTACGCGAAGCAGGTTTTCATCCACTTGAAGTAATTCGTGCGGCAACACTTAAAGGAGCCGAAGCACTTGGAATGGCTGATCAAATTGGAACTATCGAAGTTGGAAAACTTGCAGATTTTGTTTTGCTTGAAGAAAATCCAATCCAAAATTTAAAGACACTTTACGGAACTGGAGCTTTAAAGTTAAATGATAAGAATGAACCAACACGAGTTGGCGGAGTAAAGTATACTATTAAAGATGGAATTATTTATGACTCTAAAAAGTTACTCTCAGATGTAAAAAATATTGTGAAGGAAGCTAAAGAGAAAAGTGGCAAAGGAATTAATATTCCCGGAAAAAATTAATTTTATTTTTTATTTCTGGAAATATGCCAAAGTGACGCCTGATCGGTTGGCATTACAATAAGTTCCTGAATATTTACATGTGCTGGTCGTGTTACTGCATATAATATTGCATCAGCAACATCTTCACCTTTAAGGGGAGTTAATCCCTCGTATGGCTTTTTAGCTTTATCTTTGTCGCCGCGATAACGAACTAACGAAAATTCTGTTTCTACTAATCCGGGATCGACTGAAGTTACACGAACATTCGTCCCCAATAAATCCATTCTCATTCCTTGCGATAAAGAATTCACAAAAAATTTAGTTGCACTGTAAACATTTCCACCGGGATAAGTAAAATGTCCGGCAATCGAACCAAGATTTACAACGTGTCCAGAATTTCTTTTAACCATTCCAGGTAAAATTAAACGAGTTACATAAAGTAATCCCTTTATGTTTGTATTGATCATTTCTTCCCAATCCTGAATTTCGGAATCCTGAATATTTTTTAATCCACGCGATAATCCAGCATTGTTTACAAGAATATCAATTGCTTTCCATTCGGCTGGTAATTTATTGTATGCCGTTAAAACAGATTTATAATTTTGAATATCAAGTTGAATTGTTTTTACTTCTACATTAAATTCATTTTTTATTTTTTTAGATAATTTCTGCAGAATATTATTTCTTCGTGCAACTAAAATTAAATTTGCTCCTTCGTGAGCAAATAATTTTGCTGTTGCTTCACCAATCCCACTACTTGCTCCAGTTATAAATGCGATATTTCCTTTTAATGATTTCATATTATTAATTTATTTTTGTGAACGATATGCCAAACCAAACGGAGTTGCTTTGATCACTAATCCAAAAACAAGTTGGTTGTTATTTCCAATATCAAGAAAAACATTGTTAAAAACTAAAAACGAATTTTAAAATATTGCTTTGACTTAAAATCTTTTTTTAATAAGACAATACCAATAAAAAACAAATCAATAGTAGTTGTAACTTGAGGATGATGGATGATTTCGCCCCAAGCTCTCTCCATTTCTTCACTCCAATTAATATCATCAAAAATAAAAATGGTATTTTCTGTACTTTTTTCTAAAAAAAGACGAAAATATTCTACTGTCGGAGTACGTCGATGATTTCCATCGATAAAAATAAAATTTACAGAATTTAGAGAATTTATTAAACCAGGCAGTGTCTTCTGGAATTCGCCTTCGAGTAATTCAATATTTTCCAATTGCAAAAACTGAAATGTTTTTCTAGCTGTTTGAGCAATTTCACTAGATCCCTCTAATGTATATATTTTTGCATTTGAGTTTGCAGAAGAAAGATAGGCCGTTGTAATGCCTAAAGATGTACCCAACTCTACAATAGTTTTGGGCTGGTAATAATCAACCATTCTATAAAGCAGTTGAGCATATTTTTTAGGTTTTAAAGAAGATTTAGCTATTTCTTTAATCCTTCTATTTTGAAATAATTTCTTCCTAGACCCAGCACCAAAGTCTTCAATTTGCAATTCATTTTCATCCTTCAAATAAATATTTCTACAATGCTCTATTTTATGAAATGAATGAAACTTCCTAGAATTATTGAGCACTTTTGTAATGAAATCAAAAACAAAAGGTGAATGTATCTCAAATCCCCTACCATTACTGGCAGTTAAATAATAACGTATATATTTCAGTGTAAGCTTAATTGGACTATACATCTTACTATTTTTGACTAGATAATTTTTGTAGAATATTATTTCTTCGCGCAACTAAAATTAAACTCGCTCCCTCGAGAGCAAATAATTTTGCAGTTGCTTCACCAATGCCACTGCTTGCTCCAGTTATAAATGCGATTTTCCCTTTTAATGATTTCATATTATTAATTTATTTTTGTGAACGATATGCCAAACCAAACGGAGTTGCTTTAAACATTAACCCAAAGATAAGCTGGTTGTTATTTCCAATATGAAGAAAAACCCCAGGGGAAACACCAAAAACTTCAAACATTCCGGGATAAATATTGATTTTCATTTTTTCATTTATACGATTTGAAAAAACAACAGAAGCAAGTAAAGAATTTTCTTTATCATAAAAAAATCCAGCAATCCAACCTAGAGTTGTACTCATCGTTCTAGTCCCATCTCGTGTGTCAACAATGCGTATTTGTCTCATAACTGCACCACCGGCAACCGTTAAATTTGTTCCATCATTTTTTGGGAAAGATAATCCTGCCATTCCGTGATCTCCCATATAATAGAATAATTTTGAATTCCATCCATCAGGTTGATAACGCATTGCAAAATGTTGTCCCTGATTTTCTATTGTTCCGTATGTTGGATTGTATGCAGGCATACCCGACCAATCTGCCATATTTAAAGTTTCTGCAAAAAACTTTGCGACATCATTATTCATAAATAAAATTGGTCCTGCAATATTAAAAATTAATAAATCTGCAATCGGGTCAGGATTAACCCCTACGTACTCACCATTTTCTACAGCTTCGTTTACAAGGTGATTCAATTCGAAAGAAACAGAAGCAAGTAACATTGGAGTTGGATAATTATAAGTGTCATAATATTCATACAATGTTCTAAAATTATATCCACCACCAACGAGATGAAGTGTATAATTTGGAAACCACTGAGCTTTGTCAAGTGTAAATGAAAGTGGAAATACTTCCTGTGAAATAAATCTTTTCCAGGTAAATGCATTAATTTTTGGAATTGGATTTTTTATGTTATTCCAAACATTTTTTAAACCTATCCCAAGTGAAATTTTATCTAACTCTCTTGAATGTGTGCTCGATTGTAAAATATCAAATCCGCAATTTAAAAAAGTCGAGAATGGATTAAATACAGAAACAGATCCGTAATCTTTTGGTGAATAGAAATAATATTTCTCTTGTGCAAAAAGAAACAGCGGAAAAAAAATAATTACTAATAACTTCACTTTTTCAAAAGATGAGTATTAAAAAGTTTGAGAATTCTTTTATATTCATCCATCCAACTTGTCTCTTCTACAAAACCATGATCTTCAACAGGATAAGATGCAAGTTCCCAATTTTCTTTTTTCAATTCTATTAAACGCTGAGCAATGCGAACCGCATCCTGATAATGAACATTTACATCAACCATTCCGTGGCAAATTAATAAAGCTCCTTTTAATCCTTCAACAAAATAAATTGGAGAACTTTTTATGTATGAAATTGAATCTTCTTGAGGAATATTTAAAATATCAGAAGTATAACCGTGATTGTAATGAGCCCAATCGGTTACCGGGCGAAGTGCAGCTCCCGCAGCAAATATATCCGGCGTTGTAAACATTGCCATAAAAGTAATAAATCCACCGTAAGACCCACCGTAAATTCCAATTTTGTTTGGATCAATTCCATATTTATCAACGAGAAGTTTTGCGCCATCAACATTATCGTCCAAATCTTTTCCTCCCATAAAACGATAAATCGCAGTTCTCCAATTTCGGCCGTAACCCGCGCTTGCACGATAATCTAAATCGAGAACCGTGTATCCTTGTTCAACAAGAAGATTATGGAAAAAATATTCACGGAAATAACCACTCCAACCTTTGTGAGCATTTTGTAAATATCCGGCACCATGAACAAAAATTACCGCGGCATTATTTTTCAATTTTGCTAAAGACATTCCATTGGAATTTTTTGGTTGATAAATTCTGGCGTAAACAGTTTGGCTGTCGCGAGATTGAAAAGTAATTATTTCCGGTTCAATCCACTGACGAGATAAAAACTCAGTCGTTCTGGATTTTGTTAATTGTTTGAAATCGCTATTGGTAGAATTTTTCTGAATAAATAATTCCGACGGTTTATTTAAATAAGAATAAATATCGGTAAAATAATTTTCATCTGGTGAAAGAAGACAATCGTGTTGGCCAATCTTACTTGTTATTTTAATTTTCATCCCGCCATCTAAATCCATAGAATAAAAATGTCGTTCGCCAGGATGAACCTCGTTTGAATGGAAATACCACTTATCTTTTTTTCTGGAAATTACTGGATTATAAACTTCAAAATTTCCAGAAGTAAGTTGACGTTTTTCAGTGCCGTCAGAATTCACAACATATAAATGTCCGTAACCACTTTCTTCAGATTGGAACCAAATTTTTTTATTATCAGGCATCCATCCTGCAGAATATGCACCAACCCCACCAATCCAAGCGGAATCAATTTGATGACTTAATAAATTACCGAGTTTTCTTTTTTCAACATCGATCATCAAAATCCACCGATCTTTGTTATCCAAACTATATAATTGAATAAAAGCAGAAGAATTTGTTGATGACCATTGCGGTGCCGAGAAAAATATTTGTCGATTATTTTTTACAATCTCGTTTGTTTTTATAAGAAGCGTTGAGTCATTTTTAACATCATAAATATATAATTCGGATTGTTGTTGTGGTTCTCCAACTTTTGTACGGGCAGGGATTGTTTCTGTAAATCCCGATTCCGTTACATAATTTGGTACAATAGTTTGTTTTGCATCATCTGCTTTTATTGAAAACACAAGTGCAATATAATTTCCGTTTGCAGAAATACTATAGGACGATAAATTTTTTGTGCCGTGATAAAATGATTTTGAACGCTCTTCGATATTTTTTATTATTTCTTTTCCCTTTTCAGATTTATCTTTTCGTTCACGAGTAATTTGCATTAATTCCATTTGTTGTCGTAAAAGATATTGTTGAAGTTTGGTTGAAGCAGTTGTTTCTTTTGGTTGTGTGCTGGCCTGTAGATTAGTTAATTGTTCCGTGATTCCGTTTGATATATCCCAGGAAAAAATATTTCCTTTAGAAAGATAAATTATTTTTTTACCATTAAAAGAAAAGGAAGGTTCGCTTTCACGTTCGATTGTATTTGTAATTCTTGTAATTATATTTTTATCACAATCCTGAAGAAAAATATCTCCGAAGCGTTCATATGCTTTTAAAGAGTAATCATTATTGTAAACCCCGGATGATGTTGGTGTTATAGAAATTTTATTGAATGGAACCTTGGAAATATTTTTACCATCTAAATCAGTTGAGTAAAGAGAGTCAGCAGGATTGCCATCTCTTTTCCAGTTAAAGTAAATTAACCTACTATCTTCAGACCAATAAGGTGAATTTGGCGAATAACCAAACCATTTAGGATCGCGCATTATTGATTCAACCGTTAATGGTTGTTGTGAAAATAATGAAATACAAAAAACGAGATGAACTAAAAAATATTTTATCACGGAAACTCCTTTATTAATAAAAAATAATATTCTTAAATATCTTTAACAAATTGAGTAATTTATATCAACATATAATTTTTTGTAACGATAAAAAAATAACAATCAACTTAACATTATGAAAAAAACAATATTGATTTTATTTCTCATTATTAACCTGCAAGGCAATGCCCAGCAAAACATTTTAGAAAAATTACTAACTGAAAATCCTGAATACTTCAAACATTTAACAGAAAGTCCGGAAAAGTACAGACTGCAAATTGTTTATACACAAATTAATCGCGACCCAAAAAACATTCCATTTTTCACAACTTATAAATATCGTGCAAACCTGGAAGAATATTTTTATCCCGCAAGTACTGTTAAACTTGCAGGAAGTGTTTTGGCTTTGGAGAAAATTAATTTGTTAAAGAAATATGGGATTAATAAATTTAGCCCAATGATTACTTTAAAAAACAGTTTGCATCAAACTGCAGTAAATATAGATACAACTTCTGAAAGTGGACTTCCAAGTGTTGAACATTATATTAAAAAAATATTACTCGTTTCCGACAATGATGCATACAATCGGCTTTATGAATTTTTAGGACAAAAGCAATTTAATGAAGAAATGAAAAGTAAAGGATTCAATGGGGTTCGTTTTACGCACCGCCTTCAAATTGCATTAGCGAAGGAGGAAAATCAGAGGACGAATTCTATAAAATTTTTAAAAAATGAAGATACTTCAAAAGTTTTATGGAGTCAGGAAGAACAAGTTAATACTTCCAACATTGAGTCTGAATTTCCAATATTATTAGGAAAGGGCGTGATGAACGACAGCGGAATAGTTGAAAACCGACCAATTAACTTTTCTCAGAAAAATGCATTTCCAATTTTAGAGCAACACGAATTTCTAAAACGATTAATTTTTCCGGAAGCATTTACGAAAGAAAAGCAATTCAACCTTACAGATGACGATTACAATTTTATTTATCGATACATGTCGCAATACCCAACAGAGTCAAAGATTCCAAACTATTTGAACGATACAACAATTTATTCCACTTACTGTAAATTTTTATTTTATGGTTCAGACAAAACAAAAAAACCTAATTCACAAATAAGAATTTTTAACAAAGTTGGTGATGCTTATGGATTTTTACTTGACAATGTTTACTTCGTAGATTTTAAAAATAAAGTTGAATTTCTTATCTCTGCAGTTTTACTTTGCAATGAAGATGAGATTTTCAACGACGACAAGTACGATTACGAAACTATTGGATTCCCATTTTATAAAAACTTAGGAAAAGTAATTTACGAACATGAATTAAAAAGAGAGAAAAAATATTTGCCCGAATTGTCTAAATTCAAATTTGATTATAACGAATAACAGCCAAATAAAATTACACAGATTTTGGTAGCGCAGGTTTTACATTTATAATTTTTTCATGTTCAATGTAAACCGTTCCACTTGGGACCCCTCTTGGTTTTTTTACAAATTTTGCAAATGTATAAGCAATCGGTACTCGAGATGCAGCTCTTTGTTTACTGTAATACGCTGCAATTTGTGCAGCTTGCTCAATTTCTTTTTTTGTAAAATCGCCAAGTTCTAAATTTTCTTTTAAAACTACATGCGAGCCACTTGAGCCACGTGCATGAAACCACAAATCATTTTCAGCACAATATTTAGTTGAAAGTAAGTCGTTATTTTCGCTACTCTTTCCAGCCCAAACTTCAAAGCCGCTATCCAACAGAAAACGGCGAAATGGGATTATTTCCTTTTTAATTATTGTCATGTGTTCAGTTAAAATATTAAAAAAAGGTTTGTTTATAAAGTGTGGAAAGGTTTTTCTTGTTATGCGCTTTTATGTTTGGTAATTTTGTGCCCTATGGTTTACAGCATGACTGGTTTTGGTCGTGGTGAAGCTGCGCAAAGGGGCATATCAATAACGGTTGAGTTAAGAAGTGTAAATAATCGTTTTTTTGAATTGTCACTGCGTCTTCCTTCATCCCTTTCACCTCGCGAACAGGAAATAAAAGAATTGTTGCGTAAAAATATTCTTCGTGGCAAAATACAACTTTCCTGCACAGTGAGTAAAGAAAAAAATGGTGCAATTCCCATGAAGATTAATGTTTCTGCAATTTCTTCTGTGATGAAGCTATTAAATAACGCAAAGTCTTCTGCAAAGTTGAAGGAAAATATTTCACTCGAACATCTGTTAAAATTTTCAGAAGTGTTTGAACCAATCTCAAATGATAATGAATTAGAGGACGAGTGGAAAGTATTTCAACAAGCATTAATTAAAGCAGAGCGTCAACTTATAAAAATGCGTGAACGAGAAGGTAGTGAGTTAACAAAGGATCTTAAAAAAAGATGGAAAATTCTAAATCAAACTATTTTGATAATTGAAAAACAATCGAAAGAAAGAATTCCTGAAGAAAGAAAAAAGTTATATGATAGAGTTCAACAAATTATTAAAAGTGAAAATGGTTTTAACGCACAGCGGATTGAAACTGAAATTGCACTACTCGCCGACAAACTTGATATAACAGAAGAGTGTGTTCGTTTCAGATCGCATCTTAGTTATTTTGATGAAGTATTAAATAAAAATAATGGTGATGACTCTATCGGTAGAAAGTTAACATTTTTAATTCAGGAAATTGTACGCGAAGCTAACACAATTAGTTCGAAAACCAATAATGCACAAACTGCACAGCTTGTTGTAACTATAAAAGAAGAATTAGAAAAAATTAGAGAACAATTACAAAACCTTGAATAACAAACAACTCATAGCAATCTCCTCGCCAAGTGGAGGAGGAAAAACAACAATTGTTAAAGAGATTTTAAGAAGACACCCTCTATTAAAATTTTCTATTTCTGCTACAACTAGAAAAAAACGAAATGGAGAATTAGACGGAAAAGATTATTTCTTTAAAACCGAAGAAGAATTTCAAGAATTAATCTCTAACAATAAACTTGTTGAATATGAAGAGCTATTCGGTAATTATTATGGAACACTAAAAAGCGAAATAGATAACTCAATTAGAGATAATGAGACAATGATTTTCGATGTAGATGTAAATGGAGCATTAAATATTAAGAAAATATATCCTAATAACAGTAAATTAATATTTATACAACCACCAAATATAGCAACATTACAACAACGACTACGCGAAAGAAATACAGAGTCGGAGGGTGGGCTTGAAAAAAGATTCCAAAGAATTTCGCTTGAGCTTGAAGCAGGAAAAATTTTTGATAAAATAATAATAAACAATAAACTTGAAGAAGCAATTAAAGAAGTAGAAAAAGAAATTGAATAAACAAAAATAAACAAGGAGAAATAATGGGAATAAAACCACAAAACATAAAAGAAATAGAATCAAAAGCTTCAAATATTTATGAAGCAATTGTACTATTATCGCGTCGCGCAAGACAAATTAATGAAGAGCAGAAAATCGAATTTAATCAACGGATGGAAACAATAAATGCGTTGACAATTCCAGTTGCCGCCGAAGATGATGAGCCGGGGATTAATCCCGACCAGGTAAAAATAAGTGTTGAATTTGATAAAAGACCAAAAGTAATAGATCAGTCGTTAACTGAGTTACTCAAAGATCAAATTCAGTATACTTATCCTGATAACGAAATTAAATAACAAGTAACACTTCAAAAAAAATAAATTACTGGAATGAAATCATTTCAGAATAAAAATATTATTATAGCTGTAACCGGAGGGATTGCTGCATATAAAATGTGCAATGTAATCCGTTTGCTTAAAAAAGAAAAAGCAAATGTTAAAGTTATAATGTCCGAAGCAGCTACGCAATTTATTACACCACTTACACTTTCCACATTATCTGAAAATGAAGTAACGGTTTCACTGTGGCCTGAAAATAAATATCAGTCAACTAAAAAAAGTGTTGAACATATTTCATTAGGATTATGGGGAGACGCAATGATTATAGCGCCAGCGTCAGCGCACACAATTTCAAAACTCGCAAATGGAATGGCGAGCGATATTATCGGCGTAACAGTTTTATCACTTCGCTGTCCTTTAATAATTGCTCCCGCGATGGATGTTGATATGTACCAAAATGAATTAACTCAAAAAAATATTTCTTATTTAAAAGAAATGGGTTACTTCATAATTCCTCCAGAAGAAGGTGAGCTTGCAAGTGGATTAAAAGGAGTTGGTCGTCTTCCAGAACCTGAAAAATTAGTTGAGTTTTTGCGAAGAGTAATAAGTGGAAAACATTTAGATTTAAAAGGAAAAAAAATACTAGTTACAGCCGGACCAACGCACGAATCAATTGATCCAGTTCGATTTATTAGTAATCATTCAACAGGGAAAATGGGATTTGCATTAGCGCGAGTTGCATCACAAAGAGGAGCAAATGTTACATTAATCAGTGGACC
>Ga0049085_10000178_pt1 | contig 27562 bp, 23 predicted proteins | sample GreLakmeSU08MSRF_FD_66721 | JGI IMG/M metagenome (GOLD analysis project Ga0049085, IMG submission 66721) | Freshwater lentic microbial communities from great Laurentian Lakes, MI, USA - Great Lakes metaG SU08MSRF | ecosystem: Environmental > Aquatic > Freshwater > Lake | place: Great Lakes... | reverse complement strand
ACGAGAAACCAAGACTGGTGGCCAAAACAATTAAAATTAAATATTCTTCGTCAACATTCTGACTTGTCCAATCCAATGGAAGCATCATTTAATTATGCAAAAGAATTTGCATCCTTAGATTTAAAGGCAGTAAAAAAAGACATGGTTGATTTAATGACGAATTCTCAAGAATGGTGGCCTGCAGATTACGGTCATTATGGACCTTTCTTTATTCGTATGGCTTGGCATAGTGCGGGAACTTATCGTAATACAGATGGTCGCGGTGGTGGCGGAGCGGGGATGCAAAGATTTGCACCTTTAAATAGCTGGCCTGATAATACCAATTTAGATAAAGCACGTTTACTATTATGGCCTATCAAAAAGAAGTATGGTCAAAAATTATCTTGGGCTGATATAATGATATTAGCAGGTAACTGTGCATTGGAATCGATGGGTTTCAAAACTTTTGGTTTTGCTGGTGGAAGAGCAGATGTTTGGGAACCACAAGAAGATGTGTATTGGGGAAATGAAAGAGAATGGTTAGGAGATAAAAGATATACGGGAGATCGTGATTTAGAAAATCCATTGGCTGCGGTACAAATGGGTTTAATCTATGTGAATCCAGAAGGGCCAAATGGCAATCCTGATCCTATTGCTTCAGCGCGTGATATTAGAGAAACATTTGCACGCATGGCAATGAATGATGAAGAAACAGTTGCATTAATTGCAGGTGGACACACATTTGGTAAAACACATGGCGCGGCAGATCCTGGTAAATATGTAAGTAAAGAACCTGCAGCTGCAACCATTGAAGAACAAAGTACAGGTTGGAAAAACACTTATGGAACAGGTAATGCACAATATACCATCACATCAGGTTTAGAAGGAGCATGGACAACAACACCTACAAAATGGGATAATAATTATTTTGATAATCTTTTTGGATATGAGTGGGAATTAACAAAAAGTCCAGCAGGCGCGCATCAGTGGAAGCCAAAAGCGGGTGGAGGTGCAGGTACTGTGCCAGATGCACATGATCCAGCGATCACTCATGCGCCAACCATGTTAACAACTGATATCGCATTAAGAGTGGATCCAGCTTATGGAAAAGTTTCAAAAATATTTCATGAAAATCCAGATCAATTTGCAGATGCATTTGCAAGAGCATGGTTTAAATTAACGCATCGTGATATGGGCCCACGTTCACGTTATGTAGGATCGGAAGTGCCTGCAGAAGTTTTAATATGGCAGGATCCAATTCCTGCAGTGACACATCAATTAATTGATGCTACAGATATCGCAGTATTAAAAACAAAAATTATTGCTTCTGGATTATCAGTGAGCGAATTAGTGGCAACTGCTTGGTCATCTGCTTCCACTTTCCGTGGATCAGATAAGCGCGGTGGTGCGAATGGTGCACGTATTCGTTTAGCGCCACAAAAATTTTGGGCGGCTAATAATCCAGCGCAATTATCAAAAGTGTTAGATGCATTGGAAGCAATTCAAACTGCATTTAATAGTACGAATAAAGAAAAGCAAGTTTCTATTGCTGACTTAATCGTTTTAGCTGGTGGTGCTGCCATCGAGAAAGCGGCGAAGGATGGTGGACATGATATTAATATTCCTTTCACACCTGGACGTGCTGACGCATCACAGGATGAAACAGATGTTGCTTCATTTGCGGTGTTAGAACCCATTGCAGATGGATTCCGTAATTATATCAAGCCACGTACTTTAATATCTGTTGAAGAAATGTTGATTGATAAAGCACAATTATTAACACTCACTACACCTGAATTAACAGTGCTTGTTGGAGGGTTACGTGTGTTGCATACCAATTTTGATGGATCAAATCATGGTGTATTTACAAATCAGCCTGGTGTATTAACCAATGATTTCTTTGCCCATTTAATTGACTATTCAACCACTTGGAAAGCGGCTGATGCACATCAATATACTTTTGAAGGTAGTGATCGTGCCACTGGAAAAGTAAAGTGGACAGGAACAAGGGTTGATTTAATCTTTGGATCTAATTCTGAATTACGTGCATTAGCGGAAGTATATGCATGTGACGATGCTAAGGAAAAATTTGTGCATGATTTTGTAGCAGCATGGACTAAAGTGATGAACCTAGATCGTTTTGATTTAGTATAAAAAAATAATCTTATATATTAAGGCCTTCTCAATAGCATTGGGAGGGCTTTTTTATGGATATTAATAGCAAAAGCATACTGTTATTATATGTATTTAACATAAATTGCTAACTCAAAATAATGAATATGGGATATCATCCAAATTTTCGAATGAATGTAGTTTCTTGCATTAAATCCGGGATCGCAATTTGGGCGATATTAATTAGCGAGAACCTTTCAGCGCAAACAAAGCTCGATTTAACTTCGATGGCCGAGTTTAATAAGCCTACCGCTAATTGGCATATTGCAGGGAGCGTTTATGCTGACCTAAATAAAAGTCATCATATTAGTTTTACGCCAGGCACTGGCATCCTCGTTAACATACCTGATTCAACAGCGCGAAAGGATTTATTTACCAATTTTAAACATGGTGATATTGATCTTGAATTGGATTGTATGATGGCGAAGGAATCAAATTCAGGTATTTACTTGCAAGGCAGATACGAATTACAATTATTAGATAGTTGGGGCGTGATCAAACCAAAGTCAATTGACATGGGAGGAATATACGAACGTAACGATAGTAAAAGACCAATAGGTCAAAGAGTTTTTGATGGTCGTGCGCCAAGACAAAATGTAAGTAAGGCCCCGGGTTTATGGCAGCATTATAAAATTTCGTTTCAAGCACCTCGATTTGCGAATGGTGTAAAAACGGAGAATGCAAGAATTTTAAAAGTGGAATTAAACGGAGTGGTGATTCAAGAAAATATTGAATTGTCAGGACCTACCGCTGGTTCTATTTCAAGGAATGAAATAGCAGAAGATGCATTAAGAATACAAGGAGATCATGGTCAAGTAGCATTTAAAAATATTGTGGTGACCAAATTCCCTGATCAAAAACCATCTTTATCTGAAATGAGTGTGAATATATTTCAAGGAAGATTTGAAAAGGAGCCTGATTTATCCAAGTTGAAATCGATGATGCAAAAAACAATTCCAACTATGACTGTGAATATGGAGGGGATCCCTAAAAACTTTTACTTATCACAATATAATGGAAAGTTAATTGTACCTGAATCTGGGGAGTTTAATTTTAACTTTGTTTCAAAAGGTGGTCCAGCAAGAATCAAGATTGACAATAAAGTTATTTTCCCTTATGACCGTAAAGGAGGAAAAACAACCATTAAATTAGAAAAAGGAGAATATCCCTTTGAATTAATATTATCTAAATATTATGCATCTGAAGTTGCCACCATCTCATTAAAATTGAGTGCGAGTAATTTAAGAGAATATGTAATTAGTGATCCTAAAGTATTGCAGTTAAGTACAAAGGATCCAGTGTTGGTGGAAGCGAAGGAAAATACCATACTACGGAGTTTTGTGGATTTACCAGGAAGTAAGCGTGTAACCCATGCGGTCAATGTAGGAACTGCTGAAAAAGTAAATTACACCTATGATTTAAATACTGGTATGGTTATTCAAGTATGGCGTGGTGACTTTTTAGATGCAAGTCCCATGTGGATTGATAGAGGGGATGGTTCATCCAAACCTTTAGGGGCAGTGCAATATTTTGGCACACCTACATTAGCGATTAATAAATTGGCCAATAGTAATGCTGTATGGAATTCAGACACGACGGGCACTGGTTTTATTTCAAAAGGTTATGTGTTGGATGAATTAGATCGTCCTGCATTTAAATACAATATGTATGGTAATTCAATCACCGATGCAACTAAAATGTTGGACAACAGACAAGGTGTTCAAAGAACCATTATGTTGAAAAATGCAGCAGAGCAAATGTATGTTAGATTAGCATCAGCCAATATGATTGAAGAAGTTTCAACTGGTTTTTATATAATGGACGATCATGCTTATTATTTAAAGTTAGATGATATTGGAACTGCAAAACCAGTTATTAGGAATCAAAATGGCAAAAAAGAATTGATCCTACCTATTCAAAATAAAATCACTTATTCAATATTATTTTAAGTATATCATTTATGAAATCAAATCAAATTAAAAGTTCAATGCGTTCAATAAATTATATACTTTATTTGTTTGTTGCTACTTTAAGTATGCAAACGATGAGTTACGCGCAAGAGTCACCCAAGGAAGAAGATTTTTTCAAAATCAATAAATTAAGATCACCTGAAGGAACTTTATTAGAAGTGGGTGGTTTGTGTACGATGCCTGATGGCAATTTGGCGATTGCGACAAGAAGAGGGGATGTATATATTGTTGAAAATCCTACAAGTCCCAAACCTTATTTTAGAAAGTTTGCATCTGGCTTACATGAGTTATTAGGAATTGCATACAAAAATGGTTCCTTATATGTTGCGCAAAGAGGCGAGTTAACGCGTTTGCAAGATGCGAACATGGATGGCAAGGCAGATATTTTTGAAACTATTTATGCTTGGCCTTTATCAGGTAATTACCACGAGTATAGTTATGGTCCAAAGATTGCACCTGATGGCTCTTTTTATGTAACATTAAATTTAGGTTTTGGAGATGTATGGTGGTCAGGAACCAGCTTTGTTCCATGGAGAGGATGGGCGCTTCATATTTTTGAAGATGGCAGAATGGAACCATGGGCAACAGGCCTTCGTTCTCCTTGTGGTATAAGTATGATTGATGGAGAATTATTTTACACCGATAACCAAGGTGATTGGATGGGATCTGGAAGTATTATGCCAATTAAAAAAGGCGCATTTTTAGGTAACCCTGGTGGCCTTGTTTGGACTAATATGCCCAACTCGCCTTTAAAATTAACACCCGACGCTATTTTTAGTAAAGTAAACCCAAGAATTGAATTTAGTGAAGATGGAAGAAGAGCAAAGCCTGAGAATATCGAAAAGGAATCTTTCAAAACATTAGCAGATATTAAAAAAGACGTACCTGAATTACAAATGCCAACCGTATGGTTGCCGCATGGTGTATTGGGTATTTCGAATTCTGAAATTATTAAAATACCTAAAGGGGTATTTGGTCCATTTGAAGAACAATTATTAGTAGGTGACCAAGGCCAAAGTAAAATATCTCGTGTTTTTATGGAAAAGGTGAAAGGAGAATTACAAGGCTGTGCTTGGGATTTCAGAAGTGGATTTCAATCAGGGGTATTGCGAATGTCATGGGCTAATGATGGATCCTTATTTGTAGGAGAAACCAACAGAGGATGGGGATCTGCAGGGGAAGCGAATGAAGGAATGCAAAGATTGTATTGGAATTCATTCATGCCCTTTGAAATGAAAACAGTGAAGGCAATGCCAGATGGTTTTGAAATTGAATTTACAAAACCAATAGACAAGAAAAAAGCAGCCAACTTATCCTCTTACTTAGTAGAGAGTTTTAATTATAAGTATACGCCAGTATATGGTAGTCCTCCCGTGAATTTAAAAAAATGTCCTGTGAAAGGTGTGAAAGTATCTGAGGATGGATTAACCGTGCGTATTATTGTGGGTGATTTAAGACAATATTATATCCACAAAATTTCATTAGATGGTATCAGGGATCAGGATAGTTCGTATTCATTAGTGCATTCAACTGCCTATTATACGTTGAACAATATTCCTGATGGGCCGAGCTTATCATTAAAGGAAGTGAGTACAAAAAATGTAGCCAACGCGACTGCTGCTGTTGCAAAAGTAAAAGCGGGTGAAGTAATGACGTATGAGCAAGTTAAACCATTACTGATTCGTAATACTTGTGTGGCTTGTCATAACCCAAACAAAAAATTAGTAGGACCAGGGTTTAATGAAATAGCTAAAAGAAAGTATTCAGTAGATAAAATTTTACAGCTGATTAAAAATCCACAGCCACAAAACTGGCCTGAGTATGCAACACCGATGGCGCCAATGCCACAAGTATCTGAATCAGATGCGCGTAAAATTGCCACTTGGATAAATTCATTAGATAAGTAGTGAAGGGGTTAAACAAAATATTTAAAATGCAACCATATAAATTATATGTGGTTGCATTTTTTGTGTTATGTATCTCATGTACCAAGTCGGAAGGAACTAATGTAAATATTATTATACCGAATCCGGTTAATTTAAATACAGATTCAGTCAATTATTTAGCATTGGGAGATTCATATACGATTGGCACTTCCATTGATCTCGTGGATGGTTATCCCAATCAAACTTTTCAATTATTAAAAGGAGCAGGGCTTAAAATGAGTTCCCTACAAATCATTGCTAAAAATGGATGGACCGCAGATGATTTAAAGAATGGGTTAGCGGGCGCCGATAAAAAAGCAGTGTACCAAATTGTGACCATTTTAATTGGGGTGAATAATCAATACCAAGGTAAGCAGTTGAATGAATTTGAACCAGGTTTTTTATCCTTACTAAAATCAGCAATTGCATTGACAGGAAATAAGCCCAAAAGAGTTTTTGTTTTGAGTATTCCTGATTGGGGTATTACGCCATTTGCATCAGGAAGAGATCGTAAAGTAATTGCGAATGAGATAGATACTTATAATATAGTTTGTGAAAATTATGCGAAAGCTTATGGCGCTAATTTTATAAATATCACAGATGGGTATCGCGTGGATGGATTTAAAACTGATTATTTAGCGGTGGATGGCTTGCATCCTTCTAAAATAGAATATACCAAGTGGGCGATTAAGTTAACCCAACAAATAGTGAATGTTTTTGCGGCGGGTGGGTAATTTACTTGTTACTAATCATGATCATCATCTATATGCTTAAAAAGAGCGTAATAAATTAAAGAACTTTTTGAGGTTATTCCGCTTAGCTATAATAACTATAGGAAATATTTAATCTGAGAATCTTTCAGTATATTCAATCTAGCATCTTTGCATTTCTAACACTAAATTTCTGTTACAATGAAGTCATTTTTTAAAAACAAATACATTCGTGTATTTTCCGTTGTACTTGTATTTACTTCTTCCTTCGCTTTTACCATTCCTAGTTTAGTGGATTGGGCAATGGTGGCACGTATACGTGAGGAAGGTTTACAACATTCAAAAGTGATGGAATATGAATCTTATATAGTAGATGTATTAGGAGCAAGACTTACTTTGTCTCGCGATATGCAACGAGCGCAAGTTTGGGCTTTAGATGAAATGAAAAAGATGGGATTAAGTCAGGTAAATAGCGAAGCCTATATGGACTATGGTGTGACCTGGGATAATGAATATGTCTCTGCACATATGGTTGCACCTGATTATATGCCGCTTAATGCTTATCCTGTTGCTTATACTTCTAGTACGCTAGGAAAAATAAACGCAGATGCAATTCTGGTAGATTTACAATCTAAAGAAGATTTTGAAATCTACAGAGGTAAGTTAAAAGGTAAGGCTGTTCTTATTTCAAGTCCTGCTGTAATAGATCTTCAAACACTAACAAATGGAGTACATCGTTATAATAGCGAAGAACTTATCGCACTTGAAAAGATAGCCATTACACCCATTAAATCGAGCCCAACAAGAGTTATTCGTAACCCAACATTAATTACAGCATTAGAACGTATGGCTTTTTTAAAATCAGAAAATGTAGCAGTGGTTTTACAAACTGATGGCAATCGATTAGGTATTGTGCCTGGCTATTCTCGTCCAGGCGTGAGAGAAGATGGATGGAGTGCAGCTGGGATGCGAAATTCATCACCAATTTTAGCAGTGACCCCTGAACATTATAATAGAATGTATCGTATTTTAAAGAGAGGCATTCCAGTTCAAATAGAAGTAGAGATTAAAAATAAAATAGGAGACAAAGTAGAACAAGCTTTGAATTTAGTTGGTGAAATTCCAGGAACCGATCCAAAAGAAGGCATAGTAATGGTAGGCGCACATTTTGATACTTGGCATGGTAGTTCTAATGCGAGTGATAATTCATCTGGAACAGCAGTCGCATTGGAGGCGATGCGCATACTTAAAACTTTAGGGGTAAAACCTATGCGTACTATTCGAATAGCATTATGGTCGGGTGAAGAACAAGGACTTTATGGTTCTCGTGCTTATGTACAAAAACATTTTGGCGACCCGCGTAACGCAGCAATTGGTATTAAACCAGAGTATGAACTTTTATCTGCTTATTTTAATCAAGACTATGGTGCAGGACAATATCGTGGGATATACTTACAAGGTAATGAAGCAGCTCGCACGATGCTTACTGCATGGATGGAACCTTTCCGTGACTTAGGTATGACCATGGTTTCTAATCAAAGTTTGGGTAGCACAGACCATGTTTCTTTTGATGAAGTAGGTCTTCCAGGATTTCAATATTTACAAGATAGAACTCCAGGTACCGCAGGACATACTAATCTTGATTATCTTGAAGGTATTCAACCAGAAGACTTAATGAAGAATGCTACAATAATGGCTTCTTATATTTATCATGCTGCTATGGCAACTGAAAAAATTCCTAGAAAGTCGAAAAAGTAATGAAATAAAATTCCCATTCCCGACTGCCGGCTTCATTTCATTACGCCGTCTTCCTAAAAGGGGGGCGTACCCAAAGCCTCAACCATTCAGGACTGCCGGCTTCATTTCATTACGCCGTCTTCCTAAAAGGCGGGCGTACCCAAAGCCTTCACCTTTCAGGACTGCCGGCTTCATTTCATTACGCCGTCTTCCTAAATGGTGGGCGTACCCAAAGCCTCAACAATCCCGCGTTGCGGGATTGCAGGGCGTTTTTATTTATTTGCTTTTTCGAGCGAGCTCGAATCGCCATAAATTAAAAACGCCCCGACACTTGCGTGTCGAGGCGTTTGTGCCCAGAACAGGAATCGAACCTGCACATCCTTGCGAACGCTAGATTTTGAGTCTAGTGCGTCTACCAATTCCGCCATCTGGGCAGGGGTGCAATATTACATCATTAACGAAAATCTGCCAAAATACGATCTAGGTATTTTTTCTTATAGTAATACTCCTTTACTTGCAACATTGCTTCTTTGGTAATATCGATCGAATTAGCCTCCAAAATTGCTTTAACAGTGGTATAAATTGCATTCTGTATGGTTTTTACTTGTTGCGTTACATTTGACTTAGCAGCTTCAGAATCTGCGTCCATCCAAGCTTCATTTAGATCCATCATTTCCATTAGAAAATCAGGGCTTAAAGCATATTTTTCATCGGTCTCCATATATCCCATCACTTCCAATACATAAGGAAGGATTAGCTCCTTATTGTTGAGTAAGGTAAAGGCCTTGTTGGCAATGGCTGATTTTTCTAATGCAATATCCTGATCATCGATACTTGATTGTGTGAACTTATCTGGATGCGAGGTTCTCTGTATTTCCATATAAGCCTGCCTAAGCTTTGCAGCATCTACCTGAAAACCAATGGGCAATCCAAATAATTCAAAATAGTTCATCTTTTATGTATTGTATACTTTGTAAAAATAGGATAATGGAAGGTAACGGACTTATTATTCAAGGAAATTTTCAATGATTACAAATGCAGGTAATAGTCCTTGAGTAAAGCATTAAATTCAGGGCTGTAGTTATTGTCTGCATCCTTGATATAAATTTTTGTTCTTTTCACTTGCGGAATATCATTTGTTTTTTCTGCATCCATTTGCGTCACATTTTTCTTTGTGAACTTTTGCATTGCACGAATGGGTAAATTTTTCGCGGTATTGTGCACTAAAACTTCCTCCTCCAATTGTAAGCCATTGGAGTCACATAGCTTTTGCATGGTATAAGCGCGAAGGGTAGGAATCAAAACAAAAAAGCTTCCACCATCGGTTAATAATTTGGCTACATTTTCAATTAATATATTCCAAGGGAGTGCCGAACTATGTGCTGCCGTATTTTTATTTTCATCCGGTGATTTTAAATCGCCTTCGTAAAATGGGGGATTGGTAATGATGACATCATAAAGCGTGTTTGTATTTTCGCTATAGTTTTGGATGGCATCATGCACTAAAATTAGTTGGTTACTCCAAGGGCTTAATTTAAAATTACTTGCAGCTTCTGTTGCGGCTGCCTGTTCAATTTCAACAGCAGTAAATGTTGCATTGGGATTTGCTTGTACAAGTAGTAAACTTAATAATCCTGTTCCTGCACCGATGTCTAATATTTTTTGCGTATCCTTTATATTCTGGTCGCTTGCAGCCCATGCACCAAACAAACATGCATCAGTACATACTTTCATTGAAGTATGCGCCTGATGCGCGATAAATTTTTTAAACTGGAAGAAAGTGTTTGCCACTATTCAGCGGTTAAGCTTGCGCCTAAATATTCTTTATTTAATCTGGCAATGTTTGCAATGGATATTTCTTTAGGACAAGTTGCTTCACAAGCACCAGTATTGGTACAAGATCCAAAACCTTCTTTGTCCATTTGTGCCACCATGCTTAAAACTCTTGTTTTTCTTTCTGGTGCGCCTTGTGGTAATATGGCAAGATGTGAAACCTTTGCACTTAAAAATAACATAGCAGAACTATTTTTACAAGCAGCTACACAGGCACCACATCCAATACACATTGCTGCAGCAAATGCATCATCCGCTTTTGCTTTTTCAATTGGAAGACTATTGCCATCCACTGCGTTTCCTGTATTTACACTAATATATCCACCTGCTTGAATGATTCTGTCAAATGCAGAACGATCTACCGTTAAATCCTTTACAATGGGGAATGAGTTGGCTCTCCATGGTTCAATAACAATCGTTTCACCATCTTTAAACGCACGCATGTGTAATTGACAAGTGGTGTTTGCTTGCCAAGGACCATGCGGCTTACCATTAATATATAAGGAACACATTCCGCAAATTCCTTCACGACAATCATGATCAAAAGCAATGGGTTCGCCACCTTCAGTGATTAATCTTTCATTCAAAACATCTAACATTTCTAAAAAAGACATTTCATCTGAAATTCCCGCAACATCATAAGTAACAAAAGCACCTGCTGCTGTTGCGTTTTTTTGACGCCAAACCTTAACTTTTAAATTCATTGTAGTATGTGACATATCGTATAAATTATGCTGTATTTATTTAATCTTATTTGTAGTTTCTTTGACTTGGTTTAATCACTTCATATTTTAATTCTTCTTTATGTAGTTTCCAATCATGCTCGCCTTTATTTTCCCATGCAGCAACATACATAAAGTTCTCATCGTCTCTCAACGCTTCACCATCTGGCGTTTGGTATTCTTCTCTAAAGTGTCCACCACAACTTTCATTTCTATTTAAAGCGTCTACACACATTAATTCTCCTAGTTCAATAAAGTCAGCAACACGGTTGGCTTTGTCTAATTCAGGATTATACTCATTTATTTCACCAGGGATTCTAACATCACTCCAGAATTCTTTTTTTAATGCTTGTACATCGGCAATGGCTTGTTTTAATCCAGCTTCGCTTCTTGACATGCCACACTCATTCCAAATAATTTTTCCTAATCTTTTATGGAAACTTTCCACTGATTTTTTTCCATTAATATTTTTTAAAGATGCGATTCGATCCGCTACTTTTTTAGCAGCTTCTTCAAATGCAGGATGAGTCGTAGGTATTGCAGCGTTATAAATGGCATCTGCTAAATTATTTCCAACGGTATAAGGGGCAACAAAATAACCATCTGCCAAACCTTGCATTAAAGCACTCGCACCTAAACGGTTGGCACCATGATCGCTAAAGTTAGCTTCCCCTAATGCATATAAACCAGGTACCGTAGTTTGTAATTCGTAATCAACCCAAAGGCCACCCATGGTATAATGCACCGCCGGATAAATACGCATTGGTACTTCGTATGGATTTTCGCCAGTGATTTTTGCATACATATTAAATAAGTTGCCATATTTTTCTTTCACTACTTCTTTGCCCATTGCAGTAATTTCATCAGCGCTTACATTGGTTAAACCTTGTTTGCTCACTTCAATTTTACCATATCTTTCAATCGCTGCTGCATAATCTAAGTATACCGCTTGTTTTGAAGTTCCTACACCATGTCCAGCATCACATCTTTCTTTGGCAGCACGAGAAGCTACATCACGTGGTACTAAATTTCCAAAAGCAGGGTAGCGACGCTCTAAAAAATAGTCTCTATCTTCCTCTGGTATTTCGTTGGCTTTTCTTGCTTCACCTAAATTTTTAGGAACCCATATGCGTCCGTCATTTCTTAATGATTCAGACATCAATGTTAATTTGGATTGATGATCACCACTTACTGGAATACAGGTGGGGTGAATTTGGGTAAAGCAAGGATTTGCAAAATAAGCACCTTGTTTATGTGCTTTCCATGCAGCAGTTACATTCGATCCCATCGCATTGGTGGATAAATAATAAACATTACCATAACCGCCAGAACATATTAAAACAGCATGTCCAAAATGTTTTTCAAGTTCACCTGTAATTAAGTTACGTGCGATAATGCCACTTGCTTTTCCATCAATTTTAACCACATCTAACATTTCATGTCTTGTGTGCATAGTTACATTACCTAATGCCACTTGACGCTCCAATGCTTGATAAGCACCTATTAATAATTGTTGCCCAGTTTGACCTGCAGCATAAAATGTTCTTTGTACTTGTGTGCCGCCAAAACTACGGTTGCTTAATAAGCCACCATACTCTCTTGCAAAAGGAACCCCTTGTGCCACACATTGGTCAATAATATTCGCACTTACTTCCGCCAAACGGTGCACATTGCCTTCACGTGCGCGGTAGTCACCCCCTTTAATAGTATCATAAAATAAACGGAAAACACTGTCGCCGTCATTTTGATAATTTTTTGCTGCATTAATTCCTCCTTGTGCTGCAATACTATGTGCACGACGAGGAGAATCCTGAAAACAAAAAGCTTTTACTTTATATCCTAATTCACCCATGGCAGCTGCTGCAGATGCGCCAGCTAGACCAGTACCAACAATAATGATTTCCATTTTTCTTTTGTTGGAAGGGTTCACTAGTTTACAATGGCCTTTGTAGTCGACCCATTTGTCATCTAGTTTTCCGGAAGGTATTTTTGAATCTAACATATTGAATCTTTTAACGATCGGTTTAGAATAAGTGTGTTGTAAAAATTAATTAACCCATTTAAAATAAAAACTGATGGGCATCATTGCAAAAGTCAATGGAATGATAATTGCAAAGCCATAGCCGATGCAACTAATTAAAGTATGGTATCTTTTATTATGAACGCCAATGGTCTTAAATGCACTTTGAAATCCGTGTGCCAAATGATAAGCTAGTGAACCACAAGCCAAAACATATAATATAACAACGATTGGATTTTCAAATATCAATTGCATCTCCCCATATAAATTATGATACTCCACACCATTTAAAATAAAAGTATCTAATGTTTTAATACTACCCATACCACCCAAACGACTTGGTGTCCAAAAATGATAAATGTGCATGACTAAAAACATCAAAAGCAAAGTGCCTAATATAGCCATACTGCGACTATACCATTTACTACCCTTTGAATAATTTACTGCATAACCTACTGATCTTTTACTTCTGTTTTCCAAGGTTAACATATACCCTTGAATGATATGTAAAAAGATACCCAAGAATAATCCAATTTCTAAAATGCGCGGCACTACAAAACTGCCCATAAAGTGACCAGCTTTATTAAACATTAATCCGCCATCCATTGCCCAAATACAGGCATTCAATCCTGCGTGAACAATTAAGAAAAGAATTAAGAAAATTCCTGTAAAAGCCATTACTAATTTTTTCCCGACAGAGGAAGTAAACATTTGCTTAAAAGTCATAGTAAGATGTGTTTTAAAATCGATGCAAAAGTAAGCATGAATTGCGAGCTTGTTAAATTTCGTTGAACAATTTTACGGTAATTTAAAAAAATGGTAACAAGGGGTGGAAATGTTACTATTTCGTTTTTGTTTAACCTTCGGGTAATTGAAAAAGGGCTATTTAGATAAGTTATTAACCGCTTGCATAAAAATCGTATAAAAACCATTTTTAGGCCTAATTTTATGCCATGATAAAAGTCCTTACCATTCTTTGGAACAGCTTCAAAATGGCCTTGCAAGAGTTAAGAGTCAATAAACTCCGTACTTTTTTATCCTTATTTGGCATCACCATTGGAATTTTTTGCATTATCGGGGTTTTAGCGACCATCGATAGTTTGCAAACAAAAATCAAAAGTGATTTATCGAGTTTTGGGAATAACACCATATATATCGACAAATGGAGCTATGGCGGCGGTGGCGGTGAAGGCGATTATCCTTGGTGGAAATATACGAAGCGTCCAAGCATGAAAGTGAGTGAGATGGAAACGATTCAAAAAAAGAGCTATCTGGCTTCAAATATTGCGTTTTTTGTTTCAAGCACCCAACCTTTTTCATACGAAGAGAATGTATTAAAAGGGGTGCTTCTATATGGTATTACGAATGATTTTAATAAAATTCAAGCCTTTAATATTGCATATGGTAGGTACTTTAAGGATACTGATTTTGAGCGAGGTGTTCCTTTTGGTGTTATCGGATATGAAGTTGCTTCCGAATTATTTGGTAAACCTGAAAAAGCTTTAGGTAAAACTATTTCGTATAGAGGTCGTCGATTGGCCGTGATTGGAATTATTGAAAAGCAAGGCAGTTCCATGTTGGGTGGGTTTGATTATGACAAGTCATGTATCGTCACCTATAATTATTTTGCTTCTATATTTAATCCAGATAATTCTAGTCCATATATTATGGTACAAGCTAAGCCAGGCATACCATCTAAGGCTTTGCAAGATGAATTGAATGGGGTGATGCGTCAGTTAAGAAAATTAAGTCCAACACAGGAAGATAATTTTACTTGTAATGATGTGGCGCAATTTAAAGATCAAATTGAAAGTGTATTTGGTTCAATCAATAAAGGGGGCTGGGCAATTGCAGGGTTATCATTAATTGTGGGTGCTTTTGGTGTTGCCAATATTATGTTCGTGACAGTGAGAGAAAGAACCAGTCAAATTGGATTAAAAAAAGCAATCGGCGCCAGAAGTTCAACCATACTTTATGAATTTTTATTAGAGAGTGCTTTCTTATGTATTATTGGCGGATTGGTAGGTTTGTTCTTGGTATGGATTTTAGCATTGGCCTTAAGTGCAGTGCTGCCATTTGCCATTACAATCGCCCCAAGTATTATATTTTTGGCACTATCTATATGTATAATTTTAGGGGTTATTGCGGGTATTATTCCGGCATCCATTGCTTCAAAAATGAATCCTGTAGATGCAATTAGATCAAAGTAATCATTGTATTTTTTTAAGCTTTATCTTCGCAAGGTGAATCAACCAATTACCCTACTTGCTATTGAATCCTCTTGTGATGAAACAGCCGCATCCGTGATTGTGGATGGTAAAATTTTATCCAACTTTATCGCCAATCAAACGGTACATGAAAAATATGGGGGCGTAGTACCCGAGTTAGCCAGTAGGGCACATATGGAAAATATCGTACCTGTGGTGGATGCAGCATTAAAAAAAGCATTCCCCGAATTAACGCGCGTAGAACAATTAGCACAATTAAATGCCATTGCATTTACCCAAGCGCCCGGATTAATTGGTAGTTTATTGGTGGGTGCACAATTTGCAAAATCATTGGCATTGGCATTAAACATTCCACTCATTGCAGTGCATCATATGCAGGCGCATGTGTTGGCAAATTTAATTGATGACCCCAAACCCAATTATCCTTTTTTATGTTTAACGGTGAGCGGTGGTCATACCCAAATTGTAAAATGTAACAGCGCTTCGGATATGCTTATTTTGGGTGAAACCATTGATGATGCTGCCGGAGAGGCCTTTGATAAAATTTCAAAATTATTAGGACTTCCTTATCCGGGCGGGCCAGTTTTAGATAAATTAGCACAACTTGGAAATCCAAAAGCGTTTGTTTTCGCAAAACCACAAGTACCCAATTTAGATTTTTCATTCAGTGGTTTAAAAACCAGTGTTTTGTACTTTTTACAAAAACAATCTCCCGAGTTTATCCAAGAAAATTTAAATGATTTATGTGCGTCAGTGCAATTTACTATTATTGAAATTTTACTAAAAAAGCTAAAAAAAGCGATGCAGGAAACTGGGATCAAGGAAGTATGTATTGCTGGTGGGGTCAGTGCCAATAGTGGACTCAGAAAAGGGATGGAGCAATTAGGAAAGGACACGCATTCAGCTATCTTTTTACCCAAATTTGAATATTGTACCGATAATGCGGCAATGATTGCTATAACAGCTCATTTTAAGTATATCGCGGGTAGTTTTGAGCCAATGACCACCTCAGCATCTGCCAGATCCAGCTGGGCGTAAACTTAATGAAGCCGGTTTAAAAAATTCAAATTAACTTTGCAACCTCAAAATAAATCAAAAAATGATTAGTGCTAGAAATGTCACTTTGGCTTATGGTAAGCGCGTTTTATTTGATGAAGTAAATGTAAGCTTCACCAAAGGAAATTGCTATGGTATCATCGGAGCCAATGGTGCAGGTAAATCTACCTTTATTAAAATATTAAGTGGCGAAATTGAACCCAATAAAGGAATGGTCGAAATTACCCCTGGGGAGAGAATGGCGGTATTGAAACAAAACCAATTTGAATTTGATGAGCAAACCGTGTTGAATACGGTCATGCAGGGCCATAAACGTATGTGGGATGTGATGCATGCCAAAGACGCTTTATATGCAAAGGAAGATTTTACTGAAGAAGATGGATTAAAAGCTGGGGAGTTAGAAGCAGAGTTTGGTGAAATGGGTGGCTATGAAGCGGAAAGTAATGCAGGTAGTTTATTAAGTGACTTAGGGGTGAAGGAAGATATGCACCAAAGTTTAATGAAGGATATTCCTAGTAATTTTAAATTGCGTGTGTTGTTAGCGCAATCGCTTTTTGGAAACCCTGATATTTTATTATTGGATGAGCCTACAAATGGTTTGGATATTGAAACGATTGGTTGGTTAGAGAATTTTTTAGCCGATTACCAAAACATTGTATTGGTGGTGAGTCACGATCGTCACTTTTTAGATACCGTATGTACGCATGTGGCTGATGTGGATAGATCAAAAATTAAAACCTTTTCAGGTAACTATACGTTCTGGTACGAATCATCTCAATTGATGGCGCGTCAAATGAATGATAAAAATAAAAAGAACGAAGACAAACGTGCTGCTTTATTAGATTTCATCGCACGATTCTCTGCGAATGCAAGTAAGAGTAAGCAAGCAACTTCAAGGAAAAAAGCCTTGGAAAAATTAACCATTGAGGAAATTGAGCCATCCAACAGAAAGTACCCTGGTATTATTTTCCAACCATTGCGTGAAGTGGGAAATCAAATTTTAAATGTAGAAAAGTTAAAGAAAGAAGTAGATGGTCGTGTGTTATTTAAAGATGTTTCTTTTTCAGTAAGTAAGAATGATAAAATTGCTTTTTTAAGTAAGGATGCATTAGCGATTACTTATTTCTTTGAAATTATTAATGGGAAAGGGGCAGCAGATAGTGGCAGTTTTGAATGGGGTACCACCATTACAAAAGCCTACTTGCCGATGGAGCATAATGAGGAGTTTTTGCAACCCTTAAGTTTAATGGATTGGTTAAGACAATTTGTACCATCGAATGTAACGGATGCCGACGAGCCATTTATTAGGGGCTTTTTAGGTAAGATGTTATTTAGTGGGGATGATGTCATGAAAAAATCAAATGTATTAAGTGGGGGTGAAAAAGTGCGTTGTATGGTGAGTAAGATGATGTTGCAAAATCCGAATGTGGTGGCATTAGATCAGCCGACCAACCACTTGGATTTGGAGAGTATTCAAAGTTTCAATGAAGGATGTCAAAATTTCCCAGGGGTGGTATTAATGACCTCTCATGACCATACTTTCATGCAAACCGTAGCAAACAGAGTTATTGAATTAACGCCTAAAGGAATCATTGATCGATTGATGACTTTTGACGAGTATATGGAGGATAAAAGGGTGCAGGAATTAAGGGCGGAATATTACGCTTAACGGGTGTTCAAGTCGAATCTATTCCCATGAAAACCAATATTTTAGCCTTTTTAACCACTAATTGTACTAAATCTATAAAAAAACACTAAAATAAATGGGAAGGTAATTGATATTTACTTACCTTCGCCCTCCGTAAAAAATAATTTCTCATGGCTAGAGTATGTCAGGTAACTGGAAAGAAACCGATGTCTGGAAACAGTGTATCGCATTCTAATATTAAAACAAAGCGTCGCTTTCTTCCGAATTTGCAAAAGAAGCGCTTCTATTTTATAGAAGAAGATCGTTGGATCACGCTTAAAGTATCAACTGATGCTTTAAGAACCATCAATAAAAATGGTTTAGCAGCAGTGGTAAAGGGTCTAAGAGCTGATGGCGAAAAGATCTAATCAACCAATTAATTAAGTATAATTTATAATATACCATCATGGCAAGGAAAGGAAACAGAGTTCAAGTAATATTAGAGTGCACAGAGCACAAGACTACAGGTTTACCTGGAACTAGTCGTTATATTACTACTAAGAACAAAAAGAACACCCCAGATCGTTTGGAGTTCAAAAAGTATAATTCAATTTTGAAAAAAGTAACAGTTCACAAAGAAATTAAATAATCATGGCAAAGTCAGCATCGAAAAACGCAAAAGTAAAGGATCTTAAGGCTTCTGCTGAAGCAAAAAACTGGACTAAAGTAATTAAAGCGATACGTAGCCCTAAAACTGGTGCTTATACCTTTAAAGAGTCTATTGTTCACAAAGATCTTGTTAAAGAATTCTTAGCGAAGTAGTTTTTTCATTGTTCTTTACAAAGACAATGAAATCTATCATAAAATTTTAAGTCCTCTCTCGTTATTCGAGAGGGGATTTTGTTTTTATTGGAATTCAGCAGAACATCGACTGCAGTAGGAATTTTATTTTACTTAAATTTACACCATGAGTTTTTTAGGAAAGTTATTTGGGAAAAAAGAAAAGGAGTCCTTAGACCAAGGATTAGAAAAAACCAAGCAAGGTTTTTTTGAACGCATTTCTAAAGTCATCATTGGCAAAACAACGGTGGATGATGCTTTGTTGGATGAATTAGAGGAAGCATTAATCGGAGCCGATGTTGGCGTGGATACCACACTTTCATTAATTGAACGTATCCAAGAACGCGTGAAAAAGGAAAAGTATGTTTCCACTTCAGAATTAAACAAACTATTGCATGATGAAATAGTCAGCTTATTAGTAGATGCGCCGTCGGATCAAATGGGCTTTCAACCTCCTGCGAATAAAAAACCATATGTGATACTAGTGGTTGGTGTAAATGGCGTAGGTAAAACCACGACCATTGGCAAATTAGCACACCAATATAAACAAGCAGGTAATCAGGTTATTTTGGGCGCCGGAGACACTTTTAGGGCTGCCGCAGTAGATCAGTTAACTATTTGGAGTGAGCGTGTTGGGGTATCAATCGTAAAACAAAATATGGGTTCAGATCCAAGTGCAGTTGCATTTGATACGGTACAATCAGCCATCGCGAAAAATGCGGATGTTGTGATTATTGATACTGCAGGACGTTTACATAACAAAGTCCATTTGATGGATGAGTTGAATAAAATTATGCGCGTTATACAAAAGCAATTGCCAGATGCACCTCATGAAGTATTATTGGTACTCGATGGTTCCACTGGTCAAAATGCTTTAGAGCAAGCCAAGCAATTCATGGCGGTAACGAATGTAAACGCTTTGGCAATAACAAAATTAGATGGGACTGCAAAAGGCGGTGTGGTATTAGCGATTGCACATCAATGTAAAATTCCAGTAAAATATATTGGTGTTGGAGAACAAATTCACGACTTGGTTTTATTTGATAAAAATGAATTTGTGGATTCCTTGTTTACCTTAAATAAGGAATAAACGCTTAAGGGGAATAGCTAATAAACAAGGATCCTTATTTAATAGTATAGCGAATACCAATACCGCCCCAACCTAAATCAAAATAACTTGCACCCACAAAATTAAAGGCAGGTTGGATGTCCACACTTAAGTTAATGGGCGTGTTTTTTAATTTATAATCAAGACCCAACATACCATCAACTCCTACAGCAACTCCGGCACTTTTTGAAGGGTTGTTGAGCTTATATCTTTCACTCCACAAATTAAAATGACCGCCATAACCTATATACCAGGTTAAATTTTCGGCATTGGCAAATGGGGTATATTTTTCATTTAATATAGTTAGTTGAAAACCATCTAATGAAATAAATCCAATCGCTTCGACCGCTTTATTTCGAGTATAGAAGCTTCTATAACTGAGGGCACCAGGGTTTAATTTAATACCAATGGCTTTTTTATAGGGACTTGTATATTGTTCAGTGCTAACTTGGCTATTTGCCAAGTAGGTGATCAATAAAAAGCTAATGGTGGTAATAAATCGGGTCAATTTCATAAGTATCCTTTAGGGTATACAAATTTAAGGGGAAAAGGATTTCAAATTTGTTTAATAATTGCTAAAAATGGGCAAAAACAAGGAGGAGTGGGGCTATGAAATCTTGTGAATAATGTTTAGGTTTGTAGCATGTATAGTTTTCAAGAGTTATCAGAAAAATTTAATAAGGAATTTGACCATCCTCATTTTCCTGAAAGCCCTATTACTTTGTATGCGCCGGGTAATTACTTTTTAAATATTGGGGGCAAACGAATAAGGCCTGTGATGTGTTTATTGGGCAATGAACTATTTAGTGATATTCATCCCGATGCTTATCAATTAGCCAACGCAGTTGAATTGTTTCACAATTTTACATTGGTCCATGACGACATGATGGATGCAGCTCATATACGTAGGGGTAAAACTACGGTACATATTAAATATGGCGATAATACCGCTTTATTGGTAGGGGATGTGATGATGATTCGTGCATACGAGTATATCCAAAAAATTCAGTCTGCGCATTTATCTAAAATTTTACAAATTTTTAATACCACCGCGAAGGAGGTTTGTGAGGGGCAGCAATTGGATATGGATTTTGAAAAAATGGAAACAGTGAGTTTGGATGCATATATTGAAATGATCACCTTAAAAACCTCGGTATTATTAGCCGCTAGTTTGGAAATGGGTGCAGTCATCGGAGGAGCGAGTGAAAATAATTGCAAACAATTATATGACTTTGGTAAAAAAATTGGAATCGCATTTCAAATACAGGATGATTATTTAGATGCTTTTGGTGACGCTGCTCTTTTTGGAAAAGAACCAGGAGGCGATATAAAACAAAATAAAAAAACTTTTTTATTAATACATGCATTAGAAGTTGCCAATGAGCAACAAAAAGCAGATTTGCATGATTTAATAAAATCTAATCCGGCGGATAAGGTGGAGAAGGTTTTAGCTATTTTTAAAGATTGTAAAGTAGATGAATGGGCGGAACAGTTAAAAGCCAGATATATGAATGAAGCATTTGCACATTTGGAAAATATTGCTGTTGTAGAAAAGCGCAAACAACCCATTATTGAGTTGGCGCATTATTTAATGAATCGTACAAAATAAATTTATTTCCTTATGTCTATTTTCAGAAAAAAATCAATCGATAAAATTGTACAGGATGCTGCTGCAGGATTGAGTGATGGACATAGTTCAGACGGATTAAAAAAAGTTTTAGGTGTTCGCGATTTAACTTTTATGGGTATTGCCGCGGTGGTAGGGGCAGGAATTTTTTCAACCATTGGTACAGCTGCATTTCATGGGGGGCCTGGGATTTCATTATTATTTGTCATTACTGCAATTACTTGTGGATTTAGTGCTTTGTGTTATGCCGAATTTGCAAGCAGGGTTCCTATTGCAGGTAGTGCATATACTTATGCTTACGTTACATTTGGAGAATTAGTTGCTTGGATCATCGGTTGGGCTTTGATTTTGGAATATTCTATTGGCAATATCGTGGTGGCTATAAGTTGGAGTGGGTATTTTGTAAATTTATTGGAAGGGTTTCATATTTATATACCAGGTTGGCTAGCGACCAATTATGAACAAGCGCAACAAGGCTATGAGGAGGCATTAAAACATTTGGCGACAGGCGGTATACCAGAAACGTTTAGTAAACAAGCCCGTATCGGATATGACGCTATCAATAATGCACCAATGATTGGCAGCTGGAAAGTAATCTTAAATATCCCAGCTTTTGTAATTGTTGTTTTAATAACTATACTCGTTTATCGCGGAATCACAGAAAGCAAAAAAACCACCAATGCAATGGTGATATTTAAAATCATCATTATCGTTTTTGTGATTGTTTTAGGTTCGTTTTATGTAGATACTTCCAATTGGACGCCGTTTATGCCCAATGGCTTCACTGGTGTATTAGCGGGGGTATCTGCAGTATTTTATGCATACATTGGTTTTGATGCAATATCAACTACCGCGGAAGAATGTAAGGACCCGCAAAGAGATTTGCCCAAGGGGATGATTTATTCTTTACTTATTTGTACGGTATTATATATTTTAATTGCACTTGTGCTCACCGGGATGGTCAACTATTCATTATTGAAAGTGGATGATCCTTTGGCATTTGTTTTTGAAAAAATTGGCATGCATAAAATTGGATATTTAATTTCAATTAGTGCAGTGGTAGCAACCACCAGTGTATTACTTGTATTTCAATTGGGTCAACCAAGAATATGGATGAGTATGAGTAGGGATGGTTTATTGCCCAAAAAATTCTCAAGAGTTAATTCAAAGTTTGGAACACCTGGATTTGCCACGATTATTACTGGTGTATTTGTTGGCGTACCCTCCTTGTTTATGAGTATTAGTCGTATGACCGATCTTACGAGTATTGGCACTTTATTCGCCTTTGTATTGGTTTGTTTTGGGGTATTGGTATTGCCAAAACTATCGCCCGATGTTAAAAAGAAAGCATTTCAGTTGCCATACATTAATGGACAATTTATAATTCCTGTATTAGCTAGTATATTCATTTATTTTGGGCTAGATCGGATCTCTAATGCATTTGCTGCATTGGCAACAGAAGGGTATCAAGAATTTTTATATTTAATTTTCGTCTTTGTATTAATCATTGTTGCAGTGCTTAGTTTTATTCGCAAATACTCGGTCATTCCCGTAGTAGGCGCCATGTGTTGTATGTATTTGATGATTGAGATACCACCTGTAAGTTGGTTGTGGTTTTTTGTTTGGATGACCATTGGTTTGGTTTTTTATTCCTTTTACGGTCGTCGTAAAAGTTTATTGGCAAAGGAAGAAGGGGTTTTGTAAATTTTGAATTATGAAGTATCAGGTCGGGGATGAAATATTAGTATTGCATAGTAATGAGGAAGGCATTATCATTGACATTATGAATGATAAAATGGTCATGATTGAAGTGCGGGGTGTAAAGTTCCCTGCTTATATGGATCAAATTGATTTTCCTTATTTTAAAAGATTTACGGAGAAGAAGTTATTCCAAGAAAAAAAAGCACCACAAAAAATTTACATAGATCAAATCCCCAAAGAAAAACTTCAGAAAAACGATAGTAAGGAGGACGATGGTGTACATTTAAATTTGATACCCAAATTTAGCTTGGATGATTTTAATGACGAAGTGGTGGAGAATTTAAAAATATTTTTATCCAATCGAACTAGGGTAGGCTATCAATTTGACTACAATCAATTGTTTTCCGGCCATGCCGACTTTTCTATTGCTTCCTCCATTCCACCGCATACTGATTTTTATATTCATGACATTCCATTTTCGTCAGTGAATGATGGCTTAAGTTTTAATATTGATTTTTCATTAACAGAACCGCATAAAAAAAAGGCGGATCATTTTGAAACGCAAGTAAAAATAAAGCCAAAGCAATTGTTTCAACGTGTGGAGGATTTAAAGGAACATCAAAAAACAACGATCTCCTATCCATTATTTGAAGTGTATCCAGATAAGATGGAGGACAATCATATAACCATAGATGTTTTGCGCAACGCTGGCTATAAAGTGTATGATGTTTCTAAGATAAAACAAAATTTACCTGCTGCACGTTCGTTGGTTGACCTGCATATTGAAAAATTAATAGATAAGCATAGTCATTTAAACAATGCTGAAATTATACAAATTCAGTTGGAAGCTTTTGAGAAGTGGTTTGAGTTAGGGCAACTAAATAGTTTACCATCTATGATCTTTATACATGGGGTGGGAAAGGGCAAACTTAAAGCCGAGATTCATGAGTTGTTAAAAATGAAGAAAGGCGTTAAGCGATTCATTAACCAATATTCTGATTTTTATGGTTTTGGAGCTACTGAAGTATTTTTTGAATACTAGCCGCAACCTATTCATTTCATGAGTTTGCATCTGTACTGCAGTCATTCTTATTACAATTTTAAGGCCCATTTTACTGGGGAACTTCCCATTTCATACCAAATTATATTTTACTACCTTTGCACTACTACAAACCCGAGCTATCGTGGCAAGCAATTGCCAAGGAAAGTCCGGACAGCATAGGGTAACCCACCGGTGAATAGCCGGCGTCCCAGCAATGGGACAGAGAAAGTGCCACAGAAAATAACTACCTCGCAAGAGGAAAAGGTGAAAATGTACGGTAAGAGCGTACAGATATTGCAAGTAATTGCTTTATCGGGTAAACCTTGGGTGCTGTAATGCCACGTAAAGGAGCGCTTAAGAACGACTCGTTCAAGTTCCAGGGTAGGCAGCAAGACTTTAACAGCAATGTTAAGGCTAGATAAATGATAGTTTAGAAACAGAATCCGGCTTATGAGGCTTGTAGTATTTTTTTTTATTAATTAAAACTAGATCATGACGATTGAACAAATTAAGCGCATGAAGGACCAGTTAAGTGTCCTAAGGAGGTTTCTTTGACGTCGATAACCGATTATATAAAGTAGCTACAGATAAACAATTGTCATTATCTCCCGGTTTTTGGGATGACAATACACGTGCTACTAGCACGATGAAGGAAATTAAATTAAATGAATATTGGATTCATCTATTCCAAGCTGTCGAAACTAGCTTAGAAGATTTCATTGTGTTATTTGAATTTTGGAAAGCTGGGGATGCTACTGAACAAGAAACGCAGGACGCATATAATAAAGCCATCACTGCTATTGAAGAAGCTGAATTTAAAAGCACGTTAAATAAACCTGAGGATGAGTTACCAGCAGTGATGCAAATTAATCCTGGTGCAGGCGGAACAGAAAGTCAGGACTGGGCAGAAATGCTTTTACGGATGTATACCATGTATGGTGAAAAACAGGGTTGGACCGTAAGTTCATTAGATTATCAGGAAGGAGATGGCGCAGGAATTAAGTCAGCTACCATACAATTTGATGGCCCATTTGCTTTTGGATTTTTGAAAGCTGAATCTGGGGTACATCGTTTGGTTCGAATTTCACCCTTTGATAGTAATGCGAGGAGACATACTTCTTTTGCATCTGTATATGTATATCCATTAATTGATGATACTATTGAAATTGTGGTGAATCCAGCGGATATCGAATGGGAATTTTATCGCAGTGGCGGTAAGGGCGGACAAAATGTAAATAAAGTTGAAACTGCAGTTAGGTTAAGACATGCTTCTGGTATCATTGTTGAATGTCAACAATCAAGAACACAGGGAGAGAATAGAGAATTAGCGATGAAGATGTTGAAGAGCAGATTGTATGAAGCGGAGATGCGAAAAAAACAAGAAGCGTTGAATGCAAATAATGCCACTAAGAAAAAAATAGAGTGGGGCAGCCAAATAAGAAGTTACGTTTTCCATCCCTATAAAATGATTAAAGATCATCGCACTGATCATGAAGTTGGAAATGTAGGCCCAGTGATGGATGGTGAGATAGATGGATTTATAAAAGCATTTCTTATGCAAGAAAAATCAGATCAGGCCTAACTTAAATAATAAGTTGTAGCGTAACTATGCTAGACATTATAATTTGGGGGATAAGATATCAAATTTGGATTTGGGGCGTAAATTTTCGAGCCACTTAAATCCATTTAACTTTAAATCAGTTTTATTTGTTTTTTGAATTGGCGTAAGTGTTCCTTTAAGCTGATTACGGAAAATAACCTTAGCTGGCTCACTGTTTTCAAAAGTTATTTCAATGATTTGTGCGTTGGAATGATTAACGCCCACAAAATTTTTATCATTGTCCATGGCGAAGTAAATATTTTCCGCATTACCCTTACAGCGCATCTTTATTAATTCTCCATCAGTAAACCAAGCGTTAAGTCGGGAGCCTTTTATTTGATTATAATACTCCGTTGTATCAATTTTGTTTATTGCTAATGCATTATTAAATACGTATAGTTGTTCCGGTTTTTTATTCTGAACATACATGTATATGGTATCACCGGTAATTTGATTGTTGTTGGCCCAGACAATGGGTCTTGATATTAATCGAATGGTAGAATCACTCAATGCATAAAATAAGCTATCACATTTGGCTTGAAGTGAATCGGAATAAATTTGCACATGATGAAATGCTTCAAAATATTTATCTAAAGTGGAATCGGTCATTTTTCCAACACTGTCTCTGGCATTTGGGAATGGGCGTTTTAAGTCGCTTACTTTACCAGAATATAAGGTGTCTGCAGATACATATAAAGTGTCCTTGGTTTGTTTGATTAATAGTAAGGGTAATTCAGTAGCCAAAAAGGCACTTTTTTTCTTATCTGTTTTAATATTGTTCGCTAATAAATCAAAGCCCAGGGTATCTTTTGACTTGTATACCACATTCCCTCTAAATTCTCCTAAACCAAGGGAATCATCAATCGCCATATCATCAGCAATAAAAGTATAAGTACTATCGTCAATACTAGAACGCTCATACATGTAGCCCTTTTTAGTACCTAGGTTATAATTCCCATTCCTCGTTCGAATGATACGTGCGCCTGAAATAATTTTAGTCGGGCTAATAAAATTAGCTAATTGAGAATAAGTATTGTATTCAAGTGTATCGGTGTAAATAGTATTATCAGGATCATTCGCTTCCACTTTTTTTCTGAATATGACATCTCTGGTTACGCCATAATAGTAACCTTCCATACTTTTTAATTTCGTTTTATTCCGTACCAAAGTGCCACCCTTTTTAAAATACCCAATTTTTACCGATACATCATAATCCAAGGAATCCGTGGTTAAAACGCCTCTGCCATCCGTTAATCTTACCTTTTTACGCAAGTAAGCTTTTTTAGTATTTCCAATGTATTTTAAATATTCGGAATAGGTGTGAACGCTATCGGCGTCGTTGATATGAATATTCCCAAAACCTTCTAATGTATTTTTGGTTGTATTTAGTATTAAGCTATCACCATAAAGCAAGGTTTTACCTTGTCTAATTTTCACATGACCTACTAATATAAGATAGTCAATGCTATCTACTTTTTTTACATTGTAGCTTTCGGCGGATAAAAATTCAATGAGTTTACTATTACTATCCACCATAGGTGGCGAAGGTAAATTATTTTGGACAGGGGTGGTTTGTCCTATGATTAAGGAGTAGGAGAGAATAGAAAATAATATGATAAACCCCCTTTTAATCATGAGGGACAGTATCAGCGATAGGCTTACTCA